>Ga0172372_10002926_pt1 | contig 25544 bp, 18 predicted proteins | sample LakKiv5m_2_FD_114544 | JGI IMG/M metagenome (GOLD analysis project Ga0172372, IMG submission 114544) | Freshwater microbial communities from Kabuno Bay, South-Kivu, Congo - kab_092012_9.5m | ecosystem: Environmental > Aquatic > Freshwater > Lake | place: Democratic Republic of the Congo...
GCACAGATGCGCTTGTAAACGGCAATCATTATTACGCTGCACAAACAGTAGGTGGATGTGAATCAGCTACGCGCTTGGATGTAACAGTAACCATAGCAGACCCAGCAGCACCAACGGGATTAAGTACACAGAGCTTCTGTTCTATTGATGTTCCAACGGTAGCAGATCTTGCAGCCACAGGAACAGCGATTACATGGTACGATCAGGCAACAGGAGGTACGGCTTATAACAGCACAGACGCACTTGTAAACGGCAACCATTATTACGCTGCACAAACGGTAGGTGGATGTGAAAGTGACACACGTTTAGATGTCACTGTAACCATAGCAGACCCTGCAGCACCAACAGGATTAGGAACACAAACTTTCTGTTCAAACACAACGCCAACAATGAGTGATATTGTTGTCACTGGCGTTGCTTTAACTTTTTATGATGCTTCAGGAAATGTATTGCCTGCTAATACAAGTTTGACTAATGGAGAGGTAGTGACTGTCACACAAACAATCAATGGGTGTGAAAGTGATCAAAGTTTAAGTATTGTAATTGGTCTCGATTCATTGCAGTTGGTGCTTGACTCCGTCAAGAATACCATTTGTAACACAAGTAATGGTGCAGCATATGTTCATGCAATTGATGGCGCAGCACCTTACCTGTATGATTTTTCAAATGGTGCAACAACGGCATTTGCTACGAATTTGCAACCTGGCACTTATCAGGTAACTGTGACAGATTCTAACGGATGTGTAGAACAAGTTCCGTTTGAGATTAAATGTACAATTTCACTAATCCCTGAGTTCTTGTCTCTTGGAGGTGGCGGTAATGATGTGTGGACGATTCATACGGACCCACAAGTGGAAGTGCAGATTTTCAACCGATGGGGTAATCTGGTTTTCAAGGCTTGTCCATACAATGATGACTTTGATGGACATTCCAATGTGGGAGGAACATTAGGAACTGATTACCTGCCGAGTGGCACTTATTACTACATCATTGATCATAAAGATGGATCTACACCGGAATCTGGTTATATCGAAATCGTTCATTAATATTTAAGCCATGAGAGTTATAACATATATCACAATTCTTGCTTTTGTCATTCCAATGGTTTCCTTAGCACAACAGGATGAACAAAGTAGCATGTACATTTTCAACCCACTTTTGTTTAATCCGGCTTATGCGGGTAGTAAAAATGATATTCAAGCCGTAGCTGTTGCGAGGAGCCAATGGATAGGAATGAAAGGTGCCCCGCAGAGTCAATTTCTGTCAGTACATTCTCCGATTAAGTTCCGTAATATGGCACTTGGATTACATTTAAGTAATGACAAGATCGGTGCGCGTGCCAGAACCAGTGCCTATTTGGATTATGCTTACACAGTGCAATTAGGGAATGACAGGAAATTGAATTTTGGAATTTCGGCGGGTGGAGACCAAATCAGTGTTGATTACAGTAAGTTGTATGCGCTGGATCCGACAGATCCTCAGTACCTGGCATCATTGTCTCAATTCAAGTTCAATGGAGGAGGGGGTGTGTACTACCATTCAAAAAGATTTTATGCCGGTTTCAGTATTCCTCGGATGGTTCAGGCTAAATTGTATGAAGGCAGTGTATTGCTCAGTGGTGCATACGTCAAGAGACACTATTTTCTCACAGCTGGATATGTCATACCGCTAAATTCTGTAATTGACCTGAAAACAAGTTTTTTATTGAAAATGGTACAGAATGCGCCAGTTACTGTGGATCTTAATGCGAATGTGTTCTTCTATAAAAAGTTCTGGTTTGGTGGAATGTACCGGTACAACGAGTCTGTTGGATTAAATGCAGCTTATCAACTGAAGGAATCTCTGATGTTTGGGTATTCGTTTGACTTTCCAATTAATGGATTAAGCACCGTAAGAAATTTTGGGTCACATGAGGTTATGCTTTCTTACCAGTTTGGCAAGAACAAATCATATGGTTCACCACGTTATTTTTAAAGATACTAAATGAGAGCGTTAACTTATTCTTTGTTGGTAGTAAGTGTCCTTTTTGGGCAGAAGGCTTTTTCACAAAAGCTTAAAATCAATCAGGCGGAATCGTATTACCAAATGCATCGATTTTATGATGCGAATTCGATTTATAAAGAGCTCATTGAAAGGGACAGCCTGAAGGTTCAGGATCACGATACACTCTTCAGACATGCGGCTATAACTGCTGAAAACACCAAAGATCTACCCTTTGCACACGATGTTTTGAAAACGTTAGTGAAGTCACACAAGTCTTCGCCGGAAGATGTTTACGAGTTATTCCGAATAGCACTTTTGATGAATGATTATGCACTGGCAAAAACATGTTTAAATGAAGCTTCCGCAAAAATGCTTCCTCAAGCAAAAAAGGAGTTTTTAATTTCTCAAAAGAATGGTGCGATCTGGGATGAGTTAAGATCAAACGGAACAAAGGATACAGTTAAGCTGGTCAAATGGGATTCAGGCTTTGGTGATTTTGCAAGTGGCTTCTATCCTCATGGAGTTATTGTAAGCTCCTCGTTGGATCAGAGCGCCAAGAACTGGGAACATGACAATTCGAAGTTCATTTCGACATATGTGTATGTAGATTCACTGAATCAACTTCGTCCGCTCAAGTTTCTCAAGCATGTGCGTCACGATGGTATGGCGTGTTACGACCAAAAGAACCATACATGGGTCTATTCCAAGAACTTCACGGTGAAATTAGGCGAGTACTCGAGAACAGGTATTTATTTTTATGATGAGGCAGCTAAAAAGGAGTCGGAATTTCCATTTAATTCAAAAAATTATTTCGTAGCTCAACCTTATTTGAGTTCCACGGGCGATACGCTTTGGTTTAGTTCAGATATGCCCGGAACATTAGGGAAATCGGATATCTGGTACTCCATCCGCCAATCAGGTGTTTGGTCGCAGCCAGTGAATGCCGGGGCCAATGTCAACACATTCGAGGAAGACATGTTCCCTGTGATCAATGGGGAGGAATTATTTTATTCCACACAAGGAATACCGGGCTTAGGCGGTTTGGATATTTTTAAGGTAAATATCAAGGAGTTGACGTCAAAACAGCCTGTTCATCTGGGAGCGCATGTAAACTCCAACAGGGATGATTTCTCATTGATTTTGAAAAATGATGGAATCCATGGGTTCATGTCCTCCAACCGACAAGATCTCATCGACCACATTTATGCAGTCACGCTGAACCCGCTTATTTTTCTGTATAGAGCAAAACTTTCCATAGATCATCCCGTTTCGGTTCCTTTAGAACAGATTCCGGTAGTTGTAAAACAAAATGGCGTGATACTGGATACGCTTTATGCGGACAAGAATGGTCAGATTTCGTTTCCTGCAAAAGTAAATCAGGCATATTCCTTCGAAATTGGAAATGAAGAGTCTGAGCCTTTAACAGATCTTTATTCAACTGTTGGCAAGACAAAATCAGATACAGTAGATCGCACATTAAACCTGAAATCGAAATATATACCTGTGAATACATTGGTTGTAGACGACAAGACAAACGAGCCAGTTACAAACGCTGAGGTTACATTGATCAACAAAGCAACAGGGCAAAAGGAAGTGTTGAAAACGGATGATAAAGGGAATATTTCAACAAAGCTGTTACGCAATGCAGATTACGAGGTGCATGCTCAGAAACAAGGATTTATTGCAAACAATAGTGACCTTAATACCAAGGTCAATGGTGACAGAATAGACAAAAAGCTACCATTGCAAAAGATCAGAAAAGGTGCGAAGTTCGAAGTTGAAAATGTACTTTACGATTTTGGAAAGGCAACGCTTCGACCTGAGAGTAAAACCGAACTAAACAAGATCGTCGCATTTTTGACTGAAAACCCAACCATTAAGGTTGAGTTAAGTTCGCATACGGATAGTAGAGGTAGTGATAGGATTAACCAGACGCTGTCGCAAAAACGCGCTCAGAGTTGTGTGGACTACCTGATATCTCAAGGTATTCCGTCATCAAGAATTGTGGCTAAAGGCTACGGAGAATCTCAACTGCTCAACAAATGTAAGAATGGTATTACCTGTGATGAGGCAGATCACCAGAAAAACCGAAGAACAGAGATCAAGATATTGAGTGAATAACGCTTTCACTATAACCTGCAAAATTCTATGATTCAAAAGCTGTTGTCTAAGTGGTCCCTTGCATTAGGGTTTGTCCTATCGATGTCAAGTTCAAAAGCATGTGATGGAAGTTCGATTTCAATTGCTGGTCAAGTGACAAATCCTGATGGAAGTGTAACGTATACACTCAATTGCCTTGTAGAGTTAGGAACTCTTGATGCCGTATTCTATGGATTCGTTATCAAGTTTAATTCTCCATACAACACACCGACCGTTGTTATCGGAGGAACATATCCTACCACAAGTTCACTGACCAATTCCAATTTAACTACAGGATCTATTAGTGGGTCATTAGTGGCTAAAACAGGCGCTGCGATTAATTCTGTTGTGAATGATAGTGACTGGAATTTCTATGATAATCAGACAAATGTGATCAGCTATGAAAGTGCTGAGTTATTCGGGGCAACCTCAATAAGTTTTACTTTTCAGATTCAGGTGACTGTCTCAGGTTGTGCTGAAACAATTTTATTTGATGCAAGCGTGAATAGCGGGGCTCCTCAATGTGAGTATACTATCAATACCGGAAATAACTGCTCGCCATGCAGCATTGCCACACCAAGCTTGAGCGCTGTAACGCAACCATCTTGTTCCTCCTCGAATGGTACGTTTACGATCACGAATTATTCGTCTTCATATACCTATGCAGTGACACCATCTACAGGAGTTACCATAACCGGAAGTTCAATAACTGCACCTCAAGGCTCTTATACGGTCACGGCAAGTAATGGTAGTTGCACGTCCACAGCATCTCTTGCAGCTGTTGTTAATGCAGCGCCATCAGTGCCTTCGGCTCCTCAATTAAGTGCAGTGACACAGCCAAATTGTTCAACAGCAACGGGGTCATTTACGATCACAAACTATAATGCCTCATTGACCTACACATGTTCACCATCAACAGGAGTGACATTTTCCACGAATACTGTAACTGCACCTGCCGGTACCTATACCATTACAGCATCAAATGGGACCTGTTCTGCGACATCCACAGCTGTAGTGGTTAACCCTGCTCCAGCAGTTCCACCAACTCCCACATTAAGTTCAGTGACTCAACCAACGTGTACTTCATCCACAGGAAGTTTTACCATTTCTAATTACAGTTCATCTTACACATATGCTGTTTCTCCCTCTACAGGAGTAACTATTTCCGGAAACTCGATTACCGCTCCGCAAGGTACTTATACAGTAACAGCAAGTAATGGAACTTGTACGTCTTCAGCCTCACTTGCTGCTGTTGTTAATGCAGCACCATCAGTACCTTCGGTTCCGCTATTAGGTTCCGTCACCCAGCCAACATGTACGGTAACCACAGGTTCGTTCACAATTACCAATTACAATGGTTCTTTGAGTTACACTGCTTCTCCGTCAACAGGGGTGAGCTTTTCAACAAATACGGTTACAGCACCTGCCGGCACCTATACCATCACTGCTTCAAATGGAACGTGTTCTGCCACATCAACTCAGATAACCATCAATGCATTTACAGGCGCCCTTTCTCCTCCGATAATCGATGCTATCACACAACCATCCTGTACCGTTGCAACCGGAAGTATTGATTTGTCAGGTCTTCCGTCGGGTAGCTGGACATTGACTGTCAACCCAGGTGGTAGTACCATCAGTGGATCAGGCACAACGTATACGGTCTCTGGGTTGACTTCTTCAACCTATTCATTTACTGTTCAGGATGCTTCAGGTTGTGTATCTACGGCGTCCTCCAATGCGACGGTGAATGCACAACCCGCAACGCCAACGGCTCCGGTTGTCGGAACAATTACCCAGCCCGACTGTGCCTCTCCGACTGGAAGTGTAGCATTGAGCGGTTTGCCTTCATCCGGTAGCTGGACCTTAACATCAAATCCGGGATCATTGACCCAGAACGGCTCAGGAACCAGTGCAACATTTACAGGATTATTGCCTGCAACAACGTATACCTTTACAGTAACGAATGCAGCCGGTTGTCAATCTCAGCCTTCAGGGAATGTAGTGATCAATGCTTTACCAGCTGGACCAGCTGCGCCAACAGCTTCGGTTACTGTTCAACCAACGTGTACTTTACCTACAGGTGTAATTGTTGTTACCGCACCTTCGGGAAGTTCGTACACATTCAGTATTGATGGTTCAAACTATCAATCTTCGACCACATTCAGTTCTTTAAGTCCGGGAACCTATAATGTTACCGTACAGGACGTAAATACATCTTGTGTCTCAACACCTACCGTACTTGTTTTAAATCCTTTGCCTACACCTCCTGCTGCACCTGTTGCTTCAATCTCCGCTCAACCAACGTGTCTAAATCCATTTGGAGCCTTTCAAATCACGTCACCATCGGGTAGTAATTACCAGTTTTCTGTGAATGGAAATACCATTCCGATCGGGACTTATTCTCTTTCAAATTTAACTCCTGATCAAACGTATGCGATTACGGTTACGGATCAAACTACTGGCTGTACATCGAGTGCTTTTGATGTTACAATAGATCCAGTACCGTCAGCCGGACCTGTGAATGCAGGCGCTGATGTCATCATTCAACAAGGAGATTCAGTAGTGCTTACGGCATCGGGAACAGGAACAATGGTATGGGATAATGGTGATACATTGACAACAATTGTTAATCCTTCTACGTCCACGACATATACAGTGACGCTCACAGATGTGAATGGTTGCACATCATCCGATCAAGTTGCTGTGGTCATTATTGAAGCATGCGGTGAAGTTTTTATCCCCACAGCGTTCTCTCCAAATGGGGATGCGTTGAATTCTGCTTTTAGAATCCGGGTGAAACAAGAATGTGTCGTCGAAATGAACCTGAAGGTATTTGACCGTTGGGGTGAAGTTGTTTTCGAAGGAACAAAAGCGGATGATAGCTGGGATGGTACGTTCAAAGGTAAACCCCTTGACAGTGCCGTATTTGTGTACACATTGGATATACTATTGTCGAATAGTTCAGAAAGTCAACATTTCAATGGAAATCTAACCTTAATTCGATAATCTGATGAAACGAATTATATGCTTAGTAGGAATCTTGATCGTGCATTTTTTTGGTGTAATGGCACAAGATCCTCATTTTTCCCAGTTCAGAATGACTCCGCTTTTGATGAATCCTGCCCGAACGGGATTGGGACTTGATATGAGAGCACAGGCATCTTATCGCCAACAATGGAAAAGCGTTGCAACTCCCTTCACTACGTCGGCATTTTCATTCGATATGAATGCGACAAGAAAGAAAAAAAGAAAAGCTGATTTGGGTGTTGGTGTACAATTTCTAAATGATAAAGCCGGTGATGCAAAAGTGGGTCTTACTCAAGGGAACGTAAACCTCTCCGGAATCTTGAATTTAGGAAACTCAAGCAAATTGAGTTTGGGACTTATGGGAGGCTTTGGTCAGCGATCAGTTGATTACTCGGCGTTGCGGTGGGAAAGTCAATACCAGGGCGGAGTCTACAGCGCTTCAAATTCAAGTGGCGAAAATCTTTCTTCTACAGCTTTTAATTACTTTGATGCCGGAACAGGTATCTGCTATTCGTATGGCAAAGATCAAGGCTACATGACGCAGAATGCGAGTACAAGATTTACTGTTGGTGTTTCGGCATTTCATTTTGGCTTACCATTATCCTCCTTCCAGGGAGTGAATTCGGAGAGGATAAATACGAAATTCATCGGTCATGCCTCCATGGAGATAGGTAAGCGAAATACAAATCTTACATTCATTCCTGAAATCGTCTACGTTCGGCAGAATACGCAACAGGAATTGATCATCGGAAATGTGTTCAGGTATTTATTGGTTGAAGGTTCTCATTTTACCGGATTTGTGCAGTCTTCGGCAGTTTCATTAGGGTTGAATTATCGGGTGAAGGATGCCTTAATCACTACGGTCATCTTTGAATATGCGCAATACTGCATCGGTTTTAGCTACGATATCAATATGTCACCTTTGACAACAAGCAGTAAAAGTCGGGGTGGATTTGAAATCGCATTACGCTTTGTAACTCCAAATCCTTTCAGTAAGTCCTTCGCGCCACGAATCTGATCGATTTCAGGGAGTTTATTCCTTAGCTTCTAAAAAATTTGTTTCTTTGAGGGGCTTATGCGCTTGAAAGATTCACTTTTCTTGTTCGTTTTTGTGTGCTTTTGTCAGCAAATGTCATTTGCTCAGGATGATGCAACATTACGTCGTCTTGATTCACTTTCTTTTATTTCTCTTGAACAAAATAAGCCCGACCTTCAACAGGTTTCGAAAGAGTTTTTAAAACGTTCTCTTGAGGGAAAGGCAAGTAAATACAGGGTAAATGCCTACACAATTCAGGGAATAATAAATAAGAATAGAGGTTATTACCTGAGTTCACTGGATTATTATTTAAAGGCTCTTGAAACTGCAAGGGCATTGAAAGACGAGAAGAGAATTTCTGCTTGTTTCAATAATATTGCGACGGTGTATCGATTGCAATCAAACTACTCCAAAGCCATCGAATATTTTGAAAAAAGCCTTGAACTAGAGAAAAAATATAAAGATCAGTCACAACTCTCCATCCGGTATTTTAATCTTGGGGATTGTTACAATGCGGTGGATAGTCTGGATTTGGCCTTGTCCTATTACAACAGTTCGTTGATACTTGAGAAAAAGTTAAAAAATCAGGAGGGAATTGTCCTTGCTGAGCAAGGAATAGCTGAGATTTATCTGAAAACGGGTCGCAAGGCTGATGCAGATGCCATTTTGACCAAAACAGAAAAGCAAGTTGCACGTTTGGGTGTTGAGACGCAACTCATCCAGATGAAACTTGCAGCATTGATGGAAGCAAAAAAAGGTAGGGTGAAAGAGGGGGTGTCCATCATAAACAAAGGGTTGGTTCTTGCAGACAAGAGTGAATTCCGAATGTGGAAACTGGAGTTGTTAAAAACACGGATTAATCTTTTGAAATCAAGTAAAGATGCACAGGCTGCATTGAACAATGCCTATGAGGATTATTTTCGATTTCTGGAGTTATTTGAAAAGTACAATGCTAAAAATCGACTGGATGACTTGAGTTATCGTGATGAGTTGACCAGAAAACAAATGCTGGTGGATCTCGCTCAGGAGAAAAGTCGAATCGCTGCGGATAAAGAGCAAAAGGAAAGACAATTGAGGTTATATTCTCAAAAAATGGTTTTTTTCACCTTCTTTTTAGTGCTGTTTATTCTGGCAATTGTCATTTACGGAGTTCAGCGGATTACCAAGAACAGAGATTTATGAGAAATCTTTCAGAGAAAATAAAGTGGAGTATTGTATTTGCATTGTTGCAGGTACTTGGTAATGCATTTCTGGAAGGGCAACAGTTTCTGAATGAGTCGCTGAGTAGACCACTTTATTTTTTAATTCTTTTTCTAAGCGTTTTTATTCTAACCAATGTTTTTTTGATGATAGCAGAGCGACTCTCAACTACGAAAAGAGCGGTTATGTTAAGGATAGTTACTTTTCCAGTGGTTGCAGCACTGACGGCAGTCATGCTCTACGTGGTCTTTAGGTCTGAGTCATCAAATTTTGCGGTTTATTCTGTATCATTCTTGCTTCTTTCTCTTCCTGGAGCAGTTTGGGCATTACTGCAATCGCTTTTTGATGAAGCTGATGAACGAATAACAGAAATGGTGCGTGCTCGGGTTGATTCCCCGTCATCTGAAGACACAACGACGAAAGAGGTATTGTTCCATCTGGAAAATGAAAATGGAAAGCTCCTTTTGGAAGTTCCGGTTAGTCAGATTATCTGTTATGAAGCCAATGATAATTATGTGTTGACACATTACCTGGATAAAGACGGTTCTTTTAAAAGATCAATGGAACGGATATCGTTGAGGAAGATTGAACAACTACTCGCAAAGGAACAGATACAGTTTTTGAGAGTACATAAATCATTTCTCGTAAATCCGAATTATGTTGTCGATATAAAAGGTCGCTCTCAAGCCTATAAATTGCAGCTGAAGGATTTCGATCAACTCGTTCCGGTCTCTCGTTCCTACGATGTTTCCGCGTTAGGCATGAAATAACGTAACTTATCAATTTACCCCAAAATGTCAACCATTCACCTCTCTGAATGACTGTTGACCTATCTTCTTAACCATAGGCCAATCTTTTTTGGAACACTAACACGCACTGTTGTACGTTTGTGCTAACCTAATTGACCGATGCTCGCTAAGAGCAATTTTGATAATACCAGCTATTGTTTTTCGAAAATGAAAAATGTATTTATTCTACTGATTGTTTGTTTGTTCGGATCTTTGAAGTCCCGAGCGACAAACTACTATGTGAACGATAATTCTTTGACCGGGGACATTTATTGTACAGCAGTTGGTAACACCGCCAATTCAGGTCTTTCAGCATCACAACCAAAGCGTAACCTAAGGGATATCTGGACTTTGACTGGTGGTGTTTTTAACTCGAGTGATATTATCTACGTAGATGCTGGAACTTTTGCTCGTGCAGGAAGCAATGCAATAACTAATGAAAGCAAATTTGATATTAATTCGGCCGGACTTTCCATTATAGGTGCCGGAATGACAAAAACCATTTTTGATAATGATTTTTATGGAACCAACACAGATTATTTCATTTGGATCAAAGCAAGTAACGTTACATTCAAAGATTTAACCGTAGCAAATTTTGAAGGTGGCGCCCCAAATTCCGGTGTGGCCTACAATAGTGTCAACAATGGAGCGCAGGCAATAACCATTGGTGGTGTCGGAACAATTTCGAATGTTCTTATTGAAAATATTTCTGTTAAGGAAAATGGAGGTTCAGGAAATGCTGCGCTCACAGTATGTAGTAATACACAAGCAACTATTAAGGGGGGTGGGTCAACATGTAATGCGACGGGATCAGTATACAGTGGCGGAATTGATGTAAGAGGAACAGGGATTGATTTATTGATAACTAATTACGTTTTGGCTTATAACCAAAAGACCGGATTTGATGGTGCCGGATTGTACGTTTATGGTAATAACACTACAGTTGTTAAACTTTACAATTCGACAATTGCAAACAATACGGGGGGACAAGGCGGAGGTGCCGGGATTTATGTCAACGGAGGTAATGTAACTGTTAGAAATTGTGACATTTTAAACAATGTTGTTAGCACGTCCGGAGGGCCATACAGGGTTGGCGCAGGTATTGGTATTATTAACGGCACATTGCGATTGGCAAAATCAAAAATATCATCGAATACGTCGTCATTAGGAACTGACTTTGGAGGCATCGGTATTTATCCTTCCGGTGGGAATGTCACAGTAAACATTGATACCTGCTCATTTTCTTCCAATAGTGGAACTAATTCGATGGGAAAGGATCTTGGAGCCAGAATACACTCTGCAAACACTTTTTCAATTACCGTAAATGAAAGTACTTTTTCAAGTACAAATCCTGTATATATTGGTGGTGGTAGTCCAAATTCTTGTACCGGAAGTACGTTTGTTATTACAAAATCAGGTACTCCAAGTATCAGTTATTCAGGCACTCCACCTTGTGGTTTAGGCAGTGGATCAAACGACCTTACAAGAACTCAAACATATACCACAACCCCAAGTACATTTTCTGGCACTTGTGGATCAATTACTCTACTCCCTGTTGAATTCATGGACATGCGGACAGTTTGCATAAATGACCAACGCCAATTGATCTGGTCAACTGCTTCGGAACACAATAATGCGTATTTCACGGTTGAAGCTGGCAATGAACAAGGCGAATTTGAGGTGCTGAATACGGTGAATGGTGCGGGTAATTCAATCGAGGAACTGACATACCAATTACCGGTGAGAGAGGCGTCATACTACCGTTTGTCTCAAACGGACTACGATGGAACGAAGGTCGAACTGAAAACGATTTCAGCAGGGCCCTGTAAAGAATCGGGATCAGAACTCATTTACCTCGATCAGCTGCATGCCTTTGACGTTCATTTGACAGGATCATATTCCAGTGATATCGAATACGCTTTGATTAACAGTATGGGGCAGGTTATTGAACAGGGCACCCATTCAAACGACAATAATAGTGTACAACGAATATTTTTAAGTTCTTTTTGCTCCGATGGGATGTACTTCCTGCAAGTAACTGCCGGTTCGGTGGTGCTTTCAGAAAAGTTCATGATAAGAAAGCAATAGTTTAGTAAGGTTTAGGTTAAGATTTAGGTTTAGGTATGAAACAGGCAGTCATTATTCTCGTCATTCAAAACATTCCAGAGGAGTGAGAATCTGCCTGTGTCATAAAAAAGGCCTTTCTCACATGGGAAAGGCCTTTTTTTTAATTTGTAATTTTGTGATGTTATGTATTATACGGATGAAACAGTCGTTTTTTGGAACGGCGAATTTGTGAAAGCGAAAGACGCTAAAGTTGGATTGTATAACCAGACCATGCATTATGGTAATGGTGTATTTGAAGGAATTCGTTCCTACGACACGCCTGACGGCACACGTATTTTCAAAGCGAAAGAGCATTATGATCGTTTGCATTACTCTGCAGAGAAGATGCATATTCAGTTGTCCTATACCACGGAGGAGCTGGAAACGATCACTTATCGTTTGCTTGAAATGAATGGATTGAAGGATGCGTACATCCGACCATTGGTGTATTTGGGCGAGAACATGTCCCTTACGCCTACGCAAGATGTTCATGTGGTGATCATGGCCTGGGAATGGGGAAAATACCTTGGCGATTCCATGTTGAAGGTGATGTTGTCGTCTTATCAAAGACCAAATCCGAACGCCTGTCATGTGCAAGCAAAAGTGGTTGGACATTACACCAATAGCATCCTGGCGACTACAGAGGCGAAACAAAAAGGATTTGATGAGGCTTTGCTCACAGATATTCATGGAAATATCGCTGAGGGTCCCGGTGCAAATTTTTTCTACGAGAAAGATGGTGTATTGTACACTGCACCGTTAGGCAATATCCTTTCAGGAATTACCAGAGCAACTGTTTTCGAAATCGCAGAGGAATTGGATATTCAAGTGGTCGAGAAATTCTTTAAACCTGAAGAGATCTACACGGCTGATGCTGCTTTCTTCTGTGGTACTGCTGCCGAGGTAATTGGTATTGCTCAATTCAATGAATACAAATTCCCATTGAACTGGGAAGATTCCAATAGCCACATGATTCAACGTAAATACAAACGTAGAGTGGCGTTCAATGAATACCGAAACGTGTATCTGTAAATACAATGGAGCTCAATAAATACAGTAAAACGATCACACAGGATGAAACGCAGCCCGCATCTCAAGCGATGTTGTATGGCGTTGGATTTTCTGATGACGACATGAAAAAACCACAGGTGGGTATTGCATCTACCTGGTTTGAAGGGAATACCTGCAATATGCACCTGAACGGATTGTCGAAATTCGTGAAGGATGGCGTGCAGCAGAATGGTCAGGTCGGACTGCAGTTCAATACGATCGGTATCAGTGATGGGATTACTAATGGCACGGATGGCATGCGCTATTCCCTTGTTTCAAGGGAAGTGATAGCCGATTCTGTGGAGGCCGTTACAGCAGCACATTATTATGATGGCTTGGTGACCATTGCCGGTTGTGATAAGAACATGCCGGGAATGACGATGGCCATGATCCGACTGAACAGGCCTTCCCTAATGGTTTATGGTGGTACCATCGCCTCTGGAAAGTATAAAGGAAAAACCTTGAATATCGTTTCTGCTTTTGAAGCCTTAGGTGAACGGTATGCTGGAAAGATCTCCGAAGAAGATTACAAAGGTGTGATCAAGAACGCATGTCCCGGTGCAGGCGCATGCGGAGGAATGTATACGGCAAACACGCTGTCATCTGCTATTGAAGCGCTTGGATTAAGTTTGCCTTACAGCTCATCGAATCCGGCTATGAGTCCTGAAAAACGTGAAGAATGTATGACCGCGGGAAAATACATGAAGATCCTTCTTGAACGTGATATCAAACCGTCGGACATTCTTTCGAAAAAGGCATTTGAGAATGCGCTGCGTGTCGTCATTGTACTTGGAGGTTCCACGAACGCTGTGCTTCACTTGATCGCAATGGCAAAAACAGCTAACATCGATATTACTTTAGAAGATGTTACGCGCATGAATAACGAAACACCACTTATCGCAGATCTCAAACCAAGCGGGAAATACCTGATGGAGGACGTGTTCGCTATTGGTGGTGTGCCGGCAATTATGAAATACCTCCTTTCGAAAGGGTTGTTGCATGGCGACTGTTTGACTGTAACAGGAAAAACGATCCGCGAAAATCTGGAAGTGGTACCCGGATTACCGGAAAAACAGGATGTGATCTATCCTGTCGAAAAACCATTGAAGGCATCAGGACACTTAAGGGTGTTGTATGGAAACCTTGCGCCCGAAGGTTCTGTTGCAAAGATTACTGGTAAGGAAGGAGAGCAATTCTCCGGTCCGGCAATCGTTTTCGAAGATGAGTTCGATTGTATTCGCGGTATTCGTGATGGTGAAGTCAAAGCTGGAAATGTGTTAGTGATCCGCAACGAAGGTCCTAAAGGTGGTCCGGGAATGCCAGAGATGTTGAAACCAACTTCAGCGCTGATCGGTGCTGGGTTTGGTAACAGTGTGGCTTTGATCACAGATGGGAGATTTTCTGGTGGAACACACGGTTTTGTGGTGGGACATGTTTGTCCGGAGGCTTTTGACGGTGGTCCGATAGCACTGGTTCAGAACGGGGATATCATCACCATCGATGCAGTCAATAACACCATCGACTTGGCGGTTTCAACAGAAGAGTTGAATGAACGAAAAAAGAATTGGAAACAACCTGAACTTAAAGTGAAAAGTGGTGTTTTGTACAAATACGCCAAACTGGTGAGTTCTGCTTCAGAAGGTTGTATCACAGATAAATAAGTAAAAATGAATATCAGAGGAGCTGAGGCAGTGATGCACTGTCTTTTAGAGGAGGGAGTAACAACCATTTTCGGATATCCGGGTGGGGCGATTATGCCGGTGTATGATGCCTTATATGATTTCAGGGAGCAGATCAATCACGTTCTGGTCCGTCACGAACAGGGAGCTATTCATGCAGCGCAGGGATTTGCTCGTACTTCAGGTAAGGTTGGGGTGTGTTTGGCAACATCCGGACCGGGAGCAACCAACCTGATCACCGGATTGGCGGATGCCATGATCGATTCAACTCCCGTAGTTTGTATTACAGGTCAAGTCGCGTCTCATTTATTGGGTACAGATGCTTTTCAGGAAACGGATGTCATCGGAATCTCAATGCCTGTGACCAAGTACAATATTCAGGTTACGAGAGCGGAAGACATTGCTCCGGCGATTGCGAAGGCCTTTTTTATAGCGGCAACCGGTCGTCCCGGACCAGTATTGGTGGACATTACAAAAGATGCCCAATTCGGAATGGTGGACTTTACGTACGAAAAATGTACTTCCATCCGAAGTTATATCCCAAAACCAAAATTGGTTCATGCTGGAATTCAGCAAGCAGCAGAAGTATTGGCGACAGCTCAAAAACCATATTTGTTGGTCGGACAAGGCGTTATTCTTTCTGAAGCACAAGATGCCCTGTTAAAATTTGCCGAAAAAAGTGGTATTCCGGTGGCGCTAACCTTGTTGGGTCTTGGAGCGTTTCCCGCGAATCATCCGCTATATGTGGGATATCTCGGAATGCACGGCAATTATGCACCGAATATCCTGACGAATGAATGTGATGTCATTGTTGCTGTCGGGATGCGCTTCGATGATCGCGTTACAGGTGATGTTTCGCGCTATGCCAAACAGGCGAAAATCATCCACATAGATATCGATCCTGCGGAACTGAATAAGATCGTTAAAGCCGATGTGGCCATCAATGCTGATGCAAAGGAGGCGCTGGAAGAATTGACGAAGGCTGTAACTGAAAGGGATTATCCGCAGTGGCTGCAGCAATTCAGAGAACTGGAACAGATCGAACAAAATGAAGTGGTGAATGATGCTGTAAACCCTCCGGACAATGAATTGAAAATGGCCGAAGTGGTAGATTTGCTATCGAAGAAAACAGATGGCCAAGCCATTATTGTAACGGATGTAGGTCAACACCAGATGATAGCCTCTCGTTACTACAAATACAAAGGATACCGGAACAACATTACCTCGGGTGGTTTGGGGACCATGGGATTTGCCTTGCCTGCGGCGATTGGTGCCAAACTTGGAAATCCGGAAAAAACGGTTGTTGCGATCATCGGGGATGGCGGTTTTCAGATGACCATTCAGGAACTTGGAACGATTCTTCAAGCGGAAGTGGATGTAAAAATTCTGATTCTCAACAATAACTTCCTTGGCATGGTGCGTCAGTGGCAACAGCTGTTCTTTGACCGTCGCTATTCATTTACCGAAATCGTGAATCCAAACTTTACGGCGATTGCAAAGGCATATTCCGTTGATGCTACAAAGATCGAACAACGTGTCGAGTTGGATGAAGCGTTGAATCAATTGTTGAATTCAAATGGAGCGTATCTGCTGGAGGTAGTGGTTCAAAGGGAGGAGAATGTATTCCCGATGGTCGCTACGGGTGCGTCGGTATCTGAAATCCGTTTAAACTAAAGAAGACATGGAAACAACATACAATATATCGGTTTTCACGGAAAACAGCATCGGTATCCTCAACAGGATCACCATCATCTTTACACGACGTCACCTGAACATAGAAAGCATTACGGCTTCTGAATGTGAGATCAAAGGAGTCTACCGTTACACGATCGTACTAAATACTTCGCTCGATCAGGTCCAGAAAGTGGTTTCGCAGATCGAAAAACAAGTGGAGGTATTAAAGGCTTTTTACCATACCGACGAACAAGTCGTTTATCAGGAGATCGCCTTGTACAAGATCCGAACGGACGCTTTTGCAAATGGTACCACGGAAAAGATTATCCGTGATCATCATGCACGCATTTTAAGTGTCGATAAAGATTTTATGATCATCGAAAAGACGGGTCAACCGGAAGAACTAACCTTACTTTTTGACGAACTCAACGTATTCGGCGTACTTGAATTCGTGCGGTCCGGTCGTGTAGCCATCTCCAAACCCATGAAAACCCTCGAAGCCTATTTAGAAGAACTTGAAGAAAACAACCATTAACATGAATTATTTCAATCAATTACCATATCGAAAACAAACCGAGCAACTTGCAAAATGTGAGTTTCTCGACAATACACATTTTGAAAACGGTGTAGAGGCCTTGAAAGGCAAAAAGATCGTTATCGTAGGATGCGGTGCACAAGGTTTGAATCAGGGACTCAACATGCGTGACTCCGGGCTGGATATCTCTTATGCCTTGCGCGAAGATGCGATTCGTGAACAACGTGTTTCATGGAAGAATGCCTCTGAAAATGGGTTTAAAGCGGGCACCTACGAAGAACTGATTCCGACGGCTGATCTGGTCTGTAACCTAACTCCTGACAAACAACATACCTCCGTGGTTAAGGCCATCATGCCGCTGATGAAACAAGGTGCAACCCTGTCTTATTCGCATGGTTTTAATATCGTCGAAGAAGGAATGCAGATCCGTGAAGATCTGACGGTGATCATGGTGGCACCAAAATGTCCGGGAACCGAAGTTCGTGAGGAATACAAGCGAGGCTTTGGTGTACCTACACTTATTGCCGTGCATCCCGAAAACGATCCTGAAGGAAAAGGATTTGAGCAAGCAAAAGCGTATGCTGCAGCGACAGGTGGACACCGTGCCGGGGTATTGCTTTCTTCCTTTGTAGCAGAAGTGAAATCGGATTTGATGGGTGAACAAACCATCCTATGCGGTTTGCTTCAGACAGGCTCTATTTTATCCTTCGATAAGATGGTGGAAAAAGGCATCGAACCGGGTTATGCTGCCAAGTTGATCCAATTCGGTTGGGAAACGATCACAGAAGCCCTGAAGCATGGTGGAATCACACACATGATGGACCGTCTTTCCAATCCTTCGAAAGTCATGGCTTTTGAACTTGCCGAACAACTGAAGGAGATCATGCGTCCTTTGTTCAGAAAACATATGGACGATATCATGAGTGGTGCCTTTTCAGATCGAATGATGATCGACTGGAAAAATGGAGACCAGGAATTACATACCTGGCGTGCAGCAACAGGTGAAACAGCGTTCGAAAAGACGGCCATTACTTCACAGCCCATTGCTGAACAAGAATTCTTCGACCACGGCACATTGCTCGTAGCTTTTGTTAAATCAGGTGTTGAACTGGCCTATGAAACAATGACTGAAACCGGTATCGTTGCTGAATCAGCGTATTATGAGTCACTGCATGAAGCACCGCTTATTGCGAATACCATTGCTCGAAAGAAATTGTTTGAAATGAACCGTATTATTTCGGATACTGCAGAGTATGGTTGTTACCTCTTCGATCATGCGTGCAAACCCTTGCTTGGCGACTTTATGAAGCAGATCGGTACAAGTGTCCTCGGCAGACCGTTGAGTGTTTCCAATCAGGTCGATAATAAACGATTGATCGAGGTAAACAAAGCCATCCGTCAGCATCCGATCGAAACTGTTGGTGCTTATTTGCGTGAGCAGATGACCCATATGAAAAGCCTGAATTGATGGTATCTCTTGAGGACGTACGCAGTGCAAAGCAGCAACTGAAAGGGGTGGTTCAGGAAACTCCGTGTCTCGCGAACCTTCACTTATCTGATTCGTATGCAGCAAATATTTTCTTGAAACGGGAGGATCTGCAAACGGTGCGTTCATACAAGATCCGCGGAGCTTACAACAAGATCAGCACGCTTTCGGATGACCAACAAAAGCAAGGAATCGTTTGTGCGAGTGCCGGCAATCACGCTCAAGGCGTAGCATATTCATGTCACTTGCTCAATATTCATGGAACGATCTTCATGCCTGCCACAACGCCAAAACAAAAGGTGCGACAAGTTGAATTGTTCGGAAAAAACAACATAAACATCGTTCTTCAAGGCGATACGTTTGATGATTCTTACGCAGCAGCGCTGGCTTTCTGTCAAGAGCAGAACAATGTGTTCGTACATCCCTTTGATGACGATAAAGTGATTGCGGGACAGGGAACAGTAGGGTTAGAGATCCTTGATCAGGTGCATGAGAAGATCGACGTATTGCTGGTTCCTGTTGGTGGAGGTGGATTGATATCAGGCATAGTAACTGTTTTCGCTCAATTAAGTCCCGGTACTGAAATTATTGGTGTAGAACCGCTGGGAGCTCCTTCCATGCAAACATCGTTGAAAAATGGGTTCAATACCCAACTGGAGGAGATTGATAAGTTCGTGGATGGTGCTGCAGTGAAACGAGTTGGTGATGCAAATTTTGAGATCTGCAAGGAATGGTTAAAGGAGGTAGTGCTTGTAGCCGAAGGAAAGGTCTGTTCGACGATCCTGAAACTCTACAACGAACAGGCGATGGTGGTAGAACCTGCCGGTGCACTGACCATTGCTGCTCTGGATCAGCTGGCAGATCGCATTAAAGGGAAGAATGTGGTGTGTATCGTCAGCGGCAGCAACAACGACATCACCCGCACCGAAGAGATCAAAGAACGATCCCTGTTCTACGAAGGATTGAAGCATTATTTCCTGATCCAGTTTCCTCAACGACCGGGAGCTTTGAAGGATTTTGTGACCAAAGTACTCAGTGACAATGATGACATTACCTTTTTCCAGTTCTCCAAGAAGAATAACCGCGAAAGTGGTCCGGCAGTAGTGGGGATCGAACTCAAATTTCCGGAAGACCTGAAAGTCATCACTGCTAATTTGGAGCGCTTGCATTTCCAGTATCAATACCTTAATGAAGATCCTGCTCTGTTTACGCAATTAATAGGGTAAATATTCATGGAGATTTAATCTCTTACTCCTTCGGAATAGCGTAATTTTGTGTCCCCGAATTTTTCAAAATGGACACAATAATCAAAGTACTTCATAACCCACGCTGTTCAAAAAGCAGATGTGCACTGGATTTCCTTAAATTAAAAGAACGATCTTTTGAAGTGATCGAGTATCTCGAAAAGCCCTTGTCGAAGGAAGAGATGAAGGCTGTTTTAATAAAGCTCAATATACCGGCTGAACAATGGGTTCGTAAAAACGAGGAGGACTACAAGACTCATTTTAAGGGGAAAACACTGTCCGATGATGAATGGATCGATGCAATGCTGAAATTTCCGAAACTAATTGAACGCCCTGTCGTAATAGTTGGTGAGAAAGCCGTGATCGCGCGGCCTGATGAACGTATTTTAGAGATTCTTTAAAAGCTGTTGAATAAATGAGAACGAAATACTTTGATCTGATCGATCAGACATTTGATTTTCCTCAAAACGAATTTCACTTGAGAGAGGACCGTTTGTTCTTTCACGGTATCGATCTGATGCGTTTGATTAATGAGTATGGAACGCCATTGAAATTCAATTACCTGCCTCAGATCTCCAATAATATTCAACGGGCAAAGGGTTGGTTCCGGGAAGCGATTAGTAACCTCGGTTATTCGGGCAATTACTACTATTCCTACTGTACAAAAAGCAACCATTTCTCTTTTGTACTGGATGAGGTGCTGAAAAATGATGTTCATATCGAAACATCTTCTGCTTTTGATATTGATATCGTCCGAAATCTGTATGATTCCGGTAAAATTGCTGCAGGTAAATACGTCATCTGTAACGGGTATAAACCACAACAGTATATTGATAACATTGTCAAGCTCATAAATGAAGGCAACCTGAATGTGGTCCCTGTTGTCGACAATACGCAGGAGTTGGTAGATATTTTAGAGAAGACAGAGAAAGACATCAAAATAGGAATTCGGATCGCATCCGAGGAGGAACCGAAATTTGAGTTTTATACCTCCCGACTTGGGATCAGATACCGTGAGATCGTTCCTTTCTATAAGGCGATGCTCATGGATAATCCGCGTGTGGAAGTGAAAATGCTTCATTTCTTCATTAACACGGGTATCAACGATACAGCTTATTACTGGAACGAATTGACCAAGTGTTTGCGTATCTACAGCGATCTTAAGAAAATTTGTCCTTCACTGGATTCCTTGAACATTGGAGGAGGATTTCCGATCAAAAAATCCCTGGCTTTCGATTTCGATTATGCTTACATGGTTCGTGAGATCCTAACGCAAGTTCAGCGTGTGTGTACTGAAAATGACATTCCGGAGCCAAATATCTTCACCGAATTCGGATCGTTCACTGTTGGCGAAAGCGGCGGCGCGATCTTCTCCGTTTTGCACCAGAAACAACAGAATGACAGGGAGAAATGGAACATGATCGATTCTTCATTCATGACCAACCTTCCCGATACCTGGGCAATCAATCAGCGTTTTATCATGTTGCCCGTCAATCGTTGGAACGATGACTACGAGCGGGTGTTGCTTGGTGGTTTGACTTGTGACAGTGATGATTACTACAATTCAGAGCAACATTCAAATGCCATTTATCTTCCTAAATTTGATAAGAGCAAACCATTATATCTTGGATTCTTCAATACCGGAGCTTACCAGGAAACAATTGGAGGTTTTGGTGGATTGAAACATTGCCTGATCCCCGAACCGAAACACATTCTTATTCAGCGGGATGAAGATGGCAAATTACAAACCAGTCTCTTTAGCGAAGAACAGACGGCAGACGATTACCTGAAAATTCTTGGTTATAAAGCGCATTGATGACTTCGTTTACTCAACTAATTACTTATTTTTACAATCACTTAGGACTACCTTTTTTACATGAAACTCAAGAAAATTTTACTTCGAACTAATTCAAAATTCTCCGTTGTTTTACATACCTGGGCAACAGACAATGGGTATGAGGTAGAAGAATTCGATGACAAGAAGGAGAACCCGGAAGAAGGAGTTGACGGTTTGGTCATTTTTACTCAAAATCAGTCTCTTGATAAGGAAATCTCGGAATTCCGTGACATGTTTGACCACAAGCAGAAACCGGTGCATAAGATTGATATCAATGGTACGTTGATGGTGGGTATTTCTAATCTTGATCTGTGGGTCGAGCGTAATAAGTGTAAAAAAGTATTGTTCATTGGCGCTGACAATTTGTTGGAGAACATGAACCTCGTTCGCTACATGGAGCACTTGAAATAGCATTGTTCTGAACCTTTTATCGTTTTATTTTTTATTCCTGTAAAAGGATTTCATTGGATCGATCCCGAAAAGCAGTAGTTATTGGAGCCGGTGTTGCAGGTATTGCATCATCCATACGTCTTGCCGTAAAGGGATTTCAAGTCGAAGTATTTGAAGCCAATGACTATCCAGGGGGCAAATTGACGGCATTTCAACTCGGTAACTATCGGTTCGATGCAGGACCATCCTTGTTTACTTTGCCACATCTGGTGGATGAACTATTCACATTAGCCAATAGAGATCCACGGGATTATTTCAATTACCATACGTCTAATACAGCATGTCATTATTTTTTTGAAGACGGAACTTTTTTACCGTTTTCGGCGGATCAGGACACGTTATTGAAGGATGTGGAAGAAATACTGAAAGTTGATACGGCTCCGTTGAAAGCTCATCTGGAGCGAAGTCGATACATCTATGAAAAGACGAAGGCTACATTTCTTGAGCGATCCTTGCATCACAGGTCTACTTATTTATCAAAAGAGATTCTTTCGACCATAGCTGCGATACCCAATTTACAGCTGTTTACAACGATGCATGAGGCCAATGAACGGAGATTGAATCATCCTAAACTCGTGCAGATCTTCGATCGCTATGCGACATACAATGGTTCAGATCCATACAAAGCACCTGGAATTCTAAACATCATTCCACATCTCGAACACGGAATAGGCACCTTTTTTCCAACGGATGGCATGCATGGAATTACCAATGCTTTAGTGCGTCTTGCCGAAGAACTGGGAGTCACTTTCCATTATGGATCGAAAGTGAATGAGATCAGCGAAACCGCTCGCGAAATAAGGGGAGTAAAGGTGAATGATGCATTTCATCCGGCTGAGATCGTGGTTTGTAATTCGGATGTCAAGCCGGCGTATAAACAGTTACTGAAGACGATCAAAGCTCCCGAAAAAACCATGAAGCAAGAGCCATCAAGTTCAGCGATGATCTTTTACTGGGGAATAAAGGATTCGTTTCCGCAACTTGATCTGCACAATATTTTCTTTTCAGAGAATTACAAGGAAGAATTCAGCGCGATCTTCGATCAAGGGGAAGTCAGCGATGATCCAACAGTTTATATTCATGTGAGTTCCAAATTGGTTCCAAACGATGCTCCAGAAGGTTGTGAAAGCTGGTTTATTCTGGTGAATGTACCGAGTAATAGTGGTCAGAATTGGGAAGAATGGCGCTTACGCATTCGTGAACGCGTGCTGCAGAAACTTTCCAGGTTACTCAAAAAAGATATTGCCTCTTTAATTGAAGTGGAGGATTACCTTGATCCTGTTCGGATCGAGCAACGAACTTCCAGTTTCGCAGGCGCACTGTATGGGGCAAGCTCCAATGACCGAATGGCTGCTTTTTTCCGTCATCCCAATTTTTCAAAAGTAAAAGGACTGTATTTTGTTGGAGGAAGCGTACATCCGGGAGGAGGGATTCCATTATGTCTGTTATCCGCGAAGATCGCTACGGATATGATCAAGTAATATTTTTTACTGTCTATCAATCCATTTTTCCAAACCAAGAATGGGGTGCCGAGCCTGGTCGAGGCACTGCTTTGGCAAAAAAGGATGATAGAAATTAATTTAGGTAAATAGAAATGATATTTTATACTTATGTAGCCTCAACACAGGAAAGACTCATTAAATTCCTTCCAGTTCAATCTCATTGCGAACTAGATCTTCAAAAGTTTCTCGTTTACGAATAAGAAATGCATGATCTCCTTTCACCAAAACCTCTGCGGGACGTAACCGAGCATTATATTGATTACTCATCGTGAAACCATAAGCTCCGGCATTGCTGAGTGCAAGAATGTCGCCCACTCGGATCTCATTGATCATTCGGTCGTATCCAAAGGTGTCACTTTCACAAATATTCCCAACAACGGAATAGAGTTTCGGTTCGCCTGAAGGATTTGAAATATTCTCAATGTGGTGGTACGCATTGTAAAACATTGGTCGGATGAGGTGATTTTGGCCGCTATTTACACCTGCAAAAACAGTTGACGTTGTTTGCTTGACCACATTCACTTTAACCAGGAATTTCCCTGCTTCACTCACGAGAAATTTTCCCGGCTCGAACCATAATTCCAGTTTTTTGCCGTAGGATGCACAGAATTCCGTGAATGAATCCGCAATCTGTTGACCCACGCGCTGGATGTTGGTTACAATATCTCCTTCCTTATACGCCACTTTAAAGCCGCTTCCGAAATCCATAAATTCCAGATCAGGGAAATAGGCCGCAGCTTCATACAAGAGTTGAGCACCACGTAGGAAAACATCACCGTCAATAATATCACTTCCGGTGTGCATGTGCAGTCCGTTAACTTTTATTCCATAATGTTTGACGATACGTTCGATGTGTTTTACCTGATGGATAGAAATTCCGAATTTACTGTCGATGTGTCCAACGGAAATATTGGAATTACCGCCCGCCATGATGTGTGGATTCAAGCGTATACAACACGTTTTGGTTGACCCGTAAGTTTGTCCGAATTTCTCGAGAATAGTGAGGTTGTCGATATTGATGTGCACACCAATTTCAACGGCTTCCTGAATTTCTTCAAAGGAAACACAGTTTGGCGTAAAAAGAATTTGATCAGCTGCGAAACCTGCCCTCAAACCCAATTGAATCTCTTCAGGAGAAACAGCATCGAGTCCGGCACCTTTTTGTTTGAGCACTTTCAGGATATTGATGTTGTTCAGCGCCTTGAGTGCATAGTGCAGTTTGACCTCATGATCTCCGAATGAATGGATCAGTTTGTCATACTGTGCCTCAATTTTAGTTACATCGTACACGTAGGTAGGTGTGCCAAATTTTTCTGCGATATCGAGTAAATGCTGCTGTTCCATGAGTAAGGTTTGTGCCTGCAAATGTAGTGAGTTTTCAGGCTGTTACAAAATTCACAAAAAGTGAAATAAGTTAATAATCTCTTTTTTGCGAAATAATCTTCCTAATTTGGCGTTTCATTTTACAGAGTGAAATACGCGTTACTTTTTGGTTTAATGGTATCTCTGTTGGCACAAGCGCAGCAGCAGAACCATCGTTCGCGCTCCGAATTGGGTGTTTTATTAGGCGGATCTAATTATATCGGTGATCTTAACGCGTACAATCCTTTGTATAACATTAAGCCGGCCGGCGGTATCATTTACCGCTATAATGTCCACAGTCGCTTATGCTGGCGTGGTTCTCTCTTGTACGGAAGTGTGGGCGCAACAGATACAGATGCGAAAGAAAGCCTTTTGAAGAATCGGAATTTGAGCTTTCAATCGACTATTTATGAAGTTGGTGGCGGGTTGGAATTCAGCTATTTGCC
>Ga0172372_10002927_pt1 | contig 25542 bp, 21 predicted proteins | sample LakKiv5m_2_FD_114544 | JGI IMG/M metagenome (GOLD analysis project Ga0172372, IMG submission 114544) | Freshwater microbial communities from Kabuno Bay, South-Kivu, Congo - kab_092012_9.5m | ecosystem: Environmental > Aquatic > Freshwater > Lake | place: Democratic Republic of the Congo...
CCCGATGGCGCGCAAGACGTGGCTGCCAATGGAGGAGCCGGAGCTGCAGGCGCTGCCCCCGGAAGCGCAGATGCCTTCGATGTCCAGGTTAAACAGCAGCATGTCTTCGCGGCCATTCGCCGGAAAATGCACGTTGAGGACGGTGTACAGCCCGTTTTCCCAGTCGCCGTTAAAGCGCACGTTGGGGATGCGCTGTTGCAGGCTTTCCGCCATGTAGCGCCGGATGCCGTCAATGGCAGCCCGGTGATCCTCGAGATGGGCAGTGGCGAGTTCCAACGCTTTGGCCAGCCCAATGATGCCGTACACGTTCTCCGTGCCCGCGCGCATGTTGCGCTCCTGCGCACCTCCGTGAATCAGCGGCTGCAGGTGGCGCTTGTTGTTGATGTACAGAAAACCAACGCCTTTCGGGCCGTGGAATTTGTGCGCGGCTCCCGAAATGAAATCAACGGGTAGCCTCGAAAGGTCCAACGGATAGTGGCCTACCGTCTGCACCGTATCCGAATGAAACAGGGCCTGGTAGTGCCGGCAAAGCTGCCCCGTGGCTTCCAGGTCCAGCATGGTCCCGATTTCGTTGTTGGCATGCATCAGGCTGACCAGGGTCCTGGGGCCCGGATGCGCCGCCAGCAGCGATTCCAGGTGCGCCATGTTGATGTGGCCCAGGGCATCCACCTCCACTTTGTGCAGCGCCACCGTACCGCTGGCTTCCAGGCTGTGGGCTGTCGCCTCCACGCAATGATGCTCCAGGTCGGAGGTGACGATGGTGTTCACCCCCAGGTCCCGCACGGCGCACTGCAGCGCCGTGTTATTGGACTCGGTGCCGCCCGAAGTGAAAAACAATTCGCCCATGGAGGCCCCAAGGCAATCGGCCAGGGTTTTCCGGGCTCGTTCAATGGCTGCCCGGGTTTCGCGGCCAAAGGCATGAATGGAGGAAGGGTTGCCAAAACGCTGGGTCAGGTACGGCATCATGGCCTCCAGCACCCTGGGATCGAGTGCCGTGGTAGCAGCATTATCTAAATAAATATTCACGAGGAGGGGTTATACGAAGAGGAGATTCGGTCGGAATGCCCCGCGATTTCAGCCACCTAAAGCTAGGCAATCTGCTGCAAAAAGGTCAGGCTTTACTCTTCGCCCAAGATATCTGTCATGATTTTGCGCGCAATGTTGTCAGCCGTGGTCTGGGAATGGCTTTCGGCGTACACGCGGATAATGGGCTCCGTATTGCTGGGTCGCAGGTGCACCCAGTCGTTGTCAAATTCCAGCCGGAGCCCGTCAACGGTGTTTTGGGGCTGGCGCGCATATTGGGTCTGCAGGCGGGTCATGATCTCTGGCCAGGCCATGTTGGGCAACAGATCAATTTTCTTCTTGGCGATGTGGTAGTTGGGGTAAGTAGCCCGCAACATTGACGCCGACTTGCCAAAGCGCGCCAGATGACTCAGGAACAGCGCAATGCCCACCAGGGCATCCCGACCGTAGTGCAATTCGGGCAGGATGATGCCGCCATTCCCTTCGCCTCCGATCACAGCGCCGATTTCCTTCATTTTGGCCACCACATTCACTTCGCCGACCGCGGCAGCCTCGTAAACCTGACCGGCTTTTTCGGTAATGTCGCGCAAGGCCCGGGATGAGGACAGGTTGGACACCGTGCTGCCCGGTTTCTGCCGAAGAACATAATCCGCTACAGCAACCAGGGTGTACTCCTCGCCAAAGAATTCTCCGTCTTCGCAAACCAGCGCCAGCCGGTCCACATCGGGGTCCACTACAATGCCTAAATCCGCCTGGTGGTGCACCACTTCGTTGGCCAGCGTACTCAGATGCTCCGGGAGCGGCTCCGGATTATGGGGGAAGCGGCCGTTCGGGGCACAGAACAATTCCACCACTTGCGTCACCCCCAAAGCGCTCAGCAACTCCGGGACGCAAAGCCCGCCGGTAGAGTTCACGCAATCGATGACAATCTTGAAGTTAGCCGCAGCGATGGCCTCGCGGTCCACCAGGTCCAGCGCCAGAATCTGCTCAATGTGGTGCTGAATGTAAAAGCCTTTCTCCGTGTAGTCGCCCAGATCATCGACGCCGGCAAACACCACCTCGTCGGACTCCGCTATTCGGAGCACTTCTTCACCGTCGGCCGCCGACAAAAACTCGCCCCGCTCATTCAGCAGTTTGAGGGCATTCCAGTGCTTGGGGTTGTGGCTGGCCGTCAGGATGATGCCCCCTTGGGCTTTTTCGGCCACGACAGCCAATTCAACCGTTGGCGTGGTACTCAAGCCAAGGTCGATCACATGAATGCCCACGGACTGCAAGGCCCCGGTAACCAGCCGACCCACCATGGCCCCTGAAATCCGGGCATCACGCCCGAGGACTACCATCTTTCCTCCCCGCTTTCTGACCCAGGTGCCGTAAGCTGTTGCGTATTTAATCAGGTCTATGGGGGTCAGCGCGTCGCCGGGGGTACCGCCAATGGTGCCGCGGATGCCGGAAATGGATTTGATGAGAGTCACTAAGAGCGTTTTAACCCCAAACGGGGCCGCTAAATTATGCCGAATCCACAACCTCTTCGCGTGGATTCGCACTTAATTTGCCTTCTTTGCTCCGCATGCATCCTGATTCTTCGCCCAAGCCCTCTTCCGGCGATCCACGCCCTGCGCAGTGGTATGAAGACTGGTTTGACTCCCCCTGGTACGCGCTGCTCTACCGCCACCGCGATGAGTCAGAAGCCCGGAAGTTCCTGGACAAACTGGTCGCCTGGCTCTCACCAGCCGCCGAAAGCCGGATACTCGATTTGGCCTGCGGCCAGGGTCGCCACGCGCGTTACCTGGCGCAACTGGGCTTCGACGTCACCGGAATTGATCTGTCACCGCGCAACATTCAGCAAGCGCGCCAATGGGAAAACGAGCGTCTTTCGTTTTACGAGCACGACATGCGCCATCCTTTCCGAATTAATTATTTTGATTATATTTTTAATTTCTTTACAAGCTTTGGGTATTTCGAAAGACCGGCCGACAACATCCACTGTTTGGCCGCCGTCCAATCCGGTCTTCGTCCGGGCGGAACCCTGGTTATCGATTTCCTCAATGTCGCTTATGCCGCGGATCACTTGGTTCGCGAAGAAAGCCAGGAGGAAGCGGGGGTACAGTTTTTAATCCATCGCCGCTTTACCGGTGACCATTTTGTCAAAGACATCCGCGTAGAAAAAGCCGGAGATTATAGACTATACCAGGAACGCGTTCAAGCTATTACCATAGACCAATTCAAGGAATACTTTAATAAGACGGATCTGGTCTTGCATCAGACGTTCGGTTCCTATGACCTGGCGCCCTACGACCGCCTAACCAGTCCGCGCCTGATCATGGTGGTCCAAAAGCCCGCAGGATGATGTCGGGCGAATGGCCGCTTTGGGACGAGCAGCTCTTCCGGCTGATCCACAACGATGGGAGCCTCGCCTTGCTGGACGGCATCATGCCCGTTTACCGGGATAAGCGGACCTGGCTGCCGCTGTACGCTTTGCTGTTGTTCGGGCTCTGGCGGGGCTATCAACGGAAGGGCTTACTTGTTGCTTTGGGGGCCGGCGTCAGTGTTGGTCTGGCCGATGGCATCAGTTCATCGCTCATCAAACCCGCTGTAGGCAGGCTCCGCCCTTGTCGCACCGAATCCCTCCAAGCCTTCATCCGCGACATCATCGATTGTGGCCCCGGGCTGAGCTTCCCCTCTTCGCACGCCGCGAACCACATGGCCCTGTCGGTTTTTCTTTTCGTGTTGTTCTACCGCCGTTTTCCAAAAGCGGCGGTGCTGGGCTTGTGTTGGGGGCTTTCTATCGGGTATGCCCAAGTGTATGTCGGACTGCATTTTCCGCTCGACGTCCTGGCCGGATCTGCACTCGGAACCCTCATCGGCTGGTCCGTGGCCCGACTGTTTCTCTGGGGGCAACCCAACTGGAGGGCGTAAAACCTCGGCACGGGGTACGGGAGCCCTTCGCCCGAAAAATGCATGCCCAAGATCAGGTAGGGGCTTCCTGACTAGCCTTGCGGCGTGTGTGATTTGCGGTGGCGCTGAAAGAACAAGTTGAAGACTGCCCAGGCGGCCAGGCTGAACGCAATGGCTACGTACACCGGAATTCGGGCACCGACCAGAAACAACCAGCCGCCAAAGAGCGGCGGTATGGCGTTCGACAGCGCGGTCAGGCTCTGGTTGATGCTCAGCATGCGACCCTGGATTTCACGGTCGCTGAGGTTGGAGATCACGGCGGTCATATTGGGCATGTACAAACCCTGGAAAATAGTCGGGAGGGGAATGATGAGGTAAAGCCACAAGGACTGCGTTGGTTGAATCAACAGCATGATGCCCAGGGCAAAGCCTGGTATGACGTTGGCGACCATGCGCTCCGAAGAGAATCGGGTGGCCAGCGGACGCACCAGAAAGCCTTGGGTGATGGCCGTCAACAGGCCTACATAGCCAAACATTAACCCGATGTCCAGTTGCCGGAATTGGTGGACTTCCTCCAGAAAGAAGGCAACAAACTGAATAAAGAGCGAAAAGCCGCAGGCCTGGAGCAACACGGCTACAAAGACCAATTGCAGGCGTGGGTGCTGAAAGGCCTCCACCAGGTTGCGGAAGCCGCTCAGAGGTGACACGTTGCTGGCGTTTCGATGCTGATTGGTTTCCGGGTAGCCCATCCAAACGAGCACAACGTTCAACAGCGATAACAAGACCATACCGACGAATGGGACATGAAGCCCCAGGGCCGGATGCAATTGTTCGTCTGAGAGCAGCCCACCCAGGACGGGTCCTAAGATCATCCCGATTCCGAAAGCGGCTCCCGCCAGACCAAAATCTTTCACTTTAGATTGTCCCTGGCTGGCATCCGCAAGGCTGGAGAACACGATCGCCACATTTCCCCCGGCAAACCCGGGAATGATGCGCCCGGCGAAAAGCCAAAACATGCTGTTCTGCTCAATGCCGTAGGCAAACAGGGCATAACCAATGGCTGAGCCGCCCACGCTCAGCAACAGCATAGGGCGGCGGCCAAAACGATCGGACAAGGCGCCCAGTACGGGTGCTCCCAGGAATTGGGCAAGGGCAAATACGGAAAGGAGGGCGCCGTACCAAACCGAAAGCCTGTCTGCCCGCAGCCCGGAGAAAAAGTGGGCTTCGTCACTGAACAAAATGGGCAAAATGGGGAAAGCCGCGCCAAATCCCACCATGTCCACCAGGATGGTCAGGAAGGCAAGACTCAAATGGCGTTGGCGGGGAGATACAGGCATCCTTGCTCATCAAGCGCACTCCGCCCAAAAAACCGAGGGGAGCACGTGCGGTTGGTAAAAGAAAGGGGCTGCAAGTTCCATCTTGCAGCCCCTTTTCCAAGGCGCTTAAAACACCGGTTGCGTTCTATCAGAATTTCTCGAACTTACCGCTATACACGGTTTTGCCATTCTCGGCAACGCGGAGCACGTAAACTCCATTGGCGAGTTGAGAGACGTCAACCTGGTTCATGCCGGGTACGGCATTGATTTTAAGGACCGTGCGTCCGCTGAGGTCCATAATGGCAGCGGCAGCATTTTGGTCAAGCGGAAGGTTGAACCGAACGGCATCGGCAGCCGGGTTGGGGACAATTTCGATGGCCTGCGGCTGTGAGAACGCATCAAACAAGCCCGTGACGCAGTCGCCACCGCGCAAGACCACATTGTCTGCATAAAGCGTGGAGCCATCCTGGCCACCCACGCCGCTGGATGTAATCAGAATCTGCACCAAAGTGGGTGCGGTGCTGCCGGTGTAAACCAAAGGCAGCGTAAAGGGCTGGTAACCGCCCGTTGTGGCGTCATCCAGTTGCAGGGTAACATCGCAAATGGTATCGCCTGCAGCATCCGTCATGAGTACGACAATGTTTGCCGTATCCACGCCAGCGGGTGCGTACTTGTAGAAACCGGTAAGTTCGGTGGGCTTGCAATCGATGAAAGCACCACCGGTCACACCAAATTCCTGCGTAAACAGGTTCACAAAAAAGGTTCCGGTAGAGATGGATCCGGGAACGACCACGGTCAGCAAACCGGCAATGGTCACTTCTTTGGAAATCATCAATACGGCTGCGGATCCATCGCTGGCATCCGTGGTGCGGTATGTAACGGTATCGGGGACGGCAAGCGCTGTGGCCAGACGCTGGGGCGTATCAAAGCCAACCAGCGAATCGTAGGTCTGACCTGCGAAACTGGCAGTAGTCCAGTTTTCGAAGTTGCCATTGACCGGGTATTGAACCTGTGCCTGAACCATGACACCAAAAAGGAGCAGGAGCGACAATAGGGTAACGTTTTTTCTCATGAGTTAGGGGTTTCTAACAGAAAGGGTTGACTGAAAGGGTTTCAAGATGGGATTTCAACCACCAAATTACGCGCAAAATTAAGCCATATGGCAATCCATTCCGGACAAGTTATGCACAACTCCGCCCAACCTCCTGTCAATCAGGCAGTCCATAGCGGGGCTTCCGGAACAAACTACCCATAACTGGGTACTCCTCGCTCTAGCGAACAAGTTAGCGAACAAGGAAGGTCCCGTTGGCAATGAGCTTATCGGCTGTGCTCATCCGGTACAGGTGGGCTCCCGGTGCCAGACCGGCGACACTGACTTCATTGAGGCCTGGCTGCAGTTGCTGCACCAGAACTTCTTGACCCAGGGCATTGAAAACACTGACCTGAACCGGCGTAAAGTAGGGATTCTCCAACGTGAGGCTCACGGTAGCCGGGTTAGGGAACAGGCGAATGGCGATGCCTTGCTGAGCGGCGTAGCTGTCCACAAAATCAGGCTCTGTAAAGACAAAAGCCAGATTGTCCAGAAAGAGTCTGGAACCCACCGTAGCCGCTCTGGGCTTATAGCTGCTGGCAAAAATGAGCAGGATGCTGTCGGCCTCTTCCATCACACTGTAGGTGATGGGAACTTCAAACGCTGTGTAGTCGCTGGTGGCTGCGGTAATGAACAAGGTACCTTCAGCAACGACAGTCCCGTCATCTTTCCAGAGTCGGGCATAGAAATAAGCGCTGTCTCCGGCTGTGGCAGGGCTGTACTCGTAAAATCCGGTGACTTTATCCAGCATGCCTTCAAAGGCCTCGCCACCTGTAATGGTTTCATCGTGATTGATGGACGCTTCATCCACCAACTGGATGGTCGATGGCAGGAAACAATCGCCGTTGGTGAGGACCCCGGGAATGTATTTGCGGAAAATGTCCAGATTAAAGACATCGCCGATTTTGGTTTCCAGTTCAGCGGCAAAGAGTCCTTCCTGCACATTGAGGAAGGTCTTTTCGAGCCCGTAATCGGTAATGTTGTTGGGAATGCCCCAGTTATTGTGAGAATCCCACCAGCCATCCAACTGGGGATAGCCCAGGGTATCCACCCAGTCTTCTAACCCACCGTTGGACATCGGGGTACCGGTGGTTTGGGCTTGACCCAACATGGGAATGGCCAGAAAACAAACGAGAAGGTAGTGGATAAGTTTTTTCATCGACAAGGGTTTTGAAGCCGTTTGGGAGTAGCTGAAGGGAAAAATGCATCTGGTGCAAGGAAGCACCAAAGTGCGAAGTTAAGAAAGCCGGGAGATTACAAAATCTCGTCAGGCCACGGTTGGTAAAAATTAGTCCTTTTAAATTGACTGCGGATACAACCCTGCGTTCACAACCCTTCAGCAGGGGAATAACCGAGTTTTTTCGCCTGCAATTCTGTTGTATGGCTTAGTTTTATTCACTCAATCAAAGTGACACCTTCATGAACCCAGTTGCCGGACAGGCCGCGCCTGCCTTTTCGCTCACCAGCTCCGAAAAAGAAACCGTGACCCTGGACCAGTTTAAAGGAAATCCAGTGGTCCTGCTGTTTTTTCCCATGGCCTTCACGTCTGTCTGTACGGCGGAACTCTGTTCCGTGCGCGATGGTCTTCAAGAGTATAACCAGCATGGTGCCAAAGTCCTGGGTATTTCCGTGGACTCCCCCTTCACCTTGGCCAAGTTCAAGGAAGAGCAAGGGCTGAACTTTCCGCTCCTCTCCGACTTTAACAAGGAAGTCAGCAGCGCCTATGGTGCCCTTTATGAAACGTTCGTCTTTGGCATGAAAGGCGTCTCCAAGCGTGCGGCATTTGTCGTGGACGGAACAGGCACCATTCAATACGCCGAAGTGCTTGAAAATGCCGGTGAACTGCCCAATTTGCAGGCCGTGCGATCCACGCTGGCCGGCCTGGTACCCGCATGATCAATGTCCGGGTGTATGGACTCTGCATCCATAACCGTCACATCCTGGTGTGCCGCGAGCCCTTTCAGGGGCGTCTTGTGACCAAATTTCCCGGAGGAGGCCTTGAGTTTGGCGAAGGGCCCGAGGAAACCCTCGTGCGTGAACTGCGCGAGGAAACCGGTCAGCACATACAGCTCGGAGAGCACGTGTACACCACGGGCTTTTTCATTCGCTCCCTTCGCCACCCGGAGGAACAACTGCTCAGCATTTACTACCGGTTTGGCCTTCCTGACCCCGGCAACGTCCAGCCGATACCCCAGGCAGATTCCGACATGGAGTTCCTTTGGCTGCCCTTGGAATCGCTGGATCCAGCCATCTTTGAACTACCGGCCGACCATCACGTGGCGCTGAATTTTCTCGTCCCTCCAAAGGACTGAACCTGAACCAGCCGCAGGCTTATCGAAGAATCTGGAACGTGCCGCTCATGACCAGCTGCCCGGCTTCGTTAAATGCCCGGTAAACGTGCAGTCCGGGAAACATCCCGCGCACATCCAGCGCATTTACCCCGCTTTGCAGGGAAGATTCCAGCACTCGTCTGCCGGTCTGGTCAAACACTTCAAAAAGAACACTTTGCTGGATAACATTCTCCACATGAAGCACTTCTGACGCTGGATTCGGGTAAAGGTTGAAGCCAAAAGGCAGGTTGGATACCGCCTCCGTACCCGTAATCCCGGTAAAGCGCAATTCATCGATCCACAGCGTTGTTCCCACCGTAGCATCGGTGGTGTTGCGGGTGGAGCGGATTAACACCTGCGCCAGTTCCGCATCATCCAAAGTCAGGTAATTCAGGGGAAGGGTGAACGGAACATACCCACCGGTATTGCTGTCATCCGTGAATTCATCTTCGGCAATCAGCAAAGTGTCCGTGCCGGTGATGTCGTACATCCTAACCCGTATGGTCAGCGAATCGCCGCCTTCCGGTGCATAATCGTAAAATCCGGTCAACGCATCCGGTCGGCCCCAAATCGTGCTCCCTCCTTGTACCGTGCTGTTGAACGGATCCGATGCGTTGACGACCAGCGTGCCGTTGGAAATGGCCGCCGGAGCGCGCAAATTCACCAAGGGAATGAGGATGGTTTCCAACCGCACGGCAGCGCTTCCCGCTTGGACGCTGCCGGTTTCTTTGAATACGGAACACACGCCAAACAAGGCTACCCCTTCGTTCGGCGAATCCCAGTTGGTCGGGTTTTCGCAGGCTGTGCCAACCGTCACCCAGGTCTCAAAACCGGGATTGGGCAAGGTTTGTGCCCGAAGGGGAGCGAAGGGCAGGGTCAGGAACAATAAGCCGGCCACCCGCCGCGCGTTTCTCGTCGAAATAGAAGCATCCATCGCTAGCATCGTTTGCTGAAATTTAACCCCGCAAACTTCGCAGAAAAATCGGAGAGCTCGCTCCCCAGAAATCAGGGGCACCTCAAGGTTATTCGTCGAGGGTACTTCTATAAACCCCAGAGACAAGGCTTGCCAAATTTTTAACACCGGATTTTACTGCTGTAAATGAGGATGTTAAAAATTTGGCATAACGCAGTGTATGGGGTTTTTAGAAGTACCCTTAATCCTTTCGAACCTTTTCCAGGCGCAGCAGGTTCAGGGCATTGAGTTCCACCCCGCGCACCCCTGGACGGGTCAGCAGAATCACTTCATCGTAATACAGGGGAATAGCCGCCGCCTCGAGCGACACCAGGCTGTCCATCTGGCGGTAGAGCGCGGTGCGGAGCGCCACATCCCCTTCGCGCGCAGCCTGCCGGTAGAACGCATCAAAAGCCGGAAGCTTTGTGCGGGTGTAGTTCGGAGGTGCGCCGTATTCGCCCAAAAACAGGGCCAGGTAACTCTCCGCATCCGGGTAATCGGCAATCCAGGAAGCCCTGAAAAACGACGACTGCCCCGTCACCATCGATTCCCGCAGAATTTTGCCGTCCATGTTTTCCACGCGCACCGGTATGCCGAGTTCCTTCCACTGGGCCTGCAGAAACAGGCAGATGTCCATGTACTGGTCGTTGGTACGCAGCAGAATTTCCGGCATGCCCCGCCCCCCCGGAAACCCGGCCTCGCGCAGCAACGCCGAAGCCCGGTCGGGGTCAAAGCGGTACCCGTAGCCGCGCTTGCGGCCGGTTTCCTCCCCCCCCAGCAGCAGCGGCGGAACCATGCCCGCGGTGGCCGGAATGCCCTTGCCGTTGCGCTGAAAGTCAATCATCCGTGCGCGGTCGATGCCCCAGCACAAGGCCTGCCGCACCCGCCGATCCGCCAGGGGCGAGCCCGCCGCGGCCTCCAGGTTGATGCCCAGGTACTCCGTGTTGAAATAGGGTCCGCGCTGCAGCTGCATCTGGCCGGCATAGTCGGGGTTCAGTTGACCGTTGTCGGCCAGCACCTGATCCAGAAACTCGGCATCCAGGTCCGAAACGAAGTCCAGTTCGCCGTTGCGGAACTTGAGAAACTCCGTTCCCTTGGCCGACAGAAAGCTGAACTCTACGGCATCCAGGTAGGGCAGCGCTGCCCCCGACTCGTCGCGGCCAAAGTAGCGCGGATGCCGCGAGAGCCGGAGCTTTTCGCCCTCCCGCCATTCGGCCAGCCGGAAAGGTCCCGTGCCCACCGGATGGTTGCGAAACTCAGGGCCGTAATGTTGCACCACCTCGCGGGGCAGCACCGAACAGTAGGGCATGGTCAGGCGGCTCAGAAAAGGCTGAAAGGGCTCGAGCAGCATGATCTGCACGGTGCTGTCGTTAACCGCCACCACATCTTCCGGTCGGAAAACGCCGTTGAACACCCAGAAGCCATCGGCGCCCAGCGAGGGATCCAGCAGGCGCTGGAAACTGAACACCACGTCATCGGCTCGCGCCACCCGGCTGGAGTCCGGATGATCCGGTAAAAAAGCCGGATCCGGGTGGAACCACGCATCATTGCGCAAATAAAACGTATGGGTTAAATTATCCGGAGAACTGGTCCAGCTCCGGGCCAGATCTCCCTGCAACGTCCCGTCCGCGCCATAGCGCAGCAGGCCGTTGAACAACTGCACGGCGGCCCAGGTATTGGCCTGGTTGTCCGCAAAAGCGGGGTCCAGAGAACTGACCTGCGCACTCAGGTTCAGGCGAAAAACACCGCGGCTTTGGGCAGGCTCGTCCGCAGACCCACCGCCCTTCGACCCACAACCGGTTCCACCCAAAGCCAGCACAACGAGCAACAAGGCAACCTGAAAACGAATCCGTGTCAACGCCATAAGCCTTTCGCTTAAACAAGTATAAGCCGAAGTAAACGAAACGCGCGCAAAAACCCGCCAGCCCCGAGGCCCTCCAGATAGGATAGCCTCTAAAAACGCAGGAACTCGTCCAGTTGGCGGGAAACAGCCGTTCGGGTAGCCTCATCTAAGCGTCCCCCCTCCCCCAGTAACTTGCCCACCGAGCTGATGGGCAGTTTGTTGGGCAGCACATTGATTTTGCAGTGCATCAGAATGGCGCAAAGGTGGTCCAGGCCGCGCAGGTTGCCCGCCCGGCCGGTGGCCACCCCGGTCAGGCAGGCCTTCTTGCCGTGCCAGGCCTTGATTTCCGTAAAGTCCATCAGGGCTTTGAGCACGCCGGGGATGCTGCCGTTGTATTCCGGGGCCACGAAAATGAGGTGGGTAGCCGGGCGGATCAGCGTTTCCTGCACGTCTTTGAGTCCCGGATGCAGGTACTCTTCCAGGCAGGGTCCGAAACAATCCGGAGCTAAGGTACTGAGATCCAAGAGGTTAGCTGTATGGCCTTTCTCGGCGAGCAGCTCCAGGTACTGATCCGCGACTTTGCGCGAATTGCTGTTGATCCGGCTGGTTCCGGAGATCAGGGTAATGGTCATGGGGCAGGAAACAAGCGACACGGCCAATAAGTTGCCTGGGCAGGATGCAGCGCGTCGCGCCAAAGGTAACCCGGCTTTGCCGCTGCTCTAGCGCCGGTCCTCTTCCAGGCGAAGGGCCTTTTCCACATTGTGTCAACAGCTGTGCATAACTGCGGCCGCGCGACCCCGATGCCCCCATTCCCCCGGTGTATCTTTAGCGCAGGACAAAGCGCCCCGATGAACCTGACGTATTTTGGACATTCCTGCTTTCTGATTGAAGAACAAGGCCAGCGCTTGTTGTTTGATCCCTTTATCAGCGGCAACCCGGCGGCGGCGTCCATCGACGTGAGCGCCATTCAGGCCGATGTGGTGCTGCTCTCGCACGGGCACGGCGATCACGTAGCCGACGCCGAAGCCATTCTCCGGCGAACCGGTGCGCTGCTGATCAGCAATTTCGAAATTGTGGAGTGGTACCAGCAACGGGGGCTGACCAAGGGGCATGGCATGAACCTGGGCGGCCGCTTTGTTTTTCCGTTCGGGAAAGTCAAAATGGTCAACGCCGTGCATTCGTCCTGCATGCCCGATGGCAGCTACGGCGGCAATCCGGGAGGCTTTGTGGTGGAAATGGGTTCGCGCGCGTTTTACTACGCCGGTGATACCGCGCTGACGTTGGACATGAAGCTGATTGGCGATCAGCACGACCTGGATTTCGCCGTCCTGCCCATCGGCGACAACTTCACTATGGGCGCGGAGGACGCCGCTTTGGCCGCCGTGTACGTGGGCGCAAGCCGAGTGGTCGGGGTGCACTACGACACCTTTCCCCCGATTGCCATCAACGCCGAGGCCGCGAAAAAATCCTTTGATGTCATGGATGTAGAACTGCTGCTGCCCAAAATCGGAGAAACGATTACTTTCTAACACTCAGCCGCTGCCTGATTGCTCGCTGCTTCGGCGCACAACCAGGCCCAGCGCTCAACTGCCGGGATCCAAACCATGGGAAAAGTTATTGCAATCGCCAACCAGAAGGGCGGCGTCGGAAAAACCACCACGGCCATCAACCTGTCGGCCAGCCTGGCCGTGCTGGAGTACAAAACGCTGCTGCTCGACACCGACCCGCAGGCCAACAGCACCTCCGGAGTCGGCTTCGATCCGCGCCAGATCCGCGCCAGCATTTACGACTGCCTGGTGCGCGAAATGCCGCTCGAAGACGCCGTGCAGCACACGCAGCTGCCCACGCTGGACCTGCTCCCCTCCCACCTGGACCTTGTGGCCGCCGAAATCGAGCTCATCAACCATCCGCAGCGCGAAAACCGCATGCGCACTGTGCTGGAAAAAGCGCGTCAGGACTACGACTTCATCATCATCGATTGCCCGCCTTCGCTGGGCCTGATCACGGTCAACGCGCTTTCCGCCGCCGATTCGGTCATCATTGCCCTGCAAAGCGAGTACTTTGCGCTGGAAGGCATGGGCAAACTGCTCAACAACATCAATATCATCCAGAACCGCCTAAACGAACACCTGGTCATTGAAGGCATTTTGATGACGATGTACGACATGCGCCTGCGCTTGTCCAACCAGGTGGTCGAAGAAGTTCGGCGCCATTTTCAGGAGCTGGTCTTTGAGACGGTCATCCACCGGAACACGCGCCTGGGCGAAGCGCCGAGCTTCGGCAAACCGGTGGTGCTGTACGATGCCGAAAGCAAAGGCTCGCAGCAGTACATGGATCTGGCGCGGGAGATCCTGCAGAAAAACAACGCCACGCGCATTCCCCAGAGCGAGCGCGTGTTGAACCTGGAAGAAGAGTGAACGGGCAGCCGGGCTGCGCGACAGACCGGCTTGCAAAACCTGCTGGACAACCCATGATGAGCAAACGAAAAGAGGAACTGGGCAAAGGCATTCGCGCCCTGCTGCGCGACATGGACGCCAGCGACAGCCCGGCCAACGCCGCGGCCGCCCTGACAGGCATTGCGGAGATTGACATCGCGTCCATTGCGCTCAACCCCTACCAGCCTCGCACGGATTTTGACGCCCAGGCCCTCGAAGAGTTGGCCGCCTCCATCCGGATTCACGGCGTTATCCAGCCGGTAACGGTTCGCCGCCTGGATTCAGGCCGCTTTCAGCTCATTTCGGGCGAAAGGCGCCTTCGCGCGGCACAGCTTGCCGGGCTCAAGCGCATACCGGCCTACCTCCGCGCCACCAACGACCAGGAGATGCTCGAGATCGGGCTGATCGAGAACATCCAGCGCCAGGACCTCAACCCCCTGGAAATTGCCCTGCACTACCAGCGCTTGCTGGACGAATGCGGGCTGCAGCACGAGGAACTGGCCGGTCGCGTCGGCAAAAACCGCTCCACGGTCACCAATTACCTGCGCGTGCTCAAACTCATTCCGGACATCCAGCAGGCGCTCCGCCAGGGCGACATCAGCCTGGGGCACGCCAAGGTGTTCAGCGGGTTGAGCGATCCGGTCGCGCAGCTGGACCTCTTCCGGCGCTGCAAGAGCGCCGACATGAACGTGCGCCAGCTGGAACAGGAACTCGCCAACTACAAACCCCGAAAAAGCCATGCGGCTGCTCCGGCCGCGCTGGCTCAAAAGGCCCTTCGCCCGGAACTCAGGCGTTTGCAGGACGAGCTGAGCTCCAAACTCAGCGCCCGGGTGCTGGTCCAGGAGGGCCGCCAGGGCAAGGGGCAGCTGGTCATTCAATACCATTCCGAAGACGATTTGTACCGCATCGCCGATTCGTTGCGTTAAGCCAGCATGAAGGGTATGCCAAGGTCAGGGTGGATCGGGAGCTTCGCACGCTCGCTGGTGCTGGCGGGGTTCTTGGGATCCGCCGGCGAGGTCCGGGCCACTGTTGGCACCGGCGGCCAGCCAGGCACTCCCCAGGACAATTGGCTGGGCTACCGCCTGGCCAACACCCGCGACACCGTCCTGGTCAATGCCCCAGACAGCATCGCGCTTCCCGAGGAGCCCGCCCCGGAGCCACAGCGCCATTCGCCCGGAAAAGCGGCCTGGAGAGCGGCGGCATTGCCAGGATGGGGCCAGATTTACAACCGGAAGTACTGGAAGCTGCCGTTGGTGTACGGCGGCCTGGGCGGCCTGGGTTATTGGGTGTACTTCAACGCGGACCAGCACCGCTTTTACCGTCAGGCCTTTCTGGCCAAAACCGATGAAGATCCGGCTACCGCAGACCCTTTGCCCGCATTCAGCGAGGCTTCCGTGCTGCAAACCAAGGAGTATTACCGCCGCCAACTGGACGCCTCCGTGTTGCTGACCACGGCATTTTACGGGTTGCAGATCGTGGATGCGGTCGTGGACGCCCACCTCTTTCATTTTGACGTCAGCCCCGACCTGAGCCTGCAATGGAGCCCCTGGACCGCACCTGCCGGGCAGGGATTTGGGGCTTTCGGGGCGTCTGCCCCATCCCGGGCGAAGGGTTCTGCGATCCCTGCGCAAGGCCTTCACTTTATCCTGAGCTACCGATGACTCCCCTTCGACTTGGCCTGCTTGGCTACGGAAAAATGGGCCGCGCCGTGGAGGCAGGCCTTCGCGAACAGGAGAACCCCGAAGCGCACGATAACCGTGGCGACGGCAGCCGTGGTGACGGAAACCGCCCGCTTGCTCTGGCCTGGGCTCTGGATGCAGGTGCCAGCGCTTCCGAATTGCGCCAGGCGCTGGCACAGGCCGATGTGGTCATCGAGTTTACGCGACCCGATGCCGCACCGGGCAACCTCCTGGCTGCCCTGGAAGCGGGCGTTCCCGTGGTCTGCGGAACAACAGGCTGGTACGACCAGCTCGACCGGATCAGGGCAGCCTGCGCCGCACACGACGGAGCGTTGTTGTATGCCCCCAACTTTTCCATCGGCGTCAACTTGTTCTTCGCGGTGCAGGAATACGCCACGCGCCTGTTTGCCCGATACCCGCGCTACCGGCTCTCGCTCAGCGAAACCCACCACAGCGCCAAGCTGGACGCTCCGAGCGGCACGGCACTGCACATCGCCGGATCGGTGCTGCAATTGCATCCCGGCTATTCATCCTGGCAACTGACCGACCGGCCGGAGGCCGCCGAAGGCATCCTGCCCGTGGTGGCGCACCGGATTGACCCGGTGCCGGGTACCCACGCCCTTCGCTTTAACAGCCCCGAAGATGCGGTGTTGCTGGAGCACACAGCACACAACCGCAGCGGTTTTGCCCGGGGTGCCCTGGAGGCGGCGCGGTGGTTGCCTGGTCGGAAGGGCGTCTTTACCATGCGCGATCTGTTGGCGCTGCCCTTGTGATGGTTAAACATCCGTTAAATGAATCTGCTTATCCGCAGCGATTAAGCGGCAGGCGGTTAACTTTGTGGGCTTGCGGTGCGTACAATGCGAATCGCGGTTAACCCTGAATTGCCCTGCATGGATGCCAATGCCTCTCTAGGATTTTACGTCATACTCGGCTTGATGGTATTGGCCTCGCACGCCGGTCTGGCGTTGCTTTTCAGAAAAGCCGGTGTGGCGGCCTGGAAGGCTTTTGTGCCCGTTTACAACTATTACTGCTGGACCCGCCTGGTGGACAAGCCCATCAGCTGGTTTGTGATGATGTGCGTGCCCATCCTGAACGCAGTGGTCTGGCTCATCTTGTCCGTTGACCTGGCCCGCCGTTTTGGCCGGGATGGCTTCTGGGACGGGCTGGCAGCCATGATTTTCCCCTATGTCTTTTTCCCCTGGATGGGGCTGAACAAAAAGCTGCGCTACCTGGCGGCAGAAGAGGTTCCGGCACCCGGATCCAAAGGGGTGCTGCGCGAATGGGCTGATGCTATCGCTTTTGCGGTGGTGGCGGCCACCTTTATCCGCATTTTCTTCTTTGAGGCCTATACCATCCCGACTACGTCGATGGAAGGTAGTCTGCTTGCCGGCGACTTCCTGTTTGTCAGCAAGTTTCACTACGGGTCGCGGGTCCCCAACACCCCCCTTGCCTTCCCGTTTGCCCACCAGCGAATGCCGCTGTTGGGAACCAAGGCATACCTGGAAAAGCCCTCCATCCCCTACATGCGGATGCCCGGGTTCCAGCGGGTCAAACGCAACGACATCGTGGTGTTCAATTGGCCCGAGGGCGATACGGTGTTTGTCCCTGTCGGCAGCACCCGCAGCTACTACGACCTCCAGCGCGATCTGAAGGACAAAACGTTTTACCGCAACCCGCAGATCGTCGCCATGCTGTCCCAGCAAGGCCTGCCCTTTGCCTCAGGCCCCCTTCGCCCGGGAAATGACCTGGTCACCACCTTCCCGGTGGACAAACGCGAGAACTACATCAAGCGCTGCGTCGCCGTTCCCGGCGACGTGCTGGAGGTGCGCGACCGGGAGCTGTTCATCCAGGGCAAACCCGCCTTCCGCGGCGAACACATGCAGTTCAAGTACCGGGTTGACCTCAAACCCAATGCCTACCTGAGCGACCGGCAGCTCAAAAAGGAGGTGGGCATCAACACCGGCATTGCCACGTACGAAATGCAGGCTGGTCAGGTATTGCAGGACCGCAACGGCGAGCTGGTTTACGGCAGTTTTGTGGAATTGCACGCCGATTCTGTTGAGATCTCCGCCATCCGGCAGTTGCCGGAAGTATTGCGCGTGCGCAGGGTTGCTTTTCCGGTCGAAAGGCCTGACGCACTCTATCCCCATGATGCCCGTTTTCCGGGCAGTGTGGACCAGTTCGGGCCCATCGAGGTTCCGGCTAAAGGCCAAACGGTTGCCCTTACCGCAGATAACTTGCCCATTTACCGCCGAATTATTGAAGTCTTTGAACATTCCGCTTATTCCGGACCCGGTTTTGCCGGCCTTCAGAAACGGATTGCCGCCGGGGAATCCGTGCCCTACACCTTTGAGATGGACTACTACTTTATGATGGGCGACAACCGGCACCAGAGCCAGGATTCCCGGTTTTGGGGCTTTGTGCCCGAAGACCACGTGGTTGGTAAAGCCTGGTTTGTCTGGTGGAGTTGGGACGTACATACAGCCTTCCCGGCCAAGATCGGCACGGTACGCCTCGATCGGGTCTTTCGTCCGGTGCGCCATGGAGGGAACGCCCAATAGACATGTACGCCAGCATAATTTGTGTCACTTTTTGACAACTTGAAATTTATGCCTTTGTCAGAGGCCCTAATAAAACATAAGGGTTTGCGTTACTGAAAGCGTATTTTACGCTAAAATTTAAGGTCACAATACTGAAGTTAATCTGCAATTAAACAGCAATTTTTTTCAACAAGACCCTTTTTATTTTGTGTCACAAAAAAATAAAGGATGGGGCTTAATTTAGCGAACATCCTGATCCAGATATCGATGTTTCAAGGTTCTTGCCTGGTTGTCCAGCAAAATATCCATTATCAACATTGTTACGGGAGTTCTTTTTTTTGACCATACTTTCTCAGGCAAATTGGTGGAATTTGAAGGTACCGAATAGTTTTGGTCGTGTTGCAGCTGTATTGGAATTCGTTCCCTGCAAGCACTCGACGAAACATGAACTTCAACTACATACCTTTTATGAGAAACAACACGGTTACCACTTTCCGATTTTCCCTGGGAACCGCGCTGCTGAGCATGGCCCTCTGTTGGACCATGGCCCTCGGAGCACAATCCGGCCTTTGGTCTGACCCCGCAACCTGGGGCGGTACGCTCCCCGCCGCCGGAACAACCGTAACGATTGGTGCCGGCCGCACCGTGATCCTGGACGTCAATCCTCCGGCGCTGAAAGGCATTCAGGTTTACGGAAACCTCGTATTTGCCGACCAGAACATCAACCTGAGCACAGGCTACATTCTAGTCGTCGGCGGTGAGTTCCGCATCGGCACCGAAGCCGATCCCTACGAGTACAAAGCTGTAATCACCTTTACCGGGGATACGGTCGATGCTACCGGCATGGGTCTTGGCAACAAATTCCTCATGGTTATGGGCGGTGGTCGCCTGGAGCTGCATGGAGCCAGAGCCCATGTGCCCTCCTGGACCCAATTGCGCAAGACGGCTTCACCCGGCCACACCATCCTGGAGACGGTTGATGCCATGGATTGGCGGGTTGGAGACAAGGTGGTGATTGCACCGAGCGGCACGGACCCCGAGCAAGCCGAGGTGCGCACGATTGTCAGCGTGCTGGGCAACCAGATCCGGGTCAGCCCGTCTGTCAATTTCCGCCACTATGGCAAAATTGACACGGTGAATGGTTATGCTATTGATATGCGAGCCGAAATTGGTCTGCTCACCCGCGACATCGTTCTCCAGGGGGATGCCTCTTCGGAAGTTTCCAAAAACGGTGGCCATGTGATGATCATGAACGGCTCAAAAGCCAAGGTGGAAGGAGTAGAATTCTTCCGTATGGGCTGGTTTGGTCAACAAGGCCGGTACCCGATGCACTGGCATTTCAGCGGCGATTCCTATGGAGAATACGCCAACAACAACAGCGTCCACCGTTCCTTTCACCGCGGTTTCGTCGTGCACGGCACCAACGGGGTAAAAGTCAACAATAACGTGGCTTATGACGTTTTCTCGCACTGCTTTGTGGTAGCCGAAGACGGCAACGAGATGTTTAACGAGTTCACAGGCAACCTCGGTATGCTGACCAAGCGCATTCCTGAAATGGATGACTTTGCGTTCCCGGGTGGCCAGTTTGGATCGCTGCAGTCGGAGCGTCACCCCGGTACCTTCTGGCTGACCAACCCCAACAACATCGTTCGCGATAACCACGCCGCGGGGAGTCTGGATGGCATAGGCTTCTTCTACGACGGCCAGGGAACGTCAGAGAGCCTGCCTGCGAACTTTTTCACCGGCAACCTGTCCCACTCCAACAAAAGCACCGACGGCAGCTACGACCGCGCTTTCTACCGAACCACCGGCTGGGGACTGTTTGTTGGACCAGGCATGGACAACGGTACGCCAATGGTCTTCAACAATTTTGTGGGATATAAAAACACCATGGGCGGTGCCTGGCTCGATGGCCAGAACGTTACGCTTCGCAATTCCGTGCTGGCAGACAACGGATCAGGGGTGAACATTCAGGGCTCTTCCATTCAGGGGGTCGGCTTGATTCATGAAACCGCCAACCAAATTGCCCCAACGACTAAGAATCTCGGCGCCATTAACGTGTTTACCAGTTTTGAGGCTGGCAACAAAGAGCCTAAAATTCAGGATGTTGACATCATTGGATTTGACAAACGGATTGTTATTGAAACCGATGCCGTGGACATTTACAGCTACGCCCGAAACGTAGAGTTCTTTGGCGGCACTGGTCCACGAATCAAGATTGATCGCGACGACTTCAAAGGAGCCTTTGTGGACCTTCGGGGTATGGTTAGCGGAACGGGTACTCCAACCATTTACTTTGGGGAGCAATACGATTTTCGCACGGCAAGTTGCACCGCTGCAACCACGTCGAATGCTTACAGCTGCCCATCGCGTGAATATGCCAATCTCGAGATCAGCTCCGATCCCTACGAAGCAGGTCCTGTCGGCAAGGTGCGGATAACCCGCAATACCGGCTCTGTGATCGAATACATGTACGAGAGCGAAGTAATTTCCAGTTGGTTGCCCGAGTTCGGCCACCGCGGTACCCAGTGGGTTCCGGTCAACGAAGGGTTCCAGATAGGCTTCACCGACGAGCCGATGCCCCAGGAATTCACCCTCAAGTTGCACGGTTTTTCTCCGTCGGGCACTCGGCTGACGTTTCAAATCCCTTCCGGCAAAGCTCCGCGCCTGACCCGTGAAGACGGCACCCTGATCCCGGCAAATCCCACGCTTGCTTCGCTAACGTTTACCGAAGATGGATGGTTTTTTAACGAGGCGGACAATAAGCTCCACCTGGTGATGAACGTCAATGCAAGCAGCAGCTTTGAAAAATTGATGAACATCCGGTTGATTCCGGCCCGTATGGGAGTTCTGGATGTCGCCGCTCAGGAAGTAATGGCCAGCCCCAACCCCTTCCAGAATCAACTGACCCTGCAGTTTGACGTTGCCTACGAAAACGTTCAAACCACGGTCCGACTTTTTGACGCCGAAGGCAAAGTCGCTTTCGAACAGCCCAGCCAGAGTTTGCCATCCGGAAGACACACCTTCTCGATTGATGGAAGCAATCTGGCTCCAGGAACCTACGTGTACGAACTCCGCACTGGAAGCAAAGTGCAGACCGGCACCGTGGTTCGCATTCAGGATTAAGCCCTCCACTTTCCTTTATAGACGCGCAAACGCGCCGGCTTAACCGCTGGCGCGTTTGCCATTTAGGACTTCGGCAACGTGAACCCAAACGTTGACCCAACACCTTCGGTGCTGCGTACGTTCACCCCCATCCCGTGAGCTTCCACAATGTGCTTTGCGATAGACAGGCCCAATCCGGTGCCGCCGCGCTCGCGGGTTCTGGCTTTGTCGGTCCTAAAAAACCGCTCGAACACCCGGCCAAGATTTTCCTGGGCAATCCCTATACCGTTGTCTGAGACTTCGATAAGAATGCGGTCGCTCATGTCGTAAACACCAATGCGTGCATAGCCCCCCTCTCTCCCGTAGCGAATGGCATTGGTCAGAAAATTAACCAGGACCTGCCTGACGCGGTTGCGATCTGCTTTCACCTTGACGTTAGGGTTGATCCCTGGCTTAAAACCAAGGGTCATGTCTGCTGCATCCGCCTGGTCTTCTAAGGCTTCCATGGTTTCTGCCGCCAATTCGCAGATGTTAAAGGTGGACAACTCCAGCAGAAGTTGCCCACTCTCCAGTAAACTGATGTTCTCCAGATCGCGGACAATCGCAATCATGCGCTCGATGTTGGCAGCGGCCTTGTGCAAATACTCCATGTTGATCTGCGCATCCTCCAGCCCCCCATCTATCAGTGTATCAATATAACCCTGAATCGAAAATATAGGTGTTTTTAACTCATGAGATACATTCCCCAGAAACTCCTTCCGGTAGTTGGCCATGTCCTGCAACTGCCGGATTTCATTTCGCTGAACATCGGCCCATTCCATAACTTCATGCTCCACTTCTGAAATGATATCGCGGTCCAGGTCAACTTTCTTCTTGGGAACACCTTTGGGAGTTTTTAATTGACTGATATTCTTATAAATAACTTTAATCTTTCTATAAATAAACCGCTCCAGGGCCTGCAACTGAATGGCAAAGGCAACCCCGAACACAAAAAGGGGAATAGCCAAAAGCAAGGCAGGATGAAGATTGCCTTTAAAGCCCGTATAAATAAAAAGGATAAATAAAAACACGACAGCGGCTGTCAACGCTGCAGTCCGTACAACAATTCCCCTTGGTGTGGGGTTCTTAATCATAGATCAAAGATCGAGTTTGTACCCGATGCCTTTAATGGTCTTAATGGACTTTAACCCAATCTTTTCACGCAGCTTTCGGATGTGAACATCAATGGTTCTTTCGCCAATGACCACATCGTAACCCCAAATCTTATTAAAAATCTCCTGACGGGAAAACACTTTTCCGGGTCTGGAAGAAAGCAGATTGATCAATTCGAACTCTTTCCTTGCCAAGTTCAGAACTTCGCCGTTTCGATACAGCAGGTATTTCTCCTGGTCAATCCCCAGATCCCCCACGTATCGGATGTTGTGGTCCTGTACATCCCCTAGTTTGCGCCTTAACAACGCTTTGATTCTGCTGAGCAACAGACGAGGCTTAATCGGTTTATTAATGTAATCATCGGCCCCCACGTCAAATCCTGCAATCTGTGTAAAGTCCTCGTAACGGGCCGTAAGGAAGGCAATAACCGTGTTTTTATACCGCGGATCGGCCCTCAATTCGCTGCAGACCTCTATCCCATCCATTTCAGGCATCATGATGTCCAGCAGAATCAGATCAGGCAATTGCTCCTTGGCACGTTTAAGCGCTTCAGGGCCATTGCCAGCCGTACTGACCGAGTAGCCTTCTCTTTGAAGGTTGTAGCGAATGAACTCCTGGATATCGGGCTCATCGTCCACAATTAACACATGAATTGACTCCGATTGCATAAAAATCCACTTCTTTCCTGCGCAAAGGTAGCCCTTCATGCGCAGCACAACGTGAAACCAATGTTAAGCCAAGGTTAAGCGTCAGGTCAGCGATCGGTACCTCAGGTCAAGACCCGCAATGTCACTCTGCTGGCCTAAAATGCACAGACTCAGCAGAATAGGTAAGAATTTATCCTTGTCAAGCGCCGTTGCCCTATTTTTAACAAGCTCCTTCGGACCGAAGCCATGCCCAGCTATGCTCCGGCGATTCTCAAACTAATTTCAACCTCATTTAACATTGTTTATCCTAGAATCCATCTGGCAGGTCCTGCTCATCATTGGATCGCTGGGCATCTTCATTTTCGGGATGAAAATGATGAGCGATGGCATCCAGAAGCTAGCCGGTAAGCGCCTGCGCGAAATTCTTCGAACGGTAACGAGCAACCCTGCCAAAGGAATCTTTACGGGTTTCCTGACCACTTCGCTGGTACAGTCCTCCTCAGCAACCACGGTCATGGTGGTCAGTTTTGTGAATGCGGGCCTGCTAACCCTGACAGAGTCTTTCGGGCTCATCATGGGCGCTAACATCGGCACTACCCTGACGAGTTGGATTGTCAATTATGCCGGTCTGAAAGTTGACATTACACCGTTGGCCATTGTACTCGTCGGTCTGGCCATGCCCCTGATGTTTTCGAGCAAAAACCAACTGCGAAACCTGGCGGAATTCATCATTGGGTTTGGCATCCTGTTCATTGGATTGCAATTTCTTAAATCCAACGTACCCGATCTGGACGATCCTGCAAACATCGGGCTGCTTGAGTTCTTGAACCGCTACGCCAACATGGGGTTTCTATCCACCTTGTTGTTCATCGGCATTGGTGCCTTGCTCACCGTAATCATTCAGAGTTCATCCGCATCAACAGCCATAACTCTCGTAATGGTTGCCAATGGCTGGATCACTTTCCCCATTGCTGCAGCCATGGTACTAGGGGAAAATGTGGGTACAACCATAACAGCTAACATGGCCGCCATAGTAGCCAATAACAACGCGAAAAGGGCTGCCAGATTTCACTTTTTTTTTAATGTTCTGGGAGTCGTTTGGATGTTGTTTATCTTCAACTGGGTTATCCAATTGTTGGAGAAAGTGCCTATGGAGAAGACGGTAACGATTGAGTTAGCTCACGTTATCGTTCCAGATGCTCTGCAGAGCAGCCAGTCCGTTGATACTGACCGGGATTTATTCCTGGTTGACTCGGTCAAGACCCACGGCTTGAGCAGTACCAGCGTGTTGGTCATGCCTGACCAACTCCATCCGGATCACTACATCCTGCGCGACGGATACGCCTATTTACGGGCCGCTCAAAAGGCTGGCTTTTCCTCCCTCCCCGTTACCGTCGATTCCCCGAATGATAGACTCCCCCTTTTCCATACTTTCTTCAACGTCGTCAATGTATTACTTCTGGTATGGTTCCTGCCTTTTCTAGAAAGGCTGGTTTATCGCATTGTGCCGTCCAGTTCCGAAGAAGAGGAAGAAACAAGCCTGCAATACATCGTTGCAGGCATTATGGAAACCCCTGAACTGTCTATTGAAGAAGCGCGGAAAGAGACCGCCCAAATGGGCCGATTGACACAAAAGATGATGAGCAATGTCATCATGCTCTATTTCGGCAAACCGAGGGATAAGCTTAAACTGATTGAAAAAATCAGGCGAAGAGAAGAGATTACCGATCAGATGGAACTTGAAATTGCCAATTTTCTTTCGGCAGTTTCTGAAAAAGACATCAGCAGTTCAGGTTCGCAGCGAATTCAGAGTCTGCTCGCCATCATCAACGAACTGGAGCGGGTAGCGGATATTTTTTGCCGATTAGCCCTTAGCGAACCCAAGTTGGAAGAGGATCAGATCAAAATCCCGGAAGAAGTGAAAATTCCTATACAGCGCTTGTTTGATTTGGTCCTGGCGCGGATCAAACAAATGGCGTATGATCTGGAACAGGATTTTAGCAAAGTTGATCTGCGCCAGGCAGAAGCTGCGGAGAAAGAAATTGATGCCGCCCGCGACCAACTGAACCTGCAAATTTTCCGATCGCTCGAAAAAGGAAAAGTCACGGCGCTTCAAAGCATCGCATTCCTTAACCTCATCGCCAGCGTGGAACGGGTTGGTGATCTGATTCTCAACGTAACCCGTTACATGGCGGGGCAGAAATGACGGCAGCTCCTGCAGTGCTTTCGGCCGAGGCGAACGTGAAGCGCCAGGCACCTTAACGCGGTTCCGGCACCCTTGCGTCCACCAGTTGGTCCTGGTCATACCAAAGGTCATACTGCCATTCGCCCGCCGGATTCCACAACTTCCAGCAGCCTGTTTTGCGGCCAAAGCGGTAGTGCGCCTCCCCTATTTTCCGACCATTTTCTGCCCACATGGCCCAGGGCCCATGCATTTGCCCCTGGTACCATTGACCGACCTCCTGCACTTTTCCGTTGGGGTAAAAGCGGATGACTTGAACCTGTTCAGGACCCAATTCAAACCAAACGGCCGTA
>Ga0172372_10002929_pt1 | contig 25529 bp, 17 predicted proteins | sample LakKiv5m_2_FD_114544 | JGI IMG/M metagenome (GOLD analysis project Ga0172372, IMG submission 114544) | Freshwater microbial communities from Kabuno Bay, South-Kivu, Congo - kab_092012_9.5m | ecosystem: Environmental > Aquatic > Freshwater > Lake | place: Democratic Republic of the Congo...
GAAATGCTAGTAACTTCATAGTTTCAACATCTGTTGATAGGAATAATACTATTAAATCAATAAATGAAATCTTCTATGAATTTGGCAAAATCACAGAAAGTATTAAAACTGAGGAAATTCAGTTTGCCAAATCATATTTACTTAAAAAATTCTCATCTGTATTTGAAACTTATCAACAGATAGCAAGAAATGTATTTTCGCTAGTTTATCATGATTTGCCACTTAATTATTTCCATACATATAGTGATCAGCTCCAATCCGTATCACCAGATGAAATATTGCAAGCAGCAAAAGATGAAATTCTAACAGATGATATGCAAACTGTAATTGTCGGGGACAAAAAATGTATTTTGGAGCAGTCTAAAAATGAATTCTATTTTGAAGAGATTGAGCTAAAACATTTAATCGGATGATTGCATTTCTGTATTTATGAACTGATGGCCTTTTAATCTTGCCTTCTGAATTTCATTTTTTAATAAAAGTAAATCATTAAATGAAATAATTATTTTCTGCATTTCCTGATTCTTATAACTTTCACAATAATAATTCAACAATGATTTCTGCTCGTCAATTGATCTATTAGTTAAGTCGTGGAAATTTTGTTTAAGCACAAGGGAGGTTTTACGTTTAGAAAATTCTAATTTTATGAATGGGAATATCTTTGAATTATGTAAATCACTTTCCCCATCAACAATAAAATGCTTTGCTTCGTTGAAATTGCTAATAATTTTTAAAACACCAGTAATCAAACTTTTTTTTGTTTCACTTTCCTCTAAAAGAAAATCATTGCTAATATCATCATCAAGCAAAACCGAATAATGTAAGCCATATTTTTTTGATTGCTTAATGACTTTGCCAATATCATCTGTAATTTTTAATAACAATTCAAAGGTCGGCAAAAATGATTTTGATTCAATTAAATCGAGGCTATCGAGCTGATGATCTGCAAGGACAAAGAATGATAATTTAGAAAAATCTCTCCTTATCGATTCATCATAAATTAATTTCCCATAGAATACAACTGATGAATTTTGCATGATTTTGAAAATTGTATTTCCACCAATTGACTCTTCGCTTGCTTCAATATTTACAGGAAGATCAGAGAATTCCAGATTTAATTCGTTCAAAAGCACAGGGTGTTTTATTGATTTTGGAATCCGTATTTTATAAAAATATTTTGCGGAATCTACAGGATGGTTAAGACTTATTTTGCTAATCCAACTTTTATTTATTGAAAAATCAGAGAATACTTTATTTAATTTTTCTTCAATTACAGCAGATGAAAGTTCATTATTATTATCGGAGTTTTTAACTAAAAACATTTCGATGAAAATATTAATGAAAAGCAGCAGAATCGAAATCCCAATTAGAGAATAAATAATTTTTCTATGCAATACTATCCTCACCTATCCTCAAAATGGGCGGGACGCTTTTGCAAGAATGCACTTGTCCCCTCTTTGCAATCATAGGTAGAACATGCTTCTCCAAATAATTCGGCTTCAGATTTCAAACCAACCTTTAGAGCTTGATTGTATCCTGAATAGATTGATTTAAGTATCAACTTCATAGTGACCAAACTCATCTGTGATATTTTTTCCGCAAAATAAATTGATTTTTCTAGAAGTTCACTTAAATCGAACACACTATTAATTAGTCGCAAAGACAAAGCCTCTTCAGCCGAAATCATATCTCCACTTAAAATAAGTTCAATTGCTTTTCCAAGCCCAATTAATCGGCTTAATCTTTGTGTACCACCGTAACCAGGAATTATTCCCAGTTTCACTTCGGGCTGACCGAATTTTGCATTCTTTGAGGCAAAGCGTAAATGGCAAGCCATTGCTAATTCACAACCCCCACCAAGTGCATAGCCATTAACCGCAGCAATAACAGGCTTATTGAAATTTTCAATTTTATTAAAAACATTTTGTCCAAATTGTGAAAATTCTAATCCTGATTTTTTATCAAGAGAATTTATTTCATCAATATCTGCCCCAGCTACAAACGCTTTTTCTCCCGAACCCGTAATTATTAAAACTCTGATAGAATCATCAAATTCTATAGTATCTAAAAGAGTATTTAATTCATTTAATGTCTGATGATTTAATGCATTTAATTTCTCAGGTCGGTTAATTTTAATTATTCCGGCTTTATTGCTTTTCTCAAAAACCAAATTTTTTAATTCCATTTTAACCTCTAAACTTTAACAAAAATTGGTATTCTAATTCTTAGATCAAGCGAGAGATATTGATAGCCCCCCTCATAAATATTGATAGAACTCATTACGTCCATCAGAAACATTGAAAATCCAAATCCTGCGTGGAAACCAAATTTAGATAATTCTTCAACAAAATTTTCTTTACTACTTGTAATTTTGAACTGATGATAGTTCTCAAACAGTCCCCAATTCATTCCAGCTTCAAATATTGGAAGTAAAATAAATTCTTGGTCAACCAAAGGTGGTAAAAAGAATCTTATTCCTGGTTGAACAAAAATCAGGTTTGTTGAAAATGAGGAATAATCACTTGTCTTGTAAAGCCCCTGTTTTCCCGGATAATGCTGGTACCCAATTTTAGTATAAAGAAATATAGGCAATATTTCATTATCCGTATATGCAAACGAAACGTCGAAGCCAATACCAAGATTCCGATTATCAGAATAGATGCCCAATGGAAAACGCGGACCAACTCCAACGGACATAAATAATCCACGCGCTTCACCTAATTTAATTATCTGCGCTGAAACTGAATTAAGCAAAAGAAAAAACAAAATAAATAATTTCTTCATTCCAGTAGTCTCGTACCAATTCCAAATTTATAAACCAACTCACCACCATGACTTGCCGTTTGAAAAATCAACAAAGCACCGATTAAGGCTAAAGCAATATAAATTATTTTCATCTTTTTACTAAATTTTTTCTTAATTAAAAGATAAATTCGAAGAGCAACAATAAATGTAAAATACCACACAGCAGCTGTTGCATAATCTTCATGCAATTCAATACTCTCAACATATTCAACCTTCATTTGATGATTCTTAGTAATTTTTTCACTTTCAAATTTAGCCTGATTTCCTGAGAGTACCGCAACAATTCCAGAGAGAACTCCGCTAATCAGAAGTATGAGAATCATTTTATTAAGCAGATCACTTTTGATTAAATTAGAAACAATTTCAACGACAAAATACATTAAAAAAAATGCAATTGGGAAATGAACTATCATAGGATGCAGATCAGAAAATGATTGTATGTTAATCATTAATATTTCACCTTATATAAAAATAATCCTTTTGCAGGAACCGACATTCCTGCTTTAGTTCTATCTTTTGCATTAAACAAATCATAAAAATATTCATCATTTAAATTTTCTTTAACAGATAGAAGCAGCGTACCAATTATTGCTCTCACCATTCCATGAAGAAATCTATTTCCTTCAATATAAAATATTGATAAATTTTTATTTTTTCGCCAGCCAATATTTTTTACTTCACAGATTTTATTTTCAACTTCTTCCTGATGTTTAGTGAAAGATGAGAAATCATGAGTACCGAGAAAATTTTTGCTTAATTCTTTCAACTTTTCAATTTGCTCATAATTTAATCCACTTAGACGATATGAAAAATCAAAATAGAAAGGAGATTTAATTTCGTTAAATAAATAAATATAACTTCGTGATTTTGCATCAAACCGAGAGTTGAAATCATCACTAACTTTTTCAATATAATTGACAGAAATATCATTCGGAAGCAATGAGTTTAGCGAATATAAAAATTTTACTTCATCATTTATCAAAGCATGAAAATTTGCGACTTGTCCTAATGCATGAACGCCGGCATCTGTTCTTCCCGAACCAATGAGGTTGATAGAAGTGCTTAAAATCTTTTCAATATTTTTTTTAATTTCCGACTGAATAGTCGGTGCATTTTCCTGAATTTGCCAACCCGAATAATTTTTCCCCGAATATTGAATTTCCAGTTTGTAGTTTGGCATAGCTAACCAGTACTAATAAAGTCAGAATGAAGTTGTAAAATTCATTCGCATTGTCGATGGGAAGGCAAAATTATTTATATAATCAAAATTAATATTCCAAGAATATCCGTCTTGCAAATTTTTATTATATCTTGAAACTGAACGAACGGCATTTATTGCAGAAGCGATTCTATTCAATATTAGTGCGCCTGCAGCGAATCTAATATTATTATAAGCATTCTCACTTGACTTCCACATTTTCCTAAATTCTTTTCTCTGCTGCTGAGTATCCCATTTCCAATAATATTTATCTTTTGGATACACATCGGCGTAACTTCTTTCTAATTCTTTCACACGATTATAATCATCAATATTCATATACAGTCCAACATTAACAAAGTAGTTTTCATCTTTTCCTGCCACCTTAGCTGAACCATAACTGTCCGCAAAATTTTTATAATTGTTTTCCATTCCTGAAGCATAGCTATTAAACCCAAATACAAACCCCCATAAAACTCCATCAGCAATTGTGAAATATTTTCCACTACTGAAATTGTTAGCATATAATTCCCCCATTCCTGGAAGAAGAACAGAATAAAGTACCGCAAGCCCTGCCTTTTTTTTTCCTGAAGAATTATCAAGATTGAATTTTTGCAAGTCTGTTTTTTCGTTCTTGATTTTAGTATAAGATGAATTGAACTCAATTTGAGATTGTGCAAAACAAACCTGCGACAAAGTAAAAATCAAAACGACAATTTTTTTCATAGAGAACCTTGTTTATTAATTAGATAGTACAAAACTCACCATCAAAATCCTTTATTGTTAATTTAACTAATTTATTTATCATAGACTCATCATATGCTGCTTTGATTCGAATGTAATTGGAAGTCCACCCATACATAAATCCATTAATATTTTCATGCTCAAATAACATCTCTAATGTTTTTCCAACAAACTTTTTATAAAATTCCTGTTTCTTTTTAGCGCTTAAAATCCTGAGCATATTATTTCTTTTTTTTCGCACATTTACTTTAACAGTTCCATCCATATCGATTGCCTGAGTATTTGGTCTTTCCGAATAAGTAAAAACGTGCAAATATGAAATTGGCAAATCTTTTAGGAAATTATATGTATCAAGGAAATCATCATTTGTTTCACCCGGGAAACCAACAATCACATCAACGCCAATTCCCACCTCTTCAATTTCTTGGTTAATTCGATTTATAAGATTTTCAAAATATTCAAGATTATATCTTCGTTGCATTAACTTAAGAATTTTCGCACTACCACTTTGTAATGGAATATGAAAATGATTACAAACTTTTGAATTTGTTGAAGTAAGTTTTATAATGTCATCGGTAAGTAAATTTGGTTCGATAGAACTGATTCTTAATCGAAATTCACCGTCTGTATTTGTCAACTCTTTAAGTAAACTATAAAAATCAGTGCCGATTTTTTTTCCGTAATCACCAACATTTACACCTGTCAAAATAACTTCATGAAAATTCTGCTCAACAAGATTTTTAAATTGATTAACAGTTTCATTAATTGAGATACTTCTACTTTCCCCACGAGCCAAAGGAATTGTACAATATGTACATTTATAATCACAGCCATCCTGAATTTTGAAAAACGCCCGTGTTCTACCGGCAGATTCAAATGAAACAGCACTGTTAAATTCATCAAGTTTTTCAGTGGGTGAAACATAAATGCAGGATAAATCTTTTTTTTCAAAACTATCAATTAATGAAAAAAGTTTAAACTTTTCATTGCTGCCTAAAACCATATCAACTCCTTCGATTCCTGCTATTTCATCGGGTCGAAGCTGAGCATAACAACCTGTCACAGCCAAAAAAGCGTTTGGATTTTTCCGTAACGCTCTTCTAACAATTTGTCTGCATTCTTTTTCTGCATTTTCCGTAACCGTGCAAGTATTGATAACATAAACATCAGCAAGGTCTGAAAAATCAACAATCTTAAAACCTTTTTCTACAAATTGATTTCCGATTGTCGATGTTTCGGAAAAATTCAACTTGCAGCCTAAAGTATGAAATGCAACCTTCTTATACACATACATCCTTTCATATATAAAAATGGGGCTTTTTATTTACAATCATAAAAATTTTTGCAAATAAAATCAGCCCCAAAATTAATCAACTGCTATTTTTTTTCAGATTTCTCTGCTTGTCTTTGTTCTCTGGAAGCACGATTTGAATCGTCATCATAAAGACTGAAATCTGATGAGTCAAATTTCTTTGAATCAGAGTTAAGAATATCCTGAACACTTACTTTCTCAAGTTTATGCTCTTTAATGTATTCTTGAATTTCTTCATCACTCTTTTCTTTCAATGAAGCAAGAACGCTTAACACGATTTTCTTGTTTTCTTTATCGAACTCAACTACCTTTACAGGAAGTTTGGAATCAACAGGGAAACAGAATGACACATTTTTAATCTTTGAAGTTGATAGTTGAGTAACAGGAACAAAACCATCAACACCATGTGGCAATTCAGCAATCAAGCCTTTTTCAATAACTCTTACAACTTTTGCTTCAGCAGTAGAGCTAACAGCATATAAAGTTTCAAAGCCGTCCCATGGATTATCATTAATTTGTTTGTGTCCCAAAGAAATTTTTCTCTGTTCTGTATCAATTGAGAGTACAACAACTTCTAAGGTTTCACCTTTTTTAACAACTTCCCCGGGATGACGAATTTTCTTCGTCCATGAAAGATCGCTAATATGAACCAATCCATCAATTCCTGGTTCGAGTTCAATGAAGACACCAAAGTTTGTAAGGTTTCTTGCAATACCGTTATGTCTTGAACCAACAGGATATTTTTTCATCAATTCATCCCATGGATCGGGAGTTAATTGTTTCATACCAAGTGAAATCTTCTTTTCATCTTTATCAAGACTAAGTATAACAGCCTCAATAACTTGTCCCATAGAAACAAATTGAGATGGATGACTTATATGCTGTGTCCAACTCATTTCAGAAATATGGATCAATCCTTCAATACCTTTTTCAATTTCAATGAAAGCACCATATTCAGTAAGCGAAACAACTCTGCCTGAAACTTTATCACCGATTTTATATTTTGATTCAATGTTATCCCAAGGATGAGGTAGCAGTTGTTTAAGACTGAGTGAAATTCTCTTTTTCTCAGGATCATAATCAGTAACAACAACTTTGATTTTTTCATCAAGTCTGACAACTTCATTTGGATGATTAATTCTTCCCCAACTAAGATCAGTAATATGAATCAATCCGTCAACGCCATTAAGGTCAACAAACACACCAAAATCAGTAATTGCTTTAACTGTACCTTCAAGTACCAAACCTTTCTCGAGTTTCTCAAGAATTTCTTTTCGCTGATCTGCAATTGTTTCTTCAATCAATACTTTGTGAGAAACAACAACGTTCTCAGTAGGAACATTTACTTTAACAATCTTGAAATCCATTGTTTGACCGACATAAGCATCAAAATCACGGACAGGACGGATATCAATTTGTGAACCTGGCAAAAATGCTTCGAGACCTAAAACGTCAACAACCATTCCGCCTTTGATTCTCTTGAGTATTTTACCTTGCAATACTTCTTCATGCTCAAAAGCATGCATAATTTTCGACCAGACTTTCAGGAAGTCAGCGCGTCGTTTACTTAATACAAGATTTCCCTCTTCATCTTCAATGCTTTCGATTACAATATCAATCTCACTTCCGATTTTGAGTTCTTGATTTGGATCGAATTCCTCACGTGGAATCGTACCATCGGATTTGAAGCCTACATCCACAACAACGTTATCGCCAGAAATACTAGCAATACGTCCTCTGATAATTTCGCCTTCTTTAATATCCTTAAAAGAATTTTCATACAACTTTTCAAGTGACTGAAGTTCTTCTGCTGAGTATTCCTCGCTATTAATGAATCTTGCAGGTCTGTTAAGATGTTTGATTTCTTTTATTTCTTTGTTTGAGGTTTTGTCATTGGTCTCTTTATCTCTGAAACCCATTTATCCTCCGATTATTTTAGCTTTAATTTCCACCATCAAAAAAATATAAAGCTGTTACTTTTTAATTTGACATAAGTTAATTATGATGGTTGCTTTTTTAATTTATCAACAAGTAATAATATTTTTTCCAGTTCTGTATCTACCGAAATAGCAGTCGTGTCCATTTCTATTGCATCAGCAGCTTTTTTCAAAGGACTAACTTCTCGACCGCTGTCTATTAAATCTCTCTGCATTAAGTTCTGTTTAACTTCATCAAAAGTTATCTCAATATTCTGATCAGATAATTCTTTGAACCGTCTTTGAGCTCTAACTTCCACATCAGCATTCATATAAATTTTTATATTTGCTTCAGGAAACACAACAGTTGTAATATCTCTTCCTTCAGCAACAAGACTACAATTTTCTCCCATTTTTTTTTGGATTTTAACCATCTGATGACGAACCTCAGGAATTTTGCTAACAAAACTTACTTTATCATTTACTTCAGGAGTACGTATAAAATCAGTAACTTCAAGCTCATCAACAAATACACGTGTAATTTTATTTTCAAATTTGAGTTTTATATCTATAGTTTTTGAAATTTCAATAATGGAATGAATTTGATCAATAACTTTATTTTTCAATGCAATGAAAGTTATTGCTCTATACATAGCTCCTGTATCCATATAAACAAAATCAAGCTTTTCTGCGATTAATTTTGCAAGTGTACTTTTACCGGAAGCCGCTGGACCATCGATTGCAATTATAATATTTGACATAGATATGAAATATACAAAATCCTTGAAAGGTTTCAAAAAATATTGCTATAAAATATTATAGAACAACAAGTTAGATGTAAATATTTAATTCATGGTTTTTCATTAAGAATTTCAATCATTTTTTGATGAACTACTCCGTTTGATGCCAGAATTTGTTTCGAGAAAATGTCAATTTTTTCATTTTGAAAATCAGTAACTGAACCACCAGACTCTTCAACAATTAATTTTCCAGCACAAATATCCCAAGGTTGAAGATGAACTTCCCAGTAACCATCAAAAACTCCACAAGCCACATAACAAAAATCGATAGAGGCACAGCCAAGTCTTCTTACAGCTCTTGAATTCAAAATAAATTTGTTGAATTTTTCAATCGCACTATTTGGATTTTCCTTAATATTATAAGGGAATCCAGTAGCAAGCACACTTTGATCCATATCTCCATTTTGGCTTACGCTTATTTTGCTGCCGTTCAATTCGGCTCCGCAAGATTTTTCAGCTAAAAATAATTTATCCATCATAACATCATAAACAGCACCGAGTATGACTTCATTTCCTTTAGTAATTCCAATCGATACAGAAAAGATAGGCAATCCGTGTGCAAAATTTGTAGTCCCGTCAAGAGGATCTATTACCCAAGTATATTCTGAAGTTTTTTTATCAAGTCCACTTTCTTCTGCCAAAATGCTATGCGATGGAAAATTTTTTCTAATAAAATTAATAACAGCAGATTCACTTTTTTTATCTATTTCAGTAACTAGGTTCGATTTTGATGTTTTGAATTCGATGCTAAAATCTTTTCCAAAACCTTCCTTAAGTATTTCACCAGATAATTTAGTTGCTTCAATTAACTTATTTAACATTTTACCTCAAAATATTTTTTTTGCATCACAATTTAATAAATCCATGAGTCAAACCTTTCTTGAATGCCCAAGAATGTTTTAGTATTTTGCCATTGTAAATTTCAGAAGATTTGGAGCATTTAATCAATGTCAGAAACACGAAATGGGAATTTAGATTTTTCGATGATGCAAGATATTCCATCAATTTTACCTATTCTGCCTTTAAGAGATACAGTTATATTCCCATATATGATTTTTCCCGTTTTGGTTGGAAGAGAGCAATCTATTAAAGCTGCTAATTATGCCCTTGATACGACAAAGTATATTTTTCTTTCTGCACAGAAAAAAGGTAATGTTGAAGAACCAACAACTGAAGATATTTATAAAGAAGGAACTATTGCTAAGATTATACAAATCCTAAAACTTCCGAATGGACTATTAAAAATTTTGGTTGATGGTATTATTCAAGGAAGAATTGTAGGGTTTACAAGTAATCCAACTTTTTTCGAAGGCAAAATTGAAGTTGTCCTTCCTAAGAGGGAAGATCAAAAAGAAATTCATGCAATGGTTAGGCAAATGTCGACGTTATTCAAGGAATATGTGAAGATAAATAAAACAATTCCTGCAGAAGCTGTTTCAGCGTTTGATAATATTGATGAGTTTGACAGAAAACTATATTATGCGGCGGCTAATATCAATCAGTCAATCGAAATAAAACAAAAAATTCTTCAAAGTTTTTCATTAAAAGAACAATATTTCGAGTTAATAAAAATACTCAGTTCTGAAGTTGACATACTCAAAATTGAAAAAGAGATTGAAAATAAGGTTCAGGAAAATATTACTAAAACTCAACGCAAATTTATTATTCAAGAGCAAATACGAATTTTGCAAGAAGAACTTGGTGAAGATGAGGATAATTCTCCTGAATTTCAAAAGCTAAAAGCAAAAATCAAAAAAGCAAAAATGCCTAAATCTATTGAGGAAAAAGCACTTGAAGAATTTATAAAATTAAAAAAAACTCCTCCAAGTTCACCTGAGTTCACAGTAATAAGAAATTACCTTGATTGGATGACAGATGTTCCTTGGTCAAAAAAAACAAAGGATAATCTTAACATAAAAAATGTGAAAAAAATTTTAGATGAAGATCACTATAGTTTGGATAAACCTAAAGAAAGAATTGTTGAACATATCGCTGTGCTAAATCTTGTTAAAGCAATGAGAGGACAAATTTTGTGTTTCGTGGGACCTCCGGGAGTTGGAAAAACAAGTCTTGGCAAATCGATTGCACGCGCAGTTGGCAGAAAATTTGTAAGAATAAGTTTGGGCGGAATTCGTGATGAAGCTGAAATTCGTGGACATAGACGAACTTATATCGGTTCAATGCCTGGTAAAATTATTCAATCAATGAAAAAAGCAGGAACGATAAATCCCGTAATTCTGCTTGATGAGATTGATAAAATGAGTATGGATTTTCGTGGTGATCCTTCTGCGGCAATGCTTGAAGTTTTAGACCCTGAGCAGAATCACTCATTCAATGATCACTATCTTGATATTGATTATGATTTATCTCAAGTAATGTTTATCACGACGGCAAATGTCAGATACAATATTCCTCTACCATTACAGGATAGGATGGAAATAATTGAACTACCCGGTTACCTCGACTATGAAAAAGTTGAAATTGCAACACGACATATTCTTCCAAAACAATTAACTGCACACGGTTTGGATAATTTTAAAATAAATTTTGGCAGAGATATAATTCAAAAAATTATTTCGGAATACACTCGGGAAGCCGGAGTCAGAAATCTTGAACGAGAGATAGCAAATGTTTTAAGAAAAACCGCAAAAGAAATCGTATCTGCAAACAAGAGACAAAAATCTTTCCTGCTAAATGAAAAATTAATCGAAAAATTCCTTGGCGTACCTAAATTCAAATCTGCTAAAACAGACATGACTACAAGTATTGGAAGTGTAATAGGACTAGCATGGACAAGTGTTGGCGGCGAAATTCTGAGAGTTGATACGACAATTATGCCCGGCACTGAAAGGTTAAATATCACTGGTCAAGTTGGAAACGTGATGAAGGAATCAGCCCAAGCAGCATTGAGTTATCTAAGATCAAATTACAGAAAACTCAATCTTCCGAAAGATTTTTATAAGGGTAGAGAGATTCATATTCATCTTCCTGAGGGCGCTATTCCAAAGGATGGTCCTTCTGCTGGAATTACTTTGGCGATGTCATTGTTATCTGCATTTGCTGGGAGGAAGCCTGCTGCGAATGTTGCAATGACTGGTGAAATAACTTTACGCGGAAATCTATTAGCAATCGGGGGATTGAATGAAAAGCTACTAGCAGCTAAAAGAAGCGGTATCAAGGCTGTTTTAATTCCGGAGGAGAATTTAAAAAATCTCGATGAGATTAAAGATGAAATAAAAACCGGAATAAAAATAATTCCGATTTCAAGTATACTCGAAGCTGTAAAGTACGTCTTTGGAAATTCAACGAAAAAGAAAAATTAAATGTCTAACTTCAGTTTAGAATTTGAAAATATGAGCGAAGAACAGATTTATATCGATTTGAAATCAAGGTTTAAGCACATGTTTCCTAAATCTGATTCAGATATTTCGAAGTTGTCAAATTTTATTGCATTATTAAAACAGATATTTGGAAAAATCAGTTGGATTGGGTTCTATTTTTTTGATGGTAAAATTTTGCATTTGGGATTATTTCAGGGAAAGATTGCCTGCACTCAGATTGATTTTGGCAGTGGAGTTTGCGGTACAGCCCTGAAAGAACGAAGATCCATTATTGTTGAAAACGTAAATAAATTTCCTGGCCATATAGCTTGTGATTCAGATTCTAAAAGCGAAATAGTTGTCCCAATCATTCTTGGAAATGATATATTTGGGGTACTTGATATTGATAGTTATCGATATTCAGCTTTCAATCAGATTGATCAAAAATATTTAGAAGAATATGTAAATTTTTTAGCGAATGAAATTGATTTCAGGAAAATAATTTTTTCATTAATTGAGCAAAAGTAGAATGAGTTTTGTTGTAACCGCACGCAAATGGCGTCCACAAAAATTTGAAGAAGTAGTTGGACAGCAGCATATTTCTCAAACATTAAAGAATGCTATATCAAATAATAGAATCGCACATGCGTATTTGTTTGCTGGTCCGCGTGGTATTGGCAAAACAACTACTGCAAGAATTTTTGCTAAAGCTATTAACTGTCTTAACCTAAAAAACGGTGAGCCGTGCAATGAGTGCACAAATTGCAATCTTTTCAACTCATCACAGTCTATTGATATTATAGAGATTGACGGCGCATCAAACCGAAGAATCGATGAAATAAGGGTTTTGCGTGATTCTGTAAAATATGCACCGATGAATGGTAAATATAAAATTTATATAATCGATGAAGTTCACATGCTTACTACTGAGTCGTTCAATGCATTATTAAAAACACTTGAAGAGCCCCCCGAGCATGTCGTTTTTATTTTTGCTACCACCGATGTTCACAAGGTGCCATTAACTATTATATCAAGATGTCAACGCTTCGATTTCAGAAGAATTGAGGTTGGCGATATTAAAAATTTACTGCAAAAAATTTCTGATGTTGAAGATATTAAAATTGATGAGACTTCACTTACTTTAATAGCCAAAAAGGCCGATGGCGCTTTGCGTGATGCACAAAGTTTATTTGACCAAGTTGCATCCTTCTGCAATAAAAATGTCACAAGTACCGAAGTAGCAAAAATGTTTAACTTAATCGATGAAGATATTTATTTCAGAATTAGTGATGCGATTTTACAAAAAAATTTCAAAGCAGCATTCGAAATCACCCAATTAATTTATGAAAATGGCTGGAATTTCATTGATTTCGGGAATGAACTACTTGAGCATTTTCGAAACATCCTTACTGTTGTTATAAGAAAGGATACGAAGTTGATTGCAACTACTGAGTCGACTAAAAATAAATTTTTGACTTATATTGATGCTTTTTCAGAAGCTGATATTCTTCGAATATTAAATTTCATTAATAAATATTCCTACGAAATCAAAACCACGAACAATCCAAAGTTGAAGACCGAGTTTGCATTGAGCACTTTGATAGGACTTGAAAGCTCCAAATCGATTTCATCTTTATTACAGGCTTTGGAAAATGGAATACCTTTGAACGAGTCAAAAAAAAAAGTAGTTAAGTCTGATAGACCAATTAAAGAGTCAGTTCAAAATCATGATTCTGTCTCTAAAATTGACAACTCCAACAAGACATCCTCATTAAATATTACAACGCTAAAAAATAATTGGTCAGATTTTATTAAAAACATTGAATCTGAAAAATTTACTCTCGCAAATCATTTATCATTATCTGAACCAATAGAATTAATTGGTAAAAAATTAAAAGTAGCAATTAATCATAAGGATGACATTGAAGTTATTATGCAGAATGAAAATTTCGTTAAATATCTTACTGAAAAATCATTGAGTTACTTTAACCAAAAATTGACATTTGAATTAGTCCCCAGAAAAAGTCAGGAGCAAAATAAGACTGCAAAACAATCTTTGGATGAAGTAGATTTTAATTTATCAGAAAATGAAAAACAAATTATTGAAGCGATTAAACAACATCTCGGTGGCAAAAAAGTAAATTAACCTGTTAAACTTCTGTCAATATTTTTGCTGCAGATTCAAGCACATCATTGGTTTTTGCAAAACATATTCTAATTTTTTTTAAGTCATTTTTTTGTGAAAAGAATGGAGATAATGGAATTACTGCAACTCCATAATCTTTAATTAAACCCATTGCAAAATCAGTATCTGTTGCATCACTTATTTCTGAATAATCAAGCAACTGGAAATATGTGCCTTTCGATGGAACATATTCAAATCGTGAATTTGCAATTTGCTGTAAAAAATAATCGCGCTTTTGCTGATAGAATTTCCCTAAAGAAAGAAAATGATTTTCATCTTTCATAAAATCAGCTAATGCTAATTGTATAGGTGTGTTCACTGTGAAGACGTTGAATTGATGAACCTTTCGGAATTCTTTCATAATATTTTCTTTGGCAAATACGCAGCCTATTTTCCAACCGGTTGCATGATATGTTTTACCAAAAGAATAGACAACAATTGTTTTTTCAGCCAGCATTGAGTTATTAATCAAAGAGCAATGTTTGTATTCATCAAAAACAATGTGTTCATAAACTTCATCACTTAATATTAAAATATTTTTATCAGCTATTAGCTCACTCAAAATTGCCAAATCATTTTCTGATAATAAATTCCCCGAAGGATTATGAGGAGAATTTATTATTAACATTTTAGTTTTTCTCGATATCTTTGACTGTACTTCATTCCAATCAATATTAAAATTTTTATCTAGTTGAATCGGGACAGGTTTTCCGCCATTAATAATTATTGATGGAATATATGAATCATAAGCCGGTTCAAATATTATTACTTCATCTCCCGGTTCAATAAATGCAGTGATAGCTGTAAATAAAGCCTGTGTTCCTCCCGCAGTAATTGTTATTTCTTTTTCAATATCATACTGAGCATTATAATATTTTTTATACTTTTCATTCAATGCCTGCCTGAGTTGTAACGTTCCTGACATAGGTGCATATTGATTACGACCGTTGTTCATATAATGATTTACAAGTTCAATTAATCTTTTTGGAGGATCGAAATTTGGAAATCCCTGTGAAAGATTTACAGCATTGTATTTTTCAGCTAAAGAAGTCATTACTGCAAAAATGCTTGTATTAATATTTGGAAGTTTGCTCATCGTAAATAATATTTTTTGTTAAATCACAAATGAAATTTACATATTTAATTATTCTTTTTTGGATTTATAATAATTTGGCTGAGAAGTAGTTCGTTTTTATCTGTATTTTTGTGAAGAAATTTCTGTAACATTATCATCCATAAAATATAACTAACATAAAGGAGTTTACTTTGTTTAGCGAAGCATTACAAAGAGTCACTCTGTCTCCCATAGTTGCAATCAGCGAGGAAGTAAATAAGCGTGCAACAGAGACAGGAACATCTTTCACATTATTTCAACGGGGAGAAATTGGTTTTTCGACTCCACAATATATCCTCAATGCAATGATTGAAGCCTTGCAGCAGGGACAGACAAAATATCCCATCTCCGGTGGGCATCATAAATTAAAAACTGCAATTATTGAAAAACTTAAAACCTTTAATCGAGTCACTGATTTAAAGCCTGAAAATATTGTGGTTACTCATGGTGGTCAGGAGGGCTTGCAACTTGCATTTAAATTATTTGAAGGACAAAAAGCACTTGGATTTGCCCCAGTCTGGAGTTGTGTTTTAGAAAATTTTATACCCTATTCATACACAAATTTTGTTCAGATTCCATTGAACGAAGATTTTAGCATCAACTTTGATTTGCTTGAATCTGAAATTAAAGATGCCGCATTTTTATATCTAAACACTCCGCATAATCCGACCGGTAAAATTTTCACAAAGTTTGAGATTGAAGAAATCATTAAACTTTGTTGCAAATACAACGTATTTATCATTTCAGATGAAGCTTATGAGCGAATTACATTTGATGGGAAAGTTCATGTCAGTCCAATGGAATATGACTACGAAAATGTCATAGCAGTTCATACTTTTTCCAAAACTTATGCAATGACGGGTTGGCGTCTTGGATTTTTGGTTTTACGAAATAGTAAAATTGCCGATATGCTAAAACTTGGGGAGTATACTCAAACAGCCGGAATTCCTACATACACACAATTTGCTGGTGCTGAGGCATTATCGAACGTGGATGAAGAAAAGAAAGCCCTTGAATCTTTTATGAATGAATTTATTTTACGCAGAGATGTTTTGTATGATGGACTCAATTCTATTTCCGGAATCAAAGTGCCAAGTAAACCAGATGGAGCGTTCTACATTTTCCCTGACTTTTCAGAATTCATTCCCAAGCATTTAAATAAAGAGGAAAGTAATTTGTATATTTTTAATAAACTTATGGATGCTGGGGTAGCTACAGTTTATGGTTCTTGTTTTGGAAATTATTTCTGTTCCAATCTCAGATTTTCATACTCGACAACAAATATAAAACAAATTGAAAATGGAATTGAAAAGGTTGCAAAAGCATTGAAATAAATTCAGAGGCTGATAATTCAGCCTCTTTTTTTATAATTAAAAATCTGTTCCGATAGAAAAATAATACTTTGGCTTGGAGAAAGATTTGACATCATAAGCCCACGCAACATCAAACCTTACAAGAAAAAATAAAAAGTAACTTCGTAATCCAAATCCAGTTCCAATCAATAAATCTTTCGTAATTCGCTTTCCATCAGAATCTTTGGCAAATAATTGAAGAGACTTATTGTTATCCCATGCTGTTCCTGCATCGATGAAAGCTGCTCCAAGAATATTCTGAAATAATAAAGGCAATGCGCCGGTAAGGAGATATCTAATCACTGGCATTCTTAATTCCAAATTTACAAGAGAATATTTCGTCCCAATTTTTTCAGCATAGCGATAACCACGCATTGGTAAAGCAGGTGTAAGAAATGCAAAATCTGATGGATTATTTAATGGGATTTCCCCAGTTGCGAATGATCTGTTAATCCAATTATCTGTTCCTCCAAGGAAAAATCTTTGCGGATTAGAGCCAGTAGATAATCCTCCTGAAAAACGCATTACGAAAGAATTATCATACCAAAAACGGAAATAATTTCTATAATCCCAAGTGGCACTAAAAAATGATTGTTTGTGATTTGATATTCCAGGATTACCAAAAAGACTTAGATTATATCGAATTCCTTGTATCGGAGAATAGTAACCCCAAAATGTATTATCATGAACAAAGCTAAATGAAGGAATAAAATAATTTGTACTTTGGTATGGCTCAAAGTAATTATCTAAATTTTCAGATGAAACACTCATGTAACTTATGCCACCATCAATACGATAGAATCGGCTTATGGGATAGCTAGCTGAGAAAACAAATCCATAATTTCTGAATCTGAATAAATCGCTGCCAAATCCACGAGAAAGATAAACAAAACGTGCGGTGTGAAATCCTTCTATTCCATAATTAACTCTGCTTCCAAGATAATAATAGGCAAGACCGTAATCACTATTTTTCAAATCAATCTGCAGACTTGTAACCCCAACCAATCTGTGATTACCAAGCATATCGCTAAAAGAAAGAACCGTAGTGCCAAGTAATCCGTATAGCGTGCTATAACCTGCATTTGCATAAATTAAATCAGGTGAAAAATTGACCTTGTATTTATTCACTAAATAATTTCCATCTTCATCAAGTTTATCAATAAATTCATCAGTCATGACTTCGACCGAATCATCAAGATTAATATTTAACGAATTACTACCAAAAATTATCCTCTTTGCAACCTGTTTTGATGAATCAACATTTTCAGTATTAACATAATCACCTGTGAAGATTAAATCATTTTCTGAATTTTTATTTTCACCTTTTAAAGTATCAAGTCTTTCCACTAATTCTACGGTGGAATAACTACTATCGGATTTATTTCTATTTCCCAATAAGAGTGAGCTCATATATGGAGTCAGTGATAGAGAGTCGACTTCAGGGTTTATTTCAAATGGATTATTGATGAGAAAAATATTGTAACCCATTTTATAAAGAGAAGTAAAAACCAATTTCTTTTTATCTTTACTAATAGATGGTTGACTAATTTCATTCAATGAATTTGTAAGTGGAATAATATTTTTATCTGGACCTTTCAAATTCATCTTATACAAATTGCCTATGCCATTTTTATCGGATATAAAAATCAATTGTGAATCATCCTCCGAAGTTAATCCGAATTTTTCATCACTAAAAGGCCAATCTGTCAACCTTTCAATTTTTCTATCCTCGAAATTAATTGAATATAAATCAAGCTGATTGTAATCGTGATTTGACATTAAAAAGTCAGAAGGCAAATCATTTTTATTTATAATATTTTTCCTGTCAGATGAAAAGAATATTTTTTTGGAATCAGAAGACCATGTCGGATCAGAGTCCATAAATATATCATCGATAATATTGATTAATTGTTTTTTGCTAAAATCATATATATATATATCAGCCTGAACCGGGTTTGCACCTGAAAAAGCCAAATACTTTCCATCAGGCGACCAGCTTACTGACTCAATTCCATCGAGCAGAAATGGCAATTCCTCAGATTCCTCTGTTTCAGTATTTATTACAGTAATTACATCATAACCGCCACTTTTCAATGAAAGAGCGATATGTTTATTGTCAGGTGACCATGCTAAAGTAGGAAATAAAACATTAAGTTCTTCAAATTCATTTGTACTTCCGCTTTTAACAATTCGCTTAACTTTCTCTTTATCTTTAATATCCATCAAATAAACATCAAGAAAAATATCCCTGTCAGAAATAAATACCAATTTATCACCATTTGGAGAAATAGCTGGACTCGTATTATAGAATCCACCTATTTTTTTATTCTCAGTCAATCGGTTTGCAAAATCATCAGGCTCTTTTCGATTTGCAATATCAGGCCAATATTCAACTTTCAAATCCTTTTTCCAGCGATCATTCAATTCTTCCAATGTTAATCCAATTGCTGATTTGATCCCATCTTCAAAACTGTTTGCACTTTTAATTTTCTTTAAAATTTCTGAAATCTTTTCCTTACCATATTTTTTTGCAATGTATCTGAATAGAGCTTGTCCACCACGATAAGCAAAATATCCATCAAGTTGAGTAATGTCAGGTAAAAATTCGTTGATAATTGCATTTCGAATAAACTGATCGGAATTCGTTTCCCAGTCCGATGAAATATATTCCGAAAGCCCTTCATGCATCCATATCGGCAGTTGAAGAGTTATTCCCTTTGAAATAATATTTTGAACCGTACCACCATAGAACATATCTCTGATAACTGCATGAACAAGTTCATGGTGAACCACATGCTCAAATTTATTATAAGAGCCTTCGAAAGGAAATACGACACGGTTTTTGAATGGTTCAGTGAATCCGCCAATACCTTCGCCCAGATAAGAATCAGTAGTATTTGTTTCGGTAAAATCATTATGAGAATTATATACGATTAACGAAATTCTGTTGTTGATCTGATAATCAAATTGCTTCTGTATATTTGCTAAAGCATCCTCAGCAACTTTTGAAATAAATTCTGCAGTAGTTGTAGCTTTTTCAGAATAATATATATCAAAATGTTTTGTTTGAATATATCTCCAAGAAAATTCTTTATATTGAACCCTATTTTGCCCAAACTGACCCAAAAGATTCAGATAAAAAAATATTCCAAGTAAAATAAATTTTTTCATTTTTACCTCATTAAACTTTAATTAACTAACATCATTTCAACTTCTCGTTTAACCTCATCAACTCTGACTATCCTTACGTTTACTTTATCACCAAGCCGATATTTCTTTTGAGTATCCTTACCAATTATCATATAGTTTTTCTCATCATACAAATAATAGTCATCATCCATATCTTTAAAACGAATCAAACCTTCGGTTAAGTTCTCTTCAAGTTCAATAAAAATACCAAAATGAGTAACACCGGATATAATTCCTTCATAAACTTCACCTATTTTATTTTTTATGAACTCAATTTGTTTCAATTTAACAGACAATCTTTCAGCGTTAATCGCATTACGTTCTTGTTCGCTTGAATGTTCACAAATTTCAATCAGCTCATTCAAATTATATTTTTCCTTTTTGTCTTTTTCAAGGTAATTATAAATCAACTTGTGAACAATTAAATCAGGGAATCTCCGAATAGGTGAGGTAAAATGCGTATAATATTTGAATCCCAATCCGTAGTGTCCAATATTTTCAGTCGAATAAACAGCTTTAGCCATCGAGCGAATTGCAACTTCATTAATTACAGATTCTTCAGGTTTTTCTTTTACTTGCTCAAGCAAGTTTTGTAATTCTTTGGATTTGTTTTTAGAGTTAGCATCAAACTTATACCCAAGCGAACTTACAAACCTTTGAAACTCCCGTATCTTTTCCTCATCAGGAATATCATGAATACGGTAAACAAATGGATGTTTATTTTTATTTTCGCCTTTATTAAGATGAGTTGCTACTATCTTATTAGCAAGCAGCATCAACTCTTCAATCAAAGAATGACTTTGCTTTGTTTGCTTAATTTTAATTTCAAGAACTTCCTTTAAATCCGAGAGCATAAATTTTATTTCTGGCGTTATAAAATTAATACTCCCCTTTTTAATTCTCTTTTCTTTAAGTGATTCTGAAATTTGATTTAACAACAGTACTTCATCAACAAAATCACCTTCATTTGTATCGATAATATTTTGAACTTCGTCATAGGTAAATCTACGCTTGCTGTTAATTATACTTTTTTTGATTTGATATCTGAACACTTTCCCACTTAAGTCCATTTCAGCAATGACAGAAAAAGTAAGTCTGTCTTTATTAGGAACAAGTGAGCAGATATTATTTGATAAATGTTCGGGAAGCATTGGAATTACACTTCCGACCATATAAACACTTGTTCCTCTTGATTGAGCCTCTTTATAAATCTGTGAATTTTTTTTCACAAAATGACTAACGTCAGCAATGTGAATCCCAACTTCATAATTTTCGTTTGGTAATTTTTCAATCGAAACAGCATCATCAAAATCCTTTGCATCTTCGGGGTCAATAGTAAAAATATTTTTTTTGCGAAGGTCTAATCTTTTACTGATTTCTTCATCTGGAATAATCTCTTTAATTTCTTCCGTCTCTTTCAGCAATGATTCTGAAAAACGGGTTCTGAATTTAAATTCATTTGCAATTAATGAAATCTGGTAATTATAGTCTGTCTGCCCTGAAAGTATTTCGATAATTTCAGCTTCAGGATTCAATTTGTCATTTTCCCAGATGATGTTACTTACTAAAACTTTCTCATTGTTTTTGGCATTCAAAGATTTTTCTTCTGGTATAAAAAAATCGACATGAATTGAAGAGTTTTCAGGAAGCACAAATATTGATGATTTTATTTTTTGAACTTTTCCAATTACTTGTCGTGTATTTCTTTTCAATACATTTGAAATGTTTCCTTCAGAGTTTTTACCTTTTCGAAATGGTGTTAATTGAACTTCAACTAAATCGCCATTTAACGCAGTATTAAATCCTTTTGCAGGAATAAAAATGTCCTCTATTTCCGCATTTTGAGGAATCACGAAACCAAAATTTCCCGTACGTGAAAGTCTGAACAAACCAACAATTCTTTCAGAATATTTTTTATTAAGCTCATATCTTTTGCCAATCTTAACCAAAAACTCTTCGTCCTTCAATTCAAAAAGAATTCGCTTTAGAGTTTCATATTCTTCTTCATTTGTCAATTGCAACTTGAAGAAAATATCCTTGAGCTTAAATGATCCATTAGGATTGGAGTTAAAAAAATTCTTAATTTTTTTTTTCATTAGAATGCAATAATATATTTGAGACCAAATTCACTTATCTTTTCTTCTAAACCAGAAGTTTGAACAATTGGTTCTTTCCTTTCGACACGAATCAGAAAATTACGGTTGAACAAGTATTCAATTCTGATATTTGATTTAGTCAGGTTTTGAAATATTTCCTGCGTACCACCGATTGTATATCTGAAATTCTGAATTTTTCCAGATACATTAAATCGTGTTGATTGTCCAAAAGAATTCAGTTGAATATCATTTACAACATCACCAATTTTTGAATTTACTAATGCAGTTAGTGCCTGTCCAAGAAATGAATTGACGGCATTGCTCGTCATGCTTGAGCTAAGTGTTTGACGATCACCCAAAGTAAAATCTTCAGGAAATTTGCCAATAATGATAAAGGAAACCGCGTCAATTGCACTATATCTTAAATCGGGAGTATTATTTGTGATGTTACGCTGTCCCCTAAATATTTGAATATTATCCTTATTTGATGCAAGATTTCCACCTAACTCACTGAAATAACTCTTTAATTTTATTTGAACCATAACTGGTTCTGGGGTTGGATTTTCAATTTTTGGATCTATATAATCTGAATTATAAGTGGCTGTAATATCAAGAAATGGGTCTGTCAATAAGTTTTCAAAACGAATCGTACCAGTTGCATCAAGAGTTTTAAAGAAATCAAGTTTTGAACCATTCAGTAATTTAAACTCACCCTGCGCTTTGGATACTCCTCGGATTGATTCATATGTCAGAGAACCTTCCGCCAATACGGTCAGCTTTTGATTGAAAGAAGGTGAAAGAATTATTTTTAGTGAAGCCGTGTTTTCAATCACCACAGCAAGGCTAACATCAAAATTGCTTATTCCCTCTTTTAACTTATTTCTTGATTGTGTTTCTCGCTCTGAAATCAACTGTTTGTACTTTAAATCTTGCAAATTAATTTTTGATGAATCCTGAATAAACTCGTATACCAGATTGCTGTTCGAAGAACTATAACCCCCAGAATTAAAGTTTAGCGTTAAATCCGAATTTTCTAAAATAATTTTTCCACTGAACCTACTATTGGATTTCTGATAATTATAAATCAAATCACCATCAGTTCGAACAAATAAATCACCGTAGAAAGCTGGATTCACTACTTGACTTTGCTCAGCAAGCACCGCAAGGTTGCCATTTAATTTCACAAGTATATTTTCTAATTTGTATCCATCAAGTTTGACAATCCCATTCCCAAGTATTTTTCCCCGTCTGTTTAAATTTCTATTTTCAAGGAGCAAACTATCTAATGAAATTGATGAGCCATTAAGATTAACCTTACCCCCAAAATTATAAGTAAGATTATTTAGCTTAGAAATAAACGAACAGTTTTTTACTTCCATATTTCCTAAGTAAGCAAGTTTATTAAACGTACCGGAAATCTTAACATTAGAAACCATTTCTCCTTTTTGCTTCTTGATGGTCGGAATAAGGTCACCCAACGCAGCCAAATTAAATCCCTCAGAAAACAAATTCAATTCCATTTTCTTTGATGAGTCTATTTTTTCAGATCCTGTTCCAAGATAAATTGGAATGTTTCCAAATAATGATAAATATGGTTTATTGAAGTTGTAATTTGTATCTAAAAATCGAAAATCAACATTCATGTTTTTGTTTTCATAATTTGAATATAACATCAAATTTCCAAATCTATAGCCTTCTAGGTTTATATTATTCATCGAAGCATTAATACTAATAATAGGCGTTACTAAAGTACCACCAAAATTAATTTGCAGTGCCCCGGAGCCATTTAAATAATTATCCTTTTTATCTGTCGCTAAAAATGTCAACATGCTTAAAGGAATTTTGGAGGCATCTAAATTTACCTTCATAGGTTTATTCGAATACAAAGTTCCATTTAAAGCAACCTCAGAACTATCTCTGACAAATGCTAAATCACGGATAGAAAGACTATCATCATAAACGATCAACTGAGCTGGATTTTTCAATTCCCAAACAAGACCTTTATAGTCGAATGTTGAATTATTAATTGCAACGATCCTTTGATAGGGCTTAATAAATATATTTCCTTCAATCTGAGCAGCAAGAAAAGTATCAACCTTTGCTGATGCATTGTAATAAAATTTATTCTGATTAAAAATTAAATCCAAATTAACATCGTCAAAATCCAAACCAGCCGTTATTCTCTCGGAAGAAAGTGAAAGGGAACCAAAAAGTTTGTCAAAAGTATTAACCCTATTATCGCGACTAAAATTCAAAGCCGTATTAAGATCAGATATATAAACAACACTTGTATCAGTAGAAAAATAAAAATGATTGAGATTGATTTCTGAATTTATAGAAAAATTTGTTGAATCATTTTTTACTGAGCCATCGCCTTCGCCGGCAATTCCAATTTTGTCTTGATTCAACAGTGATGAAAGTAAATCAAGATTTTTAAATTCATAATTAAAATCAAATTCAATCGACTTTTTAGAGATATTGGAATTCACCATTGATGAATCTTGCACAAAAGTTTCTGTCTTCAACTGCAATGGATTAAGTTCAGCAATTTTTTCCTTTATAATATTCGATATTTGTTTCGATTGAAATACAAGCAACTGAATTGCATCTTCAAGAGAAAAACTTCCTTCGATATTGAAATCCAAAAAATCAGAAGCTAATCCTATTTTGCGATAGTCTTTTTCATGCTCAAAATTCAAAGTAAGTTTATATCCCTCAAAAATATTCTGATTAATTTCCGACTCGCGAAATTGTAAGGCGAAATTTCCAATTAAACTATCAAGTTCAAAATTTTTCCCATTGGCGATAAAACCAAAATTCAAAGCCGACGAATATTGATCATCATGCATAAAAGAAGCAAGATTCAAATTAGAAACTTTTCCACCAATATTGAAAGCAGGTTTATTTTCTTCATTAAAATCTAGCTTGCCGCCAATATTAATTCGAGCATAATTCATCAAAGTCAACAAATTCATGCTCAATATGCGATCACCCGCTTTACCAGATATATTAAGCGAATCAATCCTGTATTCATCAATTTCACTTTTCAAAAGTGTGAGATTATAATCCCCATTCATGTCCTGAGGCTTAAATCCTTTACCTGTAAACGAACCAGTCGAATTAATAGTGGAATGCAGTTTTGTAAATGGATAAATATCAAAATTTTCTGTATTGAATTTTATATTATATGTGGGTTGAGCTAATTGAAAGTTAAACTTAGCATCAAACTTGACAAATGATTCGTTAAATAAACCCTCAAGATTTGCACTGAATTCAAGTGGAGAGCCATTAAAGTCTAATTTATATTTCTTTAAAGATAATTCATTAAATTTAGGAAGATTAAAAGTTGGAAGTAATTTTATAAAATTATCATAACTTGTAAGTTTACTTTGCAATTCTAATTTTAATTTCATGTCATCAGGATATTTTAATCCCGAAACTTTACCTTGTAATGATAAATCCGTGTCAAGATAATTCAAATTCAATTTTTGAATATCA
>Ga0172372_10002930_pt1 | contig 25528 bp, 25 predicted proteins | sample LakKiv5m_2_FD_114544 | JGI IMG/M metagenome (GOLD analysis project Ga0172372, IMG submission 114544) | Freshwater microbial communities from Kabuno Bay, South-Kivu, Congo - kab_092012_9.5m | ecosystem: Environmental > Aquatic > Freshwater > Lake | place: Democratic Republic of the Congo...
CGCGTCCTGCTCCAGCGCATGCACCACCTGATGCGCGTATTGGCGCGCCTGCTCCAGCGGGTTGATCACCGCCTTGGGCACGCCACCGGGCACGATGGTCCAGGTCTGCTTGTCGGCCTGGGCGATGGTAGCCAAGCGCCAGTCTTTGACCTCCAGAATCAGCAGCCCGCGGCGCGGGTGCATCACCACAAAGTCGGGATGCAATTGCGATGGGCCCACCGGTACGTCGTACCACAGCAGGTAGTCGGCATCCAGCTTGTCTTGCAGCCGCTCGGCCACACGGCGCTCCCCGCTGGTCATGCGCGCGGTACACGCGCCCAGCGCGGGGATCAGGGTGGCCATAAGGGATTACTGCTCTGCAAATGAGGGGGTGACGTCGCCACCGCAGTTTAAGGCAGGCAAAGTCGGACCTCTGGGACAAGTCTCACGGACAATCGGGTGCCATGAAGGCCACTCAACCCACGCTGCGCCCCGCGTCGCCCTGCCCGTGCGGCAGCGACCACCCCTATGGCGACTGTTGCGGCCGCTGGCACAACGGCTACGCAAAAGGCGTGCACGCACCCACCCCCGAGGCCTTGATGCGATCGCGCTACAGCGCCTATGTGCTGGGGCTGACCGACTACCTGCTGGCCACCTGGCACCCCAGCACCTCACCCGGAGAGCTGGAACTGGCGCCGGTGAAATGGCTGGGGCTGGAGGTTCGCCAAGCGCAGGAAACGGGCGATGCCGGTGTCGTGGAATTTGTGGCGCGCTGTCGCGACAACGGCCGTGGTGTGCGCCTGCACGAGATCAGCCGCTTTGTGCGGGACCGGGGGTGCTGGCTGTATATCGATGACGAGCCGCAAGGTGACAACTGATAGGGTCCGAAAGAACTCGACGGGACTGAATCCGAATTGACCATCAGGCGCACCTGCGGTGCTGGCGGGGTTTCTTCGGCGCAATGGCGTACATCGCAACCCTTCATGAACAATCTTGGTTGAGCTTGGTCAGGCGTCCCCCACAGCGATGTCGCAGCCAGATGCTGAAGATGGCCAAAGCGTGTCGCTATCAGGGCGTGTCTCTATTGACAGCAATCAGTCCTGTCTTTATAAAAGATTTGACGGCAAAACAGTTCGATTGTGCAAACACCGCCCACGCAGGTCTGCAGGCGCCGATGATGACGCCTAGGATTGAATATCGTCCCTCGATCTGACCGATCCATTTAGCATGTCAATTGAGCAGACCTTCCAAATGCAGTTCGCGCCAAATCCAACGAAACCAAACGATTCGCCTTGAACGCCATGACATCGACTTCCATGCCACCCCGTCCCCAATGGCGTTCAATGCGTTCTGCCGGTGTGGAGCAACTTGCACAGAGCATTTCTGGCTGGAATCAGGTTTACGATCAGACTTCACCGGGCCTCTTTTTCGGCGCATTGACAGAGGTGATGCTTGGTCCGATTCAATTTTTCATTGAATCTTCCAGCCACGCATTGGTGCAATCCTGCCAGATTTGGTCTGGAGCGACCTGGTTTGGGATTCCCGTGCACTACCAATCTGGCGTTCGGGTTGATGGCGTGCAGATTGCACCGGACATGTTGGCCATTCATTCGGGTCAAGGTGAATTTCAATTGACAACCCCAAATGATTTCGCCTTTTTGGGTATCGTCATTCAGACCGACTGGTTGCGCGATTTCGCATCCGTCCAGCACACTGATCTGCCCTTGACACTGCTGACACAACGAGTCGCGCAAGTATCAACCGAAGCCATGAACCGTTTCCGACACCAGCTTTGTCAACTGCTGGAGGCGCAACCGACCTACTTCCAAGGATTTACCCCACAAGCGCAACAAGGTCTGTTGAATGCTTCGGTGTCCAGCCTGGTCGAACTGTTGACGGGCGGAAAAACCGGCCCCCGAGAGAATGTGTCAGCGCAGCATGCACGCCGTGTCGTTCAGCGCACGCGAGATTACCTTCAGACTTACACCGACCGCTGTGTCACAGTTCACGAGTTATGTGAACAACTCGGTTCCAGTCCGCGCGCCCTGCAAGATTGTTTCCATAAACATTTGGGTTTGTCACCCAAAGCCTACCTGAAAGCCCGAAAGCTCAACGAGGCGCACCGCGAACTTCAAAATGTGGATTCAACGTGTGCCAGTGTGCGTGCCGTGGCAGAGCGATTCGGTTTTTGGCACCTGAGCCAGTTTGCCGTTGACTATCGCCACCTTTTCGGCGAACTTCCATCGGTCACCTTGCGTAAGCGCATCCAAGCCGAATAACTTTTTCTCTTGGCAACCGAACGCCACGCTACGGTGCATTTGGGATCTGTGTTGGGACTAGCTCCTTCCTTTATCCGCGACAAGCACCATGGTTTGCTGAAGCGAAATTCGGAGTGATTTACGCCGATTTTCGTTAACGCTAAGTTGTGCGGTCTATTCACAATTCGAGCGTCTCCGGTTTCAACGTCGCGGCAGATTGGCCCGAAATTTCGCGCATGAACAACGGTACCAGCTCGTCAAAGGAAAGAATCATCCAGGAGTTTGTTCCTGGCAAACAGGTCACGCTTGCTCATTGCATTGCAAATCCTACGGCCGAGTTGTGCAAGAAGATCGGGGTACCCGGTGCCGAGGCGATTGGCATCATGACCCTGACTCCGGGAGAAACGGCCATGATTGCGGGCGATATCGCAACCAAGGCGGCCAGTGTCGAGATCGGGTTTCTGGATCGTTTCAGCGGCGCGCTGGTGATTTGTGGTCCGGTAGCGTCGGTGAGCGAATCCTTGCAGCAGGTCATCGACACCTTGCGCCGACAAATGAATTATTCCGTCTGCGAGATTTCGCGCACATGAACCAAGTCGTCAAAGTCGGGCGTTTCATGCTGGTTGGCCCAATCGGGGCCGGCAAGACCACGCTCTTTAACAAGCTGTTTGGCAAGGAGGAAGTGGCCCGCAAAACGCAGGCAATGGAGTTTGAAGAAGGCAGCGGAATTGACACCCCAGGTGAGTATTTCAGCCACCCGCGCCTGTACCACGCGTTGATCACCATGGCGGCGGACGTTGACCGACTGGTTTACGTGCATCCTGCCAACGTGTTGGACTGTCGCCTACCCTATGGTTTGCTGGAGGTGTATGGCCGTAAAACCGTCGACGCCATCGTCACCAAGATGGATTTGCCCGATGCTGACTTCCCGCGCGTCGCGCAGATGTTACGCGACAGCGGTGTATCAGGGCAGATTTTCCCGGTCTCAACGCATGATCCGAACACAGTTGACCTCATACGTGCCCACCTATTTGGTGCTGGGCAAAACCTGATGGAGCAAGCATGAGCAAAAAACAGTTGGTGGTAGCTGCCGATATACGGGCCGTCGCCAAAACCGGGGGCAAGGTGCTGCACCTGCATGACCCGAATGCCATCGTGACGGCCGAGGCCCGCAGTCTGGCCAAGGAACTGGGTGTTGAATTGACAATGCTGGAAACGGCTGGCCAGTCGGCGTCTGGCGAATCTGTACCGACCGCAGATACAGTTGACCGCGAGGCAGTACGCCGGGTTATTGAAGCACAAACGCATGCCCCTGCCGATGCAGCGGTTCTGAACGAAGTGCTGCGCCGCATCGATCAAGAGCGCCACCAGAGCCATGCGGAACCGCACGATTTGAGCATCCGCAAGCTCACCTCACTGTGCACCAGCCCGCGCACCAGTCCGAACAGCGTCAACATGAGTCAACTCGACCTGACCGCGCTGGACATCACCAGCGCCAATCCTTGTGCGTCTGGCTTCATCGGCTGGTCTCAGAATGTGTTTCCCTTTACCCGTGCCAATAACGAAGTCAACCTGGTACTGGAGGGTGAACTGCAGTTCCAGATTGGCCAGACCCTCATCAGCGCCAATCCGGGCGATGTGATGTGGGTGCCCAAAGGCGCGCAGGGCAAGATCGGTACACCGACTTCCGTGCGCTATTTTTATCTGAGCTACCCGGCGTGATGCGGTGAAGCTGATCACATCCTGTAAAGACTGGGCCAGAACACATCCGGCTCGCGTGGTGTTCCCGGATGCCATGGATCAGCGCGTGATTGAGGCCGCCTGCCACTTGAACCGCTGCGGTTGGGCACGCCCCACCTTGTTGGCCAGTCCAATGACATTGCGGGAGCACTGCACAGCCAATGGCATCGGCTATGGCGGACTGCGGGTGATCGACCCGGCGAACTCGCCCAAGTTGGACTTGTACGCCACCGGTCTGCGTGAGCGCCACCCCGAGATGAGCGACGAAAGCGCCAGGGTCAGACTCACCGACCCGTTGTGGTACGCAGCGATGATGTTGGTCAACGGTGATACCGACTACTGCATTGCCGGCAACCTGTCGTCCACCGCGTCGGTGCTGCGGGCGGCGCTGCGGGTGATTGGTCTGAGCGCGGGCAACCAAACCCTGTCGTCGATGTTTTTCATGCTGCCGCCAGACCACTCACATGTGTTTGGTTTTGCCGATTGCGGTGTGGTGCCCAAACCGACGGTCGAGCAACTGGCCGACATTGCCATCAGCACCGCCGGGACTTTTGCCAACGTGACCGGTGAGCAGCCCCGCGTGGCCATGCTGTCGTTCTCCACCCTGGGCAGTGCCCGACATGCCTCGGCCGAGCTGGTGGCGCAGGCCACAGCGCTGGCCAAAACCCGTCGCCCCGATTTGCTGATTGACGGAGAGTTGCAGTTTGATGCGGCCTTTGTACCCGCCGTGGCGGCCCGCAAAGCGCCCGACAGCCCGGTTGCTGGCAAAGCCAACGTGTTCATCTTTCCGTCCCTTTCAGAAGGCAATATTGCCTACAAGATCGCCGAGCGCCTGGGCGGCTACACCGCCCTGGGGCCGATGATTCAGGGCCTGCGTCTGCCAATGCATGACCTATCGCGTGGCTGTAGCGCCAATGACATCGTGCAGGTCAGTTTGCTGGCCATGAAGATGACCCCCAAGCTGGAGAACCCCAAGCCTCACCCATCACCCGCCTCCACCTTCAGGGCCGGTGAGACAGGCCACCTTGGACGACTCCTGTCTGTCTGATTTTTTCGTTGTACCCACCTCACTTAAGGAGAAAGCAAATGGAAGCACTTGGCATGATTGAAACAAAAGGCATGGTTGCATTGATCGAGGCCAGCGATGCCATGGTCAAAGCCGCGCGCGTCAAGCTGGTTGGTTTCCAGCAAATTGGCGGCGGTCTGGTCACCGCCCTGGTGCGCGGAGACGTGGCCGCCTGCAAGGCTGCCACCGATGCCGGTGCCGCTGCCGCACAGCGCGTCGGCGAACTGGTGTCGGTCCATGTGATCCCGCGCCCGCACACCGACCTGGAATCCATCTTCCCGATCAAGGGTGATGGCAAACCGATGGACTGAACCTTCTGACGGGAGCCCTCTATGCAACTTGCAGTTGTGGTGGGGCAGGTGGTGTCTACCGTCCGGTGTGACGGTCTGGGGAAGGACCGCCTGCTTCTGATTGATTTCATCGACGCCAAGGGTAAGCCTTCGGGCGTGCGCCACGTTGCCGCTGACAGCGTGGGGGCGGGCAACGGTGAATGGGTACTGGTGGTCACCGGTAGCTCGGCGCGCAAGGCCAGCGGCGGCGAGTTGCCAATTGATCTCAGTGTCATCGGCATCGTCGATCAGGTGGTGACACAAGACCATGTGACCTATCGCAAATAAGAGCAGGAGCACGCCGTGAGTATGGGCAACGCAGACATTGAACGCATCGTCCGGGCGGTGGTGCAGTCGCTGGATCAGGGTAACAAGTCCTACTCCACACCGACGCCTGCAACGACTACCCGCACGGCCACTCTGCCAATAGGTGTTTTTGCCAGACTGGACGATGCAGTGGCCGAGGCAGACAAGGCCTATCGACAGATGCGCAGTGTCGCCATGCGCAGCCTGACGGTTGCAGCAATCCGCCAGGCCGGTGAAAAACACGCGCAGGAACTTGCAGAGTTGGCGGTGGCCGAGACCGGCATGGGCCGGGTCGCTGACAAATTTGCCAAGAACGTATCGCAAGCCCGCCACACGCCCGGTGTCGAATGCCTGGTGCCGACCGTGCTGTCGGGTGACCATGGTTTGACACTGATGGAGAACGCCGCCTGGGGCGTGATTGCCTCAGTAACGCCGTCAACCAACCCGGCCGCCACCGTCATCAACAATGCCATCAGCATGATCGCCGCAGGAAACACTGTGGTGTTTGCGCCGCATCCAGCGGCCAAGGCCGTGTCGCAACGCGCCGTCACCTTGATCAATCAGGCTGTGGTTGATGCCGGTGGGCCATGCAACGTCATCACCACCGTGGCCAACCCGGACATCGCCACCGCGCAGCAACTGTTCAGCTACCCCGGCATCCACCTGCTAACCGTCACAGGTGGCGAGGCGGTGGTTGAAGAGGCCCGCAAACACACCGACAAGCGATTGATTGCGGCTGGTGCCGGCAACCCGCCGGTGGTGGTGGACGAAACCGCCAACATCGAGAAAGCCGGGCGCGACATCGTCTGGGGTGCCTCGTTTGACAACAACATCATCTGCGCCGACGAAAAAGAAGTGATCGTGGTCGACTCGGTGGCCGATCGACTCAAACAGGAGATGACCAAACACCATGCGGTGGAGTTGTCGACAGAACAGGCCAAACGGCTGGTCGATCTGGTGCTGGGCAAGATTGGCCTGGACAACAAAGGCACGGTGAAACGCGAATGGGTCGGGCGGGATGCCGCCAAGATCGCCGCGGCCATTGGCCTCTCCGTGCCACCCGACACCAAACTGCTGTTTGTCGAGACGGCGGCCAATCACCCGTTTGCGGTAACGGAGTTGATGATGCCGATCCTGCCCATCATCCGCGTCGCCAATGTGAACGAGGCCATTACCCTGGCGGTCAAGTTGGAGGGCGGCTGCAAACACACCGCCGCCATGCACTCGCGCAACCTGGACAACCTCGACCGCATGGCCAATGAAATCAATACCAGCATTTTTGTCAAAAACGGACCATGCCTGGCGGGTCTTGGCTTTGGCGGCGAAGGCTGGACCAGCATGACCATCACCACCCCTACCGGCGAAGGCGTCACCTCCGCGCGCACCTTTGTGCGTTTGCGCCGTTGTGTGCTGGTGGACAACTTCCGGATCGTCTGAAAACCATGGCATGCCTGACGTGTCACAGCCGATGCGAGGATTGCCTTGAGGGTGGCATCACGTTCAAGCGCGTACTGCGCCCTCCCACGCCGGGCATCCACCCGGCTGCCCGAACGCAACCGAAACAGCTACGGGCGCCGCTTATTGCAGGGCATCAGACCGCGCAGCGGCCAGCTCAAGAGGCACAACCGTGAACACAAGGTGCATGCGTAGCATCGGCATTGACCTGGGCACAACCACGTCGCAGGTGATTTTTTCCGAGCTGGAAATTGTCAACACCGCCGGTCCCACCAGCGTTCCGCATTACGAGTTTTCGCGGCGTGACATTGTGTATGTCAGCCCGGTGATCTTCACGCCCTTTCTGGCCGATGGCACGGTGGATGTGGCGGCGCTGGATACCTTTATTCGCCAGCAATACAACTTGGCTGGCTTGACCTTGAAAGACGTGGAGTCAGGGGCCGTCATCATCACCGGTGAGACCTCCAAGGTGCGCAACGCCCGGGATACCGTGATGACGCTGGCTGCCGGTTTGGGAGACTTTGTCGTGGCGACTGCCGGGCCACATCTGGAGTCGGTGATCGCAGGGCGCGGCTCCGGCGCCGGAGCGTATTCCGAAAAAAATGCCGCCCGAGTGCTCAATATTGACGTCGGTGGCGGCACCTCGAACTACGCCGTGTTTGAGGGTGGCCGGGTGCTCGATACCGCTTGCCTGAATGTCGGTGGGCATTTGCTGCAAACTGATGCCAGCGGGCGCGTCATCACCGTGCATGCACCTGCGGCCCTCATTCTGCGGGAGCTATTGGGGACAGAACGTGCCGCCTCAACGCTCTCCACCCAGGATCTGCAAAAGGTGGCCGAACGTATGGCCGCACTCATTCTTGAAGTGATGCAGGCGCGGCCCTCGCCGCTGGCGCAACAGCTCTTGATGACCGAACCGCTGCGGGAGGCCTACCGCTTTGATGCCGTTTTCATTTCCGGCGGGGTCGGCGAATGCCTGTTGCACCCCAGCGCCGAGTCGCCCTACCGCTTTGGTGACATTGGCCCGTTGCTGGCGCAGACGCTGGGGCGGCAACTGGTAGAGGCCGGTTGCCCGGTACGCGCGCCGACGCAAACATTGCGTGCCACGGTGATTGGCGCCGGGGCTCATACCTTGACGCTGTCGGGCAGCACGGTCTGGAACAAGTACCCGGGTGTGCCGCTGCGCAACGTGCCGGTGCTGCACCCACGCCTGCGATGGCGCGAGTTTCGCCCCGGTTCGCTGTCCCTTTCCTGGCAAGAAGCGGTGAAGGAACACGACCTGGACGCTGTGGCTGATACGTATGCCCTGGCCTTGCCGGATGATCTTCCGGTAACTTGCCAAACCGTCTGGCAGGCAGCGCTCGAATTGCAGAGCTTTTCCCGTGCCAAGCCAGGCAGCACGCACCCTCTGGTGGCGGTAACCGCACAGGATATCGGTAAGGCGCTTGGCTTGGAACTGTACCGGCTGGTGCCCACGCGCGAACTGCTGATCATCGACGAGGTCTTTACCCGAGCCGGTGACTATCTTGACATTGGCAAGAGTTACTTTAACGGTGGCACGATTCCGATCACCGTCAAATCGCTCGCCTTTCCGCATTGAAGGATGCCGACCACCATGATGCTGTCAACCCGATTGTTTGGACACGGCTACACCTTCAAGAGTGTCAAAGACATTTTGGCCAAAGCCAATGAGGCCCGCTCAGGCGACCGTCTGGCAGGCATTGCCGCGCAGGATGCGCGTGAGCGTGTGGCGGCCAAGCAGGTGCTTTCAGAACTGCTGCTGTCAGACCTGCGCAACAACCCGGTTGTGCCCTACGAAGAAGACTGCGTCACGCGCCTGATTCAGGACAACGTGAACGAGGCGGTATACCAGCGCATCCGGAACTGGAGCGTCAGTCAACTGCGCGAATATGTTCTGGGTGACACCGCCACTGTCGAGGAACTGGAAGTGTTGCGCAAGGGCTTGACCTCGGAAATGGTCGCCGCCGTGGCCAAAATCTGCTCCAACGCAGACCTGATCTATGGTGCCAAGTTGCTGCCAGTGGTGACCAAGGCCAACACCACGCTGGGCCTGCCCGGTCGCTTCAGTTGCCGCTTGCAACCCAACGACACTCGCGACGATACCCGCAGCATCGCGGCGCAGATTTACGAAGGCTTGTCATATGGTGCAGGGGATGCGGTCATCGGGGTAAATCCGGTGACCGACAACGTGGAATCGGTCACGCGCATCCTGAACCAGATTGCCGAGGTCATTGAGAAGCACCAGATTCCGACCCAGGGCTGCGTGCTGGCGCATATCAGCACCCAGATGGAAGCGGTGCGCAAGGGAGCGCCGATTGGCTTGCTATTCCAGAGCATTTGCGGCAGCGAAAAAGGCTTGAAGGAATTCGGCATTTCGCTGGCGATGCTCGATGAGGCCGCCGACGTGGGGCGGCACTATTCCCGCGTGGCTGGGGGCAACTGCCTGTACTTTGAAACCGGCCAGGGTTCAGCGTTGTCGGCCAACGCCCACCATGGGGCCGACCAGGTCACGATGGAAGCGCGCAACTATGGGCTGGCGCGGCATTATTCGCCGTTCATTGTCAACACGGTGGTGGGTTTCATTGGCCCCGAATACCTCTACAACAGCCGCGAGATTTTGCGCGCCGGGCTGGAAGATCACTTCATGGGCAAGCTCTCAGGCATTTCGATGGGCTGCGACTGCTGCTACACCAACCACGCCGACGCGGATCAGAACTCCAATGAGAGCCTGCTGATGCTGATGGCCACTGCGGGTTGCAACTTTGTCATTGCCATGCCCATGGGCGACGACATCATGCTCAATTACCAGACCTGCTCGTTCCACGACATTGCCACGGTGCGCCAAACGCTGGGCCTTCGCCCGGCCCCCGAGTTTGAGCACTGGCTTGAAGCCCGTGGCCTGATGGCCCAGGGCAAGCTGACCCGGTCTGCGGGTGATGCATCGGTGTTTTTCTGACCGGGGGAATCCAGGATCATGAACGAAGCCCAAATTGCCGAGATTGTTCGAGCCGTGATGCGAGAACTGGAGCAGACACCAGCTGCGTCCGCCACATCAGGGGCAGTTGTGCCAGGCGAGTTGCCCGATCTGGGCAGTGAAGAGGCGCGTCTCTGGATCGGGGTCACTGAACCCAAAAGTGCTGATGTGCTGACCGAGCTGCGACGCAGCACGCGCGCTCGGGTCTGTACCGGACGCAGTGGTCCACGGCCTCGCACAATGTCGTTATTGCGTTTTCTGGCTGATCACGCCCGTTCCAAGGAAACGGTTCTGAGTGAGATCCCCTCCGAGTGGGTGCAGCGCGCGGGCTTGCTGGAAGTGCAGACCGAAATCACTGAAAAAGGCCAGTACCTGACCCGGCCTGATCTGGGGCGGGTCCTCAGCGCCCCGGGCCTGGAGATTGTCAGGAACCAGTGCATCAAAGCCCCGGATGTGCAACTGCTGATCTCGGACGGCTTGTCCACCGAAGCCACCACGGCCAATTTTGACGACATCGTGCCGCCACTGATTCGCGGGCTGGAGTCATTGAAACTTAAGGCCGGTACTCCATTGTTTGTTCGTTTTGGCCGGGTCAAGGTGCAAGACCAGATTGGCGAGCTGTTGCAGGCCAAGGTGGTGATTTTGCTGATTGGCGAACGGCCCGGTCTGGGCCAGTCTGAAAGCCTGTCGTGCTACATGGTCTACCAGCCTACCAGCCAAACCGTGGAAGCCGAACGCACCTGCATTTCCAATATCCATCGCGGTGGCACACCACCGGTGGAAGCCGCCGCCGTGATTGCCGAACTGGCCGAGCGCATGCTCAAGGAACAGGCCAGCGGGATTGCCTTGGTCAAGAGAATGGCCGGAGGCTAGGCATGTCAACGTTTGAAAGAATTCCGGCATCGGTCTGCGCAGTGCGATTGATCTCGTCGCTGCAGGCCGATTTCAAGAAAGAACTCCAGCTCGACGACAACGTGTCCAGCCTGGGACTGTTCACGGTCGACTCGGATGACGTGGCCTACATTGCTGCCGACGAAGCCACCAAGCAGGCTAACGTGCGGGTGGTGTACGGCAGTTCTTTCTACGCTGGGGCGAGGCACGGGCCATCAAGCACCGCCGGTGAAGTGATCTTGATGCTGGCCGGGCCGTCTCCATCCGAGGTGCGCTCGGGTCTGGATGCTGCGCTGGCCCATGTACGTGACGGCGCAGCATTCCAATGGGCCAATGAAGCGCACACAGTGGCTTTTTTGTCGCATGTGGTGTCGCGCTGTGGCTCGTATCTGGCGGAGGTGGCAAAGGTCCAGGAAGGCGACTCGCTGGCCTATCTGGTGGCCCCGCCGTTGGAGGCCGCCGTGGGACTGGATGCGGCCCTGAAAGCGGCAGAGGTGCGTCTGGCGGGTTACGTGCGTCCGCCTTCTCCCACCAATTATTCCGGCGCGTATCTGCATGGCTCGCAGGCCGCGTGTCGCGCCGCGTGTGATGCGTTTGCACGCACCGTGGCCGACATTGCGGCGCAACCGCTGGTGTACTGAGATGAAAGCGTCTTACGGTCTTCTGGAGGTACGGGGCCTTGCCTGCGGCATCGAAGCGGCTGATGCCATGCTCAAAGCGGCCCAGGTTCGGCTGATCCGACAGATCACCACCCGTCCGGGTCTGATCACGCTGATGGTGGAGGGTGACATCGGCTCGTGCCGCGCGGCAGTCGATGCGGGCCGCGCAGCGGCTGAACGCTCTGAATCCCTGGTCAGCGACAAGGTGATCGGTCGCCCGGCGTCTGACCTGTCCGTGTTCTTGCACCCAGCACACAAAAGGAAGACGCCATGAACGACATCGCCAACAAGGCACGTGATGCAGGTGTGGTGGGTGCTGGCGGAGCGGGTTTCCCGACCCACGTCAAGCTCATGACCCCGGCCGAAATATATTTGGTCAATGGCGCAGAATGCGAGCCGTTGCTCAAAGTGGACCAGCAGTTGGCCGTCAAATACGCGCATGAATTGGTTCGCGGCTTGCAGTTGGCAATGCAAGCAGTAGGGGCACGCGAAGGCGTTGTTGCCTTGAAGGCCAAGTACGTCGAGGCCATTGCTGCCGTGCAGCCGCTGCTGGCCTCCAACATGCGCATCCACATCCTCAAGGACATTTATCCAGCGGGTGACGAGGTCATCACCATCTGGCTGGCCACCGGTCGGCGCGTGCCGCCTGCTGCGCTGCCCAAAGACGTGGGTGTGGCGGTCAACAACGTATCCACGCTGATCAACCTGGCGCGTGCGGTGGACAACAACGCACCAGTGATCGACCGCACCCTGACTATCTCAGGGGCGGTGTCAGATCCGATCACGGTCACCGTACCGATTGGTACCTCTATGCGCGAGGTCATTGCCAGGGCCGGGACCATCACCGTTGACAAACCATTTTTTATCAATGGTGGCCCGATGATGGGCAAGCTGCTGGATTCGATCGATCAACCCGTGACAAAGACCACCGGCGGCATCATCGTGTTGCCGCAAGACCATGTGGTGGTTCGCCGCCACCGGCAACCGATGCAGGACGTGATGGCCATTGCACGTACCGTCTGCGAACAATGCAACCTTTGCACCGAACTGTGCCCGCGCCACTTGATCGGCCATGAGTTGCCTCCCGCACTGATCGTCCGTTCGGCCAATTACCGAGACATCGGCAAACCGTCGGTACTGTTGTCGGCGCTGACGTGTTCCGAATGTGCCATTTGTGAGCAATGGGCCTGCCCGGTCAACATTTCACCAATGCGCATCAATGTGGCGCTAAAAGGCCAATTCCGTGCCGAAGGCGCACGTTATGTGGGCGCACTGCGGCCCCTGGACCCGATGGCTGAGCATCGCCTGGTGCCAACCTCGCGGCTGGTGACGCGCCTGGGCATCGCGCCTTACAACAAAAAAGCACCGCTGGACGAATCCCCCTGCAGCCCGGCTCGGGTGGTGCTGAATTTGCGCCAGCATGTCGGAGCCGCAGCCGTACCGGTGGTGCAGGTGGGCGACCCGGTGCAACGCGGGCAGTTGGTGGCCGAAATTCCACCCGAGGCCCTGGGCGCACGGGTACACGCCAGCATCAGCGGCCGCATTGACGAAATATCCGCGCAGTTCATTTCCATCACGCATTGAAAGCCCCCCATGAGCCACCATGCCATCGGATTGGTTGAATTCACCAGTATTGCGCAGGGCATTGCTGCGGCCGATGCCATGGCAAAGACCGCCAACGTTGAAATCCTGTTTGCCAAAAGCATTTGCCCTGGCAAATACATCGTCATGGTGGGCGGTGATGTGGCCGCGGTGAACCAGTCGGTAGGCGCGGGTACGGAGTTGTGCCCGGATGTGGTGGTGGACAGTTTTGTCATTCCCAACATCCACCCTGCCGTGTTGCCGGCCATCAGTGGTGGTACCAACATCGAGAACGTGCGGGCCATCAGTGTCATCGAAACCTACTCGGTGGCCGCCACCATTGAGGCGACCGACGCGGCAGTGAAAGCGGCTTCTGTCGAGCCGATCCGCATGCACCTGGCCTTTGGCATCGGCGGCAAGAGTTATGTGGTCCTGACCGGTGAGGTGGCCGATGTGAATGCCGCCACCGACGCTGGCTCAAAAATTGCTGGTGACAAAGGATTCCTGGTGTCCCGCGTGGTGATTCCACGCCCGAATCAACAGCTCATCGACCAGCTACTCTAGTACAACGACGCATTCGATTTCTTATAAGGAGTCACCATGACGCTTACAGGCAGAAAAAAAATGAACCGGATCGTCCGTTCCTATGTTCGTTGGGTCGACGTATTCAATTACCGCATCGGACGCGTCGCGATGTACATGTTTTTTGTATTGATGGGCATATTGCTGTACTCCTCGGCATCCAAAGTTCTTTCTACGCCTGCCATCTGGACGCTGGAAATGGCGCAGTTCACGATGACTGCGTATTTCTTCATGGGAGGACCGTACGCCATGCAAATGGGGAGCGACGTCCGCATGGATTTGTTCTACGGAAGTTGGTCACCCCATACCAAAGCCTGGGCCGATGGGTTAACGGCAGTGTTCCTGCTTTTTTACCTTGGCGTATTGCTGTACGGCGGCATCGGTAGCACCAGGTACGCCTTCGAGTACGGCGAAACCAATCCAACGGTCTGGCGCCCCTACATGTGGCCCATCAAACTGTTCATGTGCATGGCGATCACGTTGATGATTCTTCAGGCCCTATCTGAATTGTTCAAGGATGTGGCACGTATTCAGGATAAGGAAATCTGATGTCTTACGAAATGATTGCCCTGTTGATGTTTTCGTCGTTGATGCTGCTGCTCTTCACCGGGCAGCGCGTGTTCGCCGCGATCGGTTTTGTCGGCGCCGCAGCATCGATGGCGTTGTGGGGAGTCGGTGGCGTTGACATCGCTTTTTCGTCGGCCATCAAGCTCATGAAATGGTATCCCCTGCTGACTCTGCCCATGTTCATTTTCATGGGTTACGTGCTGTCGGAAAGCAAGATTGCCGATGACCTTTACAAGATGTTCCATGTCTGGTTTGGTGGTCTCAGTGGCGGGCTGGCCGTTGGCACCATTGGGTTGATGGTCTTGATTTCTGCCATGAACGGTCTGTCGGTGGCGGGTATGGCCATCGGTGCAACCATTGCGTTGCCCGAACTGCTACGGCGCGGTTACGACAAACGCATGGTCAGCGGTGTGATTCAGGCGGGATCGTCGCTCGGAATCTTGGTGCCACCCTCTGTTGTACTGGTCCTTTACGCCATGATTGCACGCCAACCCGTGGGACAGTTGTGGCTTGCGGGAGTACTTCCAGGGCTCATGATGGCAGCCATGTTTGTGGTCTATATTGTGATTCGCTGCAAGTTCAACCCGGCCCTTGGCCCGGCTTTGTCTATGGAAGAACGCAACGTGCCACTGGCCGAAAAATTGCGTCTTCTTGGCGCGGGTCTGTTGCCCATTTTTATCTTTGTCACCATGATGGTGCCCTTTGTCAAGGGCTGGACCAGCCTGGTCGAAAGTTCGGCCCTGGGTGCCCTGACGGCGCTTGGCGCGGCCATTGCCAGACGCCGCATGACGTGGGCGGTGTTTGAAACATCGGTGCGCCAGACCCTGGGCATCTCCTGCATGTTCATGTGGATTATTCTGGCAGCTCTGTGCTTTGGCGCTGTGTTTGATGGTCTGGGTGCGGTCAAAGCCATTGAGGGACTTTTCATCGGCGAAATGGGGCTTGGCCCGTGGGAAGTATTGATCCTGATGCAGCTTTCCTATCTGATTCTCGGCACGTTTCTGGACGACACCGCGATGCTGGTCATTGTTGCACCGCTCTACGTGCCATTGGTCGGAACGTTGGGTTTTGACTTGATCTGGTACGGCGTTCTCTACACCATCACCTGCCAGATCGCCTACATGACCCCGCCCTTTGGCTACAACCTCTTCTTGATGCGCGCCATGGCGCCACCAGAGATCACGATCCACGACATCTACGCATCAATTTGGCCTTTTGTCGGCGTCATGGTGTTGGCGCTGATACTGGTGATGGCCTTTCCACAAATCGCCCTTTGGTTGCCCGGCCAGGTCTACGGCAACCCTTGATGGCCAAGATCGTTAGTGTTCTGCCATCGGGGCAGGACGCAACGAAAACCCGGGCGTTATGCCCCAACTGTTGACAGGAGACATCAATGAGTTCTAGACGCAATTTTGTCAAAAATGCAGGCCTGGCAGGCGCTGCTGCGGTTTCATTGGCGGCGCCAGCCGTCCATGCGCAATCACCGATTCGATGGCGCATGCAAACCTATGCCGGGGCGACACTGGGACAGCACGTCATCAAACCGGCAGTCGATGCCTTCAACAAGGCCGCCAATGGACAAATGGTCATTGAGTTGTCTTATGCCGATCAACTGGTCCCTACCGGTGAATTGTTTCGGGCCATGCAACGTGGCACGATCGACTGTGTCCAATCTGACGACGACAGCATGGCATCGCCCACCGAGGTCACCGTATTTGGCGGCTATTTCCCTTTTGCCAGCCGATACAGCCTGGATGTTCCGGTGTTGTTCAATCAGTGGGGGCTGGCCGAAATCTGGGAAGCAGAGTACGCCAAAGTGGGGGTCAAACACATTTCGGCAGGCTCCTGGGATCCGTGCAACTTTGCGACCAAAAAGCCGATCCACAGCCTCAAAGACCTCAAGGGCAAAAAGATATTTACCTTTCCAACAGCCGGCCGCTTCCTCAAGCAATTTGGCGTGGTTCCGGTGACACTGCCATATGAGGATGTTGAGGTCGCCATGCAAACCGGTGAACTCGACGGCGTGGCCTGGTCAGGCATCACCGAAGACTACACGGTGGGCTGGGCCAATGTCACCGGAAACTTCCTGACCAACAACATCTCTGGCGCATGGATCGGATCGTTCTACGCCAACATGGCCAGTTGGAACAAGGTACCGGCGCATTTGCAGCAATTGCTTCGCCTGGCTTTTGACAGCTCACACTACTACCGTCAGCACTGGTACTGGGGTGGCGAGGCCAAATTGCGGGTCGAAGGCAAGAAAATGAAACTCACCACCATTCCCGATGCCGAATGGAAAACGGTTGAAGCGGCCGGACGCAGGTTCTGGGACGAGATTGCCAAGGAAAGCCCTTTGAAGGCCAAGATCGTTCAGATTCTGAAGAACTACAACGCCGCCATGGAGAAGGCAGGCCCGCCTTACCGCTACTGATCCTTCACAGACGATCAGACAGACGTCGGCTCGTTTCCCAGTCTCGTTGCGTGCTCGCGCAGCTTTGGCGCGAGCACGCATTTTTTTGTGATGGACAGCTCTTTCACGCGTAGGGTACGGCATGAATATTTTGGTGATCAACTGCGGCAGCTCATCCATCAAGTTTGCCGTCTTTCATCTTGATGCATCTGACAGACCCATGTGCTTTGGTCTGATTGAGCGCATCGGCACCGCCACGCCAACGCGAATCTCTTGGAACAACGCCGGACAGCGGGAAGACGTAGAAATTGCCCCCTGTCAGCATCGACAGGCCATGCAATGGCTGGTGGCCAAATTTGACCAACTCGGCATCACGGCAACTCTGGGGGCAATAGGGCATCGTTTTGTCCATGGTGGCGAGACGTTCAGGCAAAGAGTTCTGGTGACACCCACCGTTCTGGCAACACTGCAAAAATGCCTCGATCTGGCGCCATTGCACAACCCGGCCAATTTTGAAGGGATTGAGCTGACGCAAAAAGCCTTGCCGCATCTGCCGCAATGCGTGGTCTTTGACACGGCTTTTCACGCCACGCTGCCCGACTATGCCTACCGCTATGCCCTGCCCGAAAAGTTCTACTTGGAGCACCAGATTCGCCGCTTTGGCTTTCATGGCACTTCACACAGTTATATTGCACAAAAAGCCGCGCAGGTGCTGCCCCAGCATGGCTTCGCCGCCCGTGGAGTGGTCAGCCTGCACCTAGGCAACGGTTGTTCCAGTTGCGCCATTTGGGATGGCCAAAGCGTGGACACCAGCATGGGTTTCACGCCACTGGAAGGGTTGGTCATGGGCACCCGATCTGGCGACCTTGACCCCGGGGTGTGCTTCTACCTGGCCGAAAAATGCCAGATGAGCGCGCAGGAAATATCTGATCTACTGAACAAAAAAAGTGGCTTGCTCGGTGTCTCAGGGGTCTCCAACGACCTGCGCACATTGCTTGAGAAAGAGCAAGAAGGCCACCGCCCGAGCCTGCTGGCGCTCAACATGTTCGCCTACAAAGTGGCGCAAAGCGTCGGCAAGATGATGGTGGCCCTGGCGCAGTTGGATGCCGTGGTGTTCACCGGTGGCATTGGCGAGAACTCGGCGGTGATGCGTGCGCGGATCGTGCAACACCTGCAGTGTTTCGGCATGACGCTTGATGAAGCGGCCAACGCCAGCCATGGCAGAGCGGCAGATGGGTTGATTCAAAGCCCAGACTCGCGGGCGAAAATTTTGGTGATTCCTACGCAGGAAGAGTGGCTGATTGCGCAGGAGACGGCCAAGATCATTGGGGTGACTTAGCCGACTTGAGTGTTGAGTTGGCCGTCGAACTCTCAACTATTTCTGCTCGTCCGGCGTAGGTCTGGGCACTGTGGGTTCACTCGTGGACAGTTTGCGTACGGCCTCAAGCAAGAATCACTGTCATTCTTTTGCGACGCGTCGTGATTGAGCGGGCATTTCCGCTGGAACTCAAGGCGGCCATGTGGTTGCTCATTGCCAATGACGCACCCCTTGGCCCTGAGTGGCTGGATCACAGCCTGAAAGGCGAGTGGGCAGATCACCGTGAGTGCCATATCGGTGGCAACTTTCTGCTGATTTACCAGATCGAGGCCAACTGGATCAACTTTGTTCGAGCGGGGACTCACGCCGAACTTTTTGGCAATTGATGGTTTTTAAACCGAATCGGGTGACTGGAATAGACCCGTTGCCGAAGTAGACGTGTATGAGTTGCTTCCTTTAAAGCGGTCGTAGACTTTTGCAATTCGACCGTTGGTTATGTGGTGCTGATTTTGCAATCAAGAGTCTCAACTTTGAGGTATTTGGGGTGTGGGGAGGCGTATTGACACTTCCGCAAATGTCATACTCGGTTTCATGCGGTCGATTGGTATCGGTGATCAGGGAGTTCTGAAAATGGCAGTATCAGCAACAATCCAGGCCATTCCACAAGCCGTCTTGGATGCGGCCATTGCGCTACACCAACGAAAAAATAAAGATCGGACATACAGCCCATTCAGCACTGCAGAAGAAGGCATGGTTGAGAGCAACCCGCTTTGGCGTTGCGCTGAGGGTGTAATTGAATTCACCAATCTGGAAGCCCGCAATCACTGCACTGCGCTGGCGACTTTTCAGCAAGTGATGCCCTTGAGCAGTATCGATGCACTGTTTGATGCGGCATACGAACTCTGGCGAAACGAAATTGGGCACCCTGATTCGGCATCTGGCCGCTTGTTGGGTTTGGCAAGCCAGAGCGTGAATGTGTTTTTAGAAGCCGCAAAGATCATCGGCGATAAAAATCGGCCTGTCTTTGACGTGCTGCATTTGCTGGAAAAGGCACTGCCGTACTTGCCAAATCTCCGCGCAGAGGATATTGCGACAGTCATTGATGCCCAGCATGAGTCCACAAAGCGTGACATGGCTGGAGGGATGATCTTCAATGCCGTCGAGCTCCGCTTACGCTCAGAATCGAAAGTTGCCTGGGATACCTGGCATCTTGCCAGAGACAATATGTCGGAGTCCATGCAAAACCTGTACAGCACAACTGCACAATCACTGATGCATACCGACCAGCAATCTCTTGTGCTGGAAAAAGTCAGAGATGATGCTGACTGCAATGATCCGCTGATCGCAGGGGCTGCGCTTTGGATCTTGGGCAGGGGCATACAAGCCCACAACCTGAACGGCCCTGATCTCGACAAATGCATTGCCGTCCTGAGGAGTAAAACCAGTGCAACGTCTACCGAGATTCAACGGGCGGCGTTTCGTGCGGTTGCCCACGCATCGTTGAAAGACGAGCGTTTGATGTCAGAACTCGTTCGATTGGCAGCGGGCCATGACGACTACACACTTGCTGTGATCGCAGATTTCCTGTTCATGAATCAGCAGGACTTGCCAGTGTCGTCCAGCCATTTCATTCTCTTGCTGCAATCACTGATCAGGCTTTCTCCATCGCAGAAGAGTGCTATCGATAACTTTGATTGGGTGTTGCACCAGCTTTATGCAACGCCCGAACATCGACCATTGGTGCTGGATTGCTTGACCCAATGGATCATTCAGCATGGCAGTTCAAGCCTGCAAGAAAAGGACTTGATCGAACTGTTTGACCAGACCATCATGCAAATTGCCAATGACAAACCTGGGTTTCAGGCGGTTATCACTCGCTGGCTGGTTGCGCCAGAAAAGCAACTTGCAGTGGCCTGCGGTGGACTCATCAACTTTCTGTGCATCAGGGGCATGAAATCGCCAGCTTTTTCGCCGGAGGTGCTCAACACCTTCACCTCGCAAGACTTCAGGTTCCTGGCTCGTCGAATGCTCGGCTATATGATCTCCGAGGATCCATTGTTGTCACTGACGTTTTCTTTGCTGGAAACGGACAACGCCCCAGAGCGGAGTTTTGGTTGGGTCTATTCATTGCTGACAGAAGAGGTGGGGCGAGACTACGCGCATGCCACGATGGAAGCTTTGACGGTGCGGCAAGAAACGGCCATTTCACCGGAAAAGGAGTTGCTGGAGCAGATTCATGCCATCCTTCTTCAGCGAAGTTCCGCCATGGATGACTTGCCCAGATTGCAGGAACTTCGCCCACCGATGAGGCTTCAACGGGCCATTGCACTGGCTCGGGCACGGGAAATGGAACGGGCGAGGGATATAGCCGATGAAAATTCAATCATTCGCGCAATCTCAACAGTGATACCAATGAAAGCAGGCCGAGGCTGGTTCTCTGTTTCAGACAATAAAGTTGGGCCGACACAACATTTGCAGAGTTTTTCGCACTCAGTCAGCCTGCCAAAACGTGCGCTCACCGACCCCGCAGGCTACGCGATTGCTGGAATCCTCTACCGTAACGCAAAGCGAGATGACGAATGAGGCTTGTGCTTGTCATTGCAGAGTACCTGCGCACACTCAAGGAGCGGAACGAACTGGACAAGCTGTTGCCGGATTTGCTGGTCGAAATGGGCTACGTACCGATTGCACGTCCACAAACCGGCAATCGGCAATTTGGTGTGGATATTGCCGCGCGTGGCATCAACCCGGAGACTGGGCAAGCTGAACTGCTGTTATTGGTGATCAAACAAAAAGACATCGGGCGATCAGAGTGGGATGGCAGTGATCAAGCCATCAGACCCAGTTTGAACGAGATTTTTGACATTTACCTCAAATCTCATGTTGAAGCAGAAGACATTTGCAAGCCTGTCCGTATTGCTGTGGTCACCAATGGCGAACTGAAACAAACCGTTCAAGCAAGTTGGAGTGGGTACGTCAATGATCAGAGAAATCGGGCACTGATTGAGTTTTGGGGGCTTGACACGATTTCCACGCTGATTGAACGTCATCTGCTGGATGAACATGTTTTTCACGACGAGGATAGGCGCGATTTGCGCCGTGCGTTGGCCTTGGCTGGCGATGTTGAATACGACCAAAGAGACCTGCACAGGCTGATGCTTCGAACCCTTGGGCTGACACCGGAAGGTGTACCCGACGGCTCCACAAAGTCAAAAAAGGATTTACTGAAAGCACTGAGAGTCGTCAACTTTGCAGCGCATGCCTTTGCTTCATGGGCACTTAGGGACGGCGATGGACGCCAAGGACTGCGGGCGATGGAACGGGCCTTGTTGTGGTCTTGGCACAGAGTGCGGGCATTTGATGTTTGGGAGTCGGACAAAGACATGACCCAAGCACTGGGGTCAGTTTGGCAAGGGTATCTGACCGTTGGAAGGTATTATTTCGAAAAACTTCAAGCGCATTGCTATGTTGAGGATGGCCTGCTGGGGTATGCCTCCGACAGCGCAGAACTGTCCTTGGTGGCATTTGAGCAAGTCGGCATGCTGGCATCCATTGGATTGACCCATGTGCTATCGGTTGCTGGCGACGATGAAGAGCAAGTAGTTCAGCGCCAGAATGCAGACATCGTGGCAGATGCACTCGCATCACTGATTTCCAGCAACCGCATTTGTAACTCGCCTTGTTTTGACCGGCACAGTCAAGACATCGTTCTTGGCATGATGCTGCTGGTACTGACTGGTCGCGTGGACACTGCCAAACAATGGCTCCAAACCCTGGTTCGCAATATCGACTACGCTTTCAAAGTCAAACGCTACGTTCCGATTGACAGCGATTCCATTGACGATTTGGCAGACATTGGTGGCTGGCATTCCGGTCACACCACCGACAAATTGATGCGAACCTCCTGGATGATGGCGGTTCTGGCTGGATGGTGTGCGGTGTTGGGCTTGGATGAGTTGTATAGGGTAATGAGACAAGGGCTGGTTCAAGACTACCCAGAGACGTGTGCGCAGTTGTGGCATCCCGACAGCCAAATACACGAGCACTTGTACTTTCATACAGCCCATTTTTCATCAGGGGCTTCGGAGGCTCCTATCCGGTTGCCTGAGGACATGGCTCAGTGGCTTGAACATATGCGTGTCATTGTTGAATCAGAGCAGGGAAAGGAGTGCCTTCAGACAATGGGCTGCAAAATTGGTTTGCCAGCGATTGACCTGATTGCATGCAGGCACTTTGGAACGCCTGTTGCTCCAGCGTTTTGGTATCGACTGGGGTTAATTACGTGACTATTGAGCCCTTGAGACTTCCGCGCAAGTGGCCCATGTGGGATTCAGAAAGGTACAAGAATCAAGCATCGTGGCACACCGAACATTACCTGCGGCGACACTGAGGACATCGGCTCCATCCATCCCATTGCCCCACCTTCTTCAGTGACACCAATGGACGCTCATGCATAGTGCACAGCTGTAGAGGACGACATAAGGGCACGATGCCGGATTCCGTGAGGGTCGGCTGACCGGTATCACAAATCACGTCACGGGACAGTCCCCAAAGCTGCCCGTTGCGACTGACTTTCGCTGCAGACCTGAAATACGCTTTGTTCAAAGGCGAACAAAGCTCCCACTCGCCATGCCATTTCCCCGAAACCACGGGGCATCACTAACCTGAACGAGGGATCAAGTCTCTTGTCAGTTTGAGTAGTCAGACGCGCCAGCTTTCGACCCCCGCATCATCGTCAGCGCCAGCACCGCAGAGGCGACCATCAGTAACAAGCTCACCGCATTGAGCACCGGGGTCGCCCCTTCGCGCATGCGGCCATACATCATCACGGTCAGCGGTGAGTCCGAGCCGACCAGCATCAGCGTGGTGTTGAAGTTCTCAAAACTCATCAGAAACGAGATGGCGGCCGAGCCAATCAGTGCGGGTTTGAGGTACGGCAGGGTAATGGTCCACAGAACGGCAACGCGGGTGGCACCCAGGTTGTAAGCCGCTTCTTCCAGCGTGACGTCAAAGCGTTTCAGGCGCGCGGTAATGGTCAGCGTGGCAATCGACACGATGTAAGAGAACTGGCCCAGCACCACCAAGGGCAAACCGGGGCGAAGAAACTCAAGCTCCAGCCCCCACAGGTCGTCAGCTAAGTTGGCGATGCGGCTGGCAAACGCCAGAATCGAGATGCCCAGGATGACGCCCGGGATCACCAGCGGTGCCAGCATCAACAAGCTCAGGGCCTGCTTGCCACGAAAGCGTGACCGTTCGAGCATGAATGCATTGGCTGTGCCCACCAGCACCGACAGCAGCGTCACCCAGCAGGCCACGAGCACGCTGGTCCAGATGCTGGACAGCAATGCGCCGTCGGCCAGCAAGCCGGTGCGCTGGGCGCCCTCACGACCAACAAACCAATCGAGCGTAAAGCCGTTCCAGGGCGGTGCCGGATACGGCGCGTCATTGAAGGCAAAGATCGCCACGATGCCCAAAGGCAAAAACAGGAACGCAAAAAACGCCAGCGCATACACCACCGTGCCAGCACGGAGCCACATGGGACGAGGCAATGAGGCAATCATGATCTTTGCATCACTTCGCCAAACTTCTGACCGGTGACCTTCAAGCCGACCCAGACGATTGCCGTCGATAAGCCCAACAGCAAAAAGCCGAACGCCGCCCCCTGCTCCCAATTGAAGCGGGTGATGAACTGGGTGTAGATCTGCTCGGTGAACCACTGCGAATTTTTGCCACCCAGCAGTGTGGGTGTGAGGTAGTTGCCGAGCGTGAGCATGAAGACCACGATGCAACCGGCCACGATGCCGGGGGCTGCATGCGGGATGACGATCTGCCGCAGGATGGACCAACCCGTGCCGCCCAAGTCGTAGGCGGCTTCAATCAGCGAATCGTCGAGGCTCTCCAGCGCGCTGATCAGCGGGATCACCATGAACAGCATCGAGGTGTAAACCAGTCCCACCATGATGGTGGCGTCGTGGTAGAGCAGTTCCACCGGTGCCGCAGTCACCCCCAGCCAGACCAGAAACGCCGGCAACACGCCGGACTCTCGCAGCAAAATCATCCAACCCAAGGTGCGCACAGTTTCAGAGACCCAGAAGGGAATCAGACACAGCACAAACAGCAGCGACTTGGATTTGCCACGCACCAGTTTCGCAATCGTCCAGGCCATCGGGAAAGCCAGCACCAGCGTGATGGCCGTGGCCAGAATCGACATCACCGCCGTGCGCACAAAGGTATGCCAGTACAGCGGCTCCTCCACAAACGTCAGGAACTGGGCCAAGCTGGGCTCGTACACGCGCGGCGCGACCCGCGCCCGCAACGAAAGAATGCCCAGTTCCACATGCGGCAGCACAACCAAGCCCAGCAGCCACAGCAACGCCGGTGCCACCAGCAGCATGAGCATGAGGCGCGCCGTGGTTTTCATGCCTCAAGCCACGGCAGACGCTGGCCCTGTCGCAAAACACACCGCCCGCTGCGGATCAAAGCCAAAAGCCACCGTTTCACCGACGCCCAAATTGGCAAACTCGCCAGTTTGCGGTAACGCGATGCGGAACTCGGTCCCTGACTGAAGCTCGGTCAGCAGCACGGCCGAGTTGGCACCGTCAAACAACAGGCTACTGACGCGGGCCGTGTAGGCGGGCCAACCGGCATCCGCCAGCACGCCGCTGTCGCGCGCCAGTCGCACCACCTCAGGCCGCACAAAGGCCTCCACCACAGCACCTTGGGAGACTGGGCCGATGGCGCGTGCGGCCAGCACCAAACCCTGCGCACTGGTGACGGTCACGGCGCTGCCACGAACCTCCGTTGCATGCCCGACCAGCCGGTTGTTGGCACCGACAAATCCGGCCACAAAGGGGGTTTGCGGTTCGTAATACAGCTGTTGCGGTGTGCCCACTTGCTCAAACCGGCCGTGATTCATCACCGCCACATGGTCGGACAACACCAGCGCTTCAGACTGGTCGTGCGTGATGTAAACAAAGGTGGTGCCAAAGGCCGCTTGCAGCGCCTTGAGCTCGATCTTCATGTGCTCGCGCAATTTCAGATCAAGCGCGCCCAGCGGCTCGTCCAGCAACAGCAAGGTCGGCTCCAGCACCAGACTGCGCGCGATGGCCACGCGCTGCTTTTGCCCGCCAGAGAGCTGGTCCACGCGCTTGGCCTGAGCACCGGCCAGGCTGACGCGCTCCAGCATCTCGCCCACCCGACGCTGGATCTCGTCCTTGGCCACCCCGCGACGCGCCAGACCGTAACCCACGTTGTCCCCCACGCTCATCATGGGGAATAACGCCAGGTGCTGAAACACCATGTTCACCGGGCGCTTGTTCGGCGGCACACCTTGCATCGGCTTACCACCGATGTGCACCGCGCCCGCATCCGGTTCGATGAAACCGGCAATCA
>Ga0172372_10002936_pt1 | contig 25504 bp, 21 predicted proteins | sample LakKiv5m_2_FD_114544 | JGI IMG/M metagenome (GOLD analysis project Ga0172372, IMG submission 114544) | Freshwater microbial communities from Kabuno Bay, South-Kivu, Congo - kab_092012_9.5m | ecosystem: Environmental > Aquatic > Freshwater > Lake | place: Democratic Republic of the Congo...
CACGTCGGCCGCGTGCGTCGCGGCGAGCGAGACATCATGGCGGGCATCGACGAGTGTCTTCGCAAGCGTGTCGTCCGAGAGCGTGGGGGCGAGCGAAGGATCGGCCATCGCCGCATCCTAGTCCTCGGGCGCGCCAGGCAACACCTCGTCCCGGGGCTCACGCTTCCCGGCCTCGCGGAGACGCGCCCGCACGACGAATGCCAGCGCGACGAACGTCACCCCCGCGACGCCGAGCGCGACCCACGCATACGTCGACGCGAGCGCGGTGAGACGCTGCCAGCTCCCGCCGAGGGCCCAGCCCACGCCGAAGAGCAGCGCATTCCAGAGACTCGCGCTGACGGCTCCCCAAAGCGCGACGCGCGAGACGGGGATGCGCGCGAGGCCCGCGCCGACGAAGAAGAACGCCCGCAGCGCGGGGACGAAGCGATTGATCGCGAGGTACATCGCGCCGTGCCGCGCGAAGCGGAGCCGCACCTCGGTGAGGGCCATGCGTGTGCGTCGCCCCGCGAGCCAGCGGGGTGGTGCGTCCGGATCGATCGCACGCCCCGCGGCGTAGGCGAGGAGACCACCGGCGACGGAACCGGCGTCGATCGCGAGGTAGACGAGCACCGGCGAGTACCCCGCGCTGCCGCTCAGAAAGACCCCGAACAGCGTGATCGTGTCCCCCGGCAGCGGCGGAAGGACATACTCGAGCGCCGCCGCGAGGCCGAGCACGAGATAGGCGAGCGGGCCTTCGTGCGAAGCCAGCCACTCGAGAAGGAAGTCCGTCATGACCGTGCACTCGTCCTCTGACGCAGCTGAGCCCCTCCTGCCACCGCGCTGCCTCGCAGCCGGCGCGCACATCCGCGTGATCGCCCCCTCGAGTCCCTTCGACACGGCGGCGTTCGAGGCGGGCGTTGCGCGGCTGCGCGCGCGCTACGAGGTGTCCTTCGACGACGGCGTGCTCGCGCGGAGCGGCTACTTCGCGGGGGACGACGCGCGTCGTCTCGGAGAGCTGCGCGCGGCGCTCGCCGATCCCGGCGTCGCTGCGATCGTCGCGGCGCGCGGCGGCTACGGCGCAGGGCGGTTGCTCCCGCGGCTCGACGTCGAGGAGGTGCGCGCGGCACGGAAGCTCCTCGTCGGCTTCAGCGACATCACCGCGCTGCACGCGCTCTGGGCCCGGGCGGGCCTGCGCAGCCTGCACGCGACGATGGTCTGCGGGCTCGGTCGCGAGACCCACGACGACGCCCAGCGCGCACGCTGGATGCGCGCAGTCGAAGGAGAAATCCCCTTTAAAATCGATAACTTGCGGACGCTCACGCCCTCGCGTGTGGCGACGATGGGTCGCCTGCTCGGCGGCAATCTCGCGGTGCTCGCCTCGCTCGTCGGCACACCGCATCTGCCGAGTGTCGACGGCGCGGTGCTCTTCCTCGAAGACGTAGGCGAAAGACCGTATCGCCTCGATCGGATGGTCACGCAGCTGCGTCTCGCCGGGCTGCTCGATCGCGTCGCCGGCATCGTGCTCGGCACCTTCACGGATGCAGCGCCCGGCAAGGACGGCGTGACCGCGGAGGACGCCATCACGGGCTGCCTCGCGGGGCTCGACGTGCCCGTGCTCGCAGGCCTTCCGGCAGGGCACATCGACGACAACCTCGAGCTGCCGTTCGGCGCGCGTGTCGCGCTCGATCCCGACGCGGGGACGCTGACCTTCCTCGAAGGAATCGCCTGACGAACGACGCGCTCAGCGCGGGTAGGACAGCGTCATCCCGAGCACGGTCACGAGCCCGAGCACGAGCGGCGCGAGCACGAGAAAGACGAGCAGCGTGAAGCCCATCACGTCACGCGCGCGCAGGCGGAAGAGCCCGAGCACGGGCAGCATCCAGAAGGGCTGCACGAGGTTCGCGAGCGCCTCGCCGAGGTCGTAGCAGGCGACCATCCAGCCGAGGTGCACGCGCAGCGCGTGCGCGGCCTGCATGACGTAGGGCGCCTCGATCACCCACTTCGAGCCGCCGCTCGGCACGAAGATGCCGAGCACCGCCGAGTACGCCGCGATGAGCGCCGGATAGCTCGCCGCGCTCGAGATCCCGACGAACCAGCCCGCGATGAGCGCGTTGAGGTGTGTCTTCGCGATGACCGCGGCGATGCCCGCATAGAACGGGAATTGCAGCAGGATCCCCCACACCGCGGGCGTCGCCTCGCGCACCGCGCGCATGAGCCGCGCGGGCGTGCCGTGCAGCGCGACGCCGAGCGTGAGGAACGCGAGGTTGACCGTGTCGAGGTTGATGGCGGCGAGCACGTCCGGCGCACTCACGAAGTAACGGACGAGGTAGGTGCCGGCGAGCGCGACGAAGCCGGTCGACAGGAGCGGCGCGTGCTCGAGCCAATCGCCCACCGTCGCGCGCGGTGCTTCGAGGGGCGCGCCCTCGCTCGCGTCGTCGAGCACGATGCCGAGATCCGTAGCGCTCTTCGCGCGAGCCCCACGCGGCGCCGCAAGCCACACGACGACGGTGACGACGACGATCTCGACGACGACCGCCGCGAGGCTCTGCCAGAGGAAGATCGTCTCGGAGAGCGGCACGATCCCGCCCGGCGCGACGTCGCCGTGCGCCACGATCGCGCGGATTGCCGGCGTCATCGCCGTCGGGCTCGCCATCTGAAGCGCAGCGGACCCGCTCAGCCCCTGCGCCCACACGCTGCCAAGCCCGAGGAACGACGACGCGGCGAGCGCGCGATAGTCGGCCGCGGGCAGGCGCCGCGCGACCTCCTTCGCGAGCATCGCGCTGAACATCAGGGAGAAGCCCCAGTTGAGCCACGACGACGCCATCGCGAAGAACGCGACGAAGGCGACGGCGCCCGGCCCCGTCTGCGGCACCGCGGCGAGCGCACGGATCGCGCGGAGCACGGGCGGCGCGCTCGCGAGCACCGACCCGGTGATGACCACGAGCGCCATCTGCAACGTGAAGGGCAGCAGCTCCCAGAAGCCGCGCCCCCAGAGCTCGACGACCTCGAGCGGCGCGGTCGGCGTCGCCACCATCGCCGACACGACCACGAGCACGGTGCCGATCAACGCGAAGACGAACGCATCGGGCACGAAGCGCTCGGCGGCGCGCGTCAGGCGGGCGGCGAAGCGCTCGAAGCGCGTCTCGGCGGCGGCGTCGTCCATCGCGCCAAACCCTATCAGACCGCACGTTGCGCCACGCTTGCGCCCCGATCGCGCCGCGAGCACGCTCGCGCGCCATGGCGATCGGCCTCTACGTCACGGGCAGCCGCGCGCTGCGCTCGAGCGCGCTGCGCGACGAGATCCTCGCGTGGCTGCGCGAGACGCACGCGCGGACGCTCTGCGCGAGCGAGCAGGCGCACGACGACCGCGGCCGCCCCTGCCTGCTCGTGTCCCTGCACCCGGGCGCCGAGGACGTCGTGCTCACGCTCCGCGAAGACGGCGGGCTCGACGCATCCGCCGTGACGAGCACCGCGGGCCCCGGCTATCACGCGCACGTGTGCGAGATGCTGCACGCGCTCGGCGCGCACTTCGAGGTCGCGTGGGCGCCCGAAGATCCAAGCGGCGAGACGGGCGACGAGACGGGCTTTTTCCACACGAAGAACCGCCCCGCGCTCGAGGACGCGATGGCGCGCTGGCTCTCGGGGCTCGCGGGCCGCGTGCGCACGCTGCGCGCCGACGGAAGCGAGGCCATCTCCTTCTCACTTCCCGAAGAGCACACCTACTTGTGTGAGGGTGCCGTCGCGACACCGCTCGGCCCGCGCGACGACGCGTGGCTCGCCGCCACGGAGCGCGACGGACGCGCGGGATTCGACGTGTTTCCCTGGGCGGAACCGGGTACGGGCGCGGGCTATCTGCTCGGCCGCGCGCTCGTGCGGATGTGGCGCGACGTGCGCTGGCGCAGGCCCGGCGACGACGACGAAGCCGAGACGCTCGCAGAGGTCACGGCGCTGCTCGAGGCTGCGCACACCGCGGATCCGCGCCGCGCGTATCCCTGGCGCGAGTGGGCGGAGCTGCTCGCGCTCCTCGGGCAGGAGTCGCTGCTCGCGACGCGTGCGCAGCTCCGCGCAGAGACGGCCCCGTCCGCGCCGGCCAGCGGCTATCGGCGCGGCGATGTGCGCGCGCGGCTCTCGGGCGGGTGGTCGATCGACATTCCCGGCAGCCTCGCCGAGCGCTGGGACGACGCGCAGACGTGGTGTGCATGGGAGCGCGGGCGCACCGTGTGGTTCACCTCGCTGAGCGCCGAGACGACGAGCCTCCCGGGCGCGAGCGCCGACGACACGCTCGCCGGCCTTCCTCCGCTCGACGGGGAAACCCTTCACCATCGCGCAGGATGGCTCGCCGGCATCGCGGCGTTCGGGCGTGGCGTCAGCGAGGGCGTCGAGCTCGCACAGCTCCGCGCGTACATGGCCGTTCCGGGGCACGCGGCCGTCCTCACGGTGTGCTTCGAAGACGAGACCGACCGCGATTTCGCGCTCGCGCTGTGGCGCTCTCTGCGCTTCACGCCGCCGCGCGGCGCACGCTGAACCGAAAGACACGACGATGAGCGACGCTGCCGCCTCCTCTCCCTCCCCCGCCTCTCCGCACGCCCCCAACCCGCTCGCCGACCTCGTGCGCCCCGAGCTCGCGCAGCTCCGCGCCTACGCCGCGCCCTCGGGCGCGCCGCCCATCAAGCTCGACGCCAACGAGAGCCCGTGGCCCCTGCCCGCCGCGCTCCGCACGCGCATCGCCGCGGAACTCGCGGACATCGCGCTCCATCGCTACCCGGATCCGCGCGCGGACGGTGTGCGCGCGCAGCTCGCCGTGAAGTTGGGCGCGAGTCCTGAGCAGCTGGTGCTCGGCTCGGGCTCCGACGAGGTCATCGCGCTGCTCTGCACCGCGCTCGCCCGGCCGCGCGAGGGGCGTACGCGCGCCGTCGTGCTCCACCCCACACCATCCTTCGTGATGTACCGCATCACCGCGCTCGCCCACGGGCTCGAGCCCGTCGAGGTGCCGCTCCGCCCTGATTTCTCGCTCGACGTGCCTGCGATGGAGGCGGCCATCGCCGCGCACCGCCCTGCTCTCGTCTTCCTCGCAACGCCCAACAACCCGACGGGCAATGCCTTCACGGACGATGCCATCCGTGCCGTCATCGCGTCCGCGCCGGAGTCGCTCGTCGTGATCGACGAGGCCTACGCGGCCTTCGCCGGACGCTCGCTCTCGGCGTGGTGCGACGCGTACCCGAACGTCGCGCTCCTCGGCACGCTCTCGAAGATCGGTCTCGCCGCGATCCGGCTCGGCTGGGTGCGCCTGCCGACGGCACTCGCCGCGGAGGTCGAGAAGGCGCGTCAGCCCTTCAACCTGAACGCCCTCTCGCAGACCGTCGCTGCGCTCGCGCTCGGCCCGCTCGCGCCCGAGCTCGACGCGCACGTCGCGGCCATCGTCGCGGAGCGCACGCGCCTCGGTCGCGCACTCGCAGAGCTTCCCGGCGTGCACGTCGCGCCGAGCGACGCGAACTTCTTCCTGCTGCGCTTCGACGCCGATCCGGGACCGCTCGTCGCGCGACTCGCGGCCGAGGGAATCGCCGTCCGCTACTTCGCGGGACACGGCGCAGCGCTCGAACGTTGCGTCCGCGTGACGGTGGGCACGCCCGCGGAGAACGACGCGCTCCTCGCGGCGCTCACGCGCTGAGAAACGGGGGGCGACCGCTCAAGACGGGTCGCGACCGCGTCCGCGCCCGTCCGGATGGTCGCTGACGCCCGAAGGCGCCGCGGGCTCCGGGATCGGCGGCACCGACGCGACGAGGGATGGACGCGCCGGGAGCACATCGCCGAACCAGTCGAAGAACATCAGCATCCGCGCCTTCCGCTCGGGCGTGAGGTAATCGAAGTTCTGACCGCGGTCGGAGATCTCCCAGAACTCGCGCGACTGGATCGACAGCAGCTCGTCGCGAATCGACGCGAGTCGCTCGGGCTTCTCCTGGAGCATGTCGCGGTGCACCTCCCGCGCGGCGGCCTCGTCGCCCTTCAAGAGGTAATACGTCGCGAGCTTGAGCTGCGCCTTGCGCACGCCGCGGAGCGATGCCTCTTGAATCTCCGACTCGCTCTCCTTGTCGACCTCCAAGAAGATGCGGAGGATGTCGCGGCGTACACGGCTGTCTCGGTCGAAGGCGATCTCGTTGAGCGTGCAGAGGTCGTAGGCCACCGTCTCGAGAACGAAGGGCTGTTTCTGATCGAAGGAGAGCCGCCCGTAGTACTTGAAATAACGGGCGACCTCGACGGCGCGCGAGCCATCCCCGTAATCCAACAACGTCTCTCCGAAGAGGCGATATTGATTGAGCACGTTGTACGCCGTGCGTACATCACGCGCGTTGATGGTCGCGCGGAGGAAGGTATTGAAGAACTTGACCACGAGCTCGACGAGCTCGGCATTTCCCTGCCGAATCGCGAGTTCACCGATGCGACGCGTGCTGATGGCGACGACGTAGTTGATGTCGCGCATCTTGTTGAGCGCCTCGTTGTAGAGCGTCTGATATTGGCGCAGCACCTTCATCTCGACCCAATACCGACGGTCGGTGACGTCCTGCAGCACTTCCGGCGCCATCGAGACGAAGTCGGGATTGCGCGCGAGGTCGCCATCGACTTGGAACCACGCATTCGCGAGGCTCCCGCGGAGAGCCTGATATTCCTCGGTGAACTGGCGGAGCGCCTCGACGCTCATCATCGAGACGCCCTTGTCCTTGCTCTCCATCGCATTCAACGCGACGTCGGCGAGCTGCTCGATGCCGCGAATCGCCTCGGCCTTCGCACGGACCGGATCGCGCGAGCGACGCACGACGTCGAGCGTGTGTGTGCGAATGCGCGCGAGGATCGTGTCCGGCTGGAGGAAATGGAAGATGAACGCGAAATAGGGAATCAGGATGAGCAGAGAGATGGTGAGCAGCACCATCGAGAGCGCGATTCCCCAGTGCGGGACGAAATCGGTGCTCGGATCGAAGGTCAGCGTGACCCAGAGCCCCTGGAGGGCTGCGACGACGAAGAAGCCGGTGACGAGGAAGTTCGTCGGCTCGGAGATGAACAACTCCGTGATGCGGTGTGTGTATCGCGTGCTCGCGAGCTCGACGACGATCGCCGCGACCGTGATGGCCATCGCGAGGACGCCCGCGACGATCTCGCCCGCGTTGGCGAGCGTGCTCGCGGCTGAGGTCGGATTGGGCGCGACGAAGAGTGCCCAGAGCGCCGCCGCGTCAGGCCGGCCATGCGTGTCCGCGAGGAAGGTGAGGACCAGCAGCGCCGCGGCGACTCCGAGCAATAGAGAAAAGGGCAGCAGCCAGATCCGGAACGAGTGGGAGCGCGCGTTCATCGGCCACGAAGGTATCGCAACCCTGCTGCGAGCTGATCCGGCGAGCGCACGAATTGCCCGCGCGGCGTGATATCGTCGCGCGCCGATGGGGAACGTGAAGGGCAGCGCCGTGACGTCGCGTGTCCGCTTCGTGCGCGAGCGCTTCGGCGAGGCCGCGTACCGGCGCCTCCGCGACGCGTTGCCGCCCGCCGAGAGCGAGCTTCTCGACGGTCGCATCCTGCCGAGCGGCTGGGCGCCGTACAGCCTGTTCATCGCCATCAACGTCGAGGCCGACCGGCTCTTCGGGCACGGAGATCTCGCGCTCGTCTTCGAGATGGCGCGCTACGGCGCCGAGGTGAACCTGCCGACGCTCTACCGGCTCTTCTATCGCTTCAACTCGCCGCGCTTCATCTTCACGCAGGCCGCGAAGCTCTGGTCGGTCCACTACGACTCGGGTCGTCTGGTCGCGCTGCCAGAGGACGAGCCCGGCGCGATGCGGATCCGCATCGAGGCCTTCGATCAGCCGCACCCGGCGCACTGCCTGAGCGTGCTTGGCTGGGCGGTGCGGTCCGTCGAGCTCTCGGGTGCGACGGTGACGGGATATGCCGAAGATCGCTGCCGCAACCGTGGAGACGACGCGTGCGAACTGCGCGTGAACTGGCGCTGAGCGCACTCTGCGCGGCGGTGATCGTGGGCGTCGTGACGACGTCGCGCGTCGCTCTCGCCGACGATGCAGTCCCTCCACCTGCGCAGGCGAGTACGCCGCCCACGTGGACACCTCCGCCGCCGATCGCTCCGATCTTCGGCGTGACGCCCGCGCCGGCGACCACGCCGGTCCTCGCGCCGCGGCCTCCCGACCGGCGCCTCCACGACTCCGACCTCGCCTTGCGCCTGGGCTTCGCCGCAGGGTTCGCGCCCACGAACACACTCGACGGCGCGCTGGCCGCGCGCGGCTACGACGCGTCGCTCGCGATGCCCGTCTTCGATCTCACGCTGACGGCACGCACGGTGTGGTGGCTGTTTCTCGGTGCGCGCGTGGGGACGCGCTGGCGCCCGATCGAACCGCCCTTCGGAGCGCCCGGACGCGAGCGCGTCGATGCAGCGGGCGTCGATGCGCTGTTCATCGCCGAGCTGCGCGCGCCGCTCGGTCCCTTCGAGGTCACGCCCGAGCTGGGGCTCGGTGTCGCCTACGCGGAGGTGTTGCAGGGCGGACTCGCGATCACGCGCGCCGCGCCGCGCGTGACGGTCGGGCTGGGCGTCTCCGTGTGGGTGGTCGATCCGCTCCGCCTCGTCGCGCGGGTCGGTTGGGATCTGTACCGACTCGCGGACATCAACGACTTCGGACACGCGCTCTCGATCGGCGGACCGTCGGTGGGCGGCGGGCTCGAGTGGAGGCCACGTTGAACCTACGACTCCCTGCGACGCGGGCGTCGCGACGCGTCGTCGCGGTCATCCTCGCCATCGGCGCGCTCCTCGCCTGCGAACCGCGGGAGGACGAATCGAGGCCTGCCCTCGAGTTCTTCATCGAGCGCTTCGACGCGGACTGCGGCGGCGTGCCGTGCGGCTACACGCAGCGCAGCGGCCCGCCGGGCGCCGCGCGCACGACCTCGACGCTCCTCCCGGGGTTGCGCGGACTCGCGCTCGAAGGCGACGGAGTGGTGGTCGATGGCCCGGGCGCCGAAGGGCCCATCTTCGACGCGTCTGCGGATCTGCTCGAGGCCGTGTTGATCGCGCGGTGTGATGCTGAGGCGTCGCTGACCGTGCGCGTGGGAGTCACGGCAGCCGGCGATTTCGACGCCTCGACGACCGTGGCCGGCGTGCTCCTCGAAGCGCAACTCCGCCCGCCTGCGACGTGGGTGACCACCCCGTCGGCGTCCGCGGCCGAGCGAGCCGACCTCGTGCCGCTCGGCGTCGTCCCCTTCGCGTCCGAGCTGCGCTTCGTGAGCGTCAGCATCGAGAAGAGCGGCCCGGGCCAGTGCGAGATCGACGAGCTGCGGGTCGAGACCCGCGGCGCGGGAGACGTGTTCTTCGGCGGTGGATGCGGCTGATGCGCGGTGCTGCGCCGGTCGGGGTCCGCTGCTAGTGTCGGCCGTGGAGTCCAAGCAGATCGACATCCCGCGCGAGCAACCCGCCGACGGTGCGCGCGCCCTCGCCTCCCTCCGCTGGGCCGCTGACGTCGGTACGGGCGCGGTGCCACTCGACGTCGCGTCGGCGCTGCGCGCTTCGCCCGCCGAGCACCGCGCCGTCTCGCTCGACGATGCGCGCGCCGAGTTCGACAGGCTGCTGCTCGGCAAGAAGCCCGACGAGGGCCTCGAGGCGCTGCGCCTCACGGGCGCGCTCGACGTCTGGATGCCCGAGGTCGCCGCGCTCGTCGGCTTCGGCGACGGCGAGTGGCGCCACAAGGACGTCTGGAAGCACACGCGGCAGGTCGTGCTGCAGAGCGTGCCGCGCCTCGCCGTGCGTTGGGGCGCGCTGCTCCACGACATCGGCAAAGTGAAGACGCGCTCCATCGAGCCGAACGGCGAGGTGCACTTCTTCGGTCACAGCGAGGTCGGCGCGTCGATGTTCCGCAAGCGCGTCGGGCGACGCCTCGGCTTCGAGGGCGCCACCTTCGACCGCATCCACTTCCTCATCCTCCAGCACCTGCGCGCGAGCCAATACGACACCTCGTGGACCGACAGCGCCGTGCGCCGCTTCGCGAAGGAGATGGACGACGGGCTCGTCGATCTGCTCGACCTCTCGCGCGCGGACATCACGACGAAGCGTCCCGAGAAGCGCAAGCGCGGGCTGCGCCAGATCAGCGATCTCGGCGCGCGCATCCGCAAGCTGCAAGAAGAAGACGCGCGCGTCCCGCCGCTGCCGAAGGGCCTCGGGCTCGAGGTGATGTCGGCGTTCGGGCTGCCGCCAAGCAAGCGCATCGGCGACCTCTTCAAGGCCCTCGAGGCCTGTGTCGAAGCCGGTGAGCTCGAGGGCGGACGCGACGCGGCCTTCTACATCGCGTTCCTCGACGCGAACCGCGCGCGCTTCGGGCTCTGAAGACGAGGCCCCGCAGCGGCGTCCGCAGGGCGACAGCACGGGCATCGGGCGCGAGGGTCACTGCGACGCAACCGGGGCCGCGCCACCAGAACGCGACTGCGCGTGCACGAGGCGCTGTTCAGCGCCGGGGAGGCCGGCCGCTGAAGTGAGGCGCCGGGTCGCGGTAACGCGCGCCGCTGCGCCACTCGAAGTGCAGATGTGCGCCGCGCGCGAGCCCCGTCGCGCCGACCTCGGCGATCACCTCACCGCGCTGCACGCGCTGACCGGCGACGACGAAGGTCGCGTGACAGTGCGCGTAGTGCGAGGAGGTGCCGTCCGCGTGAACGAGCACCACGAGGTTCCCGTAGCCGTGGATGCCGTTGTCGCTGTAGGCGACGACACCGTCGTTCACGGCGAGGATGGGTGAGCCCTGCGGCGCGACGATGTCGACGCCCTGGTGCGGAATGCGGCGAATGCGGCGCTCACGCGTGCGCCCGACACCGCGACCGAAGCGCCCCTCCGGCACGGGCCAGAGCAGATCGGACGCGGGCTCGGACTGCACGGCTTCGACCCACTCCGCGCGCGGCGGAGCCGAGAGCAGCGACCGCCCCGCCTGATCATCACCGACCCCCAGCGCCTCGGCGCGCTCCGCGTCCTTCGCAGAGGGGCGTGGCACCCGCCGAGTCGCGTTGCAGCGCGCCGTGTGGAGGCAGCCACGACGGCTCGGAGGCATCCATGCACGGGGCTGGCGCGCGACGTCGACCGCTTGCTCCTCCGGAGGCGCGACGACGACCGCGGGCTCAGGTGCGACCTGCGCCACGGGTGACGCCGGCAGATCGAGCGTCGCATGCGCGAATGCGAGGTGCGTCGAGCAGCCGAGCGTCAGCAGCGCGACGACGACGCCGCGCAGCTCGCGGCGCGACTTCCGCGCTTTGCTCGTGATGGCTTCGATCTCGCGACGCATCGTGGACTGCGGGAAGAACACTCTGCGAACGGGATCGGGTCAAGAATTCGTTGCTGCTCAAACGAAAATAGGTGCGACATGGTGCGTTTGATCGCACAGCGCGCTGGGGATCTCTGTGCCCGCTCGATCGGGGTTTTCGCCCGAAAAACCCGGAGATCATGGGTACTCGCACCCTGGGCGACGCGCGGTCCGTCCACGCGATCCGTCCCACCGTTGGCGATGCGCTGACGTGCGTCGATGCCGGCCGGTGCACGTTCTCCCGAGCAAAAATGCAAGCGGCGGCGCATGCCGGAGCACACGCCGCCGTTGCCGTTCGTCACGCCGCGCGGCGTGCGTCTCGTCCTACTCGTGCGCCCCTTGGCCGCGACGCAGATAGGCCGGGATGTCGAGCGTGGCCTCATCGTCGAGCGCGGCCGCACCGAACGCGCGGCTCGCGCGGGGCGCAGCGACCACGGCTGCCTGGGGCGGGATCGTGGTGCGGCTCGCGCGCGCGGTGACGGGCACCGGCGCAGGCGCGGGGATGACCGACTGGGCGCGCGTCATTTCGCGGAGCCCGTACGTCGAAGGGACCGAGACGCGCGTCGTTGCAGGCTTCTGCGCGGGCGTCGGCAGACTGAGACGCTGGTTGCGCGGCTGCTCGACGACTTCCTCGTGAGCGCGCGCTTCGACGTCGAAGCCCGTCGCGATGACGGTGACCTTCACCATGTCGCCCATCTCGGGGTCGATGACCTGACCGAAGATGATGTTGGCGTCCTCGTGCGCGGCCTGCTGGACCAGCGAGGCGGCCTCGTTGATCTCGCGCATCTTCATGTCGGGCCCGCCCGTGAAGTTGATGAGGATGCCGCTCGCGCCCTCCATCGACACCTCGTCGAGGAGCGGCGAGTGAATGGCCATCTCCGCGGCCTCGATCGCGCGGCGCGCGCCCTTGCCCCAGCCCGTGCCCATCAGCGCGCGACCCTGACCGCTCATGATGGTCTTCACGTCGGCGAAGTCGACGTTGATCATGCCGGAGTTGACGATGAGATCGCTGATGCCGCGCACGGCCTGCACGAGCACGTCGTCCGCCCGGCGGAAGGCCTCGAGCATCGTCATGTCGTCGTCCGCGAGCGCGATCAGCTTCTGGTTCGGGATCGTGATGATCGTGTCGACGCTCTCGGCGAGCTCGCGGATGGCGTTCTCCGCGTTCTTCATGCGGCGCTTGCCCTCGAAGAGGAAGGGCTTGGTGACGACACCGACGGTGAGTGCGCCCTGATCGCGCGCGATCTGCGCGATGATCGGCGCAGCGCCGCTGCCCGTGCCGCCGCCCATGCCGGCGGTGACGAAGACCATGTCCGCGCCCTGGAGCGCCTCGGCAATCCGCTGCACGTCCTCGAGCGCCGACTTGCGACCGACGTCGGGGTTCGCGCCCGCCCCGAGCCCCTTCGTGAGGTTCGGCCCGAGCTGGATCTTCGTCGCGGCGAGGTTCGCCGCGAGCGCCTGGACATCCGTGTTGCCAGCGATGAACTCGACGCCGTCGAGTGCGCTCGCAATCATGGTGTTGAGGGCGTTGCCGCCGCCGCCACCGACCCCCACGACCTTGATGCGCGCGCCCACGTCCGCGTCCTCCGCGAACCCGATCGAGATTGACATCGCCGCCCTCCCACTGGGGAATGCCCCAATACGTACCTGTGTGTAGACCGCGTCCCGGCGCGCTCCCCCATGGAGCCCGCGACGACCCGCGACCGCCTCGAAAACCCAAGCCCTACGAGGTCAAAAGACCTCTTTGATCCAGTTGCCGAACTTCCGGCCCCATCCGCCCAGATGAGCGCCCGGCGTCACGGCGACGTCCGTCGAGACCTGCACGGGCGGCGCCTGACGAAGACGGCTCGCGCCGTACTTCACGAGGCCGACGCCCGTGGCGTAGGCGGGGCTCTTCACGACGTCGATGAGCCCGCCGACCCCGACGGGAACGCCGCGACGCACCTGCAGCCCCACCACCTGCTCCGCAATCTCGGGCATCCCGTCGAGCATGGTCGAGCCACCGGTGATCACGATGCCCGCGCCGAGGAGATCGGCGAAGCCCGTCTCTTCGATCACGTGGCGCACGGCCGCGAAGATCTCCTCCACCCGCGGCTCGATCAGCTCGCAGAGTGCGTGGCGCAGGATGACGCGCGGCGGGCGGCCGCCGACGGACGGGACCTCGATGGTCTCTTCCTGATCGACGAGCTGCGTCGAGGCGCAGCCATACTTGATCTTCACCCGCTCGGCCTCGGCGACCGGCGTGCGCAGACCCTGCGCGAGATCGTTGGTGAGGTTGAGCCCACCGAGCGGGATCACCGAGGTGTGAACGACTGCGCCATTGACGTAGAGGATGACGTCGGTCGTGCCACCGCCGATGTCGACGAGAGCGACGCCGATTTCCTTCTCGTCGTCGGAGAGCACCGCCTCCGCGGACGCGAGCGGCTCGAGCACGACCTCGGGCACGTAGAGCCCGCAGCGCTCGGCACACTTGATGATGTTCTGCACGCTCGTCGTCGCGGCCGTGACGATGTGCACGCGCGCCTCGAGGCGCACGCCGCTCATGCCGACGGGCTCGCGAATCCCGTCCTGATGATCGACGATGTACTCCTTCGGCAGGACGTGGAGCACCTGCCGATCTGCGCCGAGCGGGAAGGCCTTCGCTTGCTCGAGGACGCGCGCCACGTCGTCGGCGACGACCTCGCGATTCGGAATGGCGGCGACGCCATCCTGGTTGAACGCGCGCACGTGCGAGCCGGCGACACCTGCATACACGGTGTTGATGCGGCAGCCCGCCATCGTCTCGGCCTGCTCGATCGCGGCCTTGATCGCCTGGACGGTCGACTCGATGTTGACGACGACGCCTTTCTTCAGGCCCTTCGACGGCACCGAGCCGACGCCGATGATGTCGAGTCCGTCATCCGTCTGCTCGGCGACGATGGCGCAAACCTTCGTCGTACCGAGGTCGAGCCCCGCGATGATCTCGTTGTCCGCCATGGATTCGCCCCGTCTCGGTGTCGGCCGCTAGAACGCCGTCCACGCTCCTCTACACAAGGCGACGCGCACTCACCAAATTTCGTGCACAAACATTTTCGCGCAGGCACCGCGCAGACACGCCAAAGCCCGCAAATCACGAGAGACTTGCGGGCCTTCACGAAAGGTCGAGGATGTCGTGCGGGGCGAAGGGCCGCGCCGATCCGCATCACTCGGCGTCCCCGCGCGGCGGGGCGCCCGCAGCGGCGGAAGCACCCGGTCCGCGCTCGGTGGGAGGCATCGCGCGTCCCCGCTCGGCGAAGGCACCGGGCCGCTGATAGGGCACGCCGCGCAGCCGCTTCATCGCCGTCGCGCTCTTCCATTGCAGATATCCCTTGTTGAACTGGATGGCCTGCGCCGGGTCGAAGTAGGGATTCTTCAACCCACCGAGACGAATGAGCGCCAGCGCCTGCTCGGCGACGCTCACCGGACAACCCTCGAAACGCACGTACGAGTCGCTCGCGTGAATGGCGAGCTTGGTCGTGACACCGATCATCTTGGCGAAGATGTCGTCGTGCTTGGCGTGGTGAGGGTCCTTGGTGGAGCGGTCTTTGTACGTGCTGCGAATCTGCACGAACTCCTTGCCGAGATGCCCCTTCCACTCGCTGCAATCGCCCATGAACACGACCTTTTCGCCGGGCTTCGCGTCGATGGGACCGCGGTAATTGCCGAACACCACGTGCATGCGCGGGAGTTTCTCGTCGCATTGAGAGTCGTAGAGACGGAGGATCTCGATGGCCTCTTCGATGGCGCCCGGGCAGCCGCCCCAGCAGTAATCCGTCTGCTCGGAGTCGGGCGGCGGGCCTGCATAAGCACTGATGTTGGTACCTTCGAAATACTTCTCGACGCGGATCAAACCCACCTTGAAGCGGCGCCCGCGCTCACGCGCTTCCTCGAACGTCACGTCTCCCGAAATCTCGATCTCGGAAAGATCCATGGGCCCGAACCCATGCTCGTGCGCGAGACGGATGTGGTCGACGGTCGCCGGGTCGACGCCGATGAGGCGCGAACACACCGTATCGAACGCGACCTGATTGTTGCCCATGATGATGAGCTTGAGCGGATAGGGGACCGGCGTGAGCATCCGACCTTCCCCCGCGACGATGGCGTCGATGCAGATGAATTGCGGCTGAATGATGTGCTGGAGATCCGCGATCTTCTCGTTGAGCCGGTGATCGTGATCGATGAGGCGGTGCCGGTCGTCCTGAATCCCGATGTAGGCCTTGATCGAGAACGTCACCGTCGTCCACGGATGGGCCTTGAACTTGGGCAGATTCACGAAGAAATCCGCGCGCGCGATGGGCTCCGGTGTAAAGAGGTAATCGCGGAGGCGCTGCGGGTGCGTGAGCGGGATTTCGACCTGTTGCTCCTCTTCGAAGCAATACCGCTTCACGCCGGGGACGCGCGCGATCATCTCGTCGTAGCCCGCGCCTTCGAAGGCGACGCGCGTCGGAATCGTGATGCCGCAACGCTCGCCGACGGCGAGTTCCGTCATGCCCGCGTCGCGGTCACGGAGCGCGTGCAACACGCCCTCGGTGAAGAGCGGGTGAGTGTGCGCGTTCTCGAAGAGCGGCCCGGAGGCGACGACGTTGGGCTTCACCAGCGTGCGGCCGGAGGGTGAGAGCCCGAGTTCTTCGAGGCCTTCACGCACGATCGTGCGGATGCGCTCGACGTCGTAGGCGTCGCAGTGGCGGAGAATGACCTTGGGCTTCGACGTCGGGTGGGCCATTTCCCGAGTGTCGGTCAACCCTGCGCGGGGTCAAGAGCCGCAGCGCGGCGCAGCTCGTCGGTCGGGCCGTCGCTGCGCGACGGGATGCTCAGTTGGCGGCGCTCGGCGCGCCGACCGCGGGCGCTGCGGCGACGTCCGAGAGTGGGTCGCCCACGAGACGCACGGTGACGCGGTCGGGGTGGCGCACGTTGTCGAGGTAGACGTACGCCGCCTCCTGCTTGTCCTGCGCGAGCCGGTCGAGCACGCGGCGCAGGCGGGAGAGCTTCTCGCGGAACGGGGCGCGACCGAGGCGCGCGTGGAGGGCGTCGCCGCCGACGTAGAGCGAGAGGCCGCCGTCGGGCTCGACGTGGACCTCACCCACGGGCGTGCTGCGCTGCAATCCCGCCTCGCGATACGCGTGGAGCAGCGCGACGACCTCGAGGAGCAGTGAGGTGCGCCAGGCGCGGTCGGCGGTGAAGCGCTCTCGCTCGACGCCGGTGACGACGGGCAGATCGACGGGATCGCCGACCGCGACGCGCTTGAAGACCGCGCCATCCTCGGCCACGAGATAGAGCGCACCGAGCGAGAGCACGGCGACCGCGCGCCGCTCGCGGAGCTTCACGACGAAGTTCCCCGGCAGGCGCCGCTCGACGTGGGCCGACGCGATCCACGGATGATCGCGGAGACGGTCCGCGGCCTGCTCGGGGCCCGTCTCGAAGGCGTTGCGACCGAGGGCGAGCCCCGACGCTTCGAGCACCTCGCGCTCCGTCAAGCGCGCGCGCCCCTCGATGCGGATCTCGCGCGTCGCGAAGGCTGGCGACGTGCGCACGTGGCGCTCGACGAGCCGCGCGACGGCCACGCTGCCCGCGACGCACGCGAGCACGACGAGCGCACGACCCGCCGTGCGCAGCGGCGTCTCGAGGCGCGCACGCAGGAGCGCGAGGCGCCCGGTGAGCCAGCGATGAAGTCCGACGCCGAGATCGCTGCGACGGCGCGGACGCCCTTCCACCGGCTCGCTCGCGGTGCCTGGCGCGGGGGTGACGCGCACGTTCGCGGGGGGTGCAGCGCTGCGCGTGTTGCGCGGCGGGGCGCTCTGTGCGCGCGGCAGCGGGGCGCTCCCGCGGCGTGCCGCAGCGGGAGTTGCCGCCTCCCCCGGCGACGCCGAGACGCGCCGGTTCGGAGTCACGCCTTGCTCCGCGCGGCGAGCGCCGCGACGAGCTCAGGCGCGGTGCGCGTGATGTCGCCCGCACCGAGCGTGAGGACGATGTCCCCGGGCCGCACGCGCGCCTCGAGCGCCGCAGCGAGCGACGCACGCTCGGGCACGTGCGTGACGTCGCGATGTCCGCGGCTGCGGATCGCGCTGACGAGGCTCTTCGCGTCGGCGCCCGCGATGGGCGCTTCACCGGCGGCGTAGACGTCGGTGACGAGCAGCACGTCCGCGCGGTTGAAGGCGCGCACGAGCTCGTCGAAGCAGTCGCGCGTGCGCGAGTAGCGGTGAGGCTGAAACGCGACGACGATGCGGCGGCCGTACGCGCGCACGGCGGCCTCGAGCGTCGCCTGCACCTCGGCCGGGTGATGCGCGTAGTCGTCGACGACCGTGACGCCCGCCTCTTCGCCGACGACGGTGAAGCGGCGCTGCACGCCCGCGAACGTCGCGAGCGCCGCGCGGACGACGTCGTGCGGGACACCGAGCTCGTCGGTGACCGCGAGGACGGCGAGCGCGTTGAGCACGTTGTGGATGCCGGGCATCCGCACGCAAAACTCGCCGAGTGCCTCCCCGCGGCGCACGACCTCGAAGCGCGTCGAGAGACCTTCCATGCGCGGGTTGCGCGCGCGGTAGTCGGCCTGCGCGGCGAGCCCGTACGTGAGCGTACGCCGCTCGATGCGCGGGAGGATGTCCTGCACGTGCGGGTGATCGAGGCAGGCGACGACGAGCCCGTAGAAGGGCACGCGGTTCGCGAAATCGACGAAGGCCTGCTTCACGCGCTCGTGCGTGCCGTAGTGATCGAGGTGCTCCGGATCGATGTTCGTGACGACCGCGATCGCGGGCGTGAGGTGCAGGAAGGAGCCGTCGGACTCGTCGGCCTCGGCGACGAGCAGCTGGCCCTCGCCGCGCCGCGCGTTCGAGCCGAGCGCGTTGAGCTTTCCGCCGATGATGACCGTGGGATCGACGCCGGCTTGTTGCAACACCGTTGCAACGAGAGAGGTCGTGGTCGTCTTGCCGTGCGAGCCGGCGATGGCGACGCCGTCCTTCAGGCGCATGAGCTCCGCGAGCATCTCGGCGCGCGGGATCACGGGGATGGCGCGCTCGCGCGCGGCGACGAGCTCGGGGTTGTCGCGCACGACGGCGGACGAGAACACCACGACGTCCGCGTCCCCGAGGTTCGCCGCACGATGGCCGACCTCGACGCGCGCGCCGAGCGAGACGAGGCGGCGTGTGGTGTCGCTCTCCCGCGCGTCGGAGCCGCTCACCTCGAAGCCCGCGTCGAGCAGCACCTCCGCGATGCCGCTCATGCCGATGCCGCCGATGCCGACGAAGTGGATTCTGCGAACGCGCCCGCGAAACATGGCTCGGGCGTTGGTAGCATCGCCCCGCGATCGACGTGCAGAAAACGACGCGACGCGACGCAGCGCGGCGGTGAGATCGCGCGACGCGCGAGCGCTACTCCCAGGTGCCGGTCGCCCCGAGCGGACGCATCGCCGGCAGCGGCGCACGCACACGTCGCTTGCGGCGTCGCGAGACCTGCGCGTCGAACGCCGGCGCGATCGTCGAGGTCTGGACGAGGCGGCGCACGGACTCCGCGTCACGCAGGGACTCGGCCTCGCTCACCGCCGCAGCATCGAGCGCGGCCGCGGCGTCAGCGTCCACGTCAGACTCGTCCGCACCGGACTCACCGCCCTCCCCGGTCCCGCCCTCGTCACCGGGGGTCGCGGCGCCGAGCCAGCCGCAGAGGTCGTCGACGATGGCGGCCGCCGCATCCGGGAAACCGCGGCGTCGCGCAGCGGCGGCCATCGCGAGGCGCCGCGCGTCGTCGTCGAGGAGCGCACCGAGCTCGGCGGCGAGCCGTGCCGGGTTGAGCTCGGACTGCGGCAGGAGAATCGCGGCGCCGTCCCGCGCGAGGGAGTCGGCGTTGCGCGTCTGGTGATCGTCGGCTGCGAGCGGAAACGGCACGAGGATCGAAGGCCGCCCGATCGCGCAGAGCTCGGCGAGCGTGGTCGCGCCCGCGCGGGCGACGACGACCGCGGCCGACGCATAGACACGCGCCATGTCGTCGAGGAAGGGGACGACGGTGGCCTCGACGCCGAGCTCCGCGTAGCGCGCGCGCACCGCCTCGACGTTCGCGGCGCTCGCCTGGTGGATGATCTGCAGGCCACGCGCGGTGACGCCCGCCTGCGCGAGACCGGCAGGCACGTTCTCGTCGAGCGCGCGCGCGCCCTGCGAGCCGCCGAGCACGAGGACGTGCTTCGTGCGCGCCTCGAAGCCTTCGGGATCGGTGAGCGCGCGCCGCGAGACGTCGACGAAGTCACGGCGAACCGGGTTGCCGAACATACGGGCCCGTATGTCGCCAAAAATGGCGGAAGTCTCGGGAAAACTGAGGTATGCGCGCCCGACGAAGCGCGCGAGCAGGCGATTCGTGAGCCCGACGTGCGCGTTCTGCTCGAGCACGGCCGTCGGCACGCGGAGCATCACGGCGGCAGCGAGGAGCGGACCGGACGCATAGCCGCCGACGCCGATCACGAGGTCGGGCTTCACGCTGCGAATCAACGACTGCGCGCTCCACGCGGCGCCGGGGAGACGACCGACGCTCTTCGCGAGCTCGACGGGCGAGCGCCCCTTGAGCGGCGTGACCTCGAGCGCCTCGAAGCGCATCCCGCGCTGCGGGATGACGCGCGCCTCGATGCCGCGCGCGGTGCCGACCCACACGACCTCGAGGTGAGGGATACGACGCTTCAGCTCTTCGACGACGGCGAGACCGGGGAAGAGATGCCCGCCGGTGCCGCCGCCGGCCACGATGATGCGCTCGATCATACCGTCGCTCCTGCCGCGGCCGCGGGCCGCAGCGATCCGCCGCGCGGACCGTTCGTCGTGGTGTTGCGCGCGGGCGTGCTGCCCGACTCGCGCGGGGGCTGCGCCGCCTCGGGGCGTGCGCGGCTCACGTTGAGGAGAACGCCGACCGCTGCGCAGTTCACGAGCAGCGAGGAGCCTCCGAAGCTGAGGAACGGCAGCGCGAGGCCCTTCGTCGGGACGAGGCCCATCGTCACCGCGAGGTTGGTGAAGGCCTGGATGCCGATGAAGAGCGTGAGGCCGACGGCGAGGTAGGTGCCGTAGTCATCGGCGGCGCGGAAGGCGGCGCGCAGCCCGCGCAGCACCACGATCGCGAAGGCGAGCATCGTCGCGACGATGCCGGCGAAGCCGAGCTCCTCGCCGACGATGGCGCTGATGAAGTCCGTGTGCGCCTCGGGCAGAAAGAAGAGCTTCTGGCGGCTGTCCCCGATGCCGACGCCCGAGAGCCCGCCCGAGCCGAAGCTCATGAGCGACTCGGAGATCTGGTAACCGACGTCGAAGCGGTGCGCGAAGGGATCGAGGAAGGCCTGGATGCGCCGCATGCGGTACTCGGACCGCGTGATGAGGACGTAGGCGATCGGCGCGACCAAGAGCGCGGCGCCGAGGATGTAGCCGGTGCGCGCGCCCGCAGTGAAGAGCAGCACGAAGGTGAGCAGCGCGATCATCACGGCGCTGCCGAAGTCGGGCTGACGCAGGCAGAGCAGCATCACGAAGCCCGCGACGAGCGCGTGCGGCAGGAAGCCGACGGAGAAGGAGCGGATGCGATCGGCCTTCTTCGAGAGGCTGTAGGCCAGCCAGAAGATCATCGTGACCTTCGCGGTCTCGGCCGGCTGGATGTGGATGGGGCCGAGCGAGATCCAGCGCGCCGCGCCGCCCGCCGAGTGGCCGAAGCCCACGGCGATGTAGAGCATCATCAACACCGACGCGCCGAGCATCGGGTACGCGAGCGGGCGCAGCAGGTGGTAGTCGAGGCGCGCGAGGGCGACGACCAGCACGAGCCCGGCGACCGCGTAGAGCGCCTGACGAACGAGGAAGTGCGCGCCGTCGTGGAAAATCTGCGACGCGAAGACCGCGCTCGCGCTGTAGACCATCACGACGCCGAACGCGACGAGCGCGAGCACCGTGGCCATGAGCACCGGATCCGCGGGGCCCGGTTGCGCGGTATCGACGAGCGCGGGGCCGCCCTCGCCCGCGGGCGCACCGCGACGAACCAACCGCGCGAAGAGCGCGCGCGAAGCATCGACGAGACGGCTCATGCGTGACCTCCGGAAGCAGGCGCGACCGCGGGCGCGAGGGCGCAGACGGCGCGCGCGAACTCGTCGCCGCGGTGCGCGTAGGAGCGGAACATGTCGAAGCTCGCGCACGCCGGCGCGAGCAGCACCGCATCGCCCGGATGCGCGAGCGCGGCAGCCCGTGTGACGGCGGCATCGAGCGAGTCGCAGCGCTCGGTCGGGAGGCCCGCTTCAGCGAAGGTGGGTTCGATGAGCGGAGCCGCGGCGCCGATCAGGACGGCGGCGCCCTGACGCTCGGCGAGCGCGGCCGCGAGCGGCGTGTAGCTGCCGCCCTTGTCGACGCCGCCCGCGACGAGCACGACGCGTGCGTGGGCACCGCGCAGCCCCTCGAGCGCGGCGACGGCAGCGCCGACGTTCGTCGCCTTGGAGTCGTCGTAGAAGCTCACGCCCTCGCGCTCGCGCACGAGCACCATGCGGTGCGGAAGACCCGCGAAGGTGCGGAGAACGTGCGCGATGTCGGCGGTGGGGACGCCGGCGAGACGCGCCGTGAGCGCCGCCGCACAGGCGTTCGAGACGTTGTGCGCGCCGCGGATGCGGAGCTCGGTGACGGGCACGCGCAGGCCGCTCACGACGTCGACGATCGCGCCGTCCGAGACGCGCACTTCGCCGTCGTCGCCGCCGAAGGTGTGGACGGTGCCTGCCCCCGCGCGTGCGAGTGCGCCGAGGAGCGCATCACCCGCGGGCACGACCGCGTGATCGCCCGCGCGCTGGCCGTGGAAGATGCGCCCCTTCGCGGCGGCGTACGCCGCGAACGTACCGTGTCGATCGAGGTGGTCGTCGGTGATGTTGAGCAGCACCGCGACGTGCGCGCGGAAGCGATCGACGCGCTCGAGCTGGTAGCTCGAGAGCTCGACGACGACCGCACCTCCCGGACCTGCGGCGGGCAAGCCGACGACGTCGACGAGCGGCGTGCCGAGGTTGCCGCCGACGAAGGTCGGGCGCGCGGTGCGCGTGACCATCTCCCCGACGAGCGTCGTCACGGTGCTCTTGCCGTTGGTGCCGGTGATCCCGACGACGAGCCCGGAAGCGAGGAACCACGACGCAAGCTCGATCTCGCTCGCGACGGGCACGCCGCGATCGAACGCGGCGAGAACGGCGGGCGGCGGACGTACGCCGGGTGAGATCACGATCTGATCAACCCCTGAAAAAACGGCGGGATCATGGCCGCCGAGCGCGAGCGTGCATCCGGCGTCGCGCAGCGTCGCGACGCGATCGGCGCCGAGCGTCACTTCGTCCGCCGCGTCGTTCGCGACGACGTGCGCGCCGCGTGACGCGCAGAGCAGCGCGGCCGCGACGCCACTGCGGCCGAGGCCGACGACGACGATCCGCTGTCCGTGGAGGGCGTCTCGGTCCACGCGCGTCACCGCAGCTTCAGCGTCGCGAGAGTCGCGATCGCGAGCATGATGGAGATGATCCAGAAGCGGACGATGACCTTCGGCTCCGGCCAGCCCTTCTTCTCGAAGTGGTGGTGGATCGGCGCCATCAGGAAGATGCGCTTCTTGAAGAGTTTGAAGCTCGCGACCTGCCCGATGACGCTGACGGCTTCCACGACGAAGACGCCGCCGAGCAGCACGGACAGAAACTCGTTCTTCGTCACGACGGCGAGCGCGCCGAGCCCGCCACCAAGCGCGAGCGAGCCGACGTCGCCCATGAAGACCTGGGCGGGATAGGTGTTGAACCAGAGGAAGCCGAAGCCCGCGCCGATGAGCGCACCGCAGTAGACGGCGAGCTCGCCCGCCTCGGCGAACGACGGGATGCGCAGGTAGTGCGCCATGTCGTTCCCGAAGAACGTCACGCCCGCGAGGTACGCGAGGACCATGTACGTCCCCGCGTTGATCATCACCGGACCGATCGCGAGGCCGTCGAGGCCATCGGTGAGATTCACCGCGTTGGACGTGCCCGCGATCACGAAGGACGCGAAGGCGACGTAGGCCCACGCGGGCAGCGAGATCGGCACGCGATCGAAGGCGACGAAGGGCAGCGACAGCCGCTCGCGCTGCGCGATCCAATCCGCGGGCAGGCCGGCGTCGCCGTACCAGAGGTAGCCGCACACGCCGATGGCGAAGGCGAACTGCAGCAGCAGCTTGTAGCGACCGGAGAGCCCGCCCGACGACTTCTTGCGGATCTTGCGGGCATCGTCGATCCAGCCGATGACGCCATACGACGCCGTGATCGCGGTGACGACCCAGACCATCACGTTCTGCGGATCGGCCCAGAGCACCGTGGAGATCACGAGCGCGAAGAGGATGAGCGCCCCACCCATCGTCGGGGTCCCGGCCTTCGAGAAGTGCGACTCGGGGCCGTCCTTGCGCACGACCTGACCGACCTGCTTCGACTGCAGGCGGCGGATGAACCACGGATAGAGTCCGAACGAGAGCAACATCGCCGTCATCGTCGCGGCGAGCACGCGAAACGGGACGTAGCGCAGCACGTTGAGCGCGCTGATCTCGCGGTGGAGCGGGTAGAGGAAGTAGTAGATCACGGCTTCGTCGCCCCTTCCGCGTGTGCGTCGCGCGCGAGCGCCGTGACGATTCGTTCCATCGCCATCGAGCGCGAACCCTTGACGATCACGACGTCCCCGGCGCGCAGCTGCGCCCGCAAGAGCGGGATGGCGTCGATCGGATCCCCGACGTGAAGGCAGGCGGGCGCGCCCTCGCCGGATTCGGCGGCATCGATGGCGGCACGCATCTCCGCACCGCAGCCGACGAGCAGCGCGACGCCTGCAGCGCGCGCATGGCGGCCGACTTCGGCGTGGTACGCCGGCGCGTCGGGACCGAGCTCCTTCATGTCGCCGAGCACGGCGATGGCGCGCGCGTCGCCGAGCCCCGCGAGCTCGACGACCGTGTCGATCGCCGCGACGACGCTGTGCGGATTCGCGTTGTAGGTGTCGTCGATGAGCAGGCCGCCGTGCGCGCCGGGGACGGGCACGAGGCGTCCCGCGGCAGGGCGCACCTGCGCGAGCCCCTGCGCGGCCGCATCGAGCGCACCTTCGCCACGCAGCGCGAGCACGGCGCAGAGCGCGGCGCCCGCGTCGAGAGCCGCGACCTCGCCGAGCAGCGGCAGCGCGACCTCGAGGCGACGCGCGCCGACCTGATAGGTCGCGCGGCTGCCGCTCACATCGTCGAGCGCGCGGGCGACGAGGCGCACGGTCGCGTTCTCCGCCTTGCCGAAGCGGAGCGCGCGGGGCCCCGCGGGCAGGCGGGCGTCGATGGGCGGATCGTCGGCATTGCCGATGGCCCACCCGCCCTCGTCGACGTCGGAGCGGGCAGCGAGCGCGCGCCACACGGCCGTTTCTTCGTCTGCGACCGCCTCGAGCGTGCCCAGACCTTCGAGGTGCTCCGCCGACGCGAGCGTGACGATGGCGATGTCCGGCGCGGCGATCGCAGCGAGACGCGCGACCTCGCCGGGCGCGCTCGTGCCGAGCTCGATCACCGCCGCCTCGTGGCGCGCATCGAGTTGGAGCAGCGTCATGGGCGCGCCGACGAGGTTGTTCAGGTTGCCCGCGGTGCGATGGACGACGAGGCCCGCGCCCGCGAGCGCGGCGGCGGTGAGTTCCTTCGTCGTCGTCTTGCCCGCCGAGCCGCAGACGCCGACGACGGGGCGCCCCCAGCGGCGCCGATGAAAGGCCGCGAGCGCGCCGAGCGCGACCGTCGTGTCGTCGACCTCGAGTCGCGCGACGCCCTCGGGCACTGCGCGTCCGCGCTCGATGACGAGCAGCGCCGTGCCCTTCGCGACGGCGGCGTCGAGGAAGGCATGCGCGTCGAGACGCTCGCCGCGGAGGGCGACGAAGGCGCAGCCCGAACGCACCGCGCGCGAGTCCGTGACGACGCCTCGCACGGGCGCGCAGAGCGCTGCGCCAAGCAGCGCGCCCCCGGTCGCCGTAACGAGCTCGTCGGGCGTGAATTCCGCGTGATTCTCGGGAATCGGCGTCGCCATCACGCGCCTCCCGCGTCGGGGTGCACGGGCGCATGGCCCGAAACGGCCGCGCGGCTCGCCTCATGCGCGATGAGGCGATCGTCGAACGGATGCCGCGTGGTCCCGACGATCTGGTAGTCCTCGTGGCCTTTGCCCGCGACGAGCACGGTGTCGCCGGCGCGCGCGGCGCGAATCGCCGCGGCGATGGCCACGCGGC
>Ga0172372_10002939_pt1 | contig 25490 bp, 10 predicted proteins | sample LakKiv5m_2_FD_114544 | JGI IMG/M metagenome (GOLD analysis project Ga0172372, IMG submission 114544) | Freshwater microbial communities from Kabuno Bay, South-Kivu, Congo - kab_092012_9.5m | ecosystem: Environmental > Aquatic > Freshwater > Lake | place: Democratic Republic of the Congo...
CGCGGTGGCCTCGTGCCGCTGCCGGCGAGCGATCGAGAACTCCTCGTCCCAGCGGACGAAGCCCTGATCCACCCCCATCGGGCGGGCGAGCGCGCTGGAGCCGATCACCGCCGCGGTGTCCCACCCCGAGGCGCCGAGTCGCTCGGCCAGCGTCTCCACCTCGGGGCGTAGCGGCCAGCCATTACGGACGATCTGCGTGCCGTGCGGGTCGAGTCCGGTGAACACGGTCGAATGTGAGGAGAGGGTGGACGGCGCCGGCGCATAGGCGGAGGCGAAGCGTGTGCCCCGAGCCGCGAGCCCGTCGAGGTGGGGGGTGGTCGGGCGCGGGTTGCCGTAGCTGGAGAGCGCGTCCGCGCGCACCGTGTCCAGCGAGATCAGCACCACGTCCGGCTGGGTGGGCTCGGTTGCCTGGCAGGCCAGAACGAGCCATGGCAACACGGCTCACACCACCTTCGAGAGGAACAGCCGACGGTCGGTGCGCGTGCCCCCCTCGACCTTCCGGGACGGGACCTCCATGTACACCCCGGTGTCGTCGAACCCGAGCCGTCGATACATCTCGTAGGACGTGTTGCGCACGGCGCTGGTGCGCAGCAGGACGTAGTGGAAGCGGCTCCGGTCCACGAGCTCGAGCCGGAGATCCACGAGCTGGTGGCCGAGTCCGTGCTTCCGCCAGCGATCGAGCACGCCGAGCTCGGCGAAGTAGAAGGTGTCCTCGGTGGGGAGCAGGCCGCGCACCTCGCGCGCCACGTCGGCCTTGGCCACCAGCGGGTAGCTGATGGCGAAGCCCACCACGAGCCCGGAGTCGCGCACCGCGAGGAGCGTGACGTTGTCCCTCACGTCCAGGGAGTGGCGGAGCACCGCCTCGGCCTCCTCCGGGTAGAACCTCTCGTTGTACGGAGGCTCCATCCAGATCGACTGGTAGGCGCCGGCGAAGCTCGCCCGCCACGGATCCGCCTCCTCCTGCGACTCGATCCGGAGGATGCGGATGCCCTCCTCCGGGCGCGCGGCAACCTCCCTCATCCAGCGTCCGCGCACGCGAAGAGCGCCGTCGCGACCACCCTGCCGCGGTACTCGCCGAGCCGGACCCGGATGGGGGCTCCACCGAGCGCGGCATGGTGCCGCGCCGCCTCCCCGCTCAAGGAGACCGCCGCCTGCGTGCGCTCCACGCTCTCCACCTGGATGTCGCGGGGGGACACCTTCATCCCGGTGCCGAGCGCCTTGAGCACGGCCTCCTTCACGGCCCAGGCCTGGGTCTGGGCCACGGGGCTCGTGTACCGCCGCTGCTCGTCGTCCGTGAACCAGTCGCGCAGGAAGCCGTCGTGCCGCTCCTCCGCCACCTCGAAGTCGATCCCCGCCCGGGCGCCGCGCACGGCGAGGGAGATCGCCTCGCCGGCGTGGTGGGCGATGGACACGCTGACATCGGCGCCGGCTCCGCTCACCACGGGCTCGCCCGACGGCTGCCGTTCGACCTGGAAGCCTGCGCCACCGGCCAGCGAAGCCACCGCGCGACGGGCCGCGAGCTGACCCGCGAGCCGGTCTTCCTTGCGTCGGTTGGTGCCGCGCTCGGTCATGGCTGCGACCTCGGCGCCGGGGAGCTCGGAGAGCGCCTCGGCCGCCGTCGCGACCGCGGTGGACGGCCACCCGCCCAGCGGCACCGGGAACCGGCGGGCGGGTTCGAGCGCCCCCAGGTCCACGAGCCGGAAGCCGCGCAGCCGGAGCACGCGCCCGGATCGGCCGTCCACGTCCACGTCGTAGAGGTCCCCGCGACGCACCGCCTGCAGGGTGAGCACCTCGTCGGGCTCGGCGGCGCGCACCCGCTCCACCGCCTCCAGGGACGAGGGGAGCCCGAGCTGCCCATCCACCATCATGTGGTGGAGCCCGGCCGCCTGGAACGCGGCTTCGAGCACGAGCGGGTCGGTGAGGAGGCCTTCCGCGATGGGCACGTGGTCCACGTGGGCGCTCACCCCGAGGGCCTGGAGGCAGATCCGATCCGCGCCGCGGAGCACCTGGAACGCGGGCCCGTGGAAGAAGCGCCGGTAGACCTCCTTCGCGGGGACCGGCTCGTCCGGCACGAAGCCCACCTGCACCGCGGGCAAGAGAGGCATCTCCTCGAGCTGGATCAGGGCGCTGAAGTGGCGGACCTCGATGACCCGACCGGTCTTGGCCGTCCGTCGGGAGGCGAGTGAGCACCGCACCGCCCCTTCACCGGCCGGCTCGGCGCGGACCTCGATCTCGAGCGGCTCGTCGCGGTGCAGCTTGGCGGGCGCCTCGAAGCGCACGTCCTCCGCACCCACGTAGCGACCTCCCGGGGCGGCCCGGAGCGCCGCCGCCGCCATCAGCTCGAGCCCGATCACCCCGGGCAGGACCGGAACCCCGTCGATGGCGTGGTCCAGGATCCAGGGGTCGCTTCCCACCGAGAGGAGGCGCCGGGCGACCACCACGTCGCCCTCGAACTGCACGGAGTCGAGGAGCGGATGGAGCGCGGGCTCCACGAAGTCGCCCAGGCGGCCGGCCACGACGAGCTCGCCGGTCACGCCGGCGCCCACCAGGTCCACCACGAGCTCCGCGCCCGGTCCGGCGGGGAGCAGCTCCACTCCGCGGTCGGTCAGGAGCTTCTCCATGCCGCCCCGCACGGCCATCCCGGTGTCGGCCCAGGCCGTCCAATCCAGGTGCAGCGCGTAGCGTCGCGTCCGGCAGGCGTGGGCCAGGCCGTCGTTCGCGGCGGCGTAGTCCACCTGCCCGGGGTTGCCGAAGCGGCCGGCCACCGAGCCCATGGACACGAAGAAGGTCCACCAGGGGAGCGCCTCGAGCAGGGCGAGCCCGCCCTGGGCCTTGCCGTCGTACACGCGCCGGAAGGCGGCTTCGTCCTTGTCGGCGAGCTTCCGGGACTCCTCCACCCCCGCGCCGTGCACGCACACGTCGATCTGGGGGTACTCGCGGGTGAGCTCGGCCACGAGCGCGCTCACCGCCTCGGGGTCGGCCAGATCACACACCCGCACGTCCACGGACGCGCCCAGCGCCCGCAGCTCCTCGACCGTCTGCCGGACCTCCTCGGCCACCCGCAGGGGCCGCATCTCGTCCTCCACCATCCGTGGCGTGACGCGATCGTGCCGGGCGGCGAGACGCGCCTTGACCGCCTCTCGCGCGCCGGCCTCGTTCAGCGCCGAGGGCCCGGGCCCGGTGCGACCCACGAGGATGAGCGAGACCGGGCCACGTTCGGCCCAGGCCCTGGCCACCCGCGCGGTGATGCCCCGGGTCCCACCGGTGAGCAGCACAACCGGGGCCTTCCCGGGGTGCGCCGCGCGGGGCGGGAACGGGACCGTCCGGAGCTGCTGCACGAAGCGCTCAGCCGCCGTGCGCCGGACCTCGGAAGCGCCGTCGCCGACCGCCGTCTCTTCGAGGACCGCGCGCGCGGCGCCGTCGCTCTCCAGGCCGTCCAGGAGCAGGACCCGCCCGAAACACCGCTCCCACTCGCGTCCCAGGGACTTGGTGAGGCCGGAACGGGCGCCGCCGTCACGCGCCGCCCGGGTGTCGGTCGTCTCGACCAACACCGAGAGCCACACCCGCGGAGGGTTGGCGTCGAGGCGGCGCGCCTCCGCGAAGGCCTCGAGGAGCGGGGCGCCGGTGTCGATCACCACGTCGGGGTCGCCTTCGAGGAGCCCGCCCCGGCGCTGGATCTCTGCCCGCAGGGCCTCGGCCACCGGGCCTTCCCCGAGGAGCCGGAACACACGACCGGTCACCACCGGTCGGCTGCTGGCCGCGTGCTCCACCCAGGTGGGGGCGCGGAGCCGGAACGACGGCGGGAGCGGCGTGGGGGCGGCAGAGGGGGCCGGCGGGGGCTCCGAAGGACCCTCCGGTTCCCGTGCCACCTGGGGCCGGGGAACCGAGACATCCGGCGACGGCTCGGTCGCCGGGATCGACGGCTCGGAGGCCGACACATCGGGCGACGGCTCACCGACGGGGGCAGGCGCCTCGGGAGGCGAAACATCCTGCGACGGCTCGGAAGCCGACACATCGGGCGACGGCTCGGGCGACGGCTCGGGCGACGGCTCGGCTGCCGCGGCCTCGGGGGGCGCCTCGTCGGCCGCGAGCGCGGGCTCGGGCTCGGTCTCCGGAGGGGCCTCGGTCCCCGCCGACTCCGACGGAGACGTGGTGGCGGCCCCGGCGGCGAGGGCGGCACCCGCAGCGGCGACGGCGGCGATCAGCGCTCCCTCGGCCACGCCATCGGCGGGCTGGCTCCCGGGATCCTCGACCGGCGGCTCCGCCGGCTCGGGCGACGCGTCGGCCGACTCGGCCTCGATCGCATCCGACGAGGTGTCGGCCGACTCGGCCTCGATCGGCTCGTCCTGGGCCGACTCGGCCTCGATCGGCTCGTCCTGGGCCGGCTCGGACGGAGCCTCCGCGGACTCCGCCTGGAGCGGCTCCGCCGAAGGCTCGGCGGAAGGCTCGGCGGAAGGCTCGGCGGAAGGCTCGGCCATCCGCGGCGCCTCGTCCCTGACAGGCTCGAGCGCGGCGGTGACGTCCTCCGGCGCCCCGTCGGCGTCGGGTTCCGCGGCCGGGCCCGGGATTCGACCGGCGAGGTAGCCGGCGAGCTTCTCGATCGTCGGGTGGTCGGCCAGGCGGAACGCGTCGTCCCGGCCGAGCCCGTAGTGTTCCCGCACCTCGCCGAAGATCTCGGCCTGCTTCACGGTGTCGATGCCGAGGTCGGCCTCGAGCTCGTACGCGGGGTCCAGCTCGGCCACCTCGTAGCCGGTGCGCTTGGACACCACCCCGAGCAGGGTGGCCAGCACCTCTTCCGCCGAAGCCCCTCCGCCCGGGGCGGGTCCGGTCGGCGCGGCCTCCGGCTCGGACGGCGCCGCCTGGGCGACCGCCGCCTCGGCGACCGCCGCCCCGACGACGGCGGCGAAGGCCTCCGGCGCGCCCATGGCCGCCTCGGGTTCGTCCACCGGCGCGAGGGTGGTGTAGGCGGACGTGGACGGCCCCGGCCCCTGGTCCGGCTCGGGGAGCGGCGACGCCTCGGCCGCGGCGGGCGCCTCGGCGGGCGCGGCCACGCCTCCGCCCGGGACCACGGTTGCGCGCGCGGACAGCCAGCTCGCGAGCTTCTCGATGGTGGAGTAGTCGGCGAGCCGGAAGGAGTCGTCGCGGGCCACGCCCCAGGCCTCGCGCACCTCCCCGAAGATCTCGGCCTGCTTCACGGTGTCGATGCCGAGGTCGGCCTCGAGCTCGTAGCTGGGGTCCAGCTCGGCGGTGTCGTACCCGGTCTTCCGGGCGATCACCTCCAGGAGCCCGGCCAGGACCGCGCCGGCGACGGGCGCGGCCGCCGCGGCGGCGATCGGCGGGGCCGCGGCGTCGGTGGCGGGGGCGGCGACCGGCTCGGTCGACGCGTCGGCGGCAGGCGCCGGAACGGACGACTGCACCCGCGGCGCTGCGACCGGGCGCGGGGCCGCTTCGGTGGTCGCGGCCGACGGGGCCCAGCGCAGCTGGCGGTGCTCGACCACCAGGCTGCCGGGCCCCCCCTGCCGGGCGAGCCAGTCGGCGTAGCGGGCCTGATCCACGATGCGCTCGTCCCCGCGGGCCACGCGGCGCCAGGCGGCGAGCGCGAGCTGCGAGCCGAAGCCCGCCGCCAGCCTGAGCGCGAACTCGACGTCGTAGTGCCCACCGGAGGAGAGCGTGAGCTCCCCCAGGTCCGGGTCCGGCTCGCGCAGGTTCGCGATGGGCGGGACCTCCTGGTACTGGAGCGCCTTCACCGCCACGGTGTCCTCGATCCCGGCCCCCATGGGGTGCCCGGTGAAGCCCTTGGTGTTCGCGATGACGATCCGGGCGGCAGCCGGCCCGAAGGCGGCGGGCAAGGACGCCATCTCAGCCGCGGCCGAGCCGCCGCGCGCGGGCGTGTAGGTCTCGTGGGAGAGGAAGACGCAACGCTGGGCGAATTCGGCCGCCGGCACCCCGGCGCGGCCCACCACCTCGTCGGCGAAGGCCTTGACCTCGCGGCTGATGTGGTCGGCGTCGAGCCGGGTTCCGTGGAAGGCGGAGTTGGAGATGCGCGTGCCGAGAAGCTCGGCGACCGGCACCATGCCGCGGGCGCGCACGGCCGCGTCGTGCTCGAGCACCAGGGCCACGGCACCCATGCCGAGGATCATCCCGTGGCGCCGGCGGTCGAAGGGGAGCGCGGCCTCCTCCACCCGCGCCTCCGTGGTGGCGGCCCCGGCGGCGAGGAACCCGGCGCCGATCCACTGCAGCAGCTGCTCGTTGGTCACGTCGTCGGCGCCGAGGACGACGACGCGTTCGCAACGGCCCAACCGGAGCCAGTCCTCGGCCACGGCGAGCGCCTGGGTGGTGCTCGCGCAGGCGGCGTTGAGTTGGGTGTTGGGCCCGCGGGCGCCGACGAACTGGGCGAACTGCGAGTGCCCCATGGCCAGGATCTGGAACAGGAAGCGGCGATCGAAGGCACCCTCGCCGTCGGAGCCGTTGTCCGCGAGCTTGCGCAGGAGCTGGTCGTAGCCGGGGAAGGCGGAGGCGAAGACGATGCCCGTGGTGTCACGCATCTCGGGCGGGAGGGCCCAGCCGGTGGCGCGCGCGCGACCGGTGGTGGTCTGCTGCCAGGTGCGGACGAGCGGGATCCCGGCGTCGCGCAGCGCCTCCAGGCCGGCCGCGAACGCCAGCTGGGTGGTGATGTCCAGGGTGCGGACCAGGCTCGGGTCCACCCCGTAGTCGGCCGCGAGATCGAAGTGGGTCTTCATGCCCGCGAGCCGGATCACCTCGTCGCTGCCGGTGACCGGGTGGAACTCGCCCTGGCCGCTCTGGGGGTTCTTCACCAGGCGGACCAGCTGCTTGGCGACCATCTGCTCCCGCTGCCCCTCGGGCACGGGCAGGATCCGGTTCTCGCCGGAGAGGATGGCCCGCACGTTGTCGGCGCCGAAGACCTCGGCCCCCCCGGGCAGGCCCAGCGAAGCGCCCGAGCACACCAGGGTGGGACGGGACGGAGGCGCCGAGGCCACGACCGGCGCAGGGCGCTCGGTCGGGGTCGGGGCGGGCGCGGCCGACTCCGCTGGCGGGCTCGCCGGAGGCGCCGGGGGGCGGGCCGTCTGGTAGGCCTGCCAACTGGCGGCGAGCAACTGCTGGACGCTCGGGAGCAGGGCCGCGGCGAAGGCCTGCGGATCGAGCCCGGCCAGGTCGCGCGAGGCGGCGGCGCTCAGGAAGCCCGCCACCGCGTCGCTCCCCACCACGGGGCCCACCGTCGCGGCCACCTCGGGGGCGGCGGGGCGACGGCTCGGAACCCCGGCGGGTCGGGTCGCGCCGATCCGGCCGCCCGCGTAGTCGATGAGCGAGCGCAGGGTCCGGTAGTCCGAGAGCTTGAAGCCGGGCTCCGGCGCCAGCCGGTAGTGATCCCGGACGGTCGACACGATGTCGGCCGCCTTCACGGTGTCGATCCCGAGGTCCGCCTCGAGCTCGTGGTCCAGATCCAGGTCCTCGACCGCGTAGCCGGTCTTCCCGGCCACGATCTTCAGGATCTCGCGTTCGATGGGCGCGGTCCCGTGCACCTGGGGCGTGAGATCCGCCGGGGCAGGTCCCGCCGCGCGCGCCTGCAGGCGCGGGGTGGTGGACCGGCGCGGGCCCGCCGAGGCGAACAGGTCGACCTCGGGATTGGAGTGCTCGGTGACCGGGAAGCCGAGGGCGAACAGCGCCGCCAGGGCGTCGAGGAACGAGGCGCGCCCGCCGCGCTTGGGTTGGTTGGTCCAGAGCGCCCGGTGGGGCCGCTGCTTGAGGATGTTCACCACGAACCCGGTCAGCGCCCGCTTGGGGCCGCACTCGACGAAGATCCGCGCTCCGTCGGCGTACATGCGCTCGACCTGGGCGATCCACTCGACCGGCGCCGCGACCTGCTTGGCCAGGAGCTCGATGGCCTTCTCCCGAGCGCCGGGACCGGTGGGGTAGTAGCGGCTGTCCACGTTGGTGGTGATGCGACGGCGGGGCTCGCGCAGGTCCAGCCCCTCGAGGACGCGCCGGAGCGGCTCCGAAGCAGGGGCGACGATGCGGGAGTGGAAGGCGTGGCTGACCGGCAGGGGGTACACCGTGATGCCCCGGCTCTTGAAGGCCTCGGTGGCGGCCTCGACCGCCTCGGACTCGCCGGCGATGACCGTCTGCGTCGAGCAGTTCTTGTTGGCGGCCACGACGTAGCCAGGGATCTCGGCGAGGACCTCCTCCACCTTCTCCACCGAGGTGGCGATCCCGGCCATCTTGCCGAAGTCGTCGATCTTCACCGCCGCCATCTCGCGGCCGCGGGCGCTGACGGCGCGGAGCGCGTCCTCGAAGGACATGATCCCCGCCGCCACCGCGGCGCCGTACTCGCCGAGCGAATGACCGGCGACCACATCCGGGTACACACCGAACGAGGCGAAGAGCCGGAGGATCGCCACGTCCACCGCCAGGGTGGCAGGCTGGGAGATCTCCGTGGCACGCAGCGCGTCGAACTGGGCTTCCTCGGTGAGCCCGGGCAGGCCGCGGAGGTAGGTGGTGAGCGGGCGCCCGAGCAGCGGCTCCATGACCTGGTCCGCTTCGGCGAAGGTGGCCGCGGCGACCGGGAAGTGGTCGGTGAGGTCGAGCCCCATGCCGACGTACTGCGAGCCCTGGCCGGTGAAGAGGAAGGCGAGCTGCCCGTCGCAGGGGACGTCCTCGAGCGAGACCCCGCGCTGGCGGACCAGGTCGTAGCCCTTCCCCTTCTGAAGCGCGCCGACGACCTTCTCCAGCTGCCCGTCGCGCTCGGCGTCCGTCTCGGCCGCGGCGGCCACCCGGAGGGGGGCGTCCGACTCGTAGGGGGCGGCCGTGCCCTTCTGCAACGCGCGGCACCGGGCGACCAACTCTTCGGGGGTGTCCGCCGAGAGCGCCCAGATCCCCTCGGGCGGACGCACCGCGTCCACCGCGCGGGCGGCCACCGGGGCCGGCGCGGACGACGGCGCAGGGGCCGCCGGAGCGGGCGCGACCACCGCGGGCCGGGGGCTGACCCGACCCACCAGCGTCTGGCCGGGCCGGAACTCCTCGAGCACGAGGTGGAAGTTGGTTCCGCCGAAGCCGAAGGCGCTCACCCCGGCGCGGCGCACCGCGTCGGTGTCCCAGGCCTCGGCGCGCGTCTGGACCTGGAGCGGCACGGCCGAGAGCGGCAGGTCGGCGCGCGGGGTCCGGTAGTTGATGCTGGGCGGGTAGACCTTGTGGTGCAGGGCCAGCGCCGCCTTGAGCACCGAGGCCGCCCCGGCGGCCGACTTGAGGTGACCGATGTTGGACTTGATCGACCCGATACGCGCCGGACCCCGGGCCCGCCGCCGCCCTTCGCCGACCAACGCGGAGAGGGCCTCCACCTCGACCTTGTCCCCCACGATGGTGGAGGTGCCGTGGCACTCGAAGAGGTCCACCTCGGCGGGATCCAGGCCCGCCTGCTCGTAGGCGCGCGTGAGCGCCCGCCGCTGACCCTCGGGGTTGGGCGCGGTGATCCCCTTGCCCTTCCCGTCCGACGAGGCGCCGAGCCCGCGGATCACCGCCAGGACCCGGTCCCCGTCGCGAACGGCGTCCGAGAGGCGCTTGAGCACCAGGACTCCGGTGCCTTCGCCCATCACGAAGCCGTTGGCGTCGGCGTCGAAGGGGCGCGAGCCGTCCGGGGAGAGCGCGCCGATCTTGCAGAACTTGATGTAGGTGGGGATCGCCATGGACCGATCGGCGCCGCCGGTCAGGACCATGTCGGTCTCGCCATCTTGGAGGCTCTTCACCGCGGCCTGGACGGCCGCCATGGAACCCGCGCAGGCCGCGTCGGTGGTGAAGTTGGGGCCGCCCAGGTCGAGCGCGTTGGTGATCCGGCCCGCCACCACGTTGGCGAGCTCGCCGGGCATCGAATCCTCGGTGATGGGCGGGAGATCCCGCACCAGCTCGGCCTCGTAGGCCGAGAGGATGGCGACGCGCACCGGGTCGGGCAGGGCCGCGAAGGCGGGGACGTCGGTGAGGGCCTTCCGCAGGGCGGGGAGGTGGACCCGGAGCGTGTAGTCGTTGGTGATCTCCCCGCCCATGGACTGGCCGAGGATGACCCCGACCCGACTGCGGTCGAAGCTGCGCTCCACCCCGTAGCCCGCGTCCTCCAGGGCGTCGGCCGCGGCTTCGAGCGCCATCTGCTGGATCGGGTCGATGAGGCGCGCCGAGGAAGGGGGGATGCGGAACCGGCGCGGGTTGAACTGGAAGGCGGTGATGAAGCCGCCGATGCGCGTGTAGGTCTTGTCCACCGCCGCGCGATCGGCGTCGAAGTAGAGGGCGGGGTCCCAGCGGTCGCGCGGGACCTCGGAGATGCCGTCGAAGCCGGCCACGAGGCCACTCCACAGCTCGGCCGCCGAGCCCGCGCGCGGAAGGCGGCAACCGACGCCGATGATCGCCACCGGCACGTCCCAGGCGTGCGCCACGAGGTCCTCCACGTCGTGCTCGGGGGCATGGAGGGGCTCGGACTCCACCGAAGCGGACGCCACGCCCGCCGGCGCGGGCGCGTAGGCGGCGCGGAGGCTGGCGAGGTCCGGGTGGCGCGCGAGGAGCGCCACCGCGTGCAGGGCACCGACCCCGACCGGCCAGACCTGGTCGAAGGTGTCCCCCGACTCGAACCAACCCACGGCCAGCTCCTCCACGGGGGTGCCCCCGAGCAGGCGCCGGCGCGCCGGGGAGCCGACGGAGGCCACCGCGAGGGCGCCCCCGACACGAAGCAGGTCCGAGGCGGCCAGCCGGTCCAGGCGGGCCCGCAGCGCGGGCGAAGGGTCCAGGTGGGCGAGCAGGACGTCGGAGAGGACCACGCCTTCCACGTCCGGCAGCGCCTCGCCCGGGGCCTCGGGCCAGTCCACCAGCACGCGCGTCCCGGCGGGCAGCGCGGCCACGAGCGCACGCACGTCGAGCTCGCCGGACGGGCCTCCCGACCCGGAGCCGCGCACCAGCACGCCGGTCCACCCCTCGGGCACGGGCGTCGCCGAGGTGATCTCGAGCCAGCACTCCCGACCCGGGATGGGCCGGCCCGCGCGCGCCACGACCGGGCCCGTGCCGGGAGCGGCCGCCGTGTTCACCACGCGCACCCACACGCCCGGGGCCGGCGCGGGGCCCCCGAGGGTCAGATCCACCACGGGGATGAAGCCGGCGGCGGCGGCGCGGCCCACCAGGGAGGCTCGTTCGGCAGGCAGAAGGCTGAACAACCGAGGGGCGGCCATCAGGTGGGCTCCGGAGACGGCACGAGGTATCCCGCGGGCGGGCGGGGTACCAACGGTGAGCGACGGTTCATCCAGTGTTACGCACCACCGTCGTCCGGATCCGCATGCGCGTCCTCGCCCTCCTCGCCCTCCTCGTCGTTCCCCTGTCCGCGGCCCGGGCTCAACCGGCCGGTGGCAACGCGCTCACCGCTCGGGCCCAGCTGCGCTACGAGGACGTGCTCACCACGCGGGACGGGACCCGCTGGCGGGGCCGGATCGTCAAGCGCGGTGAGGTCTTCGTGATCCGTCTCGAGGGGCAGAGCGAGGTCTCGGTGGCCCAGGCGGACGTGGTCAGCGTGACTCGGGAGTTGGCACCCGGCTACCTTCACACCGGACAATGGGCCGTGCGTGGGGGGCTGGGAGGTGAGTTCGGGTACGTGTTCGCGTCGAGCTCGGGCGTGGGCCTCCACTACGGCGGCCTGCTGGAGACGGCGTTGACGCGCAATTTCGGCGGCTCCTTCGAACCCGAGCTGATCGTCGCCATCTCACCCCTCACCAACGAAGACGGCGTCTATACGTGGCAGGTTGGCGTCGGGACCCGCTACTACCTGACACACACCCGCCGCGCCAAGCCCTTCACCGACACCCAACTGGTCCTCTATGGCGCCCGGAAAGACCTCGGCCTGCGCACCGGACCCGGGATCATCCTGGACCTCAGCCAGAACATCGGGATCGGCGTCCAGCAGGGGGTCACGCTCATGACCCAGCGGGTCGGCGAGGGCGTCTCCGCGGCCATCGGGTACCACTTCGTGGTGAACGGCCAGGCCCGGTTCTAAGCGGGCCTCAGCCGACCGCGCGGCCCTGCCGGACCAGCAACCCGGCGGCGATGGCGTAGGCGAGCAGGCCCACGCCCAGGGCGGCGCCATGCCCGACGTTCCGGGCCACCAGCACCGTGCCCAGCCCCCCCACGACGCTCATCCACCCGTTGAGCGCCCAGGCCAGGGCCACCATGCCCGGCGCCCGCCCACCGACGGTCCGCAGCAGGGTGGAGAAGGGGATCCCGAGGAGGAAGGCGAGCGGGAGCACCGGGATCGCCACCAGCGCGAGGCGCAAGCCGAGCGGCAGGTCGAAGGCGAGGGCCTCGAGCAGCCGCGGCGCGGCGAGCGCCGAGAGCAGGCCCACCCCCACGGCGAGCAGCAGGAGCCGCGGCAGACCGGCACGGAGCGTCTCGGCGTCCCGCCGGCCGGCCCACAGGCTCCCCGCGCCAGAGCCCAGGAGCATCAGCGTGACCACGGTGCTGACGGCGTACGCGGGATGCCCCACGTACAGCACCATGGCGTGTACCAGCCCGAGCTCGACGGCGAAGTAGCCGTAGCCGAGGCACGCGAACACGCCGGCGAGGGCGAGGCGCCGGGGTACCGCCGTCGCGTCACGCAGCCGTCCCAGGACCAGCGGCAGCAGGATCACCAGGCCCACCCCGGCGAGCAGGGCCGCCTGGCCGATCAGCGTCCGGTACAGGGTCGCCACGGGCGGCGGACGGGGCGCGCGCAGGGCGGCCAGCACGCTGGAGAACGTGTCGGCGTAGGGATGGTCGTCGGTCTGCACGACCGTCTCGCCGCGCTTCTCCGCCCACCGCTGGAGCGCGTTGCCACCGATCAGGCGCACCCCCCGGAAGGTCCGCGCGGCGTCGTCGGCCCGGGCGAGCTCGTCTTCCGTCCAGGGTCGCGGTCGGGCCAGGAGCAGGTTGCCCATGGGATCGAAGAGCAGCGCGTCCCAGGGGGACTCCACGCCGCGGGCCTCGAGCGCGGCGACGGCCGCCGGGAGCGAGTGGGCGGTGTTGAGGTTCACCGCCACCGAGAGCACACCGTCGGGCTCGAGCGCGCCGAACCAGGTCCCGAAGGCCTCCCGGGTCTCCAGCAGCGCCGGAGACCACGCGCTCGCCAACACACCCGTGGCCGAGAGGAGGTTGGCGTTGAGCAGCTGGATCACCCGGTAGGGCGTGTCGGCGCGGGCCACGGCCGCCCGCGCGTCCAGGACGATCCGCCGCGTACGGGGGTCGGTGAAGGGGTTGAGCGGGCTGTCTCCGTAGGCCCGGTCGGCCAGGTCGAAGGCCGCGCTCGAGATGTCGATGGCGTCGACGTCGAAGAAGCCGGCGCGCCGGGCCAGGACCACCTCGGGCCCGGCCGCCGCGGCCAGCACCGCCACGCGCCCGCCCGGGGGGACGATGGCGTACACGAGGCTGCGGCCGACGATGCGGCTCTCCTCCACCAGGCGGGCCTCGGAGTCGATGACCACGGACGCCGAGGCGTTGTCGAGCAAGATCGTGCTCCCGCGCGCACCGCGATGGTGGGCGACTCGGGCGAGGGGCGTCCACCGCGACTCCACCACCTCCTCCTCGGACCAGGCCACCGACACACGGACGGGCAGGAGGTCGGACGGGACCGCCACCGCCGCGAGCGCGACCCCGAGCCCCGCGACCAAGCGGGCTCCCCGACCTCCGACCGCCGCCGCCCCGAACAGCGCCGGGAGGACCACCGCGAAGATCGCGTCCGGCCCCTGCCAACCGGCGAGCAGGGCCAGGAAGCCGACGGCCCCGAGCGCTCCGCCCACGAGGTCCCAGCCGTAGAGCGCGGCCGCGTCGGCGGGGCGACGGCCGGTGGCGCCGGCGAAGGCGATCCCGGCCAGGGCCGGGGGCAGGGCGAGGAGCGGGAGCACCCCGGCGAGCGCTCCCCAGCGGGTGAGGGCGAACCGACCGTCGGCGCGCTCGAACCAGGTCTGGCCTTCGCCCCCGGGAGCCACGAGCGGCACCGCCACCAGCACCGCCACGGCGAGCACCGAGGCGGCCGCCTGCGCGAGGGTCCACCGGGCCACGGCCGGGGCGGGGTCCGTCCCCACGAGCCCGGGCCACCGGTTCCAGGCGATCGCCCCCGCGCACAGGCCCAGCATGGCGAGGCTCAAGGCCACGTGGGCGAGGTCGGCGAAGAGCACCACCGCGAAGATGCGGGTGAGGAGGAGCTCGTAGGCGAGGAGGCTGGCCGAGGCGCCGAAGAGCGCGAAGCGGAGTCGGACCTCCGCGCTAGCCACGGGGCACGGTCGCGAGGAGCGCGTCCAGCGCCGCGTACACCTCCTCCACCGGGCGGGGCACGTAGCTGGTGGACGGGGCCACGTCGGCGAGCCAGCCGGCGATGCGCTCCTCGTCGAAGTGCGGCGCCCAGGCGCCGTAGCCGAGCGCGGCCAGGTAGCGGGCGTTGAGCACCTGCTCGTACTGACCGTCGATCGGCACGGCGAACATCGGCACGCCCAGGTGCACACACTCGCTCATCAGCGAGAAGCCGCCCCCGGCGACCACCGCCCGTGCGGTGCGGAGATCCTCCACGAAGCCCGCCTCCGAGAAGTCTCGGATGCGACAGTTCCCCTGCTCCCCCTCCCGGCGCAGCCCGTACACCACGAACCGGCCGGGGAGGCGGTTCAGGAAGGGGACCAGGCCGTCGTTGGCCGCCGTCTGGTACACCAGCACGTGGTCCCGCGGCTCACGGCGGGCGGACGCGATCTCCGGCCGGAGGATGGGCGGGACCAGGGTGGTGCGCTCCTTGCGCACGGGGGGATGGAAGAAGGTGGTGATGAGGTAGTGGAAGGCCCCGGGCAGCTTCACCTTGACCGCCGCCTTCGCGAGCTGGAAGTCGGGGTCGGCGACGATCTCCGGCGGGTGGGTGCACCGGTTGATGATCTGCATGTTGTCCAGGCTGATCACCGGGACGAAGTGGTTGAGCCCGAAGTAGAACGCCCAGGACTCGAAGTCCGACACCACGACCTCGGGATCCGCCCCGTCCTCGAGGAGGTCGCGGTAGACCGCGATGTTGCGGGCCAGCCCGGCGGGGGCCTGACCCAGGTTCCCGAGGATCGACCGGCCGAGGTCGAGCGCGTTCCCGTCGTAGGCCAGGTGGAGGCCGTGGATCTCGTGGACCCGCACCCCCGCGCGGCCTTCGAAGCGCCCGGCGAGGAAGGTGTAGGCGCGCGACGAGGCGACCACGCGCACGTCGTGGCCGGTGGCCGCGAGGTGCTCGATCACCACGCGCGAGCGCGTGGCGTGACCCATGCCCTCACCGACCACGCCGTACAGGATGCGCATGCGGCCTCATAGCCGCGCCGTCGGGCCTCGCCTACGCGGGCACCAGCCTGGGGGAGACCGCGAGGGTGCGCACGCGCGCGACGGCCGCACCGAGCTCCAACAGCCGGACGCGCAGCCGCACGCCTCGCTCGGGATCCCCGAGCCCTTCCGCCACCCTGCGGGCCAGGCGCGCCACGCCGGGCAGGCCGAACTCCTGGGCCGACCCGGCGAGCTCGCCCGCCAACACTCGCGCCTCGGCGATCTCGGACCGGGCCACGAGGTCGAAGAGACGCGCGACGCCCGCGGGCAGGTCCTCGATGAAGCGCTCCGTCAGCTCCGCGAGGAGCGGATCCTCGGGCTCGGGGAGCGGGTCCGCGGCCACCTCGGGGACGTCCAGGATGGCGGCCACCGTGGTCAGGAGCTCGATCCGGTCGATGGGCTTGGTCAGGTAGCCATCCGCGCCGGCCGCGAGGCAGCGCTCGCGATCGCCCGGGAGCGCGTTGCCCGTCACCGCGACGACCGGCCCGCGGTACCCCTCGGCCCGCAGCTGGCTCGTGGCCGCGTACCCGTCCATCCCCGGCATCTGCATGTCCATCAGGACCAGGTCGAAGCTCCGCCGCGCCCTCCACTCGGCCAGCACCCGGTCGACCGCCACGCGGCCGTCGTCCGCCACCTCCACCTCGGCGCCCGCTTTGCGGAGCAGCGCGGTGAGGAGGAGCTGGTTGTCGCGCCCGTCGTCCACCACCAGGACCCGCCCCGTGACGGTCGGGGCGGTCGTCACCGGCGCGGGACGGGCCGGAGCGCGCTCCAGCACCTCGATGGCGCGGCTGTCGGCCACGGGCCCGGCGCTGAACGTGAAGGTGAGCGTCGTCCCGACGCCCGGCGTGCTCGCCGCCTGGAGGCTCCCCCCCAGCATGTCGGCGAGCCGGCGGCTGATGGCCAGCCCCAGGCCGGTGCCTCCTACCGCCCGTCCCGCCTCGGTCTGGGTGAACGGCTCGAAGAGCTCGTCCAGCAGGGCGGGATCGATCCCCACCCCGGTGTCGATGACCCGGAGCTGGAGCAGCCCGTCCGACGGCGCCGCCACCTCCACCCGGACCTCGCCCCGGTCGGTGAACTTCATCGCGTTGGAGACGAGGTTGAGCAGGACCTGGCGGACCCGCACCGGGTCGCCCACGAACCGGGACGGGACCGGTCCCGCGCAGGCGGCCACGAGCCCGATGCCCTTCTCGGCCGCCCGAGGCTCGAAGAGCTCGACCACCCCCCCGACGAGCCCGGCGGTGTCGACCTCCGCGGGCTCGGGGTGCACGCGGCCCGCCTCGATCCGCGCCAGGTCGAGGATGTCGTTCAGGATCTCCATGAGGTGGGCGGAGTTCCGGCGGACGGTGGCGAGGTGGGCCAGCCGTTCGGCCTCGGGCAGGCTCTCCTCGGCGAGCAGCTCGACGTAGCCGAGGATGGCGGTCATCGGCGTCCGGATCTCGTGGCTGACGTTGGCCAGGAACTCCGTACGCGCCCGCGCCCGCGCCTCGGCCAACTCCTTCGCCGTGCGCAGCTCCGCCTGGACCCGCTTCTGCTCGGTGATCTCCGCCGCGAGGTGGAGGGTCCCACCGTCGGGGAGGCGCGCGGAGGCGAGCTGGATCCAGCCCCCCAGCACGCGCTCCTCCCCGGCCCCCTGCAGTCCGGCGTGCAGGGCGCGGCGCAGCTCGAGCCACTCCGTCTGCCCGAGCCCGCTGGGCCACTGCCCGCCGGCCGAGACGACTTCGTCGAGGAGCTCTTCGTGGGTCATGCCCGGCTCGAGCCTCCCCACGGAGGGAGCCACGAGCGCCCGATACCGCTCATTGAAGGCCACCAGTCGGTCGCCAGCGTCCCAGACCGCGGCGGCCACGGGCATGGCCTGGACGGGGGCGGAAGCGGCGTCGCCCCCCGCGTGCGTGCCCGCGGGATCGGCGTCGGAGAACACCCAGAGCTCCGTCCCCGCGTCCTCGGTGACCTGCCAGCGGGTGGCGCGGGCCGCGGCGCCGAGACCGAGCCGGCGGGCCTCGGGGAAGCCCGCGGCGCGATCGGCTTCGTAGAAGCGGCGCACCATGGAGGCGTGGGCCCCGAAGGCCGCGGCGAAGAAGTCCTCGACCGAGTCGATGGGCACCCCGAGCTCGGCCGCCAGCGCGCGGTTGGGCCGCACACGCTCACCGTTCCGCACCGCGGCCGGAACCGGCAGGCGGTCGAGGAGGGCGTGGACCCGCCCCGCCGCACGCTCGACGGCGCTGGCCGCCGAGGCGCGCGCGGTTTCGGACTGGTCCGCGACGAGAGCGGCGTGTCGCACCCGCGTATCGGCGTCCACCCGGAGGGAGCGACGCTCCCACGCCAGGGCCAGGAGCACCCACACGAGCGCGACCGCGCCCCCGGCGCCCACGCGGGCCGCGAGCAGGGACCGACGCACCGGAGCCGCGTCCAGGGCCACCCGCACCGCGGCCTCGACCCGCCCGTCCGGCCCGCGCACCGGGGCCCAGGCGGTCACCAGCTCGCCGCGCGCGTCGGAGCGGACCTCGAGGTCCACGGTGGCCTCCCCGCGGAAGGCGGCCTCCGCGGCGGCGGGCACCGTCCCGGCGTCGAGCCCGGGGGGGATGCGCCCCTCCCACCCCGTGTCGATGGCGCCGTTCTGATTGAAGTCCGACTCGGCGTCGACCAGGTGGATGTAGCCCCCCTCGGGCGTGCGCCGGAGCGTGCCGACGTCCCGCACCCGAGGGTTGGCCTGCTCCCACCGGCGCTCGGCGGCGAGGAGCAGCAGGTAGACCGGGTCGTCGACCGCAACGCGGTCCGGCAGCTCCGCGTGGCCGAGGATCGAGAGCTCGGCCGCGTAGGTGGGCGCGTACCCCCCGAGCGTGGCGGTCAGCGTGTGTCGGGCGGCGCTCTCCGCCAGGGAGATCGCGGCGACCCCCGCAGCCACGCCCGCGGCGGCCGCCACCAGCCAGCCTGCGGCGCGTCGCCAGCGGACGTCGATCTCCATGACCCCGGATCGGAACGCCGCTCGCGGCCCTTGAGTGGCCGGGGTCTTCCCCGGGGACCGGGCACCGAGCCGTCAGCGGGCGTCCGGCGGGGACTCATCGGGAGGGGCGATCGGGAGGAGCACGCGGAAGCGCGTGCCGACCGGGAGCGGCTCGACCATCAGCCGGCCGCCGCAAGCCCGGACGGCGTGCTGGGTGATGGCCAGATCCAGCGAGCCGTCGCCGAACCGCCACGCACCCGGCGACTCCTGGAGCACCCGGGGCTGATCCGGCGCCAGCGCGAGGCCGTTGTCCTCCACGAGGAGCTGGACGGCCCCCGCGAGGCCGCGCACCTGGACCCGCAGGAGGTTCTCGGCCGGGGCCCTGCTCGGAAGCGACCGGAGGGAGCGCACCACGAGGTTCCGAGCCAGCTGGCCGATCCGGTTCCGGCTGCCCCGCACCGTCGGGGCCGGCAGCGACTCGAAGGAGAGCCGGGCCCGCCGCTGCAGGTCCCTCCGCAGCATCCGCAGGACCGTACCGGTCACCTCGCCGACGTCCACGTCCTCGAGCGGAGCGGCCTCCCCGACCGGGGGCCGGAGACCCTCGACCAGAGACTCGATGTGCCCGGCCAGCTCGTTGGCGTCGCCGAGGACCTCGCGGAGCTGGGAGAGGTCGGAGGTGCTGGACTCGCGCACGTTGAGCCGCGAGAGGCCCACGCCGACCTCGTCGAGCATGAGCCGCAACGAGAGGACGGGCGACGCGAGCGCCTGGGACACCTCGGCGGCGGCCACGTCCGCGGCGAACGCCTGGCCGGTGTCGTACAGCGACCGCTCCAGGTCGGCGATTCGCCGGCGCATGTCGTAGACGCTGAGCGCCTCCCGGAGGGCGAGCTCGAGATCGCCGACGTCCCAGGGCTTGCGCAGGTAGCGGTGCACCTCGCCCCGGTTGATGGCGTCGATCACGGCGGCGAGATCGGCGAAGGCCGTGATCAGGAGGATGACCACGTCCGGGAACTCGCGGTGCACCACCTCGGCCAGGTCGATGCCGGTCATGCCCGGCATGCGCTGATCGGTGAGGACCACGCCCACGTCCGACTGCGGATCCCTCAGCACGGCGAGCGCGCGATCCCCCGACGTGGCGGTGCGGATGGCGAACACCCGGTCGTACATCGCCTCGAAGACGCTCAGGTTGTCGGCCTCATCGTCCACGTAGAGGATCGTGGCCGGCATCCGTGTCTCCGCTACACCTCCGCCATCATTCACGGGCGCTGCTCTTCGGTCAAGCGCGGGGGCGGGGCGGCGACTCCCGGAAGGGCCCGCTGCGACGCCGGAAGGCGCACGATCATCTCGGTTCCGCGACCGACCGTGCTCTCGACCCGGATGGTGCCGCCCAGCGCCGTGACGATGCGGTTGCAGATGAACAGGCCCATCCCCATGCCGCTCCCCGGACCCTTGGTGGTGAAGAAGGGCGTGAAGAGCCGGGATCGGTTCTCGGGCGGGATGCCCGGCCCGTTGTCGCGGATGGACAGGACGACCATCCCCTCGGCGTGCGTGCCGGTCACCGTGAGCTTGCCGCCACCCTTGGAGTTGAGCGCGTCCACCGCGTTCTGGACCAGGTTGGTCAGGACCTGGTTGATCTCGTCGGGGACGCAGTCCACGTTGCCCGTCCCGGCCAGGTTCACCTCGACCTGGATCTCCGCCTGGGCGGTCGGGGTCACGAGCCGCAGCACGTCTCGGACGCCGTCGAAGAGCGGGAAGCTGACCGGCACCCGCCGGTAGCCGTCACGGCTGTACCGCCGCATCAGCTCGACGGTGTCGGTGATGCGACGCATCCCGACCTCGATCGTGTCGAACATGCGCCCGAGCCGGGTCGAGAGCGCGTCGATCCGCGCCACGCTCACCGGGTCCGAGACGGAGCGCATGAGCCCGATGGCCTCCTGCGTGTCGCGGTTCACCACCGTGATGGCGGTGCGGACGTAGTTCAGGGGGTTGTTGATCTGGTGCGCCAGGCCGGAGGTGATGACCTCGAGCGTGTCGAGGTTCTTGGTGAGGATGGCCTCGGCCGCGTTGGCCTGGTCGCGCAGCAGCCGGCGGACCGTCGCCTTGAGCACCTCGGCGTCGAACGGCTTGGCGATGTAGGCGTTCGCCCCCTCGTCCAGCCCCTGGATGCGGGACTCCACGTCCCCGCGCGCCGTGAGCATGAGCACGGGCGTGAGCCGCGTACGCTCGTCGGCCCGCAGGCGGCGGAGGAGCTCGATGCCGTCCACCCCCGGCATCATGTAGTCGGAGATGATGAGGTTGGGCGCGTACTTCAGCGCGCGCTCCAGCCCCTCCTCGCCGTTGAAGGCCGCGAGGATCTTGTAGTCGCCCTGGAGCGTGGCCTGGATCGAGTGCAGGACGTCGTCGGAGTCCTCGACCACCAGGATCGCGTGGGTGTGGCGCGCTTCGTCCGGATCGCGCTCGATGCGTCGCTTCTCCGTGGCCGCCTGGATGTCCAGCAGCCGGTACCCGAGGGGATCCGCCACCTGGAGCGCCCCGCCGGTGAGGCCGATCGGCCGCTCGTCCGCCTCGGATCGGAGCGACTCGGCCGGGAGGTGGCTGTTGCCCAGGCGCAGCGCCACCGTGAAGGTCGCGCCGACCCCCGGAACGCCCACCGCCTCGATGGTGCCGCCGTGTTGGAGGACGATCTCCCGGGCCAGGGCCAGGCCGATGCCCGTGCCTCCGTGCGCCCGGTTCGATCCGCCGTCCACCTGGTAGAAGCGGTCGAAGATGCGCGTGGCCAGGTGCGGGGGGAAGCCCGGCCCGGTGTCGGCCACCCGGACCATGATGCGGTCCCCCTCCCGCCAGATCACGCAGGCGACCTTCCCCTTGTCCCCGGTGAACTTGAGCGCGTTCGCGATCAGGTTCACGAACACCCGGTCCAGCCGCCGCACGTCGCACCAGACGATGGCGTTGGGGACCGCGGTGTGGAAGCTGAGCTCGATCTCCTTGCGGGAGGCGAGCGGCGCGATGTCCGAGAGGAGCGCGCGGAGGTGCGGGACGAGGTCGCGCTCCCGGGCCTCCATCTCCATCGCGCCCGCCTCGGAGCGGGCGAGCGAGAGCAGGTCCCCGACCAGCTGGTCCAGTCGCAGCCCGTTGCGGTACATCCGCTGCAGCTCGGTGCGCTCGAAGTAGCGCAGGTCCCCCGCCGACTCGTCGTGCAGTCGGTTCTGCAGGGCCGAGTTGATGACGGTGAGGGGCGTGCGGAGCTCATGCGTCATGTTCTGGAAGAACATGGACTTCTGCACGTCCATGACCTTGAGCCGCTCGTTGGCCTCCTCGAGGTGGGCCCGGGTGCGCTCGACCACGACCTGGGCCTCGACCTGGGCCCGATGGAACCGGTAGGCGAGGATCTGGGCGGCGGTGGAGAGGACCGCGATGGACAGGAGGAAGAAGAGGTTCGCGATGCCGTGGAAGAGATCCGTGGGGAGGCCGTTCACGGCGAGGTTGAGCACCACGAAGGAGGCCACGACCGAGGCGTAGGCCACCAGCACGACGCGGATCGGCCAGACGAACAGGAGGCCGGCGGCGACGAGGACGAGGTGGAGGCCCTGCGAGTACACCGACGCCATCCCGCCCAGGAGCGCCGTCATGACGCTGATGCCGAAGCCGCCGATCGCGAGGTACGCCGCCGAGAACAGGTACTGGTTCCGATCGAAGTGGGGGGTCCGCACCATCGGCAGGAGCGTGAAGGTGAGGACGGTCAGGATCGCCCGCATGCCGAGGAGGATCCACAGGCTCTCCGCGGGCGCGAGCAGGTAGTCCGTGATGCCGAAGAGCGGGTAGAGCACCCCGGCGATCCACAGCAGCGTACGCGTGCCGTTCCGGTTCCGCTCCAGCACCCACCGCTGCCAGCGTTCCTCGACCTCCGCGTCCGACGACAGGTGGGCGCCGGGCCGATTCGGACCGGTCATCCCCGTTCCAGGTAGGCGAAGGGGTTGACCCCCGTCGCGTCCCGTCGGATGCCCACCTCGAACCCGAGCGGCGCGGCCCGGCGAGCCAGCTCCAGGGTGCGAGCCTCGGGCCGGTACCGGAGGTTCCACTCGAGGAGCACCTCCATGAACCAGCGCGCGGGCGACTCGGGCACCATGTTCCCGATCCACAGGCTGCCGCCGGGCTCCACGCACTCGGCGAGGGCACGGGCGGCGCGCTGCCAGACGGGATCGCCGAAGTAGTCGAACAGGCCGGCCGAGTAGACGAGCGCGTAACGGCCGAGGTCCGTGGGCGCGGAAGAGTTGAAGATTAGCTGCGTGGCCGACTCGTTCCGGTAGGTGACCCGCACCTCGGGGTGCCGCCCGTTGGCGAGCTCCTGGGTGAGGCGGCGGTAGGCGAAGGCCAGCGCGGCGCGTTCCTGCTCGAAGAGGACGAACTCCACGGAGGTGCGGAAGGGGGGCGAGGACTGGAGGAGGTCGAGGATCTCCTCCGCCGGGCCCGCCGCGACGGCGAGGACACGCACCGGGGCGAGCGAAACGGACCGGGCCTCGATCACCTCGGCGAGGGCGTCGCGGAGCAGGCGCTTGCGCGCGCGCACGGCGTCTCCCGTCCGGTTTCCCGTCCCGAAGGCGGTCATGATCCGGGCGAAGAGCGAGTTCCCCGCGAAGTCGTCCCGGTAGATGTGGTTCATCAGGACGAAGTCGCCCGCGTAGCGGAGCGGCTTGTTCCGGGCCCGCGCCATGAAGGGCGAGGTCATGAAGAGCGGGCGCAGGAGCCGGTCGGCGTAGGGAGCGAGCGCCGTTCCGGCGGCCGGATCCGACCCCAGCCAGACCTGGTTGAGCTCGTCCGAGGCGGCGATCATCTGGGGCAGGATCTGCTGCCGCACGAGCTCGCGCACCGCGTCGAAGCCCGCCGCGGCCCCGGGGCTGCTCCACGCCTCGGCCGGGAGGTCCCGCTCCAGCGCAGCCGCCCGCTCCTGCACGTCCTCCAGGAGGAGGCGGAAGTCGGCGAGGAGCGCCTTGAGCGGCGCGTACCCGTCCACCTTCCACGGCCGGCGGGCGAGGGCGTCACCGGCCGGCGGGCGCCAGGCGCGGATTCGAGCGATCTGCAGGACGGCGTCGAGATCGGCGAGCCCCGCGAAGGAGACGCCGAGGACGTCCACGCTCAGCCGCTCCACGCGCGCGGGGCCGGACCAGGCACAGACATCGTCGAAGTCGATGGTGAGCGAGAGCATCGCGCCCTGCCCGGGCCACGGGGCCTGCTGAGGCCACGCGAGGGCGGCCCCGGACTGGCTGATGTTCAGGAGCGAGCCCGACACCCGGACCCCCTCCACCTCCACGCTCACCCGCGGGGTGAGCGGGGCGAAGGCCGCGGCGCCGAGGCGCTCCATGCGGAAGTTCCGCTCGGCGGGCGGCGGAGACTGCAGCTCGTGGAACGCGCGGGGGGCGGTGGGGTCGGGGGACTCGATGTCTCCCGGCGCGGGTTTCGACCCGTCTCGACCGTCCTGCAACTGCTGCTCCGCGTCTGTCCGAACCGAGCATACGACAGATCGGTCCCGCGGTAAACCATCCTCATCCGCCGGCTCTCGCGGCCCCCTCCCCCGCCAGGTCCGTCTCGAAGAGGGTACGCGCCGACGCTGCCCCGTCCGTCCGCCTCAGCACGTACATGAGCTTGGTGGTGGCGGCCTCCACGGTCATGGCCCCGGCGGACCAGGCGCCGTTGTCGAGCGCGGCGCGCCCGCCCTGGTAGGCGGTGAGGTCGATCGCGCCCGCGGTGCACTGACTGGTGATCGCCACCGGCACACCCGCGTCGGTGGCGCGTCGGATCGCCCCCGGCCACGCCTCGCGCGGGACGTTCCCGGCGCCGAAGGCCCGGACCACCACGCCCCGGGCGCCGGCCTCCACCGCCCGATCGATCGCCCCGGGTCCGGTGCCGGGCGTCACCGACACCACCTCGACGCGGCGCTCGAAGCCCGGCTCGAAGCGGAACGGCCCCGTGGGGCGGAGGGGGGGCGTGCCCTTCTCGCACTCCACACCCATCTCCAGGAGGGGGGCCAGGTTCGGGGAGATGAAGGCGTCGTAGGCCTGGATGTCCGTCTTCGTCGAGCGGTTGCCGCGGTAGAGGCAGCGCCCGAAGAAGATCGAGACCTCCGGGAGGTCCATCGACGCGCAGAGCGCCGCGTGGATCAGGTTCGTGCGGGCGTCCGTCCGCACCTTCGCGATCGGCCGCTGCGCGCCCGTGAGCACCACGGGCTTCGTCAGGCCGCGCAGCATGTAGGAGAGCGCCGAGGCGGTCCACGCCATGGTGTCGGTCCCGTGCACCACCACGAAGCCCGCGTAGGCATCCAGCTCCTCCGCCACCCGCGCGCCGATCCGCTCCCAGTCGGCCGGGCCCAGGTCCGTCGAGTCCTCGTTGCAGAGGAGCTCCGCCGTCACGTCCACCTCGCGCTCCAGGCCGCGCAGGTAGGTCAGCACGTCCCCCGCGAGGAGCGAGGGCTCCAGCGGTCCCGGGTCGCGCGACGTCATGCCGAGGGTGCCGCCGGTGTAGAGGAACAGGACGCGCGGGAGCATCCGCCCCCGTATCCCCCGGGGCCCGGCGCGACCGCGCGCGGGCGCTGGCCACCTGGGGGCTCGTCGGTTACCCGGCGCACGCTGGGCCGCTAGCTCAGTCGGTAGAGCACCGGACTTTTAATCCGTGGGTCACGGGTTCGACTCCCGTGCGGCCCACCAGCTCTACACCCCGATCCCATCGTCTAGCCAGGTCAGGACAGCGGGTTTTCATCTCGCCAACACGGGTTCGAATCCCGTTGGGATCACCAAACAGGAAGGGGTCTCTTCGGAGGCCCCCTCCACTCCCGAATTGCGATCTTCGAGGTTGGCCGATTCGGCAAGTATATCGAAGGGTTGCCGCCAAGTCACGGTGAGCTTTCCGGCCGCCCACGTCGAGTTCTGAAGTACGAATTTCAGGAGCTTCTGCTGCTCTTCCGGGGGCTGCCCGGCGAAGAGGCGGGGGGCCTCGTGCGCCAGCTCCAGCAGGATGATCCCTTCGTCGAGGTACGCCTGGTTCGCGTTCTCGTGGTCCTCGATCTGGTGGCGCAGGGCGCGTTGACGGTCGCGCCACTCGGTCGCGTGGCGGTCGAAGAAGGCGGTGTCGATCACCCCGTCGAGCTTGTCCAGGTACATCTGGTCGATGCGCTTCTGGATCTTCGCGCACTCCTCTTCGAGCCGGCCGACCG
>Ga0172372_10002941_pt1 | contig 25487 bp, 20 predicted proteins | sample LakKiv5m_2_FD_114544 | JGI IMG/M metagenome (GOLD analysis project Ga0172372, IMG submission 114544) | Freshwater microbial communities from Kabuno Bay, South-Kivu, Congo - kab_092012_9.5m | ecosystem: Environmental > Aquatic > Freshwater > Lake | place: Democratic Republic of the Congo...
CACATCGGCCTCCCGAAGCTTATGGATGATCTCCTCAGTCGTGTATCTCTGCTTCGCCATCGTCCACGTCTCCTGTCCCTTTTTTGAACATTAAACATGGACCAAAAATACCGGGTCAGGTCAATCAATTTCGTCACTCGCATCTGCGAAATGGTCTACCAGCGGTTCCAGACCGAGCTCGCGGCACAGCCCCCAGGCACACCGGCTGCGACGATCGAAGCCGAGGTGCGCGAACGACACTTTGGTGGTCGACTGATCGCCGCTGCGTTTGGCGCCGCACCCATGACCACCGAACTCACTGAATTCATGGAGCGCTGCCTCGATGTCGCGCTGCCAAATGGCTATGGTGCGACCGAAGTCATGGGCGTCACCATGAACAACAAGGTCATGCGCCCGCCAGTCATCGACTGGAAACTCATCGACGTGCCCGAGCTCGGGTATTTCCTCACCGACCAACCGCACCCGCGCGGCGAACTGCTCGTGAAAACGCACACGGTGATGAAAGGCTATTTCAAAAATCCGGCAGCAACGGCGGCGGTGTTCACCGAGGACGGCTATTACCGCACCGGCGACATCATGGCGCACATCGGCGAGGACGAGCTGATTTATGTTGATCGGCGCAACAACGTGCAGAAACTCGCGCAGGGCGAGTTCGTAGCCATTGCCCAACTCGAAACCACCTACACCAATGGCGATCCGCTCATTGCGCAAGCGTTTCTTTATGGCACCGCCGAGCGTGCGTATCTGCTTGGCGTGTTCGTGCCTAACCTGGAGGCGATGCAGCGCGCGGGCATCAACGTGGCCGACCCGCAGGCTATCAAGAGCAAGGTACGCGAAACGCTGCAGAGCATCGCCAACCGTGAACAGCTGCAGTCGTACGAAGTGCCACGCGATTTTATCGTCGAACTGGAGCCCTTCTCTGCAGCGAACGGTTTGTTGACGGAAGTGGGCAAACCCAAGCGACCGTCGCTCAAGGACAAGTACGTGCCTCAGCTCGAGCAGTTGTACGCCGATATCGCCGCAAAGCAGGCGGGCGAACTCGATGAGCTGCGTGCCTCCGGCCGAACTGCGCCGGTCATTGAGACCCTGGCCCGCGCTGTGGCCGCCACACTCGGCATCGAAGCGATCGATCCGCAGCAGCCGTTGAGCTTCGAGGATCTGGGTGGTGACTCGCTGAACGCGTTGTCGCTGTCGCTGTTGCTCGAAGAAATCTATGACATAGAAGTTCCGGTTGGCGTGATCACTCATCCGTCCGGCAACTTGAGCAAGCTTGCGGCATTCATCGACGAGGCCCGTCGACCGGGCGCCTCACGACCCACGTTCGCCAAAGTTCACGGCAAAAACGTCACACAGGTGACGGCTGCCGAATTGACCCTCGAAAAGTTCATCGACCCCGACATTTTGCGTACGGCACATTCGGCAGCTCCCATCGTGGCTGGGACACCGCGTACGGTGCTCGTGACGGGCGCCAACGGCTACCTCGGTCGCTTCCTGATGCTGGCCTGGCTTGAACGCATGGCGGAAAGTGGCGGCCGCGTGATCTGCATCATCCGCGGCGCCGATGACGCCGCCGCCCTGCGCCGTATCGAAGAGGCGATGGACTGCGGCGATACACAGCTCTCGGCTCACTTTCGCAAGCTTGCAGCGAAGCACCTTGAAGTGCTCGCAGGCGACCTCGCCGAACCCTGCCTCGGGCTCGACGAACCCACTTGGACGCGCCTCGCTGCCACGGTCGATCTCATCGTGCACCCGGCGGCGCTCGTCAACCATGTTTTGCCCTACTCCCAATTGTTTGGCCCGAACGTGGTGGGTACGGCTGAACTGATCCGGCTCGCCATCACGCAGCGACTCAAGCGCTTCGTCAATGTCTCGACGGTAGCGGTGGCTTTCTCGCCGGGAGCCCGTCCTCTCGATGAAGAGTCGGATGTCCGTCTGGCTTCGCCGGTACGTCCGGCGGTGGGTGACGGCTACGCGCTTGGATATGCCACCAGCAAATGGGCGGCCGAGGTGCTTTTGCGGGAGGCTCATGCGAGATTTGCTCTGCCCGTGACGAACTTCCGCTCGGACATGATTCTTGCGCACCGTCGATACCAGGGACAGCTCAACGTGCCAGATATGTTTACACGTTGGGTTTACAGCGTCCTCAAGACGGGCCTTGCCCCGCGTTCGTTTTATCTTGAGAGCGGCGCGACAAGAGCACATTACGACGGTCTGCCGGTAGATTTCACTGCGGCGGCGGTGCTCGAACTTGGCGAACGACTGCGAGAGGGATTCCATACCTTCCACGTGGTCAATCCGCATAATGACGGCATTTCGATGAACGAGTTCGTCGACTGGCTCGCCGAGGCCAGCAAACCCATCAAGCGCATCGACGACTATGCCGAGTGGTTGTCGCGGTTCGAGACCGCATTGCGCGCATTGCCCGAGCAGGAACGTCAGCAGTCGGTGCTGCCGCTAATCCATCAGTTGCGTACACCGATGACCGCCTCGGCCGGATCGCACGTGTCGGCGACGCGTTTCCACGCTGCGGTGCGCGAGTCGGGCATCGGTGCCGATACCGACATTCCGCATCTCGACCGGACGCTGCTCGCCAAGTACGTCGCGGATCTGCAGGCTCATGGTCTAAGCTGAGTCGATCAGCAAAAGATACCTCATGCCAGCACGATGTCGCAGTGCTACGTCAGAGCAGCAACGTCGCCATCGCCACGATGACGACGATCGACAGCAGATCGAGCACGAAGCCCGCCCGCATCATGTCCTGCACGCGCAACATTCCCGTGCCATAGACGAGCGCATTGGGTGGGGTGCCCACCGGCAAGGCGAACGACCAACTCGCGGCGAACGCTGCCGGGATCACCAGGGTCTGCGCATCGACTCCGAGGCCCGGCGCGAGCGCGCCGACGATCGGCACGGCCATTGCCGTCAAGGTGGTGTTGGACGCCACCTCACTTGCGAATACGACGGCTGCGACCAGCATGGCGAGTAGCACCACCGAGGGCAGTACGCCAACACCACCCAGCAGTCCACCGAGCGCGTCGGACAACCCGGTGCGTTGCATGGCATCGGCCAGACAGAGACCACCGCCGAACAGCACCAGCACGCGCCACGGCACTCGCGTAAACGCCTCGCTCTCGAGAATTCGGGCCGTTGGTGCGCTGCGACTCGGCAGCACGAACAAGGCCACCGCTGCCGCGATCGCTACCACCCCGTCGGTGACCACCGGAAAAACGCCCGCGTAGAGCGGGCGCGTGACCCACGCCAGCACCGCCAAGAAAAACACCGCAACGGCCAACCAACCGTCCCGGTCGATCGATTTGCTCGCTTGTGCCAACGGCACCACGCTGAGTCCCCGCGCCGGAAAGAGCACTACGCCCAAAACCACGATCGACAGCGGCAAAAAGATCGCCACTGCGGGCACACTGAATTTCATCCACTCAATGAAATCGATGGGCTCGCCGTTGCTGCGCAACCACTCGGCAGCGATGGCGTTGGGCGCCGTACCGATGATGGTCAACGTCCCGCCAATACTTGCCGCGAAGGCAACACCGAGCAGCAATGAGGTGAAAAATCTTTGTGCTGCCTTGCGCTGCTCATCGGTCTCGACTGAGGCAGAGGCACTGCTACCGAGCGCCATGGCGAGCGGCAACATGGTCGCCGCCGTGGCGAGATTCGACACGAATGCGCTGAGCAGCGCAGTCGCAATCATCATGGCCGTCAAAACTCGCAACGGCGAACGTCCCGCGAGCGCGATCAGACCGGCTGCAAAACGCGCCGAAACTCCAGTGCGCTCGAGCGCCAAACCGATCAGCGCTCCGCCAGCGAACAAAAAAATCACATCGTTCGCATAAGGCGCTGCGATCTCAGCAGGCCGGCCGATACCGAGCAACGCAAAAGCGACAAACGGAATCAGACCGGTGACAGCCGGCTCGACCGCGAGCGTCACCCACCAGACCGCCATCAATACAAGCACGCCGAGCGTCCAGGATGGTTCGGCGCCAAGCGGACCCCAGCCCATCGCCGCCGGGTGCGTCAGCAGCACGGCCGCCGCAGCAAGCAACGGGCCGAGTACCCGCCCTACGGCCGCTGCAGCCGTGGATCCTTCGCCCGGATCTTCCGCGGGCCCTGACTCGAGCGAAGCGGCAGTCATGCAGAATTCAACTCACCGCCGACTCGAGCATGCGCATCGTGCCCGCCTCAGCATCGAGCTCCACCTCGACGCCCACCGGCAGCGTGAACTGCTTGCCGATGTGACCGAACATCGCGCCGTAATACGCCGGTATGCCGAGCGGCTTGATGTGATCGTTGAGAATGTCGGGGATGGTGAGCGACCCGAAGCCCTCGCCCGGTGTGCATTGACTGCAAGTACCCCAGACGAATCCCTTGAGCTGATCGAGGATCCCGGCGAGCTTGAGCTGCACAAGCATGCGATCGAGTCGATACGGAGCCTCCTGCACGTCCTCGAGAAAGAGGATCGAGTCGGTGAAATCCGGCACGTAAGGCGAGCCCAGGATCGCTGTGAGCACCGTGAGATTGCCACCGAGCAATCGGCCCTGCACCTTGCCGGCGGTGATGGTGCGCGTGCGCCGATTCGAGGGCACGATGGTGTCGGTGATGTCGCGCGGATTTTCGAAGGTTACGGCCTCGCCCCGCCAGGCGACCCGCTGCAACCATTCGACATTGGTGCGATTCCATTCGCTCGCGCCATTCGGCCCATGGAAAGTGACGAGCCCGGTGCGCGCATGCAGCGACAACAGGAGCGCGGTGATATCGCTGTAACCAATCAATATCTTTGGGTTGCGCGCGATCATCTCCCAATCGAGCAGCGGCAGAAGCCGCGCCGCGCCCCAGCCGCCCCGAATACAATGAATGGCCTTGACCTCCGGGTCGCGGAATAGCGCATTCAGATCGGCGGCGCGGTCGGCATCGCGGCCGGCAAGATAACCGTAACGATCAAACACGTGCTGGCCTAGCTTGGCCTTCAGCCCGAGCGCAGCCAGCGCCTCGAGCAGGATATCGACATCGATCGGATCCCAATTGGCACTCGAAGGGATCATCAAACCGATGGTGTCGCCCGGCACGATCCGCGCCGGCTTGACCACCTTGGGCGGTTTGCCTGGGCTGGACGCTTTACCGGAGGTCGCTGCCTTGCGCGCGCCGCTCGCATCCGCCGCATCCACGAGCGACATCAGGCCTGCCACCGCGCCCGCCACCATTGCTTGCCGTCGAGAAATCATCACCGCCCTCCCCGCCCCGTCATGGAACGCGCCGAGTATACGCAAGGCTACAATCGCGACATTCATGAGCCGCTCGATTACCGCTTTGCCAAGGCTGCTGTGGCTGTTGATGCTGACGGCGATCGCGGTTGCGCTGCGGCCGGTGATGACCCATGCCGATACTCCACCGATAACGGTATTTGCGGCGGCCTCGCTGACCGACGTATTGACGGAGACCGGGCGGGTCTTCAGCGAGCAGAGCGGACTCGCCATCCGTCACTCCTTTGCATCAAGCGGGCAATTGGCACGACAGCTCGAGTCGGGTGCAGCGGCCGACATGATCGTGACCGCCGATCGCGAGTGGATGGATTACCTCGAGCAGCGCCGTCTCGTGCGGAGCGACTCGGTGCAGAGTCTTGCCGGCAATCGATTGGTGGTGATTGCCCCCGCAGGTTCAACGGTCCGACTCGATCCGAATCGTCCGTCGGATTGGACCCGCGCGCTCGGACGGGGTCGCTGGGTGAGCGGCGACCCGGCTTCGGTACCCCTCGGGCGCTACACCCGGCAATCGCTAGCGAAGATGGGCGTGTGGAGCGCGCTCGAACCTCGCCTCGCCCGCGCCGAAAATGCGCGTGCCGCACTCGCGCTCGTGGCCCGCGGTGAAGCCGCGTTCGGGGTGGTGTATCTGACGGACGCGCGCAGCGATCGGCGCGTACGCATCGTCGCGAGTCTGCCGCTGGATTCGCATTCGCCCATCGAGTACCCGGCTGCACTGGCCCCGCGCGCAACGCCTGCAGCCAAACGCTATCTCGAATTTCTCGTCGGGCCGCAGGGCCGGGAAATCTTTGCGCGCTACGGCTACTGACGCACGAGCTGCATGACCTCGGCCGCATTCAGGGTGCGGGCGCGTTGCTGGATGGCCGGCAAATACTGCTGCTGAGTCACCTTGGCCGAGCCCAGCAAGTCTTGATAGGTCTGGCGGAGTAACTCGGTCGACATCACGCGACCACCTGAGTAGTAGCGTTTGGCGAGGTGACCGAGCGCATACGTCGAGGCAAACGAAAACGCCATCGAGGTGGCGGCAGCGCCGAGACCGCCGATCATGCGTCCCGCTGCCTTACCGAGCAACCCGCCCACCAGTTTGCGGCCGATCTGCTCGACATACTGCGAGGTGAGGCCGACGCCGACCGTGGCGAGGAATTCCTTGATATGACCCTGATCGAGATCGAAGCCGTGACTTTTGCCGATGCGGTAGACCATGCGCACCTGCAGCGGAATAATGGCCATCGAAGCCCACGACTGCGGCAGCAGTTCGAGCGCGCCGTTCAAGATCGAGTAGTTGAGGATGGACTTGTCGAGTTCGGCGTCGTTCACGGCCCGGGCGGGTGTCGCCGCCGCAGGTTCGTAGGCAGCCTTGGCAATGGCATCGGCCTCGGCTGCCGCGGCGGCGACTGACGCATCGGCTTCGAGCCCAAGCTGGCGCTTCAGGCTTTCGAGGAAACGCTGCTCGGCCGCGTCCTGCACGCCATCGGCATCGCAAACGCACACCGCCATTTCGTAGGCGAGCTGACGATGTTCGAGTTCGGGTAGCGCCGCGGTGGCATCGGCAAGGGTCACACGCTTAAGCAGCACGTCTTGATAGACCCCGGCGAGCGCCTTGTCGGCGCCCGCCGCCAACGACTCGGCCGCATCGCGTACCGCTCCGCGCTCATCCTCGGACTTGCGCCCATCGGCGAGCGAGGCGTGGATCATGATGTTGAGGATGGCGCGCAGTTGCGGGGTGTTCATCGGCAGGCTCCTGAGGAATGGCGATACATTGACGGTCTGGCGAGGGGGGAAGTTCCCGCCCCGCCGCTGGCCGCGTGATGCGCAGGGCGCACGGGGATGCTGCGCCGGCGCGCCGTGTTGGCTAGGCTTGGGGCATGGAAATCGACATCATCCTCGAACCCGACCTCCCCCCCGCGCAAGTCGCCGAACTCGGGCAGAAAGCCGAGAAATACGGCGTTCGAGCCCTCTGGAGCTCGAATTACTTCGCCCACTGGGACTGCTTCTTGTCGCTGGTGCCGCTCGCCCAATCGACCTCGCGGCTGCTGATGGGACCCCTCGCCGTGAGTCCCTTCGAGATGCATCCGCTCAAAATCGCCAACAGCTTGCTCTCGCTCAACGAATTCTGCGGGGGACGCGCCGTGATCGCCATGGGCGCCGGCGAAGGCAATATCGACTGCATGGGGATCGAGCGGCCCGAAAAAATCGTCCGTGCGGTACGCGAGGGCATCGAACTCGTGCGCGGCGCGGGTCGGGGCAAGCTCGCCAAAGGTTTCAAGGGCGAGGACTTCGTGGTCAACCTGCCCTGCGCCTACGGGTGGCTCAAGGCACCGAATCCACCGCTCGTCTATGGCACCGCCTATCGCGGTCAGATGATGCGCATGGAGGCGCGGGTCGCCGACGGCGTATTCATTGGCTGTACGCCGCCCGAGGTGATGGCCGCGGCAATGAAAGACGTCATGGAAGGCGCTGCCAAGCGCGAAGCCGACATGCCGCCGCTGCGTACCAACACGTTCTGGGCTTGGCACCTCAAGCGCGACCGCGCCGATGGCTATCGCGAGTCACGACGAGAACTGCCGTGGCGAGCGATCAAGCTGCAGAAAGAACTCATCATGCAGTGCCTCGATGAAGGCGAGGCTCAATTGGTGCGCGACCACTATGACAAGTTTGTCGCGGCGTGGTTTGACCGTTCGGGCAACATTCAAGGCGTCCCCGAAGAAATCCCGAACCGACTCTGCGAGTACTTCACCTCGACCGGTGGACTTGAGGATCTCGATCGCGAGATCGAGCGCTTTCAAATGTTCGGCAAGGCCGGCCTCACCGAGTGTGCGCTACGCCTGCACGACGAACCGATGGAAGCGCTCGACATCATCGGTCAGCACGTCATCCCCAAGCTTCGCTGAACAAGCGCGCGCTCTAGCGAGGGCTCGATTGCCCCGTAGAGCGTGTTGCGCTGACGGGGTTCGCGACCGATGGAGCGGATGGCCGCTTGCATCGCCGCAGCGTCCATTTCCTGCCCGTTCACACCGCCTGCAGCGCGGGTGATCGATTCGTTCATCAACACGCCACCCAAATCATTGGCGCCCGCCTGTAGCGCCTCGAGCGCGCCCGCTTGGCCAAGCTTCACCCAGGACACCTGGATGTTGCGCAAGACGGGCTCGAGCACCAGCCTTGCGATGGCATGCATCAGCAGTGACTCGCGCCAGCTCGGGCCACTGCGCGCGAGTCCCTTGCGCCACAGCGGGGCTTCCATGTGCACAAAGGGCAAGGGCACGAATTCGGTGAAACCGCCCGTGTCGCACTGCAACTCGCGGATGGCCAGCAGATGACGTGCCCAATGTCGCGGTGCATCGACGTGCCCGAACATGATGGTCGCCGTGCTGCGCAGACCCACGCCGTGCGCATCGCGCATGACCCCGAGCCAACCCGCCGTGTCGAGCTTGTCGGGGCAGATGATGGCCCGAACCTCGTCACAAAGAATTTCGGCAGCGGTACCCGGCAGGCTGCGCAGCCCTGCCGCCGCGAGTCGCTCGAGGAACTCGCGCACGTCGAGGCCGAGCGTAGCGGCGCCATGGGTGATTTCGAGGGGCGAAAAGGCATGCACGTGGATATCCGGTGCGGCCGACTTTGCGGCGCGGACGATTTCGAGATACGTCTCGCCGGTGAACGAGGGATGAATGCCGCCTTGCAGACGCACCTCAGTCGCCCCGCGCGCCGCGGCCTCGGCGACCCGTGCCGCAATTTCTTCGACATCGAGCTTGTAGCCCGGACCGCGCAAGGCGCGCGCACTGCGACCTTTGGCAAACGCGCAAAAGCCGCAGGAGTAGCTGCAGATGTTGGTGTAGTTGATGTTGCGGTTGACCACATAGCTGACCGACTCGCCATTGACCTCGCAGCGTAATTGATCAGCCGCGGTGACGATGGCGCGGAAGTCCGCACCATCGGCCATGAACAAACGCGCGATGGACGACTCATCGGGCGTATGACCCGCAAGACATTGCCGCAGCGTCGCTGCCGTCTGCGGAGTTACTGCCGCGCGAAAGCCGAGCGCGGCGGTGCCGCGATGCGCAAGCTCCACCTCTCGCACAGGTGGGTGATCCCCTGCCCCGGCGTGCCAGTTGCGCTCGCGCACGTAGCCACTTGCGTCGATCCGATGCAAGACGCTGCTACGCAGGCGGGCATCTAGCCAGCGGGCCTCGAGCGCGAACTTCGGTACGATCGGCAAGCGCTGCGTCAACCAACGACCCGCCGCCGCGGTCTCTTGCGCAAGCGCCAGAAGCTCAGGCCACGGCGCCTCGGGATTCACGTGATCGGGCGTCACGGGCGACACTCCGCCCCAATCATTGACGCCCGCATCGATCAACGCCGCCAAGGCGCCTGCGCTCAGATTGGGCGGCGCCTGAATCGACATGCCAGCGCCAAAGATTCGCCGCGCAACCGCAATCGTCCACTGCAACTCCTCGAGCGAAGGCTCCGGATGCTGCGCCATGCGCGTACCGGGCTTGGCACGAAAGTTCTGCACGATGACTTCCTGGATATGCCCATAGCGCTCATGCAGGGCGCGAATCGCCAGCAGCGTCTCGATGCGCTCGCGACGTGTCTCGCCGATGCCGATCAGCAAACCGGTAGTGAACGGAATGGCGAGTTCACCCGCGAGGCGCAAGGTCTCGAGGCGCACCGCCGGATCTTTGTCGGGTGAGCGATGATGAGGGCCGCCTTTTTGCGCGAGGCGCGGCGAGCTACTCTCGAGCATGATGCCCATCGAGGCCGACACCGGCCGCAGCATTGCGAGCTCCTCGCGCGTCATGACGCCGGGATTCAGATGCGGCAACAGTCCTGTCTCGACGAACACGCGCTCGGCGCAGTGCTTGAGATAGTGCAAGGTGCTTGAAAATCCGAGCGCCTGCAGTTCGTCGCGCGCCGAGGCATAGCGCAGCTCCGGCTTGTCACCCAAGGTGAACAGCGCCTCGTCACAGCCGGCCGCCTGACCGCGACGGGCGATCTCGAGCACCTCGTCGAGAGACAGATACGCCCGCTGGCCACGACGCGGTGGTGCCGCGAATGTGCAGTAATGGCACACATCGCGACAGAGCTGCGTCAACGGGATGAATACTTTGCGCGAATACCCGACGCGCAAGCCGAAGCCCTCGACCGCCAGCTCCGCGGCGCGGCGCAGCAGCGCCGGCAGCTCGTTGTCGTCAGCGAGCATCAAGGCCTGATCAATCGGCATCGGCTCACCCGCCAGATCGTCGGGCACGTCGACATCATGCGATAAGCCGGGCACGACGATCCGCGCGGCGCGCAACCCGAGGCGCGCTGCGGCCTCGAGGTGGGCCGCGGCACTGTTCACACCGTATTGGGGCAGCAGCGCCGACGGCAGTCGGCACCAGAGCGCATTGGTGCCCTCGCCTCGCCGATCGGGCACAACCGCGACATCGAGCGTTGCCACCTGCGCAATGAGCTCATCGATATCTTTGGCGGTGACCTGTGGCGCATCCGCTGCCACGACCAACATCGCCGAGTGACCTCTGGAGGCCTCTCGCGCCGCGAGTTCCACCGCGGCGTTGAGACCGACCCCATGGTCGTGCAGCACCTCGACACCCGCCGGCAACGCCAGATGATCATCGGGTGTCACCACGACGATGCGCGCCAGACGACGCGAGCACTGCAGGGCATGCAGCACGCGCGCGAGCATGGACTGGACGAGCGCCGTACGACGCGTGGCCGACATCACCGCCGCGAGCCGCGACTTGCCGCCACCCTGGATCCGCACCGGGACGATCGCAACGACACTCACGAGACACGCCTCGCGACCGTGGTGTCGCCTTGGCTGCGCAATGCCATCAGTGTCGGCGCAATGGATGCGGCGAGTTCCAGCGCCACACCCGCGACGCGGCGTCGATCCTCGACCGAGCGCATCAACGTATCGGTGACGGCAGTTGCGATGCCTGTGGCGCGTAGCGCAGCGCAGGTGGCCGTATCGGCATCCCGCGTATCGAGCACGATCGCATCGATGAGGCCCGAGTAATGCTGCGCGATGGACAAAGAATTCGCCTCGATACCGAGTTCCTGCATGATCTTGGCGGTCGGACCCTTCACGGCCCGTCCACCGATGAGCGGCGAGACGGCAACGATCGGCACGCCAGCGGCGCGCAGCGCAGCGCGAATGCCCGGTACGGCCATAATGGGATCGATGCTCAAGTACGGATTCGAAGGGCAGATCACAATCGACTCAAGGCTCGGGCTGCGTAGCAGCGTCAGCAATTCTTCGATCGGACGCGCCTGCGCAGCACCCGCGAAATGCAGCCGAGTCACGCGCGGCATGGCCCGCAGACGCACGAAGTAATGCTGGAACTCGAGCGAACCCGCGTCGGTGTCGAGCAAGGTCGCGATCGGCGCATCGCTCATTGGCAGCAAGCGCGCGGTCACGCCGAAACGGGCTGCAAAGGCCGCCATGATGCCCGTCAGCCGCTCGCCCGCCGCCAACCGCTGGGTACGCTCGACATGCAACGCGAGATCGCGATCACCGAGCAGGAACCAGTCGGGCCCGCCCTGGCGACGAACCTCATCCATAAAGCCAAACGTCTCGGCCGCTCGACCCCAGCCTTGTTCGGTATTCACGACGCCGGCAAGCGTGTATAGCACCGTGTCGAGATCGGGACAGATCCGCAGGCCGAGGTGCGTGAAGTCATCGCCCGTGTTGACGAGCACGGCGAGCTCACCCTCAGGCAAAACTTTGCTGAGACCGAGCGAAAGCTTGGCCCCTCCGACCCCGCCCGAGAGCGCCAGCACCTTGATTGACGGCATCAACGGAACAAATCCCCCTCCGGCGAGCGCACCAGACGCCGACCATCGGTCAGCGGCCCGGAAAAGTCCAGCCCACGCACCAGCACCACAGGGGTGCCCTCGACGGTCTCGCCCATCACGAGACCTGCCGCAGCGGCCACGGCGTCGGCGAGTGCGGGTTGCGTTGTCTGCAAGAGTCGACCCTGTCGATCGGTTTGACCGCGTTGATCGAGCACGGCCGTGTAGCCCGCGACGCCGAGCGCCACGTTGACCGTCCCCTCGCGCCACGGGCGACCAAAACTGTCGCTGATGATGACAGCCGGACACTCGGGTGCGAGCGCCGCGCGCAAGCGCTGCGCTGAAGCATCGCAGTCCACGGGCAACAACAAAACCTGCGTATCGCCCCGCTCGATGTTCGAGCGATCGATACCGGCGTTAGCCATCACCCAACCGCAGCGGTGCCGCGTGATGAGGATATTCGGCACGGCACGCAGTACCTCGGATGACTCACGCAGCACGAGCTCGACGAAGCGCGCATCCTTGCGTACTTGCTCGGCCAAGGTGATCGCCGCGACGCTCGGCTGCACGTCCGCAAGCGCCACGCAACGCCCTTCGGCCTTCGAAACGATCTTCTGCGCCACCACAAGCAGATCACCGGCACACAGCGCCCATCCGCCGCGCTGCAAGGCATCGCGGATGAGCGCAGCGAGATCATCACCGGCCCCCACTTCCGGGATGCCAGGCAAGGCATGCAGGCTGATCGATGAGGGCATTCAACCGGCGGCCGACGGCCGCTGCAGATCGCCGGTGATGCGCAGCCCCGCACCATCCGCGGCGTAGTGTTTGTTGAGGAAAATCAAAATCGAGGTGAGCGCCTCGGCGGCGGCGGAGTTGGCGAGCGCACCGGCATGCAGCCCGCGCAGACCGCAGGCCTCGACGATCTGCACCACGGTCTCGCGCGCTGACTTGTCGTCACCAAAGACGAGCACATCGCAGTCGACCACCGCATCGGTGGCAAGCTTGTGCGCAGCGACATTATGAAAGGCGGACACCACGCGCACACCCTCACCCAGAATTCTTTGGGCACGCAGTGCCGCGGCGCCCTCGGGCGGCAGCTGCACGCGCATGACCTTGGGCGGCACCAGCGGCACCGTAGTATCGACAACGATTTTTCCCGCTGCGGCGCTCGTGATGTCGCGCAGTGTCGCCTCCTGCGAGGCGAAAGGCACCGTGACGATGATGATGTCGGCGCGCGCCGCGGCATCCGCATTGGCGCCCGCAGCGACCGGCTGGCCGATCTGCGCAGACAAGGCCTGCGCCGACGCAGCCGCGCGTGTCGCATCACGCGAACCGATCACGACCGGAGTACCCGCCATGGCGAGACGCCGCGCGATCGCCGAGCCCAGCTCCCCCGTTCCACCAATGATCGCGACCGCTTGCCTGCTGACCGACATACGCTGCTCCTTCCGTACAATTCCACGGGACTTCTGGCCGCCGAGAATTCTAGCCCGGCGACTCGAGCACCAAGAGGATGTCGGCGACGTTGGTCCCCGTGGGACCGGTGACGAATTGATCACCGACCGCGCCGAGGACAGCATGCGAGTCGTTGTCGGCAAGCGCTCCCGACAGATCGATCCCTGCGGCCGCGATCCGTGCCACCGAGCTCGCGTCGAAAAATCCGCCCGCCGCAGACGTTGGTCCATCCGCGCCGTCGGTACCGGCCGCAAGACCCGTGACGGATCGTCCCATCACGCCGCGGGTCGTTTTTTGCTGCGGGAGCGCCTGCGCGAGTTCGTCCGCGAGGCGTAGCGCCAGCTCTTGCGCCCGGCCACCACAGCCCTTGCCGCTGACCGTAACCACCGGTTCACCCCCCGCGAGCCACAAGCGCGGCGCCACCGGACGCTCCGCCGCCGCGATCGTCAGCGCAATCCGCTGCGCTTCATGCTCGACGTTGCCGTAGAGCGTTCGGCCGAGGTGACAAACCTCGACGCCTTCAGTCCGCGCTGCCGCCTCGATCGCGCGCAGCGCATCATCGAGGCTCGCGATCACGAGACAAGGCGCGTGCGGCGGGTCAAAGGTCGGACCGGAACCGATCACTGCCGGGTCATCACCCGCCACATCAGAGACGACGAGCGTGATCACGCTCGCGGGCGCCATGCGCCGCGCAAGCTTGCCACCCTTGATGGCCGACAGCCGCGCCCGCAGACGATTGAGCTCTTCGATGGGCGCACCGGACAACATGAGCTCGCGGGTGGCCGCGCGCTTTTCTTCGAGCGTCATGCCCTCGATCGGCAATGCGCAGAGCGACGAGGCACCGCCCGAAAGCAACACCAAAAAACGATCCGCCGCAGTCGGCCGCCCGATGAACGCAAGCAACTCCTGGGCCGCTTGCACACTACGCTCGCCAGGATAAGGATGATCACCAAAGATTTCGCGCCACGGCGCAACGCCCGGCCATGGATCCCGCGTGATGATCAGACCGGCATCGACGAGCGATTCCGCTCGCGGCACATCAGCACCGCGCAAACTTTCGAGAAAACCGCTCGCCATGGTGCGCGCCGCCTTGCCAAGCGCAATGACCCGCAAGCGTCCACCGGCGGTCCGATCCGGCCAGTGCAGCGCAATCTCCCGCGTCCCGCGCCGAAATACCCAACCGTCGGGCTCGGCGGAACCAAACTCGGGTAGCAACAAATCAGGGCGTACTGCCCGTACGCCCTCCGCGTGCCAACGCGACAGCCGCTCGCGAGGCGACTCAGACACGACAGCGCAGCCAGAGTCGCTCCCAGGCCGTCGCATCCCAGACGGCGCTGGGCGGCAATTGCAGCTCAAGACGATTGTCGCGACGCCAGGCCGTCGGCTGCATTGCCATCTTGTCGTTCACCATCTGCACGAGCAGCCAATCCTCTTCGCCGACGCGCAGCACCGCCTTGAATCGTTCGGGTCTTGAGAGCGCAGGATCGATCAAAGAAAGATCGCTGCTGAGAATGCTCAAGAGCTTCGTCTCCGAAAAGGCAATCGCACGGGGTAATACCCAACGCGCGCCGTGCCGCCCCAACTGATGAAACTCACGACGCTCGCCCTCGAGCGAACCGATCGCCACACCGTACGTGTTGTTCTCGACACGCACGTGATCTTGCGCGTGTTCCTGCGCCTGCGCATGCAGCGCGGGTCGCGCCGGCAGGACACGCGCGTGCCTACCCGGCAGAGCACGCGACAAGGCCGCCCGCGCCGCCGCGGGCAACTCGCCGCCCTCGATCTCGCCCACCCAAGTTTTGGGCGGAAAAAGGTCGGCTGCGCTGCGCACAAACTGCGCGCGCTGCTCGGCGGTTGCGGTATCCGCTTTGGAGAACAGCAGCACGTCGGCAATCTCGCGGACTGCCGCAACCGTCTCATCGACGCTGTCGAGATGCGTCGGATCGATCAGCCCGATCACGCCGCACAACTCGAGCCAACCCGCCGCCTCGTGCGCGAGCAATTCTTCGACGATGCCCCCCGGGTGACCGATGCCCGAAGGCTCGACGAGTATTCCGGCGGGTCGCACCTGCTCGATTAGTTCGCGCAAATTACGACGAAAATCAGCCTCGCCCGCACAGCAGAGGCACCCGCCCGGCACGAGACGCACGTCGTAGGCGCCACGCGCCGCCGCAGCAACGGTCAGCGCATCGATTCCCGCATCCGTATATTCATTGAGCAGGACGACCCAGTTCTCTTCGGCGGGCTTGCTGGCGAGCCAGCGGGCGATCAGCGTGGTTTTGCCGCAGCCCAAGGGCCCGGTGATCACCCAAACGGGGATCGGCGCTGACCCAGTCACGATCGAGCGCGAACCCCGGCGGGCGTCGCATCAGGGGTCACACCGTCATGGGTCACACCGTCATGGGTCACACCGTCATAGGTCCCGAGCGCCGCATAGAGTTCGGGGCGTCGATCACGAAAGACATACCAGTTCGCGCGCTGCCGCTCGAGTTCAGCGAGATCGAAACTCGCCGTAAGCACCGCCGCAGCATCCTCGCCAGCCTCGGCCACCATCGCACCAGTGGCATCGGCAATAAACGACGAGCCATAGAACCGAAGCCACAGGGCCTCGGGGTCCTGCAGCGAGCGCTCGATGCCGATGCGATTCGAGGCGATGAGCGGCATGAGATTGGCAGCAGCATGCCCCTGCTGGGTGCGTTGCCAATGACGTCGCGAATCGACCGGTGGCGCCGGCGGCGGTTCGCTGCCGATTGCCGTGGGGTACAACAGCAGCTCGGCGCCCATCAGCGCCATCGCGCGGGCGCACTCGGGAAACCACTGGTCCCAGCAAATGCCCACGCCGATGCGCGCATAGCGGGTCTGCCATACCTTGAATCCCGTATCCCCCGGCGAGAAGTAGTGCTTTTCCTGATAACCGGGGCCATTCGGGATGTGCGACTTGCGATAGATCCCGAGCACTTCGCCGTCGGCATCGATGATGGCGACGCTGTTGAAGTACGCCTGATTCGCACGCTCAAAGAAACTGATCGGCAAGACGACCCGCAGCTCCCGGGCGATCGCGCGAAAATGTCGAATGGCTGCGTTATCCTCGGGCGCAGTCGCAAGGGCGAAGTGCCTCGCGTCCTGCTCGATGCAAAAATACGGTGTCTCGAAGAGTTCCTGCAGCAAGATTATTTCGGCACCTTGGGCCGCCGCCTCGCGCACCAAAGATTCGGCGCGGGCGATATTGGCAGCCGCATCCCACCCGCAAGCGAACTGCGTCGCGGCCACCGTGACCCGCCGCACACTCGGGGTCAGGTGAGGCGGCGGCGTTGCTTTGTCGTTCATGTCTGCGACCCCTGCTTAGGTGCCAGCATCTCGGTAATGCGTATGGCGGTTTCGAGGGCGCGCAGCCCATCTTCGCTACTGACCACGGGCGGCAGGCTTTGAGTGATGCAATCGAGAAACGAGCGGATCTCGGCGCGCAACGCATCCCCTTGTTCGAAGCTCTGCTCATCGATGGTCACCGGCAACTCGCCGGCCGCCGGCGGCGTCGTTCGCTTGACGATGGTGGTCAGGATTCGTTGCTGCAGATCGATCGAGACGTAGGCGTCATCGCGAAACACGCGCAGCTTCCGCTCGGTCTTCAGGCTGACGCGGCTCGCGGTGACGTTCGCTACGCATCCGCCCTCGAATCGCAAGCGTGCATTGGCAATATCGACCGCGCCCGAGAACACCGGCGTGCCGACCGCATCGATCGACTCGATCGGGCGACCGACAATGCTGCGCACGATGTCGATGTCATGGATCATCAGATCCAGCACCACGTTGACGTCGGTCCCGCGCTCCTTGAAGGGCGCAAGGCGCTGACACTCGATGAACCGCGCCTGCGCCAAGCGGGGACCCGCGGCGACAATCGCCGGATTGAAGCGCTCGAGATGCCCGACCTGCAGGATGCGCCCCGCCCGCGCCGCCACATCGATCAGCTCACGCGCCTGTTGCACCGTCTCGGTGATCGGTTTTTCGACGAGCACATGCGCGCCGGACTCGAGAAAGTCACGAGCGATCGCGAAGTGCGCTGGCGTGGTCGTCACCACGCTTACCGCATCGACCTTGCCAAGCAGTTCGCGGTAATCGGCAACAGCCTGCGTGCCGAGTTCGCGCGCCACCGCGTCGCGGGCGTCGCTGCGCGTATCGACCACACCGACCAGGCTAGAGGCCGGCTCGCTTGCGTATTTCTGCGCGTGGAAACGACCGAGGTAACCGGCGCCAACCACGGCTGTTCGAATGCTGCTCATGGCTTATTATGCCCCCATGGCGCGCCGAAACCCGACCAACCTCCTGACGACGCTCAATCGCGAAGCACGCGTACTATTCGGCGCCCTGATCTTCGGCGCGGTGGGCCTGCCGCTGCTCGTTTGGCTCAGCGGGCGCACCTTGCTCGGGCCCTACGCCAACGGCGGCATGTTCGCGATCCTCGGCGATTTCTTCGCGCTGCTGCAGACGGGCTCGATCGCGGCGTGGATCCTCTTGCTCGGCCCCTACGTGCTGCTTGGCCTGCTGCGCGTCGCCGCAGCACTCTTTCGCAAGATTTGAAGGTCGCGTTGACTGCAGCGGTCAATCCGCCGCGGCCAAACTCCGTTCACGCGCCGCACGAAACTCGCTTTTCTCGTACCAGCTCGGAAAGCGCCGTTCGCGCGCAATCGTTGCGCCGACCTCGAACAGCAGCTCGAGATCCTGCACACCGCCGCGCAGGTCCATGCCCGCTCGATACTCGTCCGAGGGCTTGTGGTAATGCTTCAGCGTGAACTCGGCGGCTTGCGCTCTCGCCCACTCGGCACCGCGCTCTCGATCTTCGACACCCAGTTTGATGTAGAGCGCCGGCACACCCGCCTTGGCGAAATTGAAGTGGTCAGAGCGGAAGAAAAAACCGTTCTCGGGCGTGGGCTCATCACGCAGCACCCGGTCCTGCTTGCGCGCCGCGCGGGCCAAATACTCCTCGAGTTCGGAGGCGCCTGAGCCCACCACGGTGACATCGCGCGTCGGTCCGCCCCAGCTGATCGCGTCCATGTTGAGCGCGGCTACGGTGCGCTGCAGCGGGAACACCGGGTTCGCGACGTAATAGGCTGAGCCTAAAAGCCCGCTCTCCTCGAGCGTGACCGCGAGAAACACGATCGAGCGCTCGGGACGCTGACGCGCTTCGGTGAACGCCTTGGCGATCGTCAGCAACCCAGCGGTCCCGGTCGCATTGTCGAGCGCGCCGTTGAAGATGTTGTCGCCGCTGCGCGCGAGCGTCTTGCCGAGATGATCCCAGTGCGCCATGTAGACGACGTATTCGTTGGGGCGTTTGCTGCCCGGCAATACCGCCAGCACATTCGGTGATACCGAACGACGGATTGCATTACGCAGTGCGCCGCCCGCCTTCTCGGCAAGCGGGACCGGCTTGAAGCCAGGCTGACTCGCTGCGACGAGCAGTTCTTCGTAGCTGCGTCCATTCGCCTTGAGCAACGCATCGCCCGCAGCCCGCGTGATCCAACCCTCGATTGCCGGACGCCCCGCGTTCTCATCGGCCGCAACGGTGTCGAGTTGTGGACCCATCCAACTGTTTTGCACGGTATCCCAGGGATACGCCGCTGGCTTGTCGTCGTGGATGATCAAGGCTGCGGCGGCGCCCTGCCTCGCGGCCTCTTCGAATTTATAGGTCCAGCGACCGTAGTAGGTCATCGCGCGCCCGCGGAAGAGCTGCGGATCATCGGTGGCGAACCCGGGGTCGTTAATCAGGATCACTGCGGTCTTGCCGCGCATATCGAGCCCGGCGTAATCGTTCCAACCGTACTCGGGGGCGACCACGCCGTGACCGACGAATACCAGAGGGCTATCGGCGAGCGACACCTCGGGTACAAGCCGTTTGGTCCAGATCACCATATCCTTGCCATATTCGAGCTGCGCGCTGCCCAAGCTGAGCGCCGCATCGCTACCGGCGGTGATCTCGATGATCGGCACCTGCTGCAGGTATGAGTCGCCATTGCCCGGCGCAAGGCCGAGCGCCTTGAACTCGTTGACCAGATACTCGACGGTCTTGCGCTCGCCAGCGGTGCCCGGCTTGCGGCCTTCAAACTCGTCACTCGCGAGCGTGGCGATATGGCGCTCGTACACACTCGCCGAGATCGGCGGGGCGAGCGCCTGACGGGCTGCGCCGCCGCAGCCAGCCAGCACAGCCACCGCGGCCAGAAATGAGAGGGAGCGCAGCGCGCGTCGGCTCAACGAACGATCGAACATCACGAACAACCTCCGGACCATCAGGCAGTTTCGCTCGGCCAGACCAACCAGCCGAGCAAGACAAGCAACACGGCAAGCGCCCACTGGGGCCAGCGGCGCCAGCCGGCGACACGAACCTCGCCATAAAAGGCGCTGCCCGCCACCACGGCAATCAGACCGGAGCCCGCGAGTGCGCGCAAGAGCGGCGGAAACTCCTCCCCAATCCGCCCGGCATACTCGGGCAGGAACATGAACACGATGAGCGTCAGCGTGAGCGCGACGGTAATGGATACCGCCGAGCCCATCACGATGCCGATCAGCATGGCTAGCGGTTTCATGAGGGTACTCCCGGCTTGGGCACGGCCGCACTTGAAGGGGCGCGGCAAGCGTTCTAGTCTGCAGGTCGAGTTTACAGGACGCCGAGCCACATGACCCCAACCGCACGCCGACCCGCCACGCTCATCGCTTTCGTCGCGTCGACCGCCGGCCTTCTCGCCCTCGGCAGCTCCTCACGCCTCACCGCCAACACCTCGGCGCTGCCGCCCGGCGCGCTCGCACCCTCGGCGCGCGAACGGATGATCGCCCGTCAGGTCGGCTCGCTGCTCGAAGACGCGCACTACAGCCAGCGCAAGATCGACGATGCCATGTCGCCGCGCGTAATGGACAAGTTCCTCAATAGCCTCGACGGTCAACGCAGCTATTTTTTGGCGAGTGACATCGCAGACTTCCAAACGCACCGCTTGCGCTTCGACGACATGATCCGCACCGGCGATATCGAACCCGCCTATGCCATGTTTGCGCGCTACCAGCAGCGTAATCGCGAACGCATCCAACACGCGCTTGCCCTGCTCGAGCAGGAGCCGGACTTCACGCTGGATGAACGCTTCGAGTTCGACCGCGAAGAGGCCGCATGGCCAGCCTCGATCGAAGAATTGAACGAACTGTGGCGCAAGCGCGTAAAAAACGATGCCATCTCGCTGATGCTCGCCGGCAAGACCTGGGTCGAGAGCAAGGAAGTGCTGCGTACCCGATACGATCGGGTGCTCAAGCGCGGCGAGCAGATCAAGCCCGAAGAAGTCTTCGAGCTGTTCCTAAACTCCTACGCCCGCACCTTCGATCCGCACTCCAACTATTTCTCGCCGCGCAACTCCGAGGAATACAAGATCCAGATGAGCCTGAACTACGAAGGCATCGGTGCCTCGCTACAGCTCATCGACGATTACGTGACCATCATGAATCTGATCGAAGGCGGCCCGGCGGCAGCGGCAGGCACGCTTAGCGTCAATGATCGCATCACCGCGGTCGGTCAGGGCAAAGATGGCAGCCTTGTCGATGTCGTCGGTTGGCGCATCGACGATGTCGTACAACTCATTCGTGGCAAGGGCGGCACGCTGGTGCGACTGCAGATCTTGCCGGTCGGCGCCGCCCCCGGCACCCCCGAAAAGGTCGTCGAATTTACCCGCGGCAAAGTCACGCTCGAGGCGCAGGCCGCCCGGAAATCTTTGAAAACCGTCGAGCGCGACGGGCGAACACTCAAGGTTGGCGTCATCAACGTGCCGGGGTTTTATTCCGACTACGACGGCCAGCGCGCCGGCGACACCAACTATCGCAGCACCACGCGGGATGTCCGCCGCCTGATCGACGAACTCAAGACCGAAGGGATCGATGGCCTCGTGCTCGATCTGCGCGGTAATGGCGGCGGCTTTTTGCCGGAGGCGCAATCGCTCACCGGACTCTTTGTCGATCGCGGCCCGGTCGTGCAGGTGCAATTCTCGAACGGCCAGAAGGAAGTGCTCGATGACTCCGATGCGGGGGTTGCCTACGACGGCCCACTCGTGGTGTTGATCGATCGCTTCAGCGCCTCGGCCTCCGAAATCGTCGCGGGTGCCGTGCAGGATTACCGGCGTGGCGTCGTCGTTGGCCAACGCAGTTTCGGCAAGGGCACCGTACAAAATCTTGTGCCGTTGTCGCGCTGGAGCGCGCGCCCAGTCAACGGTCAGCTCACCGTGACCATCGGCAAGTTCTATCGCGTCACCGGCGAGAGCACGCAGCACCGCGGTGTCGAACCCGACGTCGAACTCGCCTCGCCCATCAGTCTGAAGGATGTCGGCGAGAGCGCTCTCGATGACGCGCTGCCCTGGGATCGCATTGCGTCAGCGGATTTTCGGGCGCTCGACTCGAAGTTGCCATCGATCGCCAAGCTCGCCATGGAAGAATCGTCGCGACAAAACCGCGACCCCGATTACCGCTGGCTCGTCAACGACATCGCAGCCCTCGATGCCTTGCGACAACAAAAAACCATTTCGCTCAATATCGAAGCGCGACGCGCCGAGCGTACGCGTCTCGAGGCCGAACGCCTCGAGCGCGAAAACGCGCGGCGTGCTGCCCGCGCGGAGAAGCCCTTGCAGGCCATCGCCGACCTCGACGCCAGCAAGCAGCCGGACGTGATCCTCGATCAATCGGCCGAGGTGATGGTCGACATGCTGAACCTCAATTCGCCAGGCGCAAAGCCGACGAAACCTCGCCCGGTCACTGCGCGGCGCGAAGCCACCTGAAGCCGTGACCACGCTCGAGGCAGTACTCGAGCCATTTGTTGAGCATCACGTTGCGCGCCCAGCGCTGGTCAAGATCGAGCGTTGCGTGCTGACGCCAGTCGCGTAGCAGCGGATGTTCGTGCTTGTTGGCCCAGGCGTACGCCTCGGCCAGCCTCGCGTCGTGGTACACCCGAATCTGCATGTCGGGTGCCGTGAGTCCGTCAGGCTCATCGTCAAAGATATATGTGAGCTCGAACATCGTCGTATAGGGCGAGCGCTCCGTCACGCTCAAGCCAAGCTCGACATCGCCCTGCACACTCGATCGATGCAGACCCTCGAGACTGCGCAACTCACCCGCCAGTGCCCCGAGGCGCTGATGGTTGCTTTCGTAGAGACTCATCAGCGCGACAAAACTGCGGGGCCGCGCGCGCCAGCTCGAGGGCAGCAGGGGCTCACCCCCAAGGCCACGCTCCAGCCACTGCCGAATGTCGAGGGGAGCACGCTTCATGGACGAATCCTGCGCTCCACGCCCGTTGCTTCGAGAATGCGCGCCGAGATTTCTTCGATGGAACACTCGGTCGTGTCGAGTACGGGGATGCCATTGCGCTGAAAAATCGCATCGGCGGCGCGCGTCTCGAACTGCACCTGTTGCGTCGAAGAGTAGCGACTATTGGGTCGCCGCTCCTGCCGGATCTGCTGCAAGCGCCCCGGCGCAATGCGCAGACCAAACAGCTTCGACTTGAACGACTGCAAGCTGGGCGGCAGGCGCGACGATTCGAGGTCATCATCGGTCAAGGGATAGTTGGCAGCGAATACGCCGTACTGCATCGCGAGGTAGAGACAGGTGGGCGTCTTGCCGGAACGCGATACACCCACCAAAACGAGATCAGCGCGTGAATAATCGCGATGCGAGCCGTCGTCATTGGCAAGCGCGTAGTTGGTCGCATCGATGCGCGTGGCATAGCCGACCGAATCCGAGATCCCATGTGCACGGCCCGAGCTGTGACTCGAGCGCACGCCAAGTTCGCGCTCCATCGGCCCGACGAAGGCTTCGAAGAAATCGAGAAACAGCGCATTGGCGAGCTTGAGTCGTTCGCGCAAATCGTCCTGCACGAGCGTGCTGAAGACGATCGGCCTCACGCCCGCCTCCTCCGCCGAGGCGTTGATTCGACGCACGGCCTCATCGACCTTGTCGAGCGAAGAGATAAAAGGCAGCGTCACCGGACGAAACTGCGCGCCGTCGAATTGGGTCAGCAGGCTGTGACCCATGGTTTCGGCGGTCACGCCGGTCTGGTCAGAAACGAAAAACACTGTCCTCGTGGTCACCGTGAATCCCCCCTGCGCGCTACACTACGCGCCGGCTGTGTTGGCAGTGTTTCACCGCCAGCCACGGCCGACAAGCCATGTCGTGCATCATAAAATCCGACGAGGATCGATCGTGACCGAACTTTCCGCTGCTCCGCTGGCCGATAACGCGGTCGTCGTGCCCTTCGAGCAACTGACCATGCACGATGTCGAGACCGTCGGTGGCAAGAACGCCTCGATCGGCGAAATGATCGGCTCGCTCGCGCGACTCGGCGTCAAGGTTCCAGGCGGCTTTGCGACCACCGCTGCAGCCTATCGCCAGATGCTCGCGCACAACGGACTCGATGTGCGGATCCGTAACCTGCTGAGCGATCTCGATGTCGATGACGTGCTGCGTCTCGCCGAGGTTGGGCAAACGATTCGCGGCTGGATTCTCGAAGCACCGTTACCGTCAGCACTCGAAAAAGCGGTACGCGAGGGCTACCGCAAATTCGGTACCCATGTCGCTGTCGCCGTGCGCTCTTCAGCCACAGCGGAAGATCTGCCGGAGGCCTCGTTTGCGGGTCAGCAAGAGACCTTCCTCAACGTGCAGGGCGAAGATGCCGTCGTCGAGGCCATGCGGCAGGTCTTCGCCTCGCTCTTCAACGATCGCGCCATCGCCTATCGTGTACATCAGGGTTTCGATCACTCGCTGGTCGCGCTGTCGGCGGGCATCCAGCAAATGGTGCGCTCGGACATCGGCGCGAGCGGTGTGATGTTCACGCTCGACACCGATTCGGGCTTTCGCGAGGTGGTCTTCATCACCGCCTCTTACGGGCTTGGCGAAACCGTCGTCCAAGGCGCGGTCAACCCCGACGAGTTTTATCTCTACAAGCCTGCCGTACGCGCCAATCGTCATGCCGTGCTGCGGCGAAATCTCGGCGCCAAAGCCATCAAGATGATTTATGGCGATCCTGCTTCCAGCGAGCGCGTGCGCACGGTCGATGTGGCAGCCGTAGACCGTAATCGATTTTGCCTCGACGACGAGGACCTCGTCGCACTCGCGCGTCAGGCGCTGATCATCGAAGAACACTACGGTCGGCCGATGGATATCGAGTGGGGCAAGGACGGCGCCACTGGCGAGATCTATATACTGCAGGCGCGCCCCGAGACCGTGCAGAGCCGTAGCGGTCGCACCATTCAGCGCTACACGCTCGCCATCCGCTCGCGCGTGATCGCGCAGGGTCGCAGCATCGGTCAGCGAATCGGTGCAGGGCCTGCACGCGTCATCACCGATGTGTCGCAAATGGCAAGAGTGCAACCAGGCGATGTACTCGTCGCGGACATGACTGACCCTGATTGGGAACCCGTCATGAAACGCGCCGCGGCAATCGTCACCAACCGCGGCGGTCGAACCTGCCACGCTGCGATCATCGCGCGCGAGCTCGGCATCCCCGCGGTCGTCGGCTGCGGTGATGCCACGCAACTCATTCGCGAGGGTGATCCGGTGACGGTCTCCTGCGCCGAGGGCGACACGGGCTACGTCTATGAGGGTGCACTCGATTTCGAGCGGCGGCAGATCGAGCTCGATGCGCTGCCGAAGGCGCCCGTCAAGATCATGATGAACGTCGGCAATCCCGATCGTGCCTTCGATTTTGCCGGCATACCGCATCGCGGCGTGGGTCTCGCCCGACTCGAGTTCATCATCAACCGCATGATCGGCGTGCATCCGCGCGCCCTGCTCGAATTCGACAAGCTCGACGCCGGCTTGCGCGAAGAAATCCGCGCGCAAATGGCGGGCTACGCCGACCCGGTGAGTTTTTATGTCGACAAACTCGCCGAAGGCATTGCGCAGATCGCGGCAGCCTTCGCGCCCGAACCCGTGATCGTTCGCCTCTCGGACTTCAAGTCCAAC
>Ga0172372_10002942_pt1 | contig 25475 bp, 22 predicted proteins | sample LakKiv5m_2_FD_114544 | JGI IMG/M metagenome (GOLD analysis project Ga0172372, IMG submission 114544) | Freshwater microbial communities from Kabuno Bay, South-Kivu, Congo - kab_092012_9.5m | ecosystem: Environmental > Aquatic > Freshwater > Lake | place: Democratic Republic of the Congo...
CTCGTGGAATGCGGCCTTCTCGGCAAACAAGACGTTCCGCGGCGGGTTTGTGCGCACGGCTTACAGCTACGGCGAGGCCAAGAACACCGTCGACGCCGGTTCGATCGCCTTCGGCTCGTGGAACGGTAACCCGAACCCCGGCGATCCGAATAACCCCGGCGTCGGCTTCTCTGGAGGCTCACCCGGCCACCGCGCCTTCCTGACCGGTTCATACACCCGCGAGTACTTCGGCTTCGGTGCGACGGGCTTTTCGTTCTTCTACGAAGCCCGTACCATCGGCAACACCAGCTACCTCGTCTCGGGCGACATCAACGGGGATGGCGGCACACTGAACGATCTGGTCTACGTGGCCCGCAACACGTCGGAGATGAACTTCGAGACGTTCACGGCCAGTGGCCGTACGTTCACGGCCGCCGAGCAGGCAGCCGCGTGGAATGCCTACATCGACCAGGACAAGTACCTCAGCCGCAACCGCGGGCGCTTCGCGCAGCGCGGTGCCGTGTTCCTCCCGCTGGTCCACCGCATGGACTTCAGCGTGACGCAGGACCTGTTCAAGGCGCTGAAGGGTCGCCGGCACGAGCTCCAGTTCCGCGCCGACGTCCTCAACTTCGGGAACCTGCTGAACAAGAACTGGGGCGTGGCCCAACGCCTCATTTCCAACCAGCCCCTCATCGCCCGCGGAGCGGATGCCGAGGGTAAGGCGCTCTACCGGCTGCGCAACATCGGCACCAACCTGCTGTCGAAGAGCTACCAGCAGACGGCCGATCTCAGCGACGTCTACCGCGTGCAGTTCATGCTGCGCTACTCGTTCAACTAGGCGGCGCCCGCCCGGCGGGTCGCTCGTGTTCACAACGGGCTCCGTGGTCTCCACGGAGCCCGTTCCGTGTACGGCATCCCGCTCAGTGCCGTACGCTAGACTGCGGGCAGAGGGAGGTCGTGCATTGAGGCAGGGACCGGCAGTGGCGATGGTGGTTCTTCTTGCGCTGATGGCGCCGCCCGTCCCGAGGGTTGCGGCACTGCGGGGTGCCACGCAGGACACCACGTCCGAGGCGTGGACGCTCTTCCATCGATTCGATGATGAGGGGGCGCGTGAGGCGTTTGCCCGGGCTTCCTCCCTCGGCGCGGTATCGTTCGCGGCAACCGCCGGGTCGGCCCTGACATGGCTTCCCCACCCTTATCAGCCTGGCTCGTATGTGGCCGGGCGCGAGGCGTTGCTGGCACTGGGTGCCACCCGCGAGGCAAGACTCGCGCGCACCAGCACCAGTGCAGACCGGCTGTGGCTGCGTATGCTGGAGGCGGCGTTTGGCAGCGAGCAGCCCTCGTTCTCCTGGCCCGAACTGATTCAGGCGGCAGAGGCCCTGGGCGCGACTGGTGCGCTCGACCACCGGTCGTCGGTGCTCCTGGCGGCGAGACTGATCGTCTCGGCGCCTGCCACTGGCGGAGCAGCTCCGCAGGACGGAGTGCGTCTGCGTTCGGTGGCGGCCCTGGAAGAATGGCTCGCGGCGTCGGCGGATGATATCGACGCCCGGCATTCTCTGGTGCGGATGTATCTTCGGCGCGGCGAGGCCCCGCAGGCGAGACGGCATGCGCGTGTGCTGCTCGCGCAGCAGCCGCCTCCTCCTCTCGCGGACGCCGCGCTGCGTGCCCTGACCGCAGCTGGTGACTGGGCCGGGGCGACCGACGCCATGAAGGCGATTGGGCCGTCACTCGGCCTGCCTGATTCCACGCGCGACCTCTGGCACGCGTATCTTCTGCTGCAGGAAGGGCGCATGGGTGAGGCCGAGGCACTGCTTCGCCCGCTTTGGGCCATTCCAGCGGATTCGGCACTGCCGGCTCGCGTGACCCAGGCCCGCGCGAGGGCGCTCTGGGTCATCGAGTCGCGGCGATGGGTCGATACCCGGCTGGTTCCCTCTGTGATGGGGATGGAACCCGACGTTGTCGCGGGCGAGCTGCTGGCCGCTGGCGTGGCCGGGGTGCGGGTGGGGAATCAGCAGCAGGCGATGGATGCGCTGGCGCGGATGGCCCTCCTTGTGGGCGACGGCGATCAGGCGCTGCCCGTGGTGACAGCGGCTCGGCCCGCACCGTTACCGGGCAGACCGGGCGTCAACCGTCCAGGCGTCTCCGCCATCCCCACGTCGCGGCCGATGCGTCCCGGTGCCACAGGGACTGCACCGGTCACGGAAGAGCCTGCGGCAGTTCGACTGGGTGTGCAGCGTCGGCGTGCCGCGGTGATGGCCCAGCAGCTTGAGGCCTATTCCATTTTTGCTGAAGGTCGCCGGGACGAAGCCATTGTGCTGGCCCGGCAGGCGGCTGCTGTGGCAGACGAGCTGCCTTCAGAGGCCATGTGGCCCGTTCCTGTGAAGCCGTCGCACGAGCTGGTGGGTGACCTGCTGCTCGAAGCCCGACGGCCACTGGAGGCGATGGCTGCGTATCAGGACTCACTGAACCGCTGGCCGATGCGTCCCCTGTCATTGCTGGGGCTCTATCGTGCCGCCACGCTCGCGCGAGACATCGACCGTGCCGCCGCTGCCAGAGCACAGTTGTCCTCAGTCTGGAAGCGAGGCGACCGGAACTGGTCGGACATTGCGGAAGTCACAGTGACGGCGAAACCCTAGGACGCCGCTCGCACCCGCGGACCCACCACAAACGTCCACGGCCACTCCGCCAGAGCGGAGTGGCCGTTCATATTCTGGTCGGGCTCCCCTTGTGGGGATGCCACTGTCGCTAGTTGGCTCCTGCGCCGGCGCCCGCGGCGCGACGCATGGCCTCGGTGACGATGCCGACCTTTTCCACACCAGCACCTTTGGCGGCGTCGATGCACGCGATGATTTCGCCGTAGGTCAGCGAACCGGCACCGGCAATGAACATCGTCTTGTCCTTACGGGTTTCGAAGATGGTTCTGAGACGGCTTTCCAGTTCCTGAATGGTCACGTCCTGCTTGTTGACCGAGATGCGGCGGTCAGCCGTGTACTCGAGCACGATCTGCGAGACGTCGACCTGCTGCTGCTGCGCCTGCTGCGTTTCGGCGGGCAGGTTGATGTCGAGGCCCTTCTGCGACAGTGGCAGCGCGGCCATGAAGATGACGAGCAGCACGAGCAACACGTCGATCATGGGGGTGATGTTCATGTCCGAAGAAGCTTCAAGCTTCTTCGCCATCATCACTTTGTCGGCGCCGTGGTGCTTTGATGCGGCCATGGCTTAGTTCCCCCCTGCGTTCGGTTTCGGGTCGGTGATGAGCCCGATGTCTTCGATACCCACGAGCCTGAGCTGATCCATCGCGGCCATGACGGCACCGTACTGGGCTTCGTCATCGGCCTTGATGAGCACAATGCGCTCGGACTTGTCGGCGAGGATGTCATCGACGCGCTGCCGCATCTCTTCCTCGCGCACGGGCACGCCGTTTACGAAGTAGCGGCCCTGGTTGTCGATGGCAACAACCGTCTGATCCTGGGTCTCAGGCTTTTCCGAACTGAATGCTGCGGTGGGGAGTCGCACGTCGGCGCCCTTCTGCAGCAGTGGTGCCACGATCATCATGATGATCAGCAGCACCAGCATCACGTCGACCAGCGGGGTGACGTTGATGTCTGATTTCGGTCCGCCTTTTGACGCGCCTACATCCATACCCATGGCAGGTCCTCCTTGTCAGGCCTCGGTGGTGGTCGTGTGCAGCCGCGGAATGGCTGCTGCACAGGACCACCATCCACAGGGCAGGTACTTAGGCCGTCTTCTTGATGAAGTAGTCGACCATCTCCGACGAGGAGTTGTCCATCTCCACGTTGAAGTATTCGAGGCGACCCGAGAGGTAGTTGTAGAACCACACCGCCGGGATGGCAACGACGAGGCCGAGCGCGGTTTCGACGAGCGCTTCCGCGATACCGGCCGACACGGCACCGATGCCACCCGAGCCGCTTGACGCGATACCGACGAACGCGTTGATCACGCCGACCACCGTGCCGAGCAGACCCACGAACGGCGCGGTCGCACCGATCGTCGCCAGGCTCGAGACGCCCTTCTTGAGGTCGTTCGAAGTCAGCGCGGTTGCGCGCAGAATCGAACGGCGGACCGTGTCGAGCACGTCTTCGCGACCGAGCTGGCCACCGCTCTCCTGCTGGAACTGGTATTCCGAGAGACCGGCACCGACCACCTTGGCGAGGTGGCTGTAGCGGTAGTCCTTCGACGAGGACAGCGCAATGGCCTCCTTCAGCTTGCCGTCCCTCAGGTGCTTGGCCACCTGAGGCGCGTAGGCCTTCGACTGCTTGGTGGCCTGACCGAAGGTGTAGATGCGCTCAATGGCCACGCCCACCGACAGGAACGACATGGCGAACAGCATGAGCGCGATGATCTTGGCCACGACGCCCATCTGCTCATACATCTCAATCCAGTCGAGTTCCTGCGCGAACGCAGGCGAGCTGACCAGTGCCATCACGAGAGCGGCGAATGCGATACGCCCCATCTGAACCATCTTCCGACCTTCCATTGCGTTCCTCCCGAAAGAGACCGAATACCCAGTTGAAACCATTGCCACCATCTCCTGAACTACTGCAGCGTGAACTGCACCGTGACGGTCATGATGACCGGCACCGGCACGCCGTTCAGGAGCGTCGGCGTGAACTGCCACTGGCGCACGGCGTCGAGGGCCGACGTATCCAGCAGCGGAATTGAGCGGAGCACCCGGGCGTCCTTGACGGCGCCGTCAGGGCCAATCGTGGCTTCGATGATGACCACGCCCTGCACACGCGCCGACTGAGCGATCGGGGGGTATGTGGGATTGACGTGTTTCACCTTGGCCGGGGGCTTGATGTTGCCACCCACACGCACCGGCGCGGCCGGCGGAGGCGGCGGGGGCGGAGGAGGCTCGGGGATGCCGCCGCTGATGCTACCGGCCACACCACCCACGATGCCGCCATCAATGCCGGCATTGCGTTCGAAGTTTTCCAGACCCGTTTCCGGCTTGATCTCCGACGGAGCCTCGACGGGCGCCGCGTTCGGATTCACATCGACCGGCGGTGGAGGCGGAGCATCTGCCGGTGGGGGCGGAGGCGGAGGCGGGGGGGGCGGAGGCGGAGGGGCCACCGACACCATCATCAGAGAATCTGACATGGCGGGCAGGGCTCCCACGGCCATGAGCGGCACAATCACCAGTGTCGCCAGAATCGATGCCTGAATCAGCATCGTCAGCGGCACTGTGTACCACATCTTGTTTCCCATCTTGATTGACGGGTCAACAATGTCGCCAAACATGTCGCGTGGCACGAATCCTCCTCACATTCCCGGCGGCAACCGCAAAGGTCGCCGATTATAGCCAGCCCGAAAAAACAGTGTCAACGAATGTGCCTTCGTCAGGCCGCTGTCACTGCTCGGATTATCCCCTTAGACCCCGGGGGAACCTTTTTGCTCCCGAGGTCGTCAAAGTTTTTCCAACGCCCGGCGATTCTAGCTGCCCGGCGTCACCGCGTCAACGATTCTTCGTGGTTACTGCTCGATGCGCATGCCGTAGAACGAGCGATACACGAACACCATGCTCGCCACGAAAAACACCGCCGCCAGGCCGCCGGTCAGCAGGGGCCCCGACTGCGCCGACAGATAGACCCCCAGCTCGACCGCCAGCAGGCCAAACAGCGTGGTGAACTTGATCACCGGGTTCATCGCCACCGAGGACGTGTCCTTGAACGGGTCGCCCACCGTGTCGCCCACCACCGACGCAGCATGCAGGTCGGTGCCCTTCATCTTCAGCTCGGTTTCCACAATTTTCTTCGCGTTGTCCCACGCGCCACCGGCGTTGGCCATGAAAATCGCCTGATAGAGCCCGAAGAGCGCGATGGAGATCAGGTAGCCGATGAAGAAGAACGGCTCGACAAAGGCGAACGCCAGCGTCGAGAAGAACACCCCGAGGAAGATGTTGAACATCCCCTTCTGGGCATACTGGGTGCAGATTTCCACCACCTTGCGGCTGTCTTCCACCGAGGCCTTGGTGGCACCCTCGAGGTCGATGTTCGCCTTGATGAATTCAACGGCCCGGTACGCCCCGGTCGTGACAGCCTGCATCGAGGCGCCCGTGAACCAGTAGATCACCGCGCCGCCCGTAATGAGGCCCAGCAGAAAGGGCGGGTGCAGAATCGACAGCTTGCTGATGGCCGTCTGGTCGGTCAGGCCGCCGGTCAGCGCCATGATGATCGAGAAGATCATCGTCGTGGCCCCGACGACGGCCGTGCCGATCAGCACCGGCTTGGCCGTGGCCTTGAAGGTGTTGCCCGCGCCGTCGTTTTCTTCGAGGAGATCCTTGGCGACGTGGAAGTTCACCGCGAAGCCGAAGTCCTTCTTGATTTCCTGCTCGATGCCTGGCAGCTGCTCGATGGTCGCCAGCTCGTACACCGACTGGGCGTTGTCGGTCACCGGACCGTAGGAGTCGACCGCGATGGTCACCGGGCCCATGCCCAGGAAGCCGAAGGCCACCAGGCCGAAGGCAAAGATGGCCGGCGCCTGCATCAGGTTTCCCAGGCCCATGCCCGAGACCCAGTAGGCAATCGCCATGAGGCCCATGATGGCCAGTCCGAGCCAGTAGCCGCTGAAGTTGCCGGCCACCAGGCCTGACAGGATGTTGAGCGAGGGCCCGCCTTCGCGCGATGAGGTCACCACCTCGCGCACATGCGACGAGTTGGTCGAGGTGAACACCTTCACGAATTCCGGGATGATGGCGCCGGCCAGGGTGCCGCACGTGATCACCGTCGACAGCTGCCACCACAGGTCAGTATTGCCGCCGAGCGAGGGGATCAGCAGGTAGCTGAGGACGTAGGTCAGCACGACCGACACAATCGACGTCAGCCACACCAGCACCGTCAGCGGCGCCTCGAAGTCCATCTTCTGCGCCCCGGCATACTTGCCGGACGCGATGGCATTGTTGACGAGATAGGACCCGGCCGAGGCCAGCACCATCATCACGCGCATCATGAAGATCCACACCAGCAGCTGCACCTGCACCGCCGGGTCGCTGACCGCCAGCATGATGAACGAGATGAGCGCCACGCCCGTGACGCCGTAGGTTTCGAAGCCGTCTGCCGTCGGCCCCACCGAGTCGCCGGCGTTGTCGCCCGTGCAGTCGGCAATCACGCCGGGGTTGCGGGCATCGTCTTCCTTGATCTTGAATACGACCTTCATGAGGTCGGAGCCGATGTCGGCAATCTTCGTGAAAATGCCGCCGGCAATGCGCAGGGCCGCCGCGCCGAGCGACTCGCCGATGGCGAAGCCGAGGAAGCAGACGCCGGCATATTCGCCGGGAATGAAGAGCAGAATGGCCAGCATGAACAGCAGCTCGACCGAGATGAGCATCATGCCGACGCTCATGCCCGCGCGCAGCGGAATGTCACAGACGGGGAACGCTTCGCCCCGCAGGCTGGCAAACGCCGTGCGCGAGTTGGCGAGCGTGTTGATGCGGATGCCGTACCACGCCACGCCGTAGCTGCCCGCAATGCCCACCAGGCTGAACAGCAGGACGATGCCGATCTTCCAGGCTTCGAGGCCAATCAGCGAGAAGTAGGCGACCATGATGACGCCGATGAACACCTCGAGAATCAGCAGGAACTTGCCCTGCTGCACCAGGTAGGCCTTGCACGTCTCGTAGATGAGCTCGGAGATGTCGGCCATCGAGCGGTGCACCGGCAGGTTCTTCACCCCCACGTAGACCCAGGCACCGAACAGCAGGCCCAGCACCGACACCACAAGACCCGTCAGGAGAATGTCGTGCCCGGTCATGCCCAGGAAGTTGCCCTGGTTGAGGTCGGGCAGCTGGATGTTGATTTCCCCACCGGGGGCGTGGCCACCGGCGTGAACCGCCGCCGCGTGTTCCTGCCCGGCGTGTTCCTGAGCCGCCACGGCCACCGGGGCGGCCATCACCGCCAGCGTCAGTGCCAGCAGCAGTGTCGCCGCCGCACGGCGTCCCATCAATTGCGCGCGAAGTCTCGTCAGCATGTTCTCCTGTCCTCAGTGAAACCAGACGCCACCGTCTTCTGCCTCTACCGCCCCTGCTCCCCCGTCGGCGGAGGCGGCGGCGTCAGCCCCTCCACCCGGCCGGGCAGCGCCATGCCCCCGGTCAGGAAGATCCGAATGCCTTCTTCCACCGTAATATCCGGTGTCGACACCTGTGCTCTGGGCACCACCACGATGTCGCCCAGATACAGGTGGTTCGTCGGCACATACACGGCCGCGAACGGCTCGGGCCCCTGCCCCCGGTCGAGCGTGAACTCGCGGGTCAGAAAGCCCAGCAGCAATCCGCGTCGCGGTTCGTCCACCAGCACGACCCGCTTGAATCCCTGCTCGTTCTCTGGCGAAAACGCCACGACGAGCTGTCTGACTGGCGCGTAGATTGTCCTGAAGACCGGCACCTGAAGCAACCAGTGCTCGGCCTTCGACAACAACCGCCGCCCCAGCACATTGGTGGCCAGCGTGCCCATCAGCAGCACCACGAGGGCGGTCAGCAGCACGCCGAGCCCCGGTACCGGACGCCCGAGCCACCGTTGCGCCAGCGGAATGGCCACCCCGTCGACCGCCCGGAAAAACCAGCCGAGCGTGACGACACTCACCAGCACCGGCACCATCACGACGATGCCCGTCAGAAAACGCCGCCGCACCCAGGCCATCGCCATCGTCAGCCTCGTCCCAGCCAGAGCAGCGCTGCCGCCGAGACCACCAGTCGGTACACGGCAAACCCGTGAAGTGTATGCCCAACCAGATAGCGGAGGAAATACTTCACGGTGACATACCCGACCAAGGCCGACACCACCATGCCCGTCAGCAGGAGGGCCACCGGCACGGACGCCTCGGCCGGGGCCTGCACGACCTCGCCCAGTTCCTTCAGGGCGGCCGCGGCAATGGCCGGAAGCCCCAGCAGAAACACAAACCGCGCGGCAGATTCCCGCGTCAGGCCCAGCAGCATGGCCACCGTCAGCGTCGCCCCCGAACGGGAGACGCCGGGCACCAGCGCGGCCGCCTGCGCGATACCGATCAGCACGGCCTCGCCGTAGCCCAGCGTCGCGGCCTCGCGGCGGCGGGTGCCCCGCCACTCAGCCAGCGAGAGCCCCACAGCCCCGACGGCCATCGTGACGACCACCACCTCGGGCGCGCGCAGCGGACCCGACACGTAATCGGAGAGCCCCACACCCACGAGGCCCACGGGAATCGAGCCCGCCACGATCAGGCGGCCCAGACGCTCCCAGCGTCCCCCGTAGCCCAGCAGCGCCCGTGGCGCCGCTACGGTCAGGCTGATCACCTCGGCCCGGAAGAACCAGGCCACCGACACCAGGGTGCCCGCATGACACGCGACGTCAAAGGCCAGACCGAACCGGCCCGGATCCCAGCCCGTGGCGACCCGTGCCAGGATGAGGTGTCCCGAGCTGGACACCGGCAGAAACTCGGTCAGGCCCTGAATGACGCCGAGCAGGGCTGCGGCGATCAGTTCCAAGCCTTACGCCTTGCGAGCTGGCTGGGGGCGCCCCGCCGCCTGTCGGCCGCTGACCACAATCGCGATGGCGGCGGCGATGAACACGGTGGAGTAGGTGCCGCTGATGATGCCCACCAGCATGGTAAAGGCAAAGCCCTCGAGCACCTCGCCGCCGAACAGATACAGCGCCAGCACCGACAGGAACGTGGTGCCTGCGGTGATGATGGTGCGGCTCAGCGTTTCATTGACGCTGGTGTTGACCACCGTCTCGAGCGGATCGCGACGGCGTGACTTGAGGTTTTCACGCACGCGGTCGAAAATGACAATGGTGTCGTTCACCGAGTAGCCGGTGATGGTGAGGATCGCGGCGACGATGTTGAGCGACAGGTCGTAGCCGAAGAACACCAGGAACGCCAGGGTGACCAGCACGTCGTGCAGCGTCGCGGCGATCGCGCCGATGGCGAAGGCGAACCGGAACCGGATGCCGATGTAGATCGTGATGCCGACAATCGAGGCGAGCGTCGCGTAGATGCCCTTCAGCTGCAGGTCGCGGCCGATGACCGGTCCGACAATGTCGCGGCTGATCACTTCGAAGGTGCCCAGATTGGCGGCCGTGACGGCATCCACCACCTGGCGCGCTCCCTGTTCGAGGCTCGTGCCCTGCTCTGCGGACTCGACCAGCGGCAGCCGCACCAGCCATTCGTTCGCCTCTGCCTCGCCGTACTGCTGCACAACCTTCTCGCCCGGAATGGTGTCGAGGGCGCGCCGCAGGCCGTCTTCGGCGACCGCCTGCTGGAAACGGAGCACGAGGCTCGTGCCGCCCGAGAAGTCGATGCCGAGGGGCAGGCCGCGCGTGATGATGAGGGCGATACCCGCGGCGATCACCAGCGTTGACAGGCCGAGGGCCTGCCACCGCCACTGGATGAAGTTGTAGTTCGCGTGCTCGAAGATGCGCATGACTAGATGCTCAGGGTCGTGGTCTGGCGGGGGAGAGCACCAGATCAAACATCGTGCGTGAAACGAAAACGGCCGTGAAGACGTTGGACAGCAGCCCGATGGTCAGCGTGGTGGCAAACCCGCGGATGGGGCCCGTGCCGAACTGGAACAGGAACGCCGCCGCAATGAGCGAGGCCACGTGCGTGTCGAGAATGGTGAGGAACACGCGATCGAACCCCGATGAGACCGCCTGCTTGACGGCGCGACCGGCCCCCAGTTCTTCCTTAATGCGCTCGAAGATGAGCACGTTCGAGTCGACGCCCATGCCGATAGTGAGAATGAAGCCGGCGATGCCGGGCAGCGTCATCACGGCGCCCAGGTAGGACATCAGGCCGAGCAGGATGATGAGGTTGACCACAATGGACGTCAACGCGTTGAAGCCGGCGAGCTTGTAGTACACGAGCATGAACAGCATCACCAGCAGCAGGCCGCCGGCGGCGGCGGTCACGCCGGCACGAATCGACTCGGCGCCGAGTGACGGGCCGACGGTACGCTCCTCCAGATAGGTGAGCGACGCCGGCAGGGCACCGGATCGCAGCGTCAGCGACAGGTCGGCGGCTTCCTGCGGCGAGAACGTGCCGGTGATGCGGCCGTCATAGTCGATGCGGCTCTCGATGCGCGGCGCGGTCTGGATGCGCCCGTCGAGCACCACGGCGAGCTGGCGACCGATGTTGGCCGCCGTGAAGGCCCCGAACTTGGCGGCGCCCTCCGTGTTGAAGCTGAATCCGACGGCCGGCCGATTGTATTCGTCCAGCTGCTGAGTGGCCGCGCGCAGGTCACGGCCCGTCACGGCCGGCACACGCCGCACGGCGTAGAAGTAGCCCACGGCAGGCTGACCGGGCACGACCACGTCGGGCCGGGCCGGGAGAATCTGGACATCGGGCGGCACGTTACCGCTGTAGGCCTGCCGCGCTGCCGCCTCGTCGGCAAACGGCCCCTGCTCGACCAGCTTGAGCTCGAGCAGCGCCGTCGACCGGATGATTTCCTTGGCGCGGTTCACGTCTGATACACCGGGCAGCTGCACCAGAATCTGATCGGCCTCGCTGTGGCGGGCCACAATCGGCTCGGCCACGCCGAGTTCGTTCACACGCCGTTCGATGGTCTGCAGGGCCTGGTTCACGGTGCTCTCACGGTTGTCGACCGTGATATTGGGCTTCATCAGAAAGCTGTAGGCCCCAGGACCGTTCGACGACCGGTCGTAGGAGAGCTCGATGGCCGTGGTGGCCGTGCGGAACGCCGCTTCCTGATCGCCCGGCACGCCCGTGACCGTAAAGGCGGTCGCCGAGGTCGGCGTCACCGTCACTCCCGGGACGTTGGCCGTGCGCATGGCCTCGCGCAGCTGGTCGGCCGTGCCCTCCGTCAGCAGCCGCAGGGCATCGTCGGTCTGGACGCGCAGGACGAGATGCACACCGCCCTTGAGGTCGAGCCCGAGCCGTACCTTCTGGTCGGGGGGATAGAACGCAAACACCGCCAGCGCGATGACGCCGACGATGATGAGCACACGGGTCTGGATGTTCTTGGCCATGGTTGCTGGGAAAAGGGGAATCAGGCGGACTGGTCGGCCACGGGCGGCTGTCCCTGGTAGCCGACAATGGCGGTGCGCACGACCGTGACGCGGACGCTCGGGGCGATTTGCAGCTGGATGCCTTCGTCAGACACGCGGGTGACCTCGCCCATGATGCCCCCGGTGGTCACCACGCGGTCGCCGTTCTTGAGCGCCGACAGGAACTCGTCGACCTTCTTCTGTCGCCGCTTCATCGGCAGCATCACCAGGAAATAGAAAATGGCGATGACGAAGACGAAGGGCAGCAGTTGCAGCAGGGGACTCGTGGCCTGCGCCGGGGGCGCAGCCATGGCAAGCAGGCCGGGCAGACTGTAGGCGGTCGGGGTCATGCGTTCAGCGCGCCAGCCGAAAACGTCTGGCGAAACTCCTGTCTGAAACGGGCAAACGTTCCAAACGCAATAGCGTCCCTTACCCTCCGCATCGTGTCAAGGTAAAAGAAGACGTTGTGCACCGTATTGAGGATGCCCGCGGTCATCTCTCCGGCCACGAACAGGTGTCGCAGGTAGGCCCGCGACACGGTGCGGCAGGCATAGCAGCCGCACGCGGCATCCACGGGTCCATCGTCCTCGGCATGCACGGCATTCTTGATGTTCAGCACCCCGTGGCGGGTGAAGAGCCGACCGTTCCGTGCATTGCGGGTAGGCATCACGCAGTCGAACATGTCGACGCCGCTGGCGACCGCTTCCATCAGATCGAGTGGTGTGCCCACGCCCATCAGATACCGGGGCTGGTCCTCGGGCAGGAGCGGGGCGGTGTGCGCCACCATGTCGTACATGACGGCACTGGGTTCACCGACGCTGAGCCCGCCGATCGCATACCCGTCGAAGCCCACCTCGCAGGTGAGCGCTGCACTGCGCGTCCGCTGCACAGAATCGGCACCGCCCTGCACGATGCCGAACTGCAGCTGGCCTCGGCCATGCGCGGACGCGTCGCGCCGCTCGAGAAAATGCGCGCGGGCACGGGCCGCCCAGCGCGCAGTCAGTCCGACCGAAGCGGCAATGGCCTCAGGCGGCGCGGGCAGCGCCGGACACTCATCGAGCACCATCGCGATGTCAGAGCCCAGGTTGAGCTGGATGTCGACCACCGACTCGGGCGTCAGCAGGCGGCGGCTGCCATCGAGATGAGACGAAAAGGCGACCCCCTCTTCTGTCAGGCGCCTCCGGTCCGCGAGGCTGAACACCTGAAACCCGCCACTGTCGGTGAGAATGGGCCTGGGCCATCCCGAGAAGGCGTGCAGCCCGCCCCGCCGTGCGACGAGCGCATCTCCGGGCCGCAGGTGCAGGTGATACGTGTTGCCGAGGATGATCTGCGCCCCGGCTTCGAGGAGATCCCTCGGCGTCAGGGCCTTGACGACGCCCTGCGTGCCGACGGGCATGAAGACCGGCGTCTCGATGGTGCCGTGCGCCGTGCGCAGGCGCCCGCGACGGGCCTGGCCATCACGGGCCAGCAGCTGGAAGCATGCAGACATTACAGGAACGGTGTGTATTATCGCTGACGTGAACAGACTGCGGGTAGGCGTGCTCTATGGCGGCCGGTCGGGCGAGCACGAAGTGTCGCTGGCATCGGCGGCGTCGGTGCTGGCGCATCTCGATCGCACGCGGTACGACCCGGTGGCCATCCGTATCGGGCGCGACGGTGTATGGCGCCTCGACGGCGCAGGCCCGACGCGCGTGTCAGCCGCCGAGGTGATCACGGCGGCGCAGCAGGGTGAGGCTGATCGTGCGACCGGTGCCGTGGTGATGCTGCGGCCATATCGTGCTTCGGAATCACTGCTGGTCCTCGACGCAGACGGCTCGGTCGCAGCGCGCATCGCACTCGACGTGATCTTTCCGGTGCTGCATGGTCCCTTCGGCGAGGACGGTACGCTGCAGGGCCTGCTGGAACTGGCAGACATCGCCTACGTCGGCCCCGGGGTGGCCGCGTCGGCCGTCGGCATGGACAAGGTGCTGATGAAGCAGGTCTTCGCGGCACATGGACTGCCGCAGGTGCCCTGGTGTGCCTGCACGGCGTTCGAATGGCAGCACGATGCGTCCGCAGCGCGCGCGCGCGCACTGGCGCTCGGCATTCCGCTGTTTGTGAAACCGGCCAACCTGGGCTCGAGCGTCGGCATCTCGAAGGTGACCACTGTCGACACCCTCGATGCCGCCATCGCTGAGGCCCTGCAGTATGACCGCAAGGTCATCATCGAGGCCGGCGTCGACCAGGCGCGCGAAATCGAATGCGCTGTGCTCGGCAACGACCAGCCGCGGGCGTCGATCGCCGGCGAGATCATTCCCGGTCGCAACTTCTACGACTACGAGGCCAAGTACCTCGATGACACGTCCGTGTCGGTGATCCCCGCCGATCTGCCGGCGTCTCAGCTGCGGGACGTGCAGCAGCTCGCTGTGGCTGCGTTCCGGGCCATCGATGCGAGCGGCTTGTCACGCGTCGATTTTCTGCTTTCCCGATCGTCGGGTGCCCTCCTGCTGAATGAGATCAACACGATGCCCGGCTTCACGACCATCAGCATGTTTGCCAAGCTGTGGGACGCCAGTGGCCTGGCCTTCGGTCCACTGCTCGACACGCTGATTGCACTGGCGCGGGAGCGGCACGCGGCGCGGCAGGCCCTGCGCACGACTCCCCTGTGATCACCCGACACTTCACCCGGCGCGCAGCCACGGTCGTTGCCGCGGTGGCCCTCGCGGTGGCGGTGCGGTCAACCCCGACGGCCCAGCCTCCCGCAAGCGGCGGGCTCACGGCCGACGACACCGTCGCGCGCGCATACGACGTGGTGCTCGACGCCGACTTCACCCGCATGCCTGCCGTCGTGGCCGAGACGTGCGGCCCGGCCCCGCCCGAGGTGTGCACCGGCCTCATGACCATGAGCCGCTGGTGGGAACTGATACTCGATCCCGAGCATCCCGGGCGCGACGCACGGTTTGTGACGTCAGTGGAACGCGCCGTGGCCGAGACCACAGCGTGGACCGTGCGTGAGCCCCGGCGTGCCGAGGCCTGGTTCTATCTCGGCGTGGCACTCGGCGCCCGTGGACAGTGGCGCGTCCTGCACGAGGAAAAGCTCGCTGCGGCGCGCGAGGGCAAGCGTGTGAAGGAGGCACTCGACCGTGCCCTTGCCCTCGATCCCTCGCTGCAGGACGCCGAGTTCGGCACCGGCATGTATCGCTATTACGCCGGCATCGTGCCGTCGTACATGCGGTGGCTGCAGTGGATCTTCTCGCTGCCCGGCGGCGATCGCGTCGATGGCCTGGCACGCATGGAGCGGGCCAGCCGCGGCGGACAGCTCGTCACGGCGGAAGCCGACTATCAGCTGCACTTCATCTATCTGTGGTACGAAGGGCGCATTCCTGACGCGCTCGCCAAGATTCGTCACCTGCAGGAGCGCTATCCGCACAATCCGCACTTTCAGGACGCCGAGGCCACGATTCACCGGCGCTATCGCGGCGATCATCGCGCGGCGCTGCAGGTGGGCGAGCGACTGCTGGCCATGGCCATGCAGGGCCGCGTGCATGAAGCGGCGCTGGCAGCGCCGCGCGCCCGCCTGATCATGTCGCAGGCCTACGAGGCCCTCGGGCAGCGGGATGCGGCGCGTCCGCATCTTGCCGCCATCATCGCCGACGCACGCACGGCTCCGGTGGATGTGGTGCGCATCGCACGGCAGATGGATCGCGCATCACGTGCGCGTCGATGAGGATCTTGACAACAGCATCAGCCGCGCGTTGGTGTTCACACGACGATCGTGGCCTAGCAAAAACGCTTTCGCAATACAACCAAGAAAAGATTTCTGCTTGACAAGCTCGTTTTTGCACTCATAATCTACATCTGGTATGAGGGCGTGAAACTCAAGCCATGGCTTGTGATTGACAAGCCAGGGCTGCCACAAGGCAGAGTGCGCCCGTCAGGAGGCATCATGGCGAAGAAGGCTGCGAAGAAGGCCGCGAAGAAGGCCACCAAGAAGGTTGCGAAGAAGGCTGCAAAGAAGGCCACCAAGAAGGCTGCGAAGAAGTAACGCAGGCTTTCCGCTGCGAACTCGCCAAAAGAGGGGGCCCTGCGCCCCCTTTTTTGCTGTGCGGCGCCGACCGTCGTCTCGCGCACATGCGGCGCACTCTGTCAGGGCCGCGCGCACGACGCGCGCGTGGCGCTAGCGCTCGGGACCGATCCAGCGCACGCCGTCCCAGATGCGGATGCGCTGGATGCTGTCCCACAACTCGAGCCGATCCACGACATCCATGCCACCAATGACCTGGCCGAAGGCCGGATACCGCGCGTCGAGGTGCGGCTGCGGCGTGTGCGTGATGAAGAACTGGCTGCCGCCGGTGTCGGCCCAGTCGAGCGCGATGCCCACCGTGCCCCGCAGATACGGCCGCTGATTGAGCTCGTCGCGCATCGTGAAGCCGGGGCCGCCCTCGCCATCGCCGCGCGGATCTCCCGCCTGTGCCACAAAGTCGGGCACCACACGGTGCCACGGCACGTTGGTGTAGAAGCCTTGCCGCACCAGTGCCGTGAAGTGCGCCACGGTGCGAGGCGCGTCAACCACGGCGAGCTCAATCTGCACGCTGCCCTGCGTGGTATCGAGATAAGCCGTCGGTGTCACCGCCGGGCGCAGCAGCGCGTTGAGGTCGGTCAGTTCAGGAAGCGTTGAGGCCGGGGCCGGGGTCACCGGCTGCACCGGCGTCTCTGGCTGCATCTGCCGCAGCAACATGGCCGCCTTGAGGCGCACCGCCCAGTCGCGATCACCGAGCGCGCCTGTCAGCACATCGGTAGCCTGCGCCCCGGCCAGCACCTGCAGCGCGTCGAGCATCGCTGCGCGGGCCACGTACGACGTATCACCCGCAGCACGCGCCAGCGCCTCGCGCAGCGCGGGCACCGCATCGGCCGTCTTCAGCGCCGCCAGTGCGCGTGCCGCAGCCATGCGCACGACCGGGTCATCACTGCCGAGCCGTGTCCGTGCAGCCTCTGCGGCCGTGGGAGCCTTGACCGCCACGAGGGCCGCGATCACGGCAGGCACCACGCGCTGATCGCTGTCCCCCAGCATGGCGGTGAGGCGCGGCTCGGCGCGATCGGCCGTCATCGTGCCGAGGGCGGTCGCCACGGCGGCGCGCACAGACCAGTGCGGGTCGGCATCGAGGCTCGACAGCACCGTGAAGAATGCCTCGGCATCAATCTGCGACAGCGTCGTCAGGGCCGCGGCACGCATCGCCGGGGCACCCGCCGACACCAGGTCGTAGCACACCTCCACCGCTGCGCGTGCGCGCAGCTGTCCGAGGGCCACCACGACCTCGCGCTGGATGACCGGCGGTGTCACTGCCCGGGTCAGCAGTGCGAGCAGTGGCGAGGCATCCACGCCGTCGCGGATGCGTGCGAGGGCGCGTACTGCTTCCACCCGCACCGGCACGGGCTGCGCGGCATCGGTCGCCAATGCGGAGAGGGCGGTGTGTGCGCCGGCGTGCCTGATGCCGCCCAGCCCCTTTGCCGCGAAACTGCGGGTGATTTGTCCCTCGGACTTCAGCAGCCCTTCGAGCACCGGCGCCGATCGCGGGTCGGCCGTGCGCTGGACCGCGTAGGCCAGAGGCCACCACTGACTGCGCAGTTGTCCCTCGGTGTTGACGACCGCCGACGCCAGCGCCTCGTAGGCGGACATCCGCGCGAGCGCATACACACCCAGCCGTACCGCTTCCATCCCCGGCGCGCGGGGATAGCCCAGATCATCCGGTGGAATGCCCTCGAGCACCCCGGCGTCGAGATGGCGGCGCACCATGGTCGCGACAGCCTGGGCCGAGGCCGTGTGCCCAATCAGTCCGAGCGCCTCGGCAGCGCGCCCCTGCAGCACGACATCGTCGCTGCTCAGCGCGGGTATAAGTGCAGGCACCGCGCGGTCGTCGCCAATGAGCCCCAGCGCGAACGCCGCCATCTGCCGCACCTCGGCGTCCGGCTCGGCGGTCAGCATGACACCCAGCGGTTCGATCGCCTCGGCGGCACGCACGCGCCCGATCGCCTGGGCGGCGCGTCGCCTGATGTGCGCCAGCGGATCGGCCAGCAGCACCAGCAGATCCTGTCCCTCGGCCTCGCCGCGCACCCGCCGCTCGTCTTCGAGGGACAGGGTCCACTCGAGCTTCTGCTGGGCGGTGGGCGGTGGTGGCCCGGCAGGCACGACAATGGGGGGCGCCGAGGCGCACCCCCACAGTCCCGCAACGAGCACGCACACGACGAGGCGGTATCGCATCAGCGGTGTCCGTCAGCGTCGATGACGATGTGCCGTTCGGTGGCCTTCTCGACGCGCTCGCGCATGACGCGTACTCCGATCCCTGGTTCGGTCGGCACCGCGATCGTGCCGTCTGACGCAATGTCGATGGCGGGCTCGATGAGGTCGGTCGCGTAGTAGCGCTTGCTCGCGGCAATATCTCCAGGCAGGCGGAAGTTCGGCAGGCTGGCCAGGTGAATGTTGTGGGCCCGGCCGATACCGCTTTCCAGCATGCCGCCGTGCCACACGGGAATGTTGTGTGCGGCGCAGAGGTCATGCAGTTCGATCGACTGCTGGTGACCGCCGACGCGCCCGGGTTTGATGTTGATGATGCGGCACGCACCGGCCGCGATCGCATCGCGGCCGACGCGCACGGTGTGAATCGACTCGTCGAGGCAGATCGGCGTGCCGATCGCCTGCTGCAGGGTGACGTGGTCCATCACATCGTCGTAGTCGAGCGGCTGCTCGATCATCATGAGGTCGTAGGGATCGAGCTTCGCCAGATGGGCCGCGTCGGCGAGCTGATAGGCGGCATTGGCATCGACCATCAGCGGGATATCGCCGAAGCGCGCGCGCACGCGCTCGACCGCCGTAAGGTCCCATCCGGGCTTAATCTTGATCTTGATGCGCTGGTATCCCGCCGCGCGTTCGCGGTCGACCTTTTCGACGAGCTGGTCCAGCGAATCCTGAATGCCGATCGACACGCCTGATGCGATGCGGGTGCGGGTACCGCCAAGCACGGCTGACAGCGGTCGTCCCTGCGCCTTTGCGTACAGGTCCCACGCGGCCATCTCGAGCACCGCCTTGGCCATGTTGTGCGTGCGCACGCGCTTGAGGGCCGGGAACACGTCGCGGGGATGGGCGAACTCGCGGCCCACCACCAGCGGAGCGAGGAACTGCGTGATGATGTGCCAGACGGTCTCGGTGGTCTCCCCGGAATAGTAGGGATGCCCTTCGGCAACGGCTTCACCCCAGCCTTCCTGGCCCTCGCCCTCGATGCGGGCGAGGATGAACTCGCGCTCGTAGGAACGGCCGAAGCTGGTTTCGAAGAACTGCACGAGCGGCAGGCGGCAGAGGAAGAGTTCGAGGCGGTCTAGTTTCATCGGGTCTCCGGAAGGATGCTCCTGCAATATACTCGGCCCGCGTGGTGTTTCGTCATCTGGCGGTCGAAGGGCCGATCGGCGCGGGCAAGACGGCGCTGGCTCGCCGTCTGGCCCGACAGCTCGACGCCACGACCATTCTGGAAGACCCCGAGAATCCGTTTCTCGCCGACTTCTACGGCGAGCGCCCGGGGGCTGCCCTCCAGGCACAGTTGTTTTACCTGCTCAACCGCCATCGCCAGCTGACACACCTGCGCCAGGGTGACTTGTTCCTGCAATCGACGGTCGTCGACTACGTCTTCGACAAGGACAAGATTTTCGCCTACCTGAACCTCGACGACAACGAACTGTTCATCTACCAGCGCCTGTTCGACCTGCTGGCGCGTGATGTGCCGTCGCCTGATCTGGTCATCTATCTGCAGTCACGGACCGAGCAGCTGCTCGAACGGCTCTCACGAGCGACACCTGACGGCGATCCTGAGGCACCCCAGCCTGGTGACGAGTACGTGCGTGAACTGAACGAGGCTTACCAGCACTACTTCTTCCACTACTCCGCGACTCCACTCCTCGTGGTCGATACCTCCCAGTTCGATCCCGACACCGACGATGAGGCCCTGGATGAACTGGTGCGGCAGATCAGGGGCATGGGCAAGGGGACGCGGTATTACATCGCGAGGAAGTAGGGTAAGCTGAGGGCTGTTTATGGCCTGGTTCAAGAAGGCGCGCAAGCCGCTGCCCTCCCCCCAGAAAGTCAGCCGGGTGCCCGAAGGCCTCTGGGAGAAGTGCCCGGGCTGCGACGCCATTCTCTACACCAAGGACCTGGTCGCCAACCAGCAGGTCTGCGACAAGTGCGGTCATCACTTCCGGCTGGGTGCGGTCGAACGGCTGTCGCTGCTGTTTGACGGCGGCACGTGGCACGAGCTGGCCCCCACCCTCCGCTCCAACGACCCGCTGCGGTTCACCGATACCAAGCCCTACGCGGATCGCCTCCGCAAGACCATTGCCTCGATCGGTCGCAACGACGCGGTGATTGTGGGCACCGGGCGCATCGGCGGACACGACGCGGTGGTGGCTTCGATGGACTACAGCTTCATCGGCGGATCGATGGGCGTGGTCGTCGGCGAGAAGATCACGCGAGGCATCGAGCATGCGATCGCGCACCGCGCGGGCGTGGTCATCGTGTCGTGCTCGGGCGGCGCGCGCATGATGGAAGGGGCGCTGTCGCTGATGCAGATGGCGAAGATTTCGGCTGCGCTGGCCCGCCTCGACCGCGAACGCCTCCCCTACATTTCGCTGCTGACCGACCCGACAACCGGCGGCGTCACGGCCAGTTACGCCATGCTGGGCGACCTCAACATCGCCGAACCCGGGGCGCTCATCGGGTTCGCCGGCCCGCGCGTCATTGAGCAGACCATCCGACAGAAGCTGCCCGAGGGTTTCCAGCGCGCCGAGTTCCTCCTGGAACGCGGCATGCTCGATCTGGTGGTCGATCGACGCGAGCAGAAGGCCGTCATCGCTCGCGCCCTGCGCTTTCTGCACACGTGACCCTGCGCGATCGTCTCGCGTCGCTCGAGCACTTCGGCATCAAGCTCGGGCTCGACTCGATGCACATCCTGGTCGAGGCGCTGCAGCATCCCGAGCGCGCGTACCGGACCGTGCACGTCGCCGGCACCAACGGCAAGGGCTCGGTCTGCGCCATGGTGTCTGCGGGTCTCCGTGCCGCCGGCTACCGCACGGGCGTCTACACCTCGCCGCACCTGGACCGCATCGAGGAACGCATCGCGGTCGATGGTGCGCCTGTCGCATCCGAGGCCTTCGATGCGGCGCTGGCCGAGGTGTTCGCTGCCATCGACAGGCTGCAGCACAGCGGGCGACTCTCGGTGACGCCGACGTTCTTCGAGGTCGTCACCGCCACCGCCCTCGTGGCCTTCCGCCGGGCGGGGGTCTCGATCGCCGTCATCGAAGTGGGGCTGGGCGGGCGGATGGATGCGACCAACGTCGTGACCCCCATCGCCACGGCGGTCACCTCGATTGCGTTCGATCACGAACGCCACCTCGGATTCACGCTGGCATCCATCGCGTTCGAGAAGGCCGGCATTTCCAAACCCTGCGTGCCCATGGTCATGGGTGCGCTGCCCGATGAGGCGGGCGTGGTCGTCGAAGCACAGGCGCAGGCAATGCAGGCCCCCCTCATCCATGCCGGTGATGCCGTCCGGGTCGTCCATGACGACGCGGGTACGTGCGTCGTACGCTGTGGATCATGGGGCCCCGCGGGCGAACTGCGGCTGTCATTGGCCGGCCGGCATCAGGGTACCAATGCCGCCACCGCCGTGGCGCTGCTGCGCGTCATCGATGCGGCTGGAGTCACGGTGCCCCCTCACGCGGTGGCGGACGCCCTGACGCGGGCGACCTGGCCCGGGCGCCTCGAGTGGGTCACCGTCGGCAGCGGACACCTGCTGATCGACGCGGCCCACAATCCCTCTGGCGCTGCTGCCCTCGCCCGCTATCTCACGGATGCCAGGATGGCACCGATGCCGATGGCACTGGTGGTCATGGAAGACAAAGTGCTTGAGGGCATTGTCGGGCCACTCGGGCCGCACGTATCGCACTGGTGGTGCACGCAGGTGCCGATGGCACGGTCGCGCACGCATGACGGGCTGGCGCGAGCGGTGCGTGCCCTGTTTCCCGGCACGCCGGTGTCGTCCACCCCCGATCCGCTGGACGCCATTCATGCCGCACTGCACGCGCAGGGACGTGCGATGGCCGCCGGTTCCATTTACTTTATCGGCCCGGCGCGGGCACGGCTGCTCGCCTCTGACGACGCATCGATTTGATATCCTCGTCGGCGACTGTGCGACGCTCCTTCTCCTTTCTGCCCGCGGTCCGGCTGCTCCTGGCGGCGGGGTGTCTCCTGTGGCCTGCCGTGGTTCAGGCACAGACCATCTCGGGCTGGATCACGCGCCAGTTCACGCTCGAGCGCCTCGATGCCGACCGCGTGCGCCTGACGCGGGAGGTCGAAGTGGAAGGGGCCCCCAACTCGCCAAACGCCGGACAGAAGTTCTTTGCCGATGACATGGAATGGAACACCAGAACCGGTGAGATGACCGCATCGGGCAACGTGGTGTTCTCGTCGGCTGATGCGCGTGTGGCCGCCGACCGCGTGGTGTTCAACACCCGCACGCGCACCGGCACCTTCTACAACGCGTCGGGCATGGCCTCGCTGGGTGCGGAAGGGCAGCGCAGCCAGACGATGTTCGGATCGCTCGACCCGGACGTGTACTTTTACGGTGAGACCATCGAGAAACTCGACATCGACAAGTACCGCATCAAGCGCGGCGGTTTCACGACCTGCGTGCAGCCCACGCCCCGATGGGAGATGGTGAGCAGTTCAGCCCTCATCAATCTCGACGATTACGCGGCCATGCGACAGGTCGTGCTGCGCGTCAAGGATGTACCGGTGTTCTACCTGCCGGCCCTGTATGTGCCGCTGCAGAAAGATGGGCGATCGACGGGCATCCTGATGCCGACCTATGGACGGTCGACCTATCGGGGACTGTCGATCAGCAACGGGTTCTTCTGGGCGATCAACCGGAGCCAGGACCTGACGCTGATGCACGACTGGTTCACCTCGCGCGGTCACGGGGTCGGGGCTGAATACCGCTATATTTCCGGACCGGCCGCCCAGGGCAGCGCCCGCGCCTACTGGCTGAACGAGCGGACCCGGACGCTGGACACGGTCAACGGACCCGTCGAGGAGCCCGGACGCCGCAGCTACATGCTGATCAGCAATCTGGTCCAGCCGCTGCCCGGTGGATTGCGGGCCACCGCACGCGTGGACTACTTTTCGGACGTCTCGGCCCAGCAGCTCTACAACAACAACCTCTACCAGCTGGCCTTCAGCAACCGAAGCATCGGCGGTGGCCTGTCAGGATCGTGGGGTCCACTCAGTGCTTCCGGGACGTTTCAGCGCACCGAGTCGTTCTACTCGTCCACCAGCTCGTTTGTGAGCGGCCAGGCCCCGGGCCTGCAGCTGTCGTACTCGGGCCAGCGCATTGGCCGGCTACCCCTGTACTTCTCGGCCACCACCGAGGCCACGCGCGTGCTGTACCAGCAGAAGTCGGGCACCAGCGTGAATGACCTCGGCCTGGGCCGCATCGACGTCCGCCCGTCCCTGAGGCTGCCCCTCAGTTCACTGCCGTTCCTGTCGGTCAACGCCACCGCCTCGTACCGCGTGACCTACTTCTCACAGAGCCTCGACACCACGACTGGCGTGCAGGTGCCTGACCCGGTGACGCGCAAGTACTTCGACCTGCGCACCGACCTGATTGGCCCCATCTTCACGCGGGTCTACAGTCCGCGCAACGCGCTGGCCGATCGGCTCAAGCACGTGGTCGAGCCGACCGTGTCACTGCAGCGAATCACGTTCATTCCCGAGCAGCGGCGCATTCCCACCGCCGCGTCGCCCGAGTACATCATCGGCGGGGTGACACGCGTGACCTACGGGCTGGCCAACCGCGTCCTCATCCGGAAGGCGTCAGCGCCCTCGGGCGACGGTACGGCTGCCGCGCCCGCGGGCTCGGCCCCGCGCGAACTGCTTTCAGTCAGCGTCAACCAGAGCTACTACTCGGACAAGGCGGCCAGTGTCTTCGACAACGCCTACGGCTTCTCGACCTTCTATCGCAAGGCCAATCCGTTCTCGACCATCGCCTTCAACGCCCGCACGGCACCGACGACTGCGTCGGCCATCACGGCGCGAGCCGAGTACGATCCCACGTCGGAGACCGCGAAGCTCATTGGCCTCGGGCTGAACGGCACCCTGCGATCATCGATTGCCGACATCACGGCGGGGTGGAGCCGGCAGGTATTCGGCGGCGTGGCCGTGGCCGGGTCGTTGACGTCCAGCCACTACATTCAGCAGGCGACCACGCTCCGCCTGCTGGGCGGCCGGCTGGGAGGCACCGTGTCCTTCAACTACGACATCGGCCGATCGACGCTGCTCAACCAGCGCTACATCGCCAGCTACAGCGCGCAGTGCTGCAGCGTCGGATTCGAGTATCAGTCGTTCAACTTCCCCGGCATCGATCCCCGCTTCCTCGTGCCGCAGGACCGTCGGTTCAACTTCACCTTCACGCTGGCCGGCCTGGGCACCTTCTCGAACTTCTTCGGCACCTTCGGGGGCCAGTCGTTCTGATCATGGACGGCCGCCGCGTCATCCTGGTCACCGGAGCCGCGGGGTTTGTCGGCGGACATCTCATCCGTCGGCTCCGCCGCGACGAAGTTCCGGTGGTCGGCTGGCACCTGCCGGATGCGCCTCCGAGAGATCGGCACGCCATCGACTGGTCGGCCGTCGACCTGCTCGATCAGGCGGCCGTGATCACGGCCCTCGACGCGCTCAGGCCATCAGCCATCTATCACCTCGCCGGTTCCGCCCACGTCGCCGATTCCTGGACGCACACCCGCGAGACCTTCGAGGGCAATGTCCTCGCCACCCAGCACCTGCTGCGCGCGCTGCGTCTGCTGCGGCAGTCGCCTCGCGTGCTGGTGACAGGGTCGGCCACCGTCTACGCGCCATCGGCAACGCCGCTCACCGAGCAGTCGCCGCTGCGCCCGTCCAGTCCCTACGGCACCAGCAAGCTGGCGCAGGAACGCCTCGCCGCCCAGGCCTGCACCGAGTGGCAGTTGCCCACGCTGCTGGTGCGGGCCTTCAACCACATCGGGCCTGGCCAGACGCCGGCGTACGTGGCCTCGAGCATTGCCCGCCAGGTCACCCTGATTGAACGCGGCATCCTGCCGCCCGTGCTTCGGCTGGGCAATCTCGACCCGCTGCGCGACCTGATGGATGTGCGCGACACGGTCGAGGCCTACGTGCTGATGATGCGCTCGGCAACGCCGGGACTGCCCTACAACGTCTGTCGAGGCCAGGCCGTGCGTATCGGTGCCCTGGTCGACCTGTTCCTGGCGCGGGCCCGGGTCCACGTGCGCATCGAGCAGGACCCGACGAAGATGCGGCCGAGTGACGTGCCCTTCCAGTGCGGCAGTCACGACCGGCTCACGCAGCACACCGGCTGGCACCCGCAGATTCCCCTCGAGCAGACCGTGGACGACCTGCTCGACTGGTGGCGTCAACAGGACGCCACCGCCTGAGCC
>Ga0172372_10002944_pt1 | contig 25467 bp, 21 predicted proteins | sample LakKiv5m_2_FD_114544 | JGI IMG/M metagenome (GOLD analysis project Ga0172372, IMG submission 114544) | Freshwater microbial communities from Kabuno Bay, South-Kivu, Congo - kab_092012_9.5m | ecosystem: Environmental > Aquatic > Freshwater > Lake | place: Democratic Republic of the Congo...
GACAACTCATCGGCAAGCGCCTCAATACGCTGGGTATCTTCTTTCTCCAGTTTACCTGCCTTAAAGTTCTGTAAGATTTCCGGGTGTCTTTTTTCCAGGGTCACAAGGAAATTATTTTCAAATTCTGAAGCTTTATTAACCGGAACATTACGCAATTTGCCGAATGTACCTAAGAAGATGATAGCAACCTGCTTTTCAACGGAAAGAGGAGAATATTGTGCCTGTTTAAGTACTTCCACATTACGCTTACCTTTTTCAAGAACGGCCTGTGTGGCGGCATCCAGATCGGAACCAAATTTAGCAAACGCCTCCAGTTCACGATATTGAGCCTGGTCCAGTTTTAGGGTACCTGCTACCTTTTTCATAGATTTAATCTGCGCATTACCCCCAACCCTTGAAACGGAGATTCCCACGTTGATGGCTGGACGAATACCTGCATTGAACAGATTGGTTTCGAGGAAAATCTGACCATCTGTAATGGAGATTACATTGGTAGGAATGTAAGCAGAAACGTCGGAAGCCTGGGTTTCAATGATAGGTAATGCAGTTAAAGATCCTCCACCTTTTACCAGAGGCTGTCCGTTTGCATCCTTACCATTTTTCAACGACTCAGGTAAATCGTTCATATTTCTGGCTATCGCATCATTATTGATAATTTTGGCAGCCCTTTCCAATAAACGGGAATGCAGGTAGAAAACGTCACCAGGGTATGCCTCACGACCCGGAGGACGACGCAAGAGCAGGGAAACTTCGCGATAAGCAACTGCTTGTTTCGATAAATCATCATAAACAATAAGCGCTGGACGACCTGTATCACGGAAAAATTCACCAATAGAAGCACCTGCAAACGGTGCATAGAACTGCAATGGAGCAGGATCAGAAGCAGAAGAAGACACAATAACCGTATAAGCCATTGCCCCATTTTCCTCCAGTGTCCTGGCTACCTGTGCAACCGTAGATGCTTTTTGACCTGATGCCACATAGATACAATAAACGGGTTCACCCCTATCGTAAAATTCTCTTTGATTTATAATGGTATCAATAGCAATAGCCGTTTTTCCCGTCTGACGATCCCCGATAATCAACTCTCTCTGTCCCCTTCCGATGGGAATCATAGCGTCAATCGCTTTGATACCCGTTTGAAGCGGTTCGTTTACTGGTTGACGGAAGATTACACCCGGTGCTTTTCTTTCCAGGGGCATTTCATGTAAATCGCCCTGAATAGGACCTTTTCCGTCGATAGGCTGGCCCAGGGTGTTTACAACACGACCCACAAAACCTTCCCCAACTTTAATAGAGGCGATTCTGTTTGTTCTGTGGACTCTGGAACCCTCGCGAATTCCATCTGCTGAACCCATTAATACTACCCCGACATTATCTTCTTCAAGATTCAGTACGATAGCTTGAGTTCCGGTGCTGAACTCAACCAATTCACCTGACTGGGCATTATTTAAGCCGTACACACGAGCAATTCCGTCTCCTACTTGTAGAACGGTACCGAACTCTGCTAATTCAGCAGTATCATTAAATCCTGAAATTTGTTGTTTCAGGATTTGGGAAATTTCTTCAGGTCTTACGTCACCCATTTTTTTATGTTTTGCTACTGATTCAAATAAATATTATCTATCGCATTAAATTAACGCGCTATAATTTTGGACTCATAAAGATTTTCTGCAAATGACTTTTTCAATCTGAAGATTTGATTTTTAACACTTGCATCATAAACATAATCTTCCATTTCAATAATGAAACCCCCAATCAGAGATTCATCGATAATGGTTTCCAGCTCGATATTTCTGAAGCCAATAGAGGAGGAAGAAGCCAGTTTTATAATTTTATCCTGCTCTTCTTTTCCCAGTGGCTGGGCGGAAATAACTTTGATGGTCGATATTTCCTTCAACGATTTATATTGAGAAAGGAAAGATTCCACAATCGAGGGAAGATGAAATTCGCGGTGTTTTGTTACCAGCAACTGTAGAAAAAGCAAAGTCAGTTTGCTTAATTTATCATCGAAAAGAGATGATAATATTTTCTTTTTTCTGTCATAAGAGATGACAGGACTCTGAATAAACGAAGAGAATGCTGCGTTCTCCCGAAGCAGACTTTTCAATACGCTGGCATCTGCCAGTGCTGATTCAACTTCATTTCGCTCCACGGCCAGGTCAATCCAGGATTTAGCGTAACGAAAGGCAATTTTATTTGTAGTCATTTTTATTTCCTTAAGAGCGTAGGATAATTAATTGCCGAAACGAATTTCGTCCACTAATTTTTTTGTTAACTGCAAACTTTCTTGTTTATCAGACAAACGCTGATGGATTAACTTCTCCGCAATTTCTATGGACATTAAACCAATTTCATTCCTGACATTGGTCAGCATTTCCATTTTCTGGTGTTCTATTTCCAGTTTAGCTGCCTGGGTAATTTTCTGAGCCTCTTCTTTGGCTCTCTCTCTCGCCTCATTGATAATCGACTCTTTAGCCTCTTTGGCCTCTTTTAAAATAGCGGCTCTTTCTTCAGCTGCCTGTTTAAGCAAATTTTCGTTATGAGACTGCAGAGAGGTAATCTCTTCTTTTGCCTTTTTAGCTGCATCCAGCGAATGCTGAATATCTTGTTCTCTTTCCTTCAATGCATTTTGAATAGGCTTGAAGGCAAACTTACCCATCATTCCCCAAAAAAGAAGAAATATAAGCGTTGTCCAGATTAAAAGACCCGGCTCGGGGCGAATCACTGAAAAGTCGGCTAGGAAAAGAATCATTTTTATATTTTTTTTGCGTTGGTATCTACCAGTTGTTCATTTAATAAATGGTAGAAATGCTGCCAGGTGCCAACCGCGCCCGGCCTGCATTTCATTCTTTTTTGATTACTTAACGAAAATCGATAAGATAATCGCGATAAGGGCAGCACCCTCAATAAGAGCGGCCATAAGGATCATATTAGAACGGATATCTCCAACAACTTCAGGTTGACGGGCAATGGCTTCCATTGCTTTTGAACCGATGTTTCCAATTCCAATTCCAGCACCTATTACGGCTAATCCTGCACCAATTGCGGCTAATGTTCCAGTCATGACGACAATTTTTATTATAAATTATTAATGATGTTCGTGATGTTCTTCAATGGCAGCTCCAATATAGGAAGCTGTCAGGATACAAAATACAAAAGCTTGCACAAAGGCTACCAAAAGCTCAATAGCCATCATGAATAGCGTAAGGGGTACCGCCATAACTCCTCCAAGTACGGATCCCCCAAGGCTTTCGCCCGCCTGTCCAAAAATAAAAATCAAACTGACAAAAATGATAATGACGATATGACCTGCCGTAATGTTGGCAAAAAGACGCAGCATCAGGGTCATTGGCTTTATAAACAATCCTAACAATTCTACAGGTGTCAATATGAATTTAATTGGTAATGGAACCCCCGGCATATTGAAAACATGCTGCCAGTAGTGTTTGTTACCACTAAAATTAGTTATCAGGGCAGCTACGACCGCCAAAACCAAGGTAACAGACAGATTCCCCGTTACGTTCCCGCTACCTGGGAAAAAAGGTAACTGTCCTATCAGATTTAAACCCAGTATGAAAAAGAAAACTGACATTAAATATGGAAGATATTTTTCATATTTACTTCCCAAGAAAGGAATAGCTACCTCATTTCTGATAAACTCGAACAAGGGCTCAATAACAGCCTGTACGCCTTTTGGAGCCTGTCCCTTCCTGGTAATGTAACTGACTGCTGCTTTCCTGAACAGAAAAAACAAAACCAGAAAAGCCAGTATCATGGTGAATACATTTTTTGTCATACTGAAATCATAAAAAGAAGTGACACCGCCGCCCATGATTCCACCGTCATAAGAAGTTTTCTTATCCAGCTGATAACACTTTTCATCATAAACGACCTGGTAAGTAACCTTACCGTCAGCTGCCTCTTTTTCTGTATAACAAGTAACCTCAACCTCTCCTTCCATTGGGAATCCTTCCTGATTTACCCGCATGACAGAACCATGAACCATAACATATCCATCGATGGCTTTTGATCCGGAACCATGATGGTGCATGTGGAATTTATCAGACATCAAAAATTTGAACCCATTTTCAGGGGAATATAATAAACAAGGGAGAGGTAAATAAAAGTCACCAAACAAATGAAAGGCATTGGCATCTCCGATATGGTGAAAGGCAGAAGCACCCGGATCATATTTCTCTTCATGATAGCACGAACATTCATCGTGATGTTCTGTTGCATGCGCTGATTCCTCCGTTTGTGTCGTTGCGCCTTCAGCAGATGTACTATTCGCCATGATAACGAACAAACAGATGAATAGAACCATGAATTTTTTCATTCTAATTATTCTTTTATTGCGCTTTTTTAAAATCGCCACAAAATTAGACATTTAAATGATTTAAAAAAAATATGTGGGAATTTATTTTCTTTATACTTTACCTTTTTACTTTTGACCTAACTTAAAGCTTAAAAATGGCTAAATATGATGTCCTGATCATTGGTTCCGGTATTGGCGGACTAACAACGGCAATCAAAATCGCTGAAGATAATCCTGATCTGTCCGTCTGCGTGCTTACCAAAACTATTGAAGGTGAGAGTAATACCCGTTACGCTCAAGGTGGGGTAGCTGCTGTCTGGAATCCGGAAGTCGATTCTACAAAAAAACACAAGGAGGATACCCTCGATGCAGGAGACGGCCTTTGTGATGAAAATATCGTTGATATAGTGGTAAATGAGGGTCCTTTGCGCGTACAGGAAATCATAGAATGGGGCGCAAGATTTGATAAAAAAGCAACAGACGGCACTTTTGATCTGGGCAGGGAAGGAGGACATTCAGAAAACAGGATACTTCACTATAAAGACCTTACCGGCTGGGAAATGCAGCGAACGCTAATGGCTAAAGCTGATACCATTAAGCATATCACTATTTTTGAGCATTATTTTGCCATCGATCTTATCACCCAACATCACCTGGGCTACGCCGTTACCCGCCTGACACCTGATATCACATGTTTTGGTGCTTATGTATTAAATAAGCAAACTGGCCAGATAGAAACATTCCTGGCCAGGCATACCATTATTGCAACAGGTGGGGCTGGTCAGGTTTACCGATCAACCACCAATCCTGTCATTGCCACTGGTGATGGTATAGCCATGGCTTATCGGGCCAAGGCCTGGCTGGAAAATATGGAGTTCGTTCAGTTTCACCCTACCTCCCTCTATAATCCCGGCAGAGATAATCCGGTTTTCCTGGTGTCAGAAGCCGTCAGGGGAATGGGTGGAATTCTGAAAGACAGAAACGGAAATCCATTTATGGACAAATATGACGCCCGCAAATCGCTTGCTCCCCGGGATATTGTCGCCAGAGCTATCGATAATGAAATGAAAATCATGGGTGAAGAAAATATGTTTTTAGATTGCCGGCATATTCCTGAAGATGAATTCATCCGGCATTTTCCAACCATCAGAGATAAATGCCTGAGTGTAGGGGTAAATCCGTCGAAAGATATGATTCCGGTTGCTCCTGCCTGCCACTATTTATGTGGTGGCATTAAAACCGACGAGATGGGTAGAAGCTCCATTACCAGACTTTCTGCCGTCGGGGAATGTACCAGTACGGGTCTTCATGGTGCCAACAGGCTGGCCTCCAATTCATTGCTTGAAGCCATGGTTTTTGCTCACCGGATTGCCCTCGATGTCCGTAAAGTGATTGATTCCGCTTCTTTTAATGATCATATTCCCGACTGGAATGCATCTGGTACCACCGACCCCAAGGAAATGGTCTTAATTACGCAGTCCATTAAGGAATTGAAGGAAATAATGAGCAGCTATGTGGGTATTGTGCGTTCAAATATCAGACTAAAGCGAGCCCTGGACCGCCTTTGGCAATTGAATCAGGAAACCGAAAATTTATACGCCTCAACTACGCTCAGTCCTCAATTGTGTGAATTGCGGAATCTCATCAATATAGCTTACCTCATCACCAGAACAGCAAGAATGCGCAGAGAGAGCAGAGGACTTCATTTTACCACTGATTATCCTCAGAAACAGGATATTGCACAAAGCCTTATCTTATAAATGTCCGTCTTTTTGGAGAAATTGATACAGGGAAAAGCTACCTATTCCTTTTCGTTGAAGAAAATGCATGCCGGAGACTTTTAACACCCCCAGACCATACATAAGGCTTCGTTTAAAATTGATGGATGACGCATCGGCAAAATACAAAGTGGGGCAAGTTATTTCGCCGATCTTAAAAGATCCGTAAATAGCCTGAGAGAGCATTTGATTGTCAAAGAGAAAATCTTCTGAATTGTTATCAAAAGGAATCTGCTGTAATACCTCTCTGGTAAAAGCCCTGTACCCCGTGTGATATTCGGACAGTTTGTGCCCGCATAATACGTTTTGAATAAACGTCAGTACCCTGTTAGCTACATATTTATAGAGAGGCATGCCACCGGCTAAAGCCCCTTTTCCTAAAATCCTTGAACCCAGCACCACATCAAATAATCCTTCACCCAGCAAGTGGATCATAGGTATCAATAGTTTTGGCGTATATTGATAGTCAGGATGAAGCATGATGACAATATCTGCATCAAGGGCCAGTGCCCGACGATACAGTGATTTTTGATTTCCCCCGTAACCCCGGTTACGCTCATGAACGATTAGTTCCCGAATACCCAGGTTTTTCGCCAGTAAAGCGGTGCCATCCTGACTGGCATCATCACACAGAATAACATCATCGACCCAGTCGAAGGGAATTTCCTGATATGTTTTTTCCAGGGTTCGGCGGGCATTATACGCAGGAAGGACAACAACCACCTTTTTTCCTTTGTACATGGGCCTTTAATAAAGGGTTTATTCAACGACTTCTGCCTCGACAACAGGTTCATCTGTAGAATCCAGAAAGCCTCTTGAATCCAGAAAATTAAACCACTTAATTACTTTTTTCATATCACCCACCTGCACTTTATCCTTATCATAATTTGGTAATAATTTACCAAAATAAGCTTTGACTGTATCTGCTGAAGCATCGGCATCACAGGGTGGATTTTCTGTTTTGGTTTCTTTTATTTTCTTAAAAATAACTTTTAACTCTTCCGTTTCCCCGTTATCTATGAAAATCCCAATGGTCTCAAGGGGCGTGAACTGGTGTTTTCTACTGGAGGCAAAGCTTCGTTTTCCGGTATCTAAATCTTCGATAATGAGCCCATTATTTCGATTTGCTACTAAGCGAAAAACACCTGATATACCGGCTACGGCAACTAATTTTTCTAAATTCATAATGACTATATTTTGGATTTCCAGTGTTGTCTATCCATTTTTAGCGGCGAAATTACAGATTTTCTTTAATACCGCAGTAAATATTCTAATTTTTCCCGAAGTCTTGCTTTTCCCATGAATTGCTTTTCCAGTACGGGTGAAAAAGGAATGGGGCTGTCAAGGCCGGCAACTCTGATAACCGGCGCATCTAAATATTCAAATACCTGATCGGAAATGAGGGCGGAAATTTCACCTCCAATACCTCCTGTTAAAGTATCTTCATGCAAAACAAGCACTTTTCCTGTTTTTTTAACGCTTTTAAAAACCGTTTCCTCATCTAAAGGCCATAAGGTTCGTAAATCAATAATCTCAATATCCTCATTTAATTCCTGAACCATTTCCTTTGCCCAGATAACCCCCATGCCGTATGTTATGATAGTCGCAGTCTTCCCCTCCTTTACAACGGCTGCTTTTTCAAGAGGCAAAGTGTAATAGGACAAAGGCAACGGCCCGGAAACAGAACGATAGAGGCCTTTATGTTCGAAAAATAAGACGGGATTGGGATCTTCCAGGGAGGCAGCAAGTAGTCCTTTTGCATCATAAGGACTGGAAGGATAAACTACTTTGAGTCCCGGGGTATGAAAAAACCAGGCTTCATTACTTTGTGAATGAAAGGGCCCTGCTGCCATTCCACCGCCGGTAGGCATTCTGATTACGACATCGGCATGAGCACCCCATCTGTAGTGAATTTTAGCTAAATTATTGATAATCTGATTAAAACCACAGCTAACAAAATCGGCAAATTGCATTTCAACCATCGATTTATACCCTTTCAGACTCAATCCCAATGCTGCACCAATGATAGCACTTTCACAAAGAGGGGTATTCCTGACTCTTTTTTTACCAAATTTTTCAACAAAACCCTCTGTAATCTTAAAAGCACCACCATATTCCGCAATATCCTGCCCCATCAGTATTAAATTGGGAAATTTATCCATGGATTGACTTAAACCAATGGCAATAGCATCTATAAATCGTTTTTCAGGAACTTCATTATCCATGAGGGGTTTAATGAAAGTGGGGTTCCAGGGTTTGTAAACATCCCTGAGTTCCTGTTCAGGGTCAGGGGAAGGATCCTGATAACTTTCTGTTTCCTGTAAATCCCTGATTATTTGTTTTTTAAAATCTTCTTTTATGATGCTGCAATCTTCCTGAGAAAGCACCTGTTCCTGTTTAAGAAATGATTCATAAAGTAGAATGGGATCGCGCAGAGCCCATTTTTCCATGTGTTCTTTAGGAACATATCTGGTACCTGAAGCCTCCTCGTGTCCCCTCATTCTGAAAGTCATACACTCCAGCAAAACAGGTTCAGGCCTTTCGGTGATTTCCTCTTTTATTCGGCTTATGGTATGATAAACCTCCAGCAGATTATTACCATCTATCGTCATCGATTTCATACCATACCCAATACCCCGATCTGCCAAAGCAGCACATTTATATTGTTCATCTGTAGTAGTAGAAAGGCCATACCCATTATTTTCAATAAGGAAAATAACGGGTAACTGCCAGACTGAAGCAACATTTAGTGCTTCATGAAATTCACCCTGACTTGTACCACCTTCTCCGGTAAAAGCAAGGGCGACTTTATTTTTGCCTGACAAAGCATCGGCCAGCGCCACCCCATTAGCTAAAGATAGCTGTGGGCCAAGATGGGAAATCATCCCCACCACGGCATTTTCAAGAGATCCAAAATGAAAGGAACGATCCCGCCCTTTCGTATAGCCTTCCATTTTACCCTGCCATTGGGCAAAAAGCCTGGTTAGCGGCATATTTCTGGTGGTGAAAACCCCAAGATTTCTATGTAAAGGAAAAATAAACGAATCCTCGTCCAACGCTAGGGTTGCACCAACCGCTATGGCTTCCTGGCCAATACCTGAAAACCATTTGCTGATTTTTCCCTGTCTCAACAGATTCAGCATCTTTTCCTCAATCAGGCGAGGATAAACCAATGCTTTATAAAATGCAATCAGCTTCTCATTACTCAATGTTCCTCGCTGAAAAGGAGCTTCAACACTTCTCATTTCCTTCCTGAATTAATGACTAATAACCCGAAAAAGAGGGACAAAATACACCTGTTCCCTTCGTTTTTCCAAACCTTAAACTTAATAACAATTCATGTCCGCCAACTGTAAACGAATTGATCTGCGACCATGGATAAATATAACGGTAAGAAATCTGATATGGATCTATTTTAATTCCAAAAATTGCAGCAGCAAAAAGATTTTCATATTTATAATGTAATTGTTCCCGACTTAGTGAAAAAGTACTTTTCAGGGAAACTTTATTTGCAAGAGGAATATGGAAAGTGGCGTTTAGGTCGGTTTGCCAGTCACCTAAGGCATTCATCTTTAACAGCAGCGAAGGTTCAATAAAAAAATCTGCATGCACAGGAATTTGAATGCCTGTAATAAAATGAAGGTTATACCATGATTTGGTAACTAAATTCCGAGCTGTGGGCAGCAGGTCTCTGACCGAAACACCAGCATAAAAAGGAAAATGTGAAAAATAAAAACCTGCATGCGCATTGGGGGTGAAACGGGAAGGATTTGTACCCGTTACCAGGGGATCCCCGGCTGAAGGCGTAAATTTATCTTCCCTCACCATCCATTGATTTCCGGAAATGGCCAATCCAAACAGGATTCTTGAACTTCGTTCATCTTCTGGTTTGCCATTGAAGCGAAGGTGGTAAGAAAATGCTGTTTCAAAGCCAGTATTCCCTGTTAACCCATTTTGATCTCTGTAAAGCCATCCACCCAGCCCAATATTTCCTTTATTTGTCTGATAGGCTATGGTCTGGGTATTGGGCGCTTCCGGAAATTCAACCCACTGGCTTCTGTAAGTACCACTTAATATAGTTCCATTCGTCGCCCCTGCAAATGAAGGATTGATATAAAATGGATTCAGGATATACTGATTTTGAATGGGTTGATATTGGGAAAAACCACTATTCAGACAACATAATATCACGTGAAAAGGGAATAAATACCTCATCCTTTTTATTGCATTAAAAATTGGCTCCCTGTTGCTAAATGAAAAAAGCATTCTTATTCCCAAAAATAAACAGGTTGGTTTTGCCCCTGACTTATTTTATAATCAAATCTAAATTAAATTACTTACAAATTTGCATAAGCCAGGCTCCCATTTCTATTTTAACAGGATTGACCTTCAGGAATATTAACACATTGTCATTGCCTTTTCAGGGTAAAATGCCCACGTTTGGGAAGTTCTCCATTCTTTAGGTCAACTACATACCAATAATCATTTTCCGGCATCGGTAAAGAACCAAAAGTTCCGTCCCAACCCTTAACTATGCCTTTATACTGGGTTAGCATTCTGCCTGACCTGTCAAAAATGGAGATAATACATTCCGGAAAAGCTTCAATACCTCCAATTTCCCAATAATCGTTAAAACCATCTCCGTTAGGGGTAAAAAAATTAGGGATGGAAACTTGTGGTACCCCAAGTAAAAGGTTCAATTTTTGATCCCGGCATCCATTTTTGTCTTTCACATACAAAGAATAATAATTGCCTGAAATAATGGAAATGGTTTTATCGGCCTGGAAAAAATCATTATCTCTTGAATAGTAGTATGGCGGTGTTCCTCCCTTAACATTTAAAGTCACCCTAAAAGGAACGGTAGCGTCATAATCTACAAAAACTGGCAGCTCATTCATTCCAATTTTTTTTGCTCCGTAACCAATACAACCTTCCTTATCAGTCACCGTAATTTTAAAGGAAGCAGGCTGGAAAATGGTTACCGCAGGACTTGTCAGACCATTATCCCATTGATAGGTGGCATATTTCTGTAGCGGTTGAACCGAGAGTGAGTCTCCCCGGCAAAAGGAGGTATCCCTTCCCATATCAACCTTAAAGGCTGGTAAAGCTGAAACCCTGATACTGTCTTCCGACCAGCAAGATCCTTTTTGCACTTTTACCGCATATACACCATCTTTCCCAACCGTAATCGTTCGGGTCATAGAGCCGTCAGACCATTTAAAGCCATTATAAATTTCTCCTGCATCAAGGGTAACTTTGCCGCCAAAACAGTAAGTTTGATCGGGCCCCATTTCATATTGAAAAGGATCTTGTCTCCTGACGCGAAAGGAATCGATAAACGAACCACATTGATTTTCCAGTTTCACCCAATAAAGACCGGTGTCCCGAATCACCTTTCTATCGGTTTTTGATCCGTCGGACCATCCCAACAGATTGAATCCCTGTGCTTTATTCAATACTAAGGAATCATTCAAGCAAAAGGAAGTATCCTGGATGGCTGAAACCTCTGGAATTTGCGTATAAATATGAATATTTTTTACCGAATGAATATCCGTTGAGCCTCCTGTTGAAGAGGTAAAACCCATGTACCCTGCATAATTAATCGGATAAAAGCCTTCCAGCGTAATGGTACTGTCTATCGTTACCTTTATATTTCCCTGATTATATTCTACCCTCGCCTTTTTATATTTATTATCCCTTAATTCCCGTAAACCGAACAAGGTGGGCTGGTTCGTTGATGGACATTCCGAATAATTACCCTGACCGTTCCCGTAGCGAATCTGAAGTTCCGGATTGGCACCTCCGCAGTTATTATAAGTATCAAGTACCACCATTAATCCCCTTGGATTTTGCGGAATTCCAACACCACTTCCGATAATATATCCGGTAGGGGGATTTACCAGGAAACAAAAGGCAATGCCATCAGCGCTGGAACCTTCAAACATTCTGAATTCGAAAGAAACTGCCCACTTGCTGCAAATGCTCAAATCAATGGGTTCTTTATAAAAAAGTCCCCCATTCCTGAATAATTGAGCCGGACAAAGAATAATTTCGTCCTGATTATTATCGTCATCCCCATTTGTGTCTCCAACCCGGGCATCCGCTACTAAATTCCACTTATCCACATTCAGCGGAAAACCTGAAAGGGAGGCAAAGACATTGTCCTGTGCCAGCAATGGGAAGGTGAAAAGGTAACATAAAAATACCCCCCATACCAGCCTGAGAGGAATGAGAGATATTTTATTCATATAAACAAGGTACGTTTATTTAAAACCAGCTGGTTCCATACCCCATAAAAGGCCAGGGAATACTTGCCAGCATAAGAATAAGACCTACCAGATAAGCCCAGAAAATGCGACTAAACGCTTTCTTTTCAGGGGCTACTTTTTTTGCCATTATATATCCAGCAGAAATAATTATGATAGCCAGAATCATCATGGAAGTATGTTCAACCAAAAAGAAGCGACTCATGGCATTTTTCATTGATTCCGCAGTAAAAATTACTTTTGGACTAATAGCATATAAAATCAACCCTGCCAAAAGTTGAATATGACAAGAGATAAATGCAAACAGCGGCATTTTCTTGTCTTTATCGGTAAAAGAATGATTCCCAGATAATTTACCAGCCACTTGAATGATTGCTAAAACGAGGGTAATCAAGACGACCCATCTGAGGCCAGAATGTAAATGAACCAAAACAGGATACATATTCGATGATTTTAAAGGTTATCGACCAAGGTGAATGAGTAAAACGCTGATGTCTGCCGGAGAAACGCCGCTAATACGACTTGCCTGACCAATGGTCATTGGTTTCATACGCGTCAATTTCTCTCTTGCTTCAGCCGACAGCGAAGTTAAGGAATGATAAGCAAACGATTCTGATAATTTAAGCATTTCCAATCTATTCATTTTATCAACCATTTCTTGTTCTTTAGCCATATATCCGGCATATTTCAAATTTATTTCAGCTTGTTCAATTGTTTCCGCGCTAAAATTTGACAGAAATTCATTCAAAACCGGAGTTACTGCCCTGACATCCGCTATGGAAATATTTGGGCGAAGAATAATACCCTGGGCTTTTACCTTTTGCCTGACAGGCATACTCCCTTTTTCCTCTAGCAGCCCATTTATCTGTTCGGGTTCAACACTGCAATCATTTAAGAAACGTGTAATTTTTTTAGTATCCGCCACTTTTTCTTCTACTTTTCTGATTCTCTCCTCCATATAGTACATACCCAGTTTCACTGCGAGCGGTGTCAACCGGATATCGGCATTATCCTGACGGAGAAGGACCCTGTATTCTGCCCTGGAAGTAAACATCCGATAAGGCTCCTGGGTGCCTTTAGTAACCAGGTCATCAATAAGAACGCCGATATAAGCATCCGATCTTTTTAGGATAAACGGCTCCTTTTCAACCACAGAAAGATGTGCATTGATACCTGCCATTAAACCCTGACTGGCTGCCTCCTCATAACCTGTAGTACCATTAATCTGTCCGGCAAAAAACAAGCCTTTTAACAAATGCGTTTCCAAACTGAGAGAAAGCTGGGTTGGCGGAAAAAAATCATATTCAATGGCATAGCCCGGACGGAACATTTTAACCTTTTCAAAGCCGGCAATTTTCTTAATCGCCTTATATTGAACTTCTTCCGGCAGGGAAGAAGAAAATCCATTTACATATACCTCGCAGGTAGTCCGACCCTCTGGTTCTACAAACAACTGATGCCTGTCCTTATCAGAAAAGCGGTCTATTTTATCCTCTATGGAAGGACAATACCTTGGCCCCAATCCTCTTATTCTTCCATTAAACATGGGAGAACGGTCAAAACCAGTTCGTAAAATATCGTGTACCTCCTGACTGGTATAAGTAATATGACAAGGCAGCTGATTTTCCAGTGGTGTTGTTTCCGTGTAAGAAAAGCGCTGGGGTATTTCATCCCCTGGCTGTATTTCCATCGCTTCGTAATTCAGGGTTCTTCCATCCACTCTGGGAGGAGTACCTGTTTTCATTCTACCTGACTCAAAACCCAGGCTCACCAGTTGCTCGGTAATCCCTTTTGCGGCCGATTCACCGGATCGACCTCCGCCAATCTGCTTTTCCCCGATATGAATAATTCCATTTAAAAAAGTACCATTTGTCAGGACTACCGATTTACTGTGAATCGCCAGCCCCATACCGGTAATGACGCCTTTAACCCGCCGATCTTCAACCATCAGCTCCTTAACCATGTCCTGCCAGAAATCTATATTAGGATGTGCTTCGAGCATCATCCTCCATTTTTGCGCAAATTGCATGCGATCACTTTGTGCCCTGGGACTCCACATAGCAGGACCTTTAGAAAGATTGAGCATTCTGAATTGCACGGCAGATTCGTCAGTAACTATACCAGAATAACCTCCAAGTGCATCTATTTCTCTGACAATCTGCCCCTTAGCTACACCACCCATAGCAGGATTGCAAGACATTTGTGCAATGGTTTGCATATTCATTGTAACCAAAAGCACTTTAGACCCCATATTGGCAGCTGCAACGGCTGCTTCACAACCTGCATGTCCTGCACCCACTACAATTACATCATACGTTTGAAACATGTATCCCATTTAATTAATTGGCAACAAATTTAATCTGTTTTTATCATTTTTGTGGAACAATCCTAATTAGCTTATCTTTGCTGATGCATTTCAACTAAAGAACATGGCTTATACTGAATCCAACATGTTGCCTTTGGGCACTAAAGCACCAGATTTCACCTTACCTGACACCATTTCAGGTGAACCAGTGACCTTGTACAAACAGGAGCCTGCCAGGGCTACGCTCCTGATGTTTCTTTGTAACCATTGTCCCTATGTGCTGCATGTTAATCCTGAGATTGTGCGTATAGTGGCACAATATGAACCTGCCGGAGTTCGGTTTATAGGCATCAGTGCGAATGATGCCGACAAATACCCACAGGATGGGCCTGAAAAAATGAAAATACATGCCAAAGAGACTGGTTATACCTTTCCATACCTTTATGACGAATCACAGGAAGTAGCTAAAGCTTATGATGCTGCCTGTACACCTGATTTTTATTTGTTTGATGACCAGCTCAGCTTAGTTTATCGCGGACGAATTGATCGCTCCAGACCAGGAAATGAATTTCCTTTAGACGGAAGCGATTTACGTCAGGCGATAGAAACCGTACTGGCAGGAAAGGAGATTTCCCCGCTTCAATATCCGAGTGCAGGTTGCAATATCAAATGGAAATAAAATCTTTTATTTTTTTGAAATCAGATTATCACCTGTCATTTCCAAAGGAACTTCAATATCCAGCAAATGAAGCACGGTAGGGGCAATGTCTCCTAATTTTCCGGCAGACACCTTATAATTTGCCGCATTTTCAGCCACATATATCACAGGAACCGGATTCATAGTGTGTGCTGTATTGGGTGTTCCGTCCGGATTAATCATATAGTCAGAATTTCCATGATCGGCTATCACAATAATATGATAATGGTTATCTAACGCAGTTTTTACCAATTCAGACAAACAAGCATCTACCGTTTCCACTGCTTTGATAGCTGCCTGAAAATCACCAGTATGTCCCACCATATCAGCATTGGCATAATTCAGACAGACAAAATCGGGTTTTTTTGAATTTATAGCCTCTGTAATGAGTGCGGTAATACCTTTAGCGCTCATTTCAGGTTCGAGGTCATACGTTGGCACTTTAGGAGAAGATACCATTAATCGTTCTTCCCCCGGAAAAACGGATTCACGTCCGCCGGAGAAGAAAAAAGTAACGTGGGGATATTTTTCCGTTTCTGCGATTCTGATCTGAGATTTTCCGGCCCTGGAAATAATTTCACCCAGCGTATTATTCAGATTATCATTTTGAAAAAGAACAAATACACCCTGGTATGATTCATCATATTGTGTCATGGTAACATAATACAGCTTCTTTTTTGTCATACCAAATTCCGAAAAATCCTGCTGAGTCAGCACCTGAGTGATCTCTCTGGGTCTGTCGGTACGAAAATTAAAACAAAGCACTACATCACCTTCCTGAATAGTTGCGGTAGGGGAACCATCCGCTTTGGCGGCAAACAAAGGCTTGATAAACTCATCTGTTTCACCGGCCTGATAACTTTCCGACACGGAGGCTGTCAGATTGTTTGACCTGGTACCTTTTCCCGAAACAAGTAAATCATAGGCTAATTTGACCCTTTCCCAGCGTTTGTCGCGATCCATAGCATAATAACGACCAATGACAGAAGCCAGTTTAGTGCGTTTGCCTTTCAGAAAATCAGTTAAATCAGCTATGAAACCCAAACCACTTTTAGGATCACAATCACGGCCGTCGGTGAAGGCATGGATATATATTTCATCTACTCCAGCCTTTTCCAAAATATCGACCAGTGCCTTGAGATGATTAATATGAGCATGAACACCACCATCAGAAACGAGCCCCATCAGATGAAAAGGTTTCTTATTACTCACAGCGTATTCAATGGCTTCCAGCAAGGTAGGATTATGAGCCAGGGTACCTTCCCGAACTTCTTTGTTTATGCGGGCCAGTTCCTGATACACCACCCTTCCGGCTCCAATATTGAGGTGTCCGACTTCCGAATTGCCCATTTGACCCTCAGGAAGACCCACCTCCTCACCAAAGGTAATGAGTTCATTGTTAGGGTAATTTGCCAGAAGATGATCCATAAAAGGGGTGTTTGCCTGGGAAATAGCGTCAGATGCAGGATCCTGGCCGATACCCCAACCATCTAAAATGGCCAGTAACACGCGGGAATTACTCATAAATAGGTTACTTTTGGTGGGCAAAGGTAAGGTATTAAACAATAAATGCCACAATGAAGTATATTAATAAAAAAATACTTTTTGTTTTAACCATTGCGTTATAGTTAAAAATCCCATACATGAAATTATTCCTTTGCTTCTTTTTTGCTTCCCTTTTCCAAACAGCTACCAGTGACATCACCCGTTCATTAAACGAAGGAAACACCCTTGGCCTGAGTAGTTTTCTGGATACCCAGGTAGAAATATCCATGATTGATGTTGAGGCAACGGTTTCAAAAGCCGAGGCCATTGCGCAGTTAAAAAAATTCTTTTTAAAAAATCCGGTCAAATCATTTACTCAGGCACATCAGGGTAATTCAAAAGGAAATGACTCCACTTACATTATTGGAAATTTAAACACACAAAATGGTATTTTCCGGGTATATATTTATGTTAAACTCGATGCGGGCAAACATTACATTCAGGAAATACGATTTGACAAGGACTGATGCTAATCTGATTAAACACATAAACAGGAAACTGGAACCCTGATTTTTGCTCTTATTATATTCCATTATTTTTTTGATTTTCAATAGTATATTGTTCTTTCCCTTCTTTTGAGGTTCTAAAATAAATTCCCGGCATTAGACTTATTTATTACATTTACATTACGTTAAAGAGCTCAACATATAAGCGATTTTTCAAAAAACTTACGATTTGTAAATGTTACATCAAGAAGAATTAAAAGATTTTTTAGAGTTAAAAACAAACCAATACAATAATCCCAGTTTTATTGATTTAGATCCTATTAGTATTCCACATCAATTTTCTATTAAAGAGGATATTGAGATATCTGCATTTTTAGTTGCCACCATAAGCTGGGGCAACAGAAAATCCATTGTAAAATCAGCAAATGACCTAATGGAGAAATTGGGGAACAGTCCTTTTGACTTTATTATAAATGCAACCAATGATCATATTGATACATTATCGGATTTTTATTATCGTACTTTTAACGGGTCAGATTTATCCTATTTTATTTTAAGCCTGAGAAATATTTATACAAACCATGGTGGTATGGAAAAATTATTTACCAGCAATCAAAATAATAATCTGTTTGAATCAATATCCCATTTCCGAAATGTGTTTTTTGAGCTACCTCATGAAAAAAGAACGCTAAAACATGTTTCAGATCCTTTATCCGGATCAGCTTCAAAAAGGCTGCACATGATGTTGAGGTGGTTGGTTCGAGATGACCATATTGTTGATTTAGGTGTTTGGAAGCAGATAAAACCATCTTTATTATCTTGTCCGTTAGATGTTCATTCCGGGAATACAGCAAGAAAACTTGGATTATTAAAAAGGAAACAAAATGATGCAAAGGCAGTTTCCGAACTTAATGATAATTTAAGATTTTTTGACCCCAATGACCCTGCGAAATATGATTTTGCCCTATTTGGTTTGGGTGTTATTGAAAAATTTTAATGATTACCTTGTTATTATTATCTCAATTTTGAAATTACGTCATTTTTTAACCATTCAAATGCAGCTTGCTGGTCAAATTCAATACCTGGGCGCAATAGTGCTTCCATATCCCCTATAAAATTAGGGTCATTTTCTTTTTCTTCTATGTTCAATTCAAATTGTCGGCGAGTTGGAATGTGCCCAGTAGAAAACATCATGTATTCGTTGAAACTTTCAATGATTTGATTTATTTCAATTTTTTCATTTAATCTTGAGTAATCCAGATCAAACAAATCACGCCCTTTTGTACGTTGATAGAGGGCTCTCAATTTTGTGCCGAGTAACTCATTCATATTGTATGTTTTGATGTTCGCACTACCAGCGAACCATTCATTTTCAACGCGAAATGGAAAATTCACCCAATCAAATACATTGAAGTGCTCTTTGCTATTTATTTCGATTTTAAGTCTCATTCGAATATCTTCATATTCTGAATTAAAGCGGTAGTACATTTTGGGACCATGTCCACGAATATCGGTTTTTCGAGGTTCTTCAAAAAATGTTATAACTTCATTAATTTTCTCCATTATTGGTTTAATTGGACCTTGTTTTATTTGAACCAAATCAATATCCTCTGAAAAACGTGGTGCAGGATTTAAATAGAGTTTATGCAAAGCTGTACCTCCCCTAAATGCTAAATTCTCGTTTAAAAATTGGTCTGAAAAAATTTCAACGAGCGTTCTGCTAATGATTAAATCTTGTTCAATTTGATCGAAGGAACTCCATGGTGCAAATTCTTTCCATCTGGCTATGTTTGGTCTGGGAATCATAGGTCGTTTTCAAGTTTAATGTTTACATCTACTTTCCATCTGTTACCTGTTTTACCCGCTTTAACACCATTTTTCGGAGATAGTAGAATTGAATAAAAAGCGTCTTTTTTTAACTTGTTGAAGATTTCATCTGAAATGAGGTTGTTTGTTTCTAAATAATCTATCAAAAATCCGAATCGTTGAAGTGAACTTTTATGAGGGAACCAGGATAACAATTGCATTAAATCATCTTTGGTTATCTCTTGTGAGAGTTCCTCCAGATTTGCGAGAATTCTATTCAAACCTCCAATTTTTGAATGATGTTGTACAAGATCAACAGCTGTTAGTGCAGGGGATGATATTTTAAAGTTCCCTGCCTCTGATTTTTTTTCAATTATATTACCCTCTGGCCATTTTTCGGTTTTAATAAATCGTAGCTTATTTTTCCCTTTGTCAATATCCCTTAAAGCTGGTGGAACTGTTAGAATGTAATCTTGTTGAATTTTCTGATGGGTAGCCCCAAAAAAGGCAGCAGCCGAAAATAGACCAACATAGTATTCTTTATTTAATGTTTTAAAAAGCTTTTCAACATAGAGATGAATTGGTAGTTTTTTGAGGTTTTGATATCGAGGTGGAATGATGATATAAAATCCATGACGAAGATTTAGCACTTCATTCTTTTCAGTTAATCGTATTAATTCTTTCCTAATTGTGGGTACTGGTGATTTGCAATTTTCCAGAATTTCATCCCACGAAAATGAATATTCTTCGTAACTCTGAATTTGTTTTATGTACTCCGTAACGTTCATTATTTTAGTTTTTCGAAGCGAAATATACCAAAAAAAGGTAATAATCGCACTGAAAAACTAAAAATTCTCCCATTACCATTCCTCCCTCAAATCCCTAAACAACTTAATCAAGCTCAACTGCGGATGATAATCTGATTTGTTGGCACGGAAGGAGACATGTGTCCAGCTGTAAGGTCTTTGGTAATTGAGGATTTTGCAAAGTGGGTCTCTGATGCTGAAAACTTCGCTTACTATCAATCTTAGAGGTGCGAAAACGTCTGTCATATTTTTTGTATATTATTATGTTCTGCGGTCTGTTTGGGTTGCTAATAACTACCATATAGGCGAAACTTGTTTTTGGAAACTGTTAAATAGCACCATTATATTCCCTTTGTCGGAACGACAAAAACGGAGTAGATCTGGGTATTTGGACATCGCTGCACACCTCCCAACTTTCCTGCCCTTTGGACATTCATACAGGAAATGTAGCCCGAAAACTGGGATTACTAGACCGCGTTCAAAATGATGCGAGCGCTGTTACTGCCCTCGATGAAAGCCTAAGGGAAATGGACCCGGTCGATCCTGTGAAATATGATTTTGCCTTGTTTGGACTGGGCATCTTCGAGGGGTTTTGAGGGGGTAATCTCCATCCATTTTAATAAGAAAAACTTATTAACCAAAACGGTGTACCTCAGAACAATTTCACAAAATAACCCTCTCATAATGGCCGAGCAAAACGATATATCAATCAATCAGTGGCTGGATAAATTATTGGCAAAAGGAGTTTATGGCTTTACTAAGGACATTGCAGCGGGAAATTCAGAACTACTCTATTATTGCTGTTAAAAGGGCACATATTTCTCCTCTCTAAAACAATGCTACTAATGTACAATGGCTAATTAATAAGCGTTATTGCTGCATTAAAAGCGAAAGTAAAACTTCAAATTGAATGATAAAATTTTAATATTAGCGTCAAAAAATTATTCGAATCAAAATAAATAAGTTTTCGGAACGCTACCTTAACCGAACATTATATTCACTTTTTTACCAAGTCCAGATTCAAAAATTTTGTACAATGTTGAAAGTTGAATATCACATTTGCCATTTTCAAGTCGGGAAATATAACTTTTTTTAGTCCCAACTTTCTCAGCAAGTTGCTGCTGAGTCATATTTGCTTCTTTTCGTGCTTCCTTCAATATTTCGCTAATGACAAAATACTGTGCTTTTTCTTCAAAGTTGTCTCGTTTTTCAGAGCCTGTTTTTCCATATTTGATGTCTAATAATTCGTCAAAATTTTTAGCATTTCTAATATTGTCTTTGTTCATTACTTTTTCTTTTTTGAGTTAAAATATTCCTCTTTTAGTTTCAAAGCCAATGCTATCTCGTTTTTTGGCGTTTTGTTAGCTTGTTTTTGGAAACTGTTAAATAGCACAATTATATTCCCTTTGTCGAAACAACAGAAAATACGGTAAATATTGCTTTCAAATTCAATTCGAACTTCATAAAGTCCGTCAGTTCCTGTCATATGGGAGAGGAATTTTTTCGGTACATTTTGAACGGTTCTCAAAATCTTAAAAACATATTCAATCTTTTCCTGCACCTTTTCAGTCTGTTCTAAATAGAATTCGACGAAATAGTGTTCATGAAAAATAATTAGTCTTTGAATATCCACTATTCAAAGTTAACTCAAAAGTTATCCAAAGGCAAGTTTTTTTTCAAATTTTACTCTTTAAATAAAAGTTTGAAATCTGTTTACCGCATTATGAAGACCTGAATTTCCCCCAGCAGGCAATCTCATTCAATAGCCTGCTGGGGGGAAATATTTTATTGTTTGGTCTGTGCCGGTTTAGAATAGGGTGGAATTTTAACCTCTTTTGACGGTTGTTTTTCCAGCATCATCAAGACCTCTTTAACTGCCCTTTCCAATTGTGGATCGCGTCCTTGCTGTAGAGATTTTGCATCCTGGCGCACCTCAATATCTGGGGCAATCCCTTCATTTTCCGCAATCCATTTATTAGCAGCCGGATCAAAAATACTATTATCAGGAGCGGTGAGTGCTCCTCCATCTACCAAACTATAATGTACGGAACTCTTCACAAGACCTCCCCAGGTACGGGCACCAATTAATGGTCCGGCATTGCGATGACGGAAAACCCAGGGAAAGAAATCGCCTCCGGAACCTGCCAGTTCATTGATCAACAAGGCTTTAGGCCCGAGAATCCCAGCTGGTAACTTCATCGGTTTACCCCCAGGCACTTCATTGGTTATCGCTGCCCGAAGGCTTCGGGTCATCAGGTCAGTCATATAGTCATCCAACAGGCCCCCTCCATTAAAACGTTCGTCAATCACCGCCCCTTGCTTATCCTGCTGTGCAAAATAGTAGCGATTGAAGGACACAAAACCGGGTCCACCTGTATTTGGCACCCAGATATAGCCCAGTTTTCCACCTGAAAGGCTATCCACCAAACGACGATTGTCTTCCACCCAATTGCGTTGACGCAGACTTAATTCATTGCGCAAAGGTTTAACCGTTTCGGTCCAGGAACCATCAAAAGCAGGTTTATTATTCAAATGCAATATGGTTTGCACATCGGCCGTACCTGCCAGCATTTTATATGGATCTTCGTTAGCTGTCAATTCTTTTCCATTTACACCCACCAGATAGTAGCCAGGTTCTATTTTCATGCCAGGTCTGTCCAGAGGGCTGGATAGATTAGGATTCCAGCTTTCCGTGGTAAAAATCCTGTTGATCTTCCAGCGATTCTGATCAGCTATCAAATCAGCCCCTAAAACAGCCGCCGAAGAACGGTCTGTTTGTGGAAAATCACCGCCAAAGACGAAACTGTGTCCCACTGAAAGTTCCCCGTTGACCATATCTAAAATATAGGTCAGATCATCTCTGTGTTTAACAAAGGGAATCAACGGTGCATAACGGCGATAGACCTCATTCCAGTCTCTGCCATGAATTCCCTGCTGGTCGTAGAAATAATCTTTTTCATAGCGCCAAGCCTCCTCAAACATCTGTTTCCACTCTGCAGACCGGTTCAATTGCATCGTCAGATCCATTTTCAATGGTTTTGCCTCATTCCCATTGGGTCCGCCGGTAGCGCCTACTTTCCACTGACCCATGGCATTCACTATAAATTTTTTCCCATCGGCAGACACTACCAATCCAACGGAACCGGTAAGAAATTCTTTAGCCTCCTTTGACTCGAGGGTATATTTGTGAACCACCCCAGGTTTATTTGCCACTCGTTCGCCAACAAAGACAGACCCTTCCGGACCTGCTACCATAGTCATATAATTCCGTTTTGGCATACCCAAAGGAATAGTTCTCCGGTCAATATGATCAAAATCGATCAGCACCTCGATCTTTTTATCCTTAGGTTTTTCCGGCTCAGGCGATTTTGCTGGCACCTTCGCATCAGGCTTCGCATCGGCTTTTGCATCAGGTTTGGTTTCCGTTTTTTCATCGGCTACCTCTTTTTTCACCTCTTCCTCATCGCTTTTAGGTTTGAAGGGCGATTGATCCGATTTGCGCAGATTAATCACGTAGGCCTCATATTCGGGATTTGCCATTTGGGAACTGGTATTGGCCCAACCGCTACCTAATGCTACTTCGGTACTGGCCAGGAAATAAAGATTTTTGCCATTGCGATCCCAGGCGGGTGAAAAGGCATCGGCAAAAGAATTGGTCAAAGCCCTTCTACTTTTCGTTTTCATATTGTAAGTCTGAATCGCACGTAATTGATTATCCCCCGCCTTAGTGTAAGCCAGCCATTGACTATCGGGCGACCAGGAAAGGCCCATGTCACCCCTTTCCAGATTATTCCCTGCCGTATCAACCGTTTCAATGGTACCTGCCTGAACATCTACTATTCTTATACGCACTCTGTTATCGGTAAATGCGATATATTTTGCATCGGGCGACCAGACGGGTTCCCAGGCCATTTTTGACTCACCGATTGAAATGATTCGTGGTTTTTCCATTCCATCCTGCCCTGATATCATCAAGGAATAGCCCTTTCCATCGGCATCAGAAAACCAGGCGAGCTTATCGCCCAATGGCGACCAGACAGGCACGCGATCGGCGGCACCAGAACTTTGGGTTAGATTCCGCACATCTCCATTTTCAACAGGCACGGTAAAAATTTCACCCCGGGCTTCCACCAGCGCTCTTTTACCTGTTGGCGACAAAGAGACATTGGTGGCATTCCGACCCACTTCTTCCCAACGGGTTTCAGCCCATGGAAAATCGCCGGAAACGGTAATATTCAGTTTTTTACTATTGGAGCCATCCAAGCCGATGGTATGCAGGAATCCTTCGCGTTCGAATAACAACCTGTTACCATTTCCGGAAATATATTTTACATCCGTATCTTTGAAAGAGGTTATTTGAGTAAATTTTCCGGCATCCGGCTCGTACGACCAGATATTGGCCACTCCACCGTTTCTATCGCTAAGGAAATAAATCATTTTCCCTAACCAGAGAGGCATAATGTCCGTACTGGAAGGATTCGGCAATAATACTTCGCTAAAATCAGCCAGGTTCATTAAAATGAGTGGTGTATTTTGTCCACCTCGATAGGCGCGCCATTCAACATCCCACCGATCCATCTTGTCTATGATCATCCTTTTTCCGTCGGGTGAAAAGCTACCATTATTTCCCCATTGTTTAGTAACCAGCGTTGAAGGACCTCCATCGACCGACACGGTGTACAGCCGGTTGTATGCAGTAGGAGCTGTTTCGCGATCGGAGGCATATAAAATCCTCGAACCATCGGGGGTCCAACCTCTTACGGTAGCTGCGGCCGGATACCAGGTAAGTCTTTTGGGTTCCCCCCCGGTCACCGGAACGATGTAAACGGCCTGATTCCCGGAGCGATTGGAAGTAAAAGCTATCGTTTTACCATCGGGTGAAAACTGGGGATTACTTTCTACGGCAGGGGTACTTGTCAGTCTGGTCAGCTGCTTCCCTTCGAGATCGGAAACCCAGACATCGGCACCATAAATAAAGGTCACCTTATCGGAACTCAGGGATGGCTGACGCAACAAACGGGTTCCCTGTCCTGTTAGTACGCTACCTGACAAAACAGATAGCAGGACTACCTGATAAAAGAACGATAGTGGTTTTAGCTGGTTTATTTTAAATTCCATCATATAGATTTTTTGCATAAGCTGTTTTAAAAATATCCTTATAAATATAATAATTCTTCTATAATCCCAGACTCATATCCCCGGGACAATGCATATCGAAAAGCTTTACTTTTCCTTTCGAAAGGGGATAGATCCGGAAATTTTTCAAGCTGTTGCGTGAGGATTACATACAGAGACTCCTTGTAATCTTCTGGATTAATTTCCTTCATTGCCTCTTTGATACAATAATCGGTGATTCCTTTCTGCTTTAGGGAATGAATGATTTTAATACGACCCCATGCTTTCATCCTGAATTTTCCCCTCGCGTAAGTTTTGGCAAATCTGAGCTCATTTAAAAAATCATCTTCAATCAGTTGTCCTATAATTTCCTCCAATAGTTCCC
>Ga0172372_10002950_pt1 | contig 25442 bp, 31 predicted proteins | sample LakKiv5m_2_FD_114544 | JGI IMG/M metagenome (GOLD analysis project Ga0172372, IMG submission 114544) | Freshwater microbial communities from Kabuno Bay, South-Kivu, Congo - kab_092012_9.5m | ecosystem: Environmental > Aquatic > Freshwater > Lake | place: Democratic Republic of the Congo...
ACGCTCGATCCACCGGCCGTGAGCAGCTCGTGCGTTGGACCATGGGTTCGGTTCTGTGCGATGCCGTTGGTCGTCACGCTTGTCCAGTCTCCAACACTGGTCAGATTCCAGGACTGGTTGAACGTTCCGCTGGCGCGGGCATAGCCCGTCAGACGATCCTCGAAGTCGTAGGTGGTTCCCCCGGAAGTAAATCCATACCCGCTCATCACGCCGGTGATCGACTCGGAGGTCTTGTTCTTGTTGGCATCCCAGGTGTAACTCAAATCCCCGAGACTGGTGTTGCTGTAGCTGATCCCCGAAAGAAGATTATCGCTTCGGTAACTGCGTGTCTCGGTGATCCCATTGCCGAGGACTTCGGTTGTTTGACGACGCCCTGCTGGGTCGAACGTGTAGGCGACCGTATTGGTGTATCTTCCGCTGACGGCACTGAGCATTCGACCTACCTCGAAAGAACGAACCGGGCGCACTGTCACATGCGACGCATTAATAGATCTTTGTTTCCGGGCTGGTAAGTGGTTCAAGGTTATGCAACCTAAACGAAGCCGACAAAGCGGGGTGTTTGATCCATCGGAGTTTCGGATATCTGGTGTTAGGTTAACGCATTCCCGAGGGCAATTGCAACGATGAAGTACGCTTTTTCGAGGGATTTGTGCGAATCCTTCTGTCCCTTGCAACTTGGTCGAATTGCAACGAGTGATGGAAAGCATCCCTTACGCTTTCCCGATCGGTGCAAGCAGTCTATACTTACGTGGCTCTGGAACCGGTTGTGAAGTGCATTGAGGCTGAGTTTACTTGTTGCTTATGAACGATCTTCAGAGATTAGCTCGGCTGAATGAAGCGCAGAATGATTCTGATTCCTGGAAGGAATGGTATCGTCTCACGCCAATTGAGAGGATGCACGAATCGATGAAGCTGTGGCGATTCTATCTTGATGCAGGAGGTTCACTTGATCCCGAACCCGATTCTCAAAGTCCTTTCGACACTGTCATGCCACATGGTACGCCACCTGCTTATCGGCGGTCAGGCCTGCGTGTTATACGGCGCAGCGGAGTTTAGTCGCGACTGCGATTTGGTCATCTTAGCGGCTGACGAGAACTTCAGGAATCTGCAGAGGGCCTTGGATGATCTCCAAGCCGACTGCATTGCGGTACCTGAGTTTAAGGCGGAGTATCTTCAACGCGGGCATGCGGTTCATTTTAGATGCCAGCATCCGGATGTAGGTGGTCTTCGCATCGATGTTATGAGCACGCTTCGTGGATGCGATCCCTTCGAAGAACTTTGGTCGCGACGGACGACGATCCAAGATCCCGATGCGAATTTCTCCTATGAAGTTCTTGCGATCGAGGACTTGGTTCGTGCTAAGAAAACCCAACGAGACAAAGACTGGCCAATGATTCGTCGGTTAGTAGAAGCTCACTACGACGAGAATCAAGACGCTCCGAGTGACCCGATGATCAACTTTTGGCTCAGAGAGTCGCGAACACCTTCGATGCTGACGGAACTGCTTCGTCGTTTTCCTGAGCAAATTGCTGCAGTTGCATCATCGCGTCCATGGTTGGAATCAATGGACATTACAGATGTCAAGCATATTGAGTATTTGCTTAGGCAAGAGGAAGACGCTCAGAGGTTAGCCGATGAAGAATACTGGAAGCCACTCAAAGCGGAATTGGAACAGCTTAGGCTGAATCGGCATCGCCGCAAGTAGATTGGTTATTCTCCCGCCCTTCGCTGTCTGGCCTTGTAAGACATTCTGGAAAAATGCGTTCGAGAAATCGGAGAGCCGCTGGGCGGCTAGAAAGTGGATTGTAGAGAGTTGAAAGTAGAGGAACTTAGAAACCCACCATCTCAATTCACCGCTCACAAATGAGCGATCTCCAAAACTAACGTTGCGATTGGACCAAACGTGGGGTGGTGCTCGGGGGATCTGGACTATAATCGATGGGAGTTTATCGTACGGCAAAGAACGGATGCATCCCATGATTAGACACAACGATCCGGCTTCTCTCGGTACAAAAGCGGAACTCGCATTCGAAGACGCCTGTCGAAACGTCATCGAGCGGGCCCGCGTGTCAAACACCAAAATCGTTATCTGTCGTGATGGCATCGTGGTAAAATTGACGCCCGACGAAGCAGAGCAAGAATTGGAAGTGAATCTCGCGAAGCGGCAAAATAAGCTCCTTGAAGGTTGAAAATTCGAAGTCAGGGGTGCTCTCTATCGCTGCACATTTTCTCACTATGGCCGGCACAGTTTTTTGCTTTAGCCGTTTGAGTCTTGCAGTCGAAATCCCTAGTTCGGGGACGTAACCCAACTGGAATATCCGCTAAAGGAACGGCGATTTATAACCTGTACAACAAGCACGACGACGCAAGCCGATGCGCAAACCTCGCCACTAAAATCATCAATGGTGGCTGCTTCATCGAAGGAACCCTCGTCACAGTATCGAGTCTCCCGAGCCGCTTCGCGGCTAGAGAGTAGATTTGAGAAAGTTGAAAGTAGACCATGTGCGATTGGATGTTCGACAAGCTCGGAACTGAACCCAAAAAATAGCCCATCAGCGCATATCAGCGTCCATTAGCGTTCCGATTCTTTGAACCGCTGATAAACGCTGACGTCGGAGCCCCATCAAGCGACCTGGGCCAAGCTTTCGATCACCGTCGAGCGCAGCGATGGTTTATAGATACAGGCACATTCCATGTGCCGTGCGCCGTATTGAATCAAGTTCAATCGCGCCCTGGCCGACGGCACAGCGGAATATGCGTACTACCTTGTGCTGAGTGCCACTCGATGTGCTAGCCCAAAGTGAGAGGCTATGCTGCGATACTGAGTCTTTCGGATTGGGTTTTCCCTCTAGCCTCCCGCCTAAAGCCTGCGGCCTGGTCTTGTGGGTTACACTTTCGCGAGTCTCCCAGCCGGTCTACAATATCGAAGTCCACGGCGAGCACGTCTACCAAGTCGGCGAGCTGGGCGTGCTGGTGCATAATTCGTGTGAAGGCATTTATGTTTTCATGACGACTACGGGCAAGACGTACGTGGGTCAAAGTGTAGATGTTGCGCGTAGGCTCGCTGAACACGTAAATGCAGGACGGTTAGCTTCAGCGGCAACAGCAACCATTATTCATGTTACTGGCGGAAAGATGTCTCGGGAAATTGCCGAGCAAATGCTTATAAATTCTCTCGGCCCGGTTGCTCTCGCACCCCGAGAGCAACGCGTTGCAAATGCCGCTCCCCTATCGGCCTTGTTCACGTGCTGTGGCGATGTTATCGAGCCTGATAGAATTTCGTAATTCCTAAAACGTCGCAACAACATCGAGACGGCACCACTTGGTGATACCTGAGATCGCTGCCGCGAAGCACGCGTCTCGCACGCGCACGGCCAATTCGTGGCAGAGCAGTGCCAAGCACAGCAGCCGAGTGACTCTCGGTTCTTCAACTCATCCGGTTCTTCAACTCATCGTAGTTTTCCGCGCGCAGGAGTCGCGGATTGGATGGGGCCGAGCCGGCTGTGGAATTCGTATTGGTCGCCGCGATAGAGCGTGCGTTCCCACCAGAGTGGCGAGTCGTCTTCAAGGAACCCAATCGAAACGACCTCCAATGCCGGAGACCGATCGGTTGTCTGCAGGTGTTGCGATTCCTGGGTGGTGACCAAGACTGCTCGAGAATCACTGGCACACCGTCGGCCAGGCGAACACGTTCCATCTCCCACAGCAGCGTTTCGGATTCAACTCGTAATGCCGTTCTGATTGATGCTTCGACTTCCGCGCCTAACAGCTTGCCGAAGGTGAGAAGTTCGGTCTTGGGCTTTTTCCCGGCAGCGCGAGCCTTCTCGGTGAAGCTGACCAGCGAACGAACGTCGTAGTCGATCACATCGCGCCGGACGAACGTACCGAGCCCCTTGCGGAACTCTAGGAAGCCCTCGGACACCAGGCTCGCAAGCGACTTGTTGGCGGTGGCGCGGCTGACATGAAACTTCCCGGCGACTTCGCGCTCGGTGAGAAACTGATCGCCCGAGCGATACTCCGTCGCCAGTGCTGCACGCAGCCGCTGATTCAGCTGTTGATAGACCGGACTGCGGACTAGGGACGTATCCATGCTGGTAAAACCTTCCGTTTAGTTTGACACTGTGGCTTAGCCACTATATCATAGTCCGCATGGAATTTGCAATCCATCAAGAGGTCTTTCAGATCATCCCCGGCAAGAGCATCGAGACCGCGCCGAAGATTTTCCTGAGCACCTTTGAAATCGAAGGCCCCATTCAAGAGTGGCCACCGAAATCGCATCTCGCCCTGGGGTTCAAAGAGAGCGACGGTCCGAACGAGCAGGCGATCCGCCGCACGTTTTCCGAGTTCATTCCCCGCGCGTTCCGTCGGCCTGTGGATGCCAAGGAGGTCGACGCCATTGTCTCCAGCATCCTGAACGCACAGCGGGAGTTCGGGTTGTCGCATCACGAGACTCTGCGTCACGGATTATCTCGTCATCAACCATCGACTGGCCACGCACTACTAGATCGCAGACGTGAAGGGGCCCGAGTTCCGCAAGGTCAGCATTCCCGCAGGCGTCGAGCGCGGCGGAGTGCTGGGGATGTCCGGACTGCTGACGTTGTTGTCCGACGGCAATCGAACGCTGCCCGTGCGTCGCGCCGCTTGGGTGCGTGAGAAGTTGCTGAACGATCCGCCTGCGCCTCCGCCGCCGGGAGCCGGGGAGATTCAGCCGAACACCGCGGGAGCGAATTTGACGGTGCGTCAACGATTGGAACTCCATCGCAAGGAACCGACCTGCGCGAGTTGCCACGCCACCCTCGACGGCTAGCGGCGATTTCGCCAGCAATGAGTTACTATGAAAATGACTCCAAAGAGCGATGTGCATGACAATACGATCGCTCCGCCGCTGGAGATTGAAAGGTAATACGAAGCATATAAGCCGATGCAGTTGCTCAGGACCGAAAGAAGCCCTGACCAGATGAACATGCCTCGCAATTGGCGGGTGATCAATGACGCGGCAGCGGCTGGAGTTACCATAAGTGCGGTCGTCATAACCACCCCTACGGATTGAATTCCAGCCACGATGGCCAGTGCTAACATGACGAGCAACAGATAGCGCATTCGTTCGGCGGATAGTCCAATCGTTTGGGCATGATGCGGGTCGATTGTTGTCAGCGCAAGCTCTTTGTTGACCATAAAAAGAGTTCCCAGCACCACGATGCAAACGGCACCAATTCCGAAAAGGTCCGATTGGGTTACTCCCAAAACGTTGCCGAACAGCATGTGAGAAAAATCGCGATAGCTTTGGGCGCGGCTGACCATCACGATCCCGAGGGCAAACATACCCGAAAAGACAACTCCAATGGCCGTGTCTTCACGCAGACGCTGGTTGCGACTCAGCCAACCGATTCCTAGTGCGGTGATAACGGCAGAGATGATTGCGCCGCCTAGTAGGCTCCAGCGATTCAAATAGGCGATGACCAGACCGGGGAGCGTCGTATGAGCGATGGCATCCCCTAAGAAGGCCATTCGTCTCAGCACGACATACACACCCAGCGAGGAACAGGTGAGACCGACCATGATGCTGGCCAATAACGCTTGGCGCATAAAGCCGTGCTGAAGTGGTTCAATGAGCCAGTTCAACATGGCGAGTGCCTTGATGATGCGTGCATATCAGGGCCGCCTGCTAGATATCCAATGCGATCGATACGCCCCTCGCGGAGATAAATGGCCTGATCGAATGATTCCGACAAGCGTCCGAGATCGTGGGTAGCCACCAACACGGTTCCGCCTTGTTGAGTGTGCTCGTGCAAAACGTCATCGACGATATCGCGCGTGGCTTCGTCCACTGCATTCAGTGGCTCGTCCAGCAGGAATAGACTTGACTCCTGCACCAAAGCTCGTGCGAGCAATGCCCGCTGCTGCTGTCCGCCGGATAGCTGCGAGATCTGTTTTTGTGCAAGCTGCTCAATACCGAGTCGTTGCAGAGCCACGTTGACTCTCTCGTGATCGGTCTTGCGCGGTTTTTGAAACCAGCCAAGGTGGACATAGCGACCAGTCATGACAAGCTGCTGCACCGATAAGGGAAAATGCCAATCGAGGTCAGTGCGTTGCGGGAGATAAGCAGTCCGATGATGGCAAGCACCGACAGGATTTCCGAACAGGCGAACCATGCCCGCTTGAGGCTTTAACAAACCAGCCAGCGTTTTCAGCAGCGTGCTCTTACCCGCTCCGTTATGTCCGATCAGAGCAACACGCTCGCCACAGGGGACATGCAGTGAAACATCTGTAAGTGCTGGAGTACCGGAGCCTGGATAGCCAACTTGCAAACCAACGATCTCCACGGCTTGGCTGCCCGGTAGCGGGTCCCGATGTCCTCGCCCACCATACGGCCAGCGAGGTTCCGCGTGCGGACAATTGCCGTTGGGGTGTTGTTCATGGTCATGAGAATGCAGATGCAAGTGGGAATCGGAAACTTGGTTCACCGCAACGCCTCGACGATCGTCTTGATGTTGAATCGCATCAACCCCAAGTAGTCTTGTCCGGGCGAACCCGCTGGGCCAAGCGCATCGGTATAGAGAGTGGGCACGATTTTCACCCCGGCTTCTTCGGCGATCTTCAACGTCAGTTTGGGGTTGAGAATGTTTTCCGCAAAGATTGCAGGAATCTTCAAAGTGCGGATGCGATCGATGATTTCAGCAACTTGTCCTGCGGATGGATCAGAGGACTCGCTGCTGACGGAGCCAAGCACGCTGAGCACTTCGAAATCGTATCTGTCGGCCAGATAACCGAAGGTATCGTGAGTTGTCACCAGCTTGCGACGCTGAGCAGGAATGGATGCGGCTTGTTGTGTTATCCAGGCGTCCAACTCGTTCAGTTGCCCAACATAAGACAGTTGACGATCGCGGTACTTTGCGGCGTGCGCGGGATCGGCTTTTTCGAGAGCCGATGCAATCGCTTTAACCATCAACTTGGCATTCTCTGGAAGGTGCCACACATGTGGGTCGATCTCGGTGCGAGATTCGGAAACCACTAATTCACGAGGTTTGATCGACTCCGTGACCACGATGCGACGCGCAGTCGAGTTGCTGGCTTGGAACAGTCGCTCAAGCCACACTTCGAAACCCATGCCGATTTCAAAGAGAATGTCCGCTTCCGCCAGTGCGACGCTATCTCGTGGCGTTGGTTCGTAGGTGTGTGCATCCCCTTCCGCTCCGACCAATACGGTCAATTCGATTTCGTCTCCACCGATGCTTCGCACCCAGTCGCCGAGGATGCTGTAGGTCGCGACCACGCGAATCGGACGATTACCGGAGCCTTGCTCGCGGGCTGATTCACTCAATGCTGAACTCGGAACGGCTAGTTCCCGATCGCTGGGCGAGCAACCGCTGATGCAAATGATAGCCGCTAGCAGATAGCCAGAGAGGAGACCAATTGTTGTTTTGGAAATGCCCACAGTTGCCTCTGAAAGTACCACAAATGAATCCGAACTGCACTTGCATAGGATATGCATATGTTATACGCTATGCAATAGTGGTATTGATATTGCGGCATTTCACCCTGAGGAGTTTAGGGGCTAACGAGATGCTTCCTCGAGTGACAAACTGAATTGAGGGTATAAACAAGTGACTACCAGATTTGTGAGCATTTGGACCATCATTGTCGCTCTAGCGTGCACCGACTTGGATTCAATCGCATGGGGCGATTGGACTAGTTTTCGTGCTGGAGGGACCTCGCACAGTGACAGCAAGCTGCCGCTGAATTGGGCACCCCAAAATAGCATAGCTTGGCAACACGAGCTGCCGGGCTATGGGCAATCGACACCAGTCGTCTTCGCTAGCCGCGTCTACGTAACCGCCGTCGAAGGAACTCGAAAAGAAGAGGCTTTGATTCTGTGTTACGAGCTCGATTCGGGTAAAGAAGTTTGGCGGTTTGTATTAAAGTCAGCTAACCACTCTCCTTCTAACTATATGGCTTCGCGAGCAGCGCCAACGCCGGTCGTAGATGAACATGCCGTATACGCATTCTTCGAGACTGGTAATGTGGTAGCAGTTAGCTTGAAAGGCCAGGAGCTTTGGCAACGCGATCTAACTGCAGACCACGGCAAGTTTGATAACAACCATGGCCTCGGGTCATCACCAGCTCAAAACGAATCGCACTTGTTTCTGAACATCGAGCATAAGGGACCTTCCTACTTGATTGCGCTCGATAAGCGCTCTGGTGAAACCGCGTGGAGGGTCGATCGGGAATCGGGTTCGTCCTGGTCATCGCCGATCGTTGCCAATATCGATGGTACAGCACAACTTGTTGTTAGTTCGGCTGGCAGTGTGACTGGCTATGACCCGAGGAATGGTAATCAGCTATGGACACTTGCTGGGCTCGAGGGCAATACCGTGCCATCACCGACAGTCATCGGTAGCAAGTTGTTCGTTGGAGCGCGACTGCCTGAGTTTGCCGTCGAGGGCAGTGTTCGCAACAACTGCTGTATCGAACTATCGGCCCTCAGTTCGGACAGTCCCAAGATCTTATGGCGTTCGGACAAAGCTGTAAGCGATTACTGCAGTCCAGTTCATGTGTGCGACGTAGTGTACTTTATGAACAAAGGCGGCATCCTTTACTGCCTCGATTCGCAGACAGGCAGCTTGCACTACACACGACGTTTGGGTACTGAGTGCTGGGGAACGCCTATCGTCGCGGGCGATCTGGTCTATTTCTTTGGCAAGGATGGTAAGACACTCGTGGTCAAGGCAGGTGACAATTTTGAAGTTGTTTCAACCAATCTCCTCTGGGATGAGGATTCGCCGCCCAAGCCTGAAAAATACGTTGAGTTTTCGGGAGACGGGCATGGACATGGTGGCAACGGAAACTCACAGGGCACCTCAGATGCCTCCTCTGCGTCAAAAGAGCCCACGTCGGATTTTGCAACAAAAGATCGAGCCGCACAAGCCGAAGGACCTCGCGGTCGCACACGTCCTGGCGGTCCTGGCGGCGGAATGATGGCTGCAATGATGGCTGGTGACAAGAACGGTGACGGGGTTCTCCAGCCCGATGAAATCAGCGCCGATTTTAAGCCAATGCTAACCCGCATCGATACCAACCAAGATGGATCCATCGATGCAGCCGAACTCAAGGCGATGGCGGATAGCTTCGCCGCCCGACGTGCAGACTCACAGGCATCGGCTCGTGATCCCATCGTGTATGGCGCAGCCGCATCCGACGGGCGCATCGTGATTCGGACAGGTACGCGACTCTATTGCATTAAGTGAGTGCGTTACTCTGTGCAATGGCGTGAGCATGATTGTAAGGTATCAACCAGGGAATTGCTGATGCTGGGGCGACCTAAACGCGATGTGACTTTGATCCGGCAGATCAAGGAATGGGCATACGCATGTCTGCCGGTATCCTCCGAAGCGACGTTGAGTGTCATGGAGTTGGAGTGTCACGAACCGGGCTGCCCACCGTTGGAAACGGTGATCGCGGCGATGGAGGAAGGGAAAGGAACGCGGCAATGGAAGTTGCACAAGCCGATTCCAGATGTCACTCGTGCCGACCTAAACGAACTGGCGGCCAAGGAGCCTTCTGCGGGCTCCTAACCATTTCCATTCAATCGAATTCTTTTTACCCAATACGGAGAACCGTCTTATGTCGATCGCGAATTCCACTGTTCCAGTGACTGTGCTCACTGGTTTCTTGGGCTCGGGAAAAACAACCTTGCTCAACCGCATCTTGTCGGAGAATCACGGCAAACGAATAGCCGTGATCGAAAACGAGTTCGGCGAGATTGGCGTTGACAACGACTTGGTGATTGGAGCCGAAGAAGAGATCTTCGAGATGAACAATGGGTGCATCTGCTGCACCGTACGAGGAGACTTGATTCGCATTCTCGGCAACCTAATGAAGCGTCGCGACAAGTTTGATCACATTATGATTGAAACAACCGGCATGGCCGATCCCGGACCTGTGGCTCAGACGTTTTTTATGGATGATGAACTGCGCGAAGCAATGAGCCTGGATGGCGTCGTAACGCTGGTCGACGCCAAGCACGTGATGTTGCATATCGAAGATAGCGACGAAGTCAAAGAGCAAATTGCCTTTGCTGATGTGATACTGCTCAACAAAGTCGATCTGGTTTCCTCGGCCGATCTCGATCAACTGGAAGCTCGAATTCACTCCATGAACTCGGCCGCCAAGATCTATCGCACGCGTGACGCAGTCGTGGACATGGACAAAGTGCTCAACCTCGGCGGCTTCGATCTGGATCGAGCTCTGGAAGTCGATCCCAAGTTCCTGGAACCGGAATATCCGTTCGAGTGGAGCGGATTGTTTGAGCTCGAGGCAGGCGATTATCGTTTGGTGCTCAAGCCAGGTCCTGATCCTGCAATGAATCTGAATTTCCGATCCGCGTCAGCAGCCAGTGAAGCGGCTATGCGCGATACGGTCGAGAAAGCGGTATTGGTTTTCTCAGATGACGAAGTGGCGTTGCAGACCGGTGCTGTCATCGAGCCAGGCGAGCAACTGAGTCAAATCGATCTCGAGGGGGATGAGCTGGTCTATACTTTGCGAGTTCCTGCCGCAGGCTCCTATGTGCTTTTCACCGAGCATCATCCCGACGAGTTCGAAGCGTTCGTGACGGATGCACAAGGCAAGCGCTTAGACGCTCTGTTTACCCGCGAGTACAAGCCCGACCATGAGCACGATGAGGAGGTCACATCCGTTGGAATCAGCACCCCCGGCGATCTCGACCTCGAGAAGTTTCAAGGTTGGCTTCGTGATCTGCTTGCCAATCAAGGTCCAGACATCTTCCGTATGAAGGGGGTCTTGTCGTTCCGGGGCGCTAAGGAGCGTTATGTGTTTCAGGGAGTGCACATGCTCTTCGATGGTCGTATGGACCGGCCTTGGCGTGAAGGTGAGCGTGCGAACTCGCTGATTTTCATTGGACGTAATCTAGATCGCGAGGCACTCAACGCAGGGTTCAACGCATGCTTGACATAGATCTCTCAATGTTGAACAAGGGGTTGTTGGCCGAGTCTTGGTATGTTGCGTTAGGTGATTACATTATCGATCTCGCTTGGGCGCCAAAGGCATCGAAGTTGGCAGCAGTGACAGTGGAAGGCTCGGTCTTCTTGATCGAAGATCATGGTGGGGCAGCAACATTTAAGCTGCTTGGGGAGCACGCGGCAGGTGCGAACTCGCTTTCGTGGCGCGGGGACGGAGCTGAATTTGCTACAGCCGGTCAAGATGGACTGGTCAAGGTTTGGCACGGGACGAGTGGCGAGCAGATTTGTACGATCGAAGCAGGCGATCCTTGGGTCGCCAAGGTGGCGTACAACCCTCGACGCAATGTGTTGGCCACGGCAGCCGGCAGGCACCTCAAACTTTGGAACGACCAACACAAAGTGTTTTACGAGTCATCCGACCATGCTAGCACCATCGCAGATTTGGGTTGGAATCCGGTTGCACCAGGAATTGCGGTAGCTGCTTACAATGGCATTACCCTCCACATGCCGGGAACAGAAAAGGAACCGCGAAAGTACCAGTGGAAAGGATCAAGTTTGGTATTAGCGTGGAGTCCTGAGGCTAAGTACATTGCGACCGGCGAGCAAGACTCGACCGTTCACTTCTGGAACGTCAAGTCCGGCGAAGATGCGCAGATGTGGGGCTTTCCCACGAAAGTACTAGAGTTAAGCTGGGACTCAAGTGGGCGATGGTTGGCAACAGGCGGGGCATCTACGATCTGTTTATGGGATTGCGGAGGCAAGGGGCCGGCAGGTCGAAAACCGAAACAGTATGAAGCGCATCTCAACAAACTCACGCAGCTAGCATTTCAACCTGATGGAAAATTGCTTGCATCTGCCGATGCGGATTCGTTTCTTTTTCTCTGGGAACCATTCAAGCACGAGAAGATCGTGGCCGGTATTTCTCTTTCTTCCTCCGCCAGTTGTTTGCGATGGAGCAAAGGAAGTCAGCTTGCGGTGGGGCAACGAGACGGAAACGTCGTTCTATTTCGCACGAACGGTCGAGCACGATGAAAGACGATTCGATGAACCCTCAGGAATTCAATGCTCAAACTCAAAAGCTTCGCACCGCTGTACAGCAGGGTGAAAGTTTATCGACACGCCGAAGTGGACCGATGGGGCAGATTTTCTTTTGCGATGGTTGCTGTTGTGGGCGATCCGAAAAGGGCTTTCCGCCATTGCCCAAAGAGATGATCAAAGAGCGCTGGAAGAGCCTGAAACTCAATGGCACGATCCAGTTGACCATCAGCGGCTGCTTAGGCCCATGTGACTTGGCCAATGTCTTCTATCTGCTGGGTTCTGATGGCGTCGGGCAGTGGTTTGGCGGACTTACCGATCCGTGGCACTATGAAACGTTGATCCACTGGGCTAGCGAATGCCAACAAGCTGGGGAACTTTTGCCAATTCCGGCAACGTTAAATGCGCATCGTTTTACACGCTTTGATTCGGTTCCGATCGCACTTCGATTGTGCTCTTTAGGCGATCGGAAATTGCATGAAACGTCCTAACAAATCAGCTGCTCCAGCGTGAGGTAATTATGAACGAACCCGATCCGATCATTCAGTGGTTTGAAACGGCACAGAAGGAGTCATCGTGATTGCTTTTTCAAGAGAGCTGCTGGAAGAGGATGAAAGGCCGTCTCCGGTGCTGATCGTAGCGCCACGCATGATCGTCAAGCAAGCAGACAATCAAATCGCGAATCGTGATGATTTTCCAAGCGAAGACGAGTTGCATGCAACTCACGTAGCGCGACAGCAAGCAGAGCTCGCCATGTTGCAACGCGCTTTGATCCGCTGTGGTTTATTTGAGAACGCAACGGGAAGCATCGAGGGTTAGGACCTGCGAAATGGAAATTCGAATCTATAACACGCTTACAAACCAAGTAGAACGGTTCGAGCCGCTCACCGCTGGCTGCGTCAAGATGTACAGTTGCGGTCCGACTGTCTATGACTTTGCCCACGTCGGCAATTTCCGTTCGTTTCTGTTCGCCGATCTGTTGCGACGTTTCCTCGAAGCCAGCGGCCTCGACGTTTGGCATGTCATGAACATCACCGACGTAGGCCACATGACCGACGATGCGGTGGCTGATGGCACGGGCGAAGACAAGATGCAGGTAGCGGCTCGTCGATTAAAGGAAGATAAAAAGAGTGGCGAGGTGGAAGAAGGAGCGGTTGCCAACCCCGACGATCCGTACGAAGTGGCGGACTACTTCATGCATGCGTTCTTGGACGATGGCCGCAAACTGGGCCTGAAGGTCGCCAGTGAGTACCCGCACCGTGTCCCCAAGGCGACGCAGTTCATTCCTGAAATGCAACAGATGATTGCTACGCTCATCGCGCGAAAGCACGCCTACGTCAGTAGTGATGGCGTCGTCTATTTCAGTGTCGAATCGTTTCCCAGCTATGGCCAGCTCAGCGGCAACACGCTCGAAGCGCTGCGTGTCGGAGCTGGCGGACGCATCGATATCGACAACCAAAGCTGCAAGCGTCATCCGGCCGACTTCATGCTGTGGAAGCCCGATCCCAAACATATCATGAAATGGGATTCGCCATGGGGAGCTGGCTATCCAGGCTGGCATATCGAATGCTCCACAATGTCCATGTGTGTTCTCGAGACGGATGTGCTCGATATTCATACCGGTGGCGAGGATTTGATCTTTCCGCACCATGAGTGCGAGATCGCGCAATCTTGTGGAGCGACTGGCAACGAGCTCTTCTCGCGTTTCTGGATGCATGCTCGCTTTCTGTTGGTGGAAGGAGAGAAGATGTCGAAACGCAAAGGGAACTTCTTCACCGTCCGCGATATCTTGTCTGGGAAAGCGACTGGCACGCCCGTGCATCCCGCTGTGCTACGGATGGAACTAATCAAATCGCATTATCGCGCACACAGCAACTTTACGACGAAGGGGCTTACCGATTCTGCCAGCACCGTCCGACGTCTCACTGAACTTGGCCACCGTCTGCGCGATGCCTGTGGCGGAGTCCCCAAGGAGATCGACCGAGCCGACCATCCGGTGACGAAGGCCTTTATGGGAGCATTGGCGAATGACTTGAATGTCAGTGAAGCGATGGCAGTTGTGCATGCTTGGATCTCGTCACCGGGAGAAGACCCTGCGGAAGCCTACGGAGTCTTGTTAGCGCTGGATCAAGTTCTAGGCATTTGGGAGATTGCAGCGAATGACTGCCAGGCTCACGATCCTGAAGGCGATATTGCAGCCAGTTTGTGCGCGATGATTGATGAGGCGCGTCGAGCACGGGATTTCTCTGCGGCCGACGCCCATCGCCAACGCCTGATTCAACTTGGTTATGAAGTTCGTTCATCCTCCGACGGAACCTCAGCCAAAAAGAAGCTCGCATGATTGAACTAAGCCAACTCACGAAAGTCTATGGTGAAGACGTGGTCGCTGTAGACCAGTTATCGCTCGCAGTTGGGCAAGGTGAGGTATACGGCTTATTGGGTCCCAATGGCGCAGGCAAGACAACAACGTTGCGGATGATTCTTGGATTGCTCCAACCGACTAGTGGCGAGGCGACAATTCTTGGATGCCGTGTTTCAAGTGATCCGCTTCGTATGAAACAACTGATCGGCTTGGTATCGGCCAGCGCGGGTCTTTATCAATGGCTTACACCACGCGAGCTCCTGCAATATTTTGCAATAGGTTTTGGACTCAGCCTGGAGCAGGCATTTCAACGCACTCGCGAGTTAGCTGAGGTGATGGAGCTTGAACGCTTCTTGGATCGGCGGTGCGCAACCTTGAGCACCGGCCAGGCGCAGCGTGTCAACTTGGCTCGCGCCTTGGTGCATGACCCTCCGGTTGTCTTGCTCGATGAACCAACACGTGGACTCGACGTTGTCGGAGCCAAGATCGTGTTCGACTATGTGCAACTACTAAGACGGTCGAACAAAGCGATCATCGTCTGCACTCATCAACTGGAGGAAGCCGAACGATTCTGTGATCGCTTTGGACTACTCTATCGTGGCAAACTCCAGTACGAAGGGACTCTGGCGGAGTTGCGGGCGTCAACTGGGCAACCGTCGTTGGTAGACATTTTTCTCAAGCTGCTGCGCGATGATGCAAGTGGCAATGGTTCCAGCAATGTCGATTCAGCCAAGGAGGCCGTGCTGGCACAGTGACCCATGAACTACTCCCATACGAACATCAATACCGCAACCGATTCACAGACTAGCGTACAAGCAACAGATTCAAGGCAGACAGCTGTGCCATTCTCTTTTGCACAGCAATGGGAGTTTACGCTCAAGGAACTGCGAGAGACATTGCGCGATCGTCGTACGATTGTCACGCTGATGGCAATGCCCTTGTTGCTCTATCCCATGCTCGGGCTGGGGCTTCGCTTTCTTGCCTTCCAAGAGTCCTCGGATCAAAAGGTCGAGTACCGTTTGGCGATTGGTTCGGAGACTGAGGGAGCATGGCTTTCTGAAGCGTTGCAATTGGGCAATAGCTTACTAGCTGCGTCGAGCGAAGCCAAAGAACAGCAGCCAGCCCCGGATGTGCAACTGTTGGTTCCAAACGATCCGTCGGAATTCGATCTTGAAGCATTGGTTAAAAACTCCGCAGCAGACGTGGGAGTTCGAGTCCAATTAAATGAAGCAAGTGTCGGCAACCAGTTTCCAGCTACCGCTCGTGTGCAGCTCTTGCAAAGTCGTGACTCAGTACGCAGCCGCGATGCAGCCGACTATGTACAGCAACGTCTCGCAGCAGCCAACATCGACTGGATTCGGCAGACTAGTGAACTCAATGGAAAACCGTTTCGTCTTCCAGTGGAGCAGATCCGTGTGTTGCTCGAACCTGCCGAAACCGGATCGGCCGTACTTGGTCTCTTGCCATTGATTTTGCTTTTGATGACGGTCACCGGAGGAGTCTATCCCGCGATTGACCTAACGGCGGGGGAGCGGGAGCGCAATACGCTGGAAACGCTGATGGCATTGCCGGTTCCACGCTTTCGGCTCTTGATAGCTAAGTTCGTAGCAGTGGTCGCAGTCACGATGCTCACCGGACTGATGAATCTCCTGGCGATGAGCATTACGCTGTATGCCTTGCAATTGGACAAGACCTTACTGGGCGGTGACGGCTTCACACTCGGTTTAGGGTGCAAGCTGTTCTTGGCACTCTCTGCCTTTGCGCTATTTTATTCGGCCGTGCTGCTGTTGCTCACCAGTTCCGCGAGGAGCTTTAAAGAAGCACAGGCGTATCTGATTCCGCTGTTACTTTTATCGATCGCTCCGGGACTGGTCATTCTGATGCCAGGTTGGAATCTTGCTAGCGGGACGGCTGCATTACCGCTGGTCAACATGCTGTTGCTTTCGCGTGAATTGCTGGAGGGCACAGTCGCGCTATTGCCCGCGATAGTTGCGATTGTCTCGACGGTCCTGTACGGAGTGGCTGCGTTAGCAATGGCAGCTCAAGTGTTCGGCAATGATGCGGCTGCGATTGGCAGTCGAGGAGGTTGGAAAGACCTCTTGCAACGCCCTAAAGAAATGTCCATACAGCCGTCCATCACAGCAGCCTTGGTCGGGTTGGCTATTCTGTTCCCCGCCTACTTTGTCACCTCGGGGATCCTCTCGCGCGGCGACGCTCAGCCCACTGGGCGGCTTGGGTTGTCGGCAGCGATGACGATCGCCTTATTCGTCGGACTGCCCTGGTTGCTAATGCGTTGGCAACGTATCGACGTGCTGGCTGGCGTCGGGCTAAAGAAGACTTCTTGGCATTACTATGTAGCCGCCGGCATGTTGGGTATTGCCACTTGGCCTTGGATTTTCGCGTTGGTCGTTTTCGCGCAGAGTATCGGGATACGGGGAATCGATCTCTCACAAATTGAAAACGTGGAGGGTCTGCTAGCAGGCTGGAGGGAAGTTCCCTTGTGGTTGATCGTAGTCTGTCTGGGGGTGGTTCCTGGAGTTTGCGAAGAGTGCTTTTTTCGCGGCTATCTGTTCAACGGTCTTAAGCAACATCTCAATGCTACTTGGACGATCGTCGTTTCCGCCGTCGCATTCGGGCTCTTCCATGTGGTACTCGCCGGAGGAGCCGCACCGGAGCGTTTACTTCCCAGCACCTTGATGGGGCTGCTGCTCGGGTGGATGGCTTATCGTAGCGGCAGTATCGTACCGTCGATTGTCCTACATGCGATTCACAACAGCACGCTGCTGATTGTCGTTCAATCTCGTGACCTGTTGGCCGAGTGGAACATAGGCCAAGTGGAACAAGTCCATCTTCCGTGGCTATGGCTGGCTGTCTCCGCAGGCGTTTTGGGGGTGGGACTGATGATTACCCGGTTGGCAATCAAGCCTGCGCCATTCTCGACCAAGGAACCCGAGACAATATGAATCAACCGACTCACCAACAAAACATATTCGGCGAACGATCGACCATTGAGCAAGTAGAGGAAGGAACAACTCTCGCGCCAAAGTTCGACGATGATGGGCTTATTGCTTGCGTGACGACGGACTTTGCTACTGGCGAACTGCTGATGCATGCATACATGACTCGCGAGGCTTTGGAGCGAACGATTGAGTCAGGCGAAGCACATTACTGGAGTCGTAGCCGCCAACAGCTATGGCACAAAGGATCCACCAGTGGATTAGTGCAGAAGGTTCGCGAGATGCGAATTGATGATGACCAGGATTGCGTCTGGCTGCGTGTGGACGTGGTCGGAGGTGCGAGTTGTCATGTTGGCTACCGATCTTGTTTTTATCGCGCCGTACCTGTTGGTAAGCAGCGAGATGGCGGAAACGAACTGCGTTTTGCAGAGCAAGAAAAAGTCTTCGATCCTGTAAAAGTTTATGGCGACGCACCCAATCCAACACAGCTCTAAATCCCCCAATAACAACCTAATTGGAAAGACCGCTCATGAAAGTTGCTTACGTTTTTGCAACCAATATGGCCAGCACCTTCAAGCTTGCCACGATGATTTTGCCTCAGTTGGAACAGGGCAATCACGGAGCCCAGGTGATCGGCATGATGTTCTTCGATGACAACATCTACTGCCTGCGCCAAGGCGATCCCATTGGTGAACGGCTTGCGAAAGTTGCCAAGGAGCAGAACATCCTGTTGATGGTATGTGACCAGTGTGCCGTGCGTCGTGGACTGGCCGATGGTGAATTCTCGCAATGTGGTACCGGCGAAGTTCGCGCGAAAGGTTTCGTGGAAGGCGTAGTCGCCGGCTGCTTCCCGCAGTTGTATTCGGCGCTCGGCGGCAACCCGCCCGATCAAGTCATCTCACTTTAACATGTCGAGCTCTTTATCTAAAAGGAAAATAGGATGATACGCATTCGTGCATTGAACCTGCTCTTGTTATCGATTCTCTGGAGCGGCGTTGTCTTAGGCCAAGAGGTCGAAAACGATACCATTGTGAATTTCGAAGCGTTGCCGGAGGGAGTGGCTAGTTTCGGCGCGGCCACTCTAAGTGATCACATCTATGTCTATAGTGGACATATCGGCAAGACTCATTCGTACTCAAAGAATCACATGTTGATGGGGTTCTTTCGGGCCTCATTACATGGCGATGGAAAATGGGAGTCACTAGCGTTGCCTACTCCGGCCCAAGGAGTGGCTTTAGTGGCTTCGAAGGATCGAATCTACCGCGTAGGAGGAATGCAAGCTCGTAATGAGCCTGGTGAATCACATGACCTTTACTCCCTCAAGGAGGTTGCCGCCTATAATCCCGCGTCGAACCAGTGGGTGTCGCTGCCGGATCTTCCCGAGCCACGATCGTCACATCGAGCAGCCATCATTGACGATAAACTTTTTGTCTTTGGGGGATGGTCCATTCAGGGAGGCGAAGATGGAGATTGGCTCGAATCGGGTTGTGTTCTTGACTTAAATGCCGAGAAAAAGGTATGGGAGAAGGTTGATCAACCGCAACCTTTAAGAGCACTTGAAGTCATTGGCTTCAAAGGGAAGATCGTTTTGATTGGTGGTCTGACTCCCGATGATGACATTTCAGACAAAGTCTATTTCTTCGATCCAGGGACAGCGAAATGGTCTGACGGTCCCGCCATTCCAGGCATGCCTGCCAACGGCAATGGAATCGCAGCCTGCGTGCTCGATGATCAACTCTATATCGCGGGGATGGATGGCAAGGTCAATCGACTGAATTCGGAGCAAAACGGTTGGCAAGCGTGTGCCGCTTTGCCTTCTCCGAGAATCCATCATCGTCTGGTCTCCGGCGTTAAGTCGCAAATGATCGTGATTGGCGGCGCATCAAGGATCGGTCATATCGCCAGTGTCGATCCGATCAGCGTCGAAGAGGGTAAATGAAGATGCTCAATCCACAACAAGTCATCGAGACCTATTTTCTTGAGAATCGCTATATGCTCTTGGAGCTAGCAGCGTTTTTAGACAGATACGACTTCGCGGTTGCGAAGCAAGGCGGCCTTGCAGCCAACGCAGAGAAGCTTGCTGTTATTCGTCAATCGCTTCAGGTCTTGTGTGGCACCGCCAGCGATACGCCACGCGTCGAGCAATTGCTCGAACTGTTGTCAACTGTTTAACACGCGATTCAACGCAATAGGAATATCATCTTATGCAGATCATACAACCGCATTACCACGCAATCGCTCGCACCGCCCAAGACTACGAACGAATGGCGATGTCGGGAGTTGTTGCCGTGGCGGAGCCGGCTTTTTGGGCGGGCGTCGATCGACGTTATCCCGAGACGTTTATCGATTACTTTCGTCAGATCAGCGAGTTCGAACCGACACGGGCGGCGCAATATGGAATTCGCCATTTCTGCTGGGTTGCCGTCAATCCCAAAGAAGCAGAAGATCCCGTTCTTACGCGCGAGGTGCTGAAGCACTTCCCCGAATTTCTATCGAAACCAACTTGTTTGGGTGTGGGTGAAACTGGGCTTCACAAATCGACTGCTAACGAATGCGATTCACTGGCTGCGCATGTCGAATTGGCGATCAGGCACGATCAACTGGTTCTGATCCACACTCCGCATTTGGCCGACAAAGCGCACGGGACTCGCCGCGTGCTCGAAGTTCTAGCGGGGCTAAACGTCAATCCGGAACGTATCTGGATTGACCATGTCGAAGAGCAAACCATTCGCCCCTGCCTGGATGCAGGGTACTGGGTAGGAATGACTCTTTATCCGATCACCAAGTGTTCACCGAAGCGAGCGGTCGACATGATTGAGAAATATGGCACTGAACGCATTCTCGTTAACTCGTCAGCTGACTGGGGACCGAGCGATCCCTTTACGCTTCAAGAGTGTATTCTCGAATACCGTCGTCGCGGTTATGGCGTCCAAGATGCGATTGAACTCTTTCACAACAACCCATGTCGATTCTTGGGCCAGAACCCAAAGTTCGATATCAGCCCAATTCGTATCGAATCGATCGAGAAAGAGTTGGTTTAGCGGATGGCTTGGAAGAAAGGGGAACGCATTCCCACGAACTTGATCGTCGGCTTTCTTGGTTCCGGTAAAACGACAGCCATCAAGCAACTGATCGACCGTCGTGCGCCTGGAGAGAAGTGGTCGATTTTCATCAATGAATATGGCATGGTGTCGATCGACCAGGCAATGGTCGATAAAGGCTCTGAGGATATTGCTATCCAGGAGCTAGGGGGTGGTTGTGCTTGTTGCACTATGGCCTTTGCATTCCAACCGCTATTGGCACAATTCATACGCAGAACTAGGCCCGATCGTTTGATCTTAGAACCGTCAGGTGCCAGTCATCCTGCAAAAGTCGTCGATGCCTTACGGAGTCCGAATTTCTCTTCAGTGATCGATCTACGGAATACCATTTGCCTGATCGATCCCCAAGACTTCGACGACCCGCGTTGGCGGGAGACGGAAGTCTTTCGAGACCAAGTCCAATTGGCGGATATCGTCGTAATCAACTGGACTGACAAACGAGATTCCGCGCTCATTGAACGTTGTCGCGAATGGGTCGAGAGCTTCGTTCCCACAAAGCTACTGATTACGGAATCAAGTTTTGGTGACATCGACCCGACTTGGCTAGATGCGATTGCATCAACCGTGAGAGTCCCGGCTTTTCCCGATGCCCATCCCATTGCGAGCAACCAGCGAAATAAGCCGGCGACACTTCTGGGCGAGCTACCACTGTTGAGCGCCCACAGTGCCATGGTCAATAGCCAGAATCCCTCCGCTCCCAATTCACAGGCAGAGTGTGCGGTCGTCGCTCCGACACCAGGCCGACCGCTGCGAGTTTCCAACAATGAACTTGGTCATGATGCCTGTGGTTGGATCTTCCACGTAGACTACATCTTCGATCGCGATAGCCTGCTTGACCTCTTAGGTTACGTTCATCCAATTTTGCGACTGAAGGGTGTTTTCCGATGCCAGGACAATTGGTGGTCCATCAACCGTGCGAAAGATACAACCAGCTATGCCCCGTCAGCTTATCGCCGCGACAGTCGACTTGAAATAATCCTTGATCAACCGACGTCCGGTTGGATTGAATTCGAACACAAATTGCTCGGCTGCTTTTTGCAAACGACAACGGTTGGTTGACTTCATTCGGATTGTCCCGCGCGACAATGAATCGACAAACATACGCCGCTATACAACGTAATTATAGGAACAGGAGAATCATCCGAATGCTCATTACCGCTGAAGATAAGACAGCCAGTGCTGACCGCTTTGTAGTCCGAAGTAGAGCAGAACTTCTTGATCGGCTTAGTAGCGCCGCCGCCGATATCATTATCATGCCGCAAGAGCTTTCACTCGATATTGCGGACCTCATGCGCGATGCGGCTGTTCATGAAAAACGCATGACGGTTGCACTGAAGCATGTGGGGGCGCAAATCTCAGCAGGACTAGAAGAAGCCTCGATGCTTAATGCGGCCCTTTCCGATGATATGGTCCGCACTGCCGAGTTGTTTTCCAAATTGTTTGGTCAGCAACAGATGGAGTTGCGATGGGAGGTGACCGAGCATCAATCGTGTCCCAAGTTTCACTGTGATGACGTCTATGTGCGGATGCTTGTGACTTACTTTGGACCCACGACAGAGTTCATCGATCAGAATGAACCAGGCGTCATCTATCGCGCTCCACTGAACGCACTCGTGTTTCTTAAAGGGCATAAGCATCCGACCTATCAAGATCGTGTCCTCCATCGTTCACCGGAATTCGCCGCAGGAGACAAACGGCTTTGCATGATTGTTAACTTTAGTGATTGGATGCCAAAGCGATGAAGACTGTCACCGGAAGCGAGACAAACCCAATCGGCAGCTTAGCCATCCCTTCAGATGTTGAGATGAGCGATTCGACAGCGTCATCTGCTACCTTAGGGAGTAGCAAGCGGCGTAAGTCAAGACCACCCGTTCGTCGATTGCTTCAGTTCCTAAGACGAGGTCATCTCTATCTCGGTTTGTTCCTATTGCCTTGGGCGTTACTCTACGGCGTAACTGGCTTTCTCTTCAATCATCCAAATGCATTCTCCGATTCGCCCGTTGTCTACTTTGATCGCCACGACATGGTGGGAACGGAACTGGAGAACCCACCGCCACTGAGCGAGTTCGTTGAGAAGCTCGTCGGAATGCTGAATGCTCACAACATATCGAATGAAAAGTGGACTGTTGGCAAATCTCCAATCCGCTATTCGGGGCGAGATACGTTTGTCGCTACGGTCAATGGTGAGAATCGCACTTACTTTTTCGTATTCGATCCGAATACGCAAAGTGGCTTGATTCGCGAAAACACGACAAAGCGACCAACAGAAACGGTAGCACCCTTTGCGACGTCGGTTTTGTTCAAAGAAGAGCGAACCAGAGCGGAGGCAACACGTGGAAAGCAAGAAGATCTACAGAACCTGGAGTCGATCGTCGACCGAATAAGGCGTGCAGCGCCGAAGATTCTACAGCGAAAGGGGTTCCCAACCGGATCAGCAACTGTAACGAGCGGACCCGATATAAAGTTCTCCGTGATAGCCGCAGATGGAGAATGGAACGCGTCTTTCAATCCAATTAGCAAACAAGTCAGCGGAGCCAAGGGAGAACCTACGGTCGAGCTTTCATGGCGCACCTTTCTTCTACGCATGCACCTCAGCCATCGTTATCCGAGCGAATGGAACACCAAATGGCTATGGGCATTGGGAGTTGATGCAATGGCTTTGACACTTTGTTTTTGGGGACTGTCGGGGCTCGTGATGTGGTGGCAAATCAAAGCGACTCGTCGAGCAGGTGGGGTAGTGCTGTTTGTTAGCTTGATAGCAGCAATCACGCTCGGGCTGAGCATGTACAGCGTCTTGACAATATGAGTGCATTCCAGATTTGAGGTAAGCAAAAGATGTTCACTAAGTTGGCCAATCGACATGATATGGCTGGGTTCTGGTCGTTAGCTGGCCGGATTCACTCGCTAGTTGCCTTCAGTCCTTGGTACATCGCACTCGATCATGATCGCTGGCCCTGGGATGATCGACGCATGCTTGATCGGCTCAAAGAACTGTGGCAAGAACCCTATGGCGACCGACGACAAGAGATCGTATTGATCGGCCGCAACTTAGACGAGGATCGCATCCGCAAACTGCTGGACGACGCGCTTCTAACAGATGACGAATTCCAGGCTGGACCACGAGCATGGATCGAGCTGCCCGATCCCTTACCGAGTTGGCAAGTCCCAAACGCGGCAAGCATGGTTGATGAAGAAGCCGAACGTATTCAGAGGGAAGAGGAACTATCCGAATGGCAGGAGTTCCGATAAGGCTCACACGAATAGTCAGTTGCAAGCCCCGGACGCCAGTCATGCGAACAACTCAATTGAGTACGGCCATTCGAGCTGTCACATAGGTTGCAAAGCAAACCCAGCCGAAATGGGGCAAATGGCATACGGCACTAAGCCAAACGCCGCGCCGCGCGGTGGTGGCTACCAAGACAATCAAGAGCAATGCTAGTACGGCAGCGATACCAGTTGCCATCCACAAGTTGTGGAGATGAGTGAACGTGTAGGTGTAGCACATATTGAGTGCCAAAGCGGCCAGGATCAAGCCGACTTGTAGTCGCTTCCAACTCATTTCGTGCATCGATGCGATCGCTGCTGCCGTCCCCACGCCCGCCAGCATGAAGATTGTCGTCCAGATAAATCCGATCTTCGATTCTATGGATCGCGGTAAAACCTCGGGACGAATCAAAGATCGAAACCACTCGCTCCGTGTGTCGTTGGGGATCTGAGCTAGGAACAACGCGACGATGGCCCCCGTCAAACAAATGAGAGTTGGACGCAGGTGTTTTCGGTTGAACAGATTCATGGGGCTCTAAAGTTAAACGCTTTTCGACTTTCTATCGACACTGGTTGCAATGTCCACGCACCAGGATCTCAGTGACCTCTCCAACGCGTTCCGTTACGCGTTGGCTGCTCGTGGTGAGCTGAACATCATCCAGACAAGTCACTTCGCCGCAATCGACACAAAGAAAATGGGGGTGTGCAGAATCGTGCCCATGCTGGCTGACTCGGATCGCTTCGAATCTCCAGACGTGGTCTCCCAATTCCGCCCGTCGCAGCAAACCGTCCGCCGGCAGATTTCGAGCGCGACTGCTTGGACAAGTATACCCGAACCATTCGCCACTTGCAAACGTATTGCATGTGCAGTACGCTAGTGTTTTCTAGTTCCCTTAGCGAAAGGCTACCATGTGGCGATCCTATTTCTGCGCGATTGCGTTGTTTAATTCTACCATCCTGTGGAGCCTGGCAGGAGAACCCGATTCGATCGTCGTGGTTGTACCTGATCCGGATATGGCAGCCGAGGTTTCAGCGAAACTTCCTGGCGTTCGAATTGGCGTCCTTCAGGTCCATGCAAGTGAGCCGGATGAGGTCATCAATGCGCGAGCAATAGCTTTGCGTTACGCGACCCATCTGGTCTTCGATCATTCGAACGAATCGCTACGACTGGCGATGTTCCGCGAGCGACTGCAAATGCAGGGTGTGGTTGCGATCAATGTTCGTTCCTCATCACAACCGCGATACAAAAATGCTCGTCCAGCCAACGCGCCCCAATTTGAGCAGCTTGCGAACCTCTTAACCCAAGTCTCAACGAACAAGGAATAGTTCCAGAAATGATCAACAATCAACTAGCGAAACGTCTTCCAGTAACCGTATTGTCGGGATTCCTCGGGGCTGGCAAGACGACAATGTTAAATCATATCTTGCAGAACCGAGAAGGTCCCGAGTATTGGGAGCAGCTAACGGACCCATTCCCAGCCATTGAGATGCAAGGCGATGAGGAGGTCGTGGATGATCGGAGATGAAGAGCCCTTTGACGTATTGGTGGTGGGTGCTGGGGCTGCTGGTTTAGGCGTTGGTGTTGCGCTCAAGCACGCGGGCATCACAAATTTCCAAATCTTGGATCGCGGGCGGCCAGCTCAGTCCTTCATGGATTGGCCGTCTGGTATGCAACTCATCACGCCATCGTTCCCATCCAACTCGATCGGGATGCTCGATCTCAACGCGATTGCGATTGGGACATCAC
>Ga0172372_10002953_pt1 | contig 25436 bp, 16 predicted proteins | sample LakKiv5m_2_FD_114544 | JGI IMG/M metagenome (GOLD analysis project Ga0172372, IMG submission 114544) | Freshwater microbial communities from Kabuno Bay, South-Kivu, Congo - kab_092012_9.5m | ecosystem: Environmental > Aquatic > Freshwater > Lake | place: Democratic Republic of the Congo...
CCTCCTCACGTCGGCCGCCACGCTTCAGGGGTAGCAGACGAGGTCACGAGGCTGTGGTGGGAGAGTTTCGAGGTTTAGGCGGGCTCCTGTTCCATCGCCTCCTCACGTCGGCCGCCACGCTTCAGGGGTAGCAGACGAGGTCACGAGGCTGTGGTGGGAGAGTTTCGAGGTTTAGGCGGGCTCCTGTTCCATCGCCTCCTGACGTCGGCCGCCACGCTTCAGGGGTGGGCAATTTCTGGGCACTTTCCCTTCCGGGGATCCGGGAGCACAGTGGGGGCAATGTTTCGGCAGTTGGTCCTGTGGGGATCGTTCGTCAAGTTCAGCCACACCGTGTTCGCCCTTCCGTTTGCCCTGGCCGCCATGATCGTGGCGGCGCGGGAGACGCGCGGATGGCCGGGATGGCGTGTCTTCGGGCTGATCCTGGTGGCCATGGTGGGGGCACGGACGTGCGCGATGGCCTTCAACCGGATCGTGGACCGGAAGTTCGATGCGGAGAATCCGCGGACATCGAGCCGGCACCTGCCGATGGGGGCGGTGACCCTGGCGGCGGCGTGGGGTTTGTGCCTGGGCAGCGGGGCGTTGCTGGTGGGGGCGGCATGGGCGCTGAACCCGGTCTGCTTCCTGTTGTCGCCGGCGGCGTTGTTCCTGGTGTGCTTCTACTCGCTGACCAAGCGGTTCACGGACTTCACCCATGTCTGGCTGGGCATCGCCCTGGCGGCGGCTCCCGTGGGGGCGTGGCTGGCGGTGGAAGGCGGGTTTCACTTCCTCCCGCGGATCGAGGGGAAGCTGGACCTGCGGCACAGCGCGCTGGTGCCCCTGGCACTGGGGTTGGCCGTGATGCTGTGGCTCGTGGGGTTCGACATCATCTACGCGACGCAGGACTACGAATTCGACCGGAAGCGCGGGCTTCATTCGCTGGTGGTCCGGTGGGGACCCAAGAACGCGCTGGCGGTGGCTTTCCTCAGCCACCTGTTCATGTGGGGGGCGCTGGTGCTGTTCGGGGCGCTGTGCGGATTCCGGCTGACGTACTGGATCGGGTTGGTGCTGATCCTGGGTTTGCTCCTGCTGGAACATATGATCGCCAAACGCCGGGATCCCATCGCGGTGAACATCGCCTTCTTCAAGCTGAACGCGGTGGTCAGCGTGACCTTCCTGGTGGTGACGGCGGTGGAGGTGGTCTTTCCGTGGTTCCGCCTGCGGTGGGCGGACGGGGTGTTCTTCTGAGGGCTGTAAAATGTCATGGGATGGGATGGTAGGGCTGGTCCGGTTACGGACCAATGGTCCGTCCGGGGGCGGACCGGTGCCGGGTGAGCCGCGGCCCGGGATGGGGGGGAATTGGCCGAATGCAGACCAAATCCGGCGTCTTTCCGGCCTTGGCACGCGACGTGATGTGGGAGGACGGTCAAAGAGAATCGACAGTCTGTGGTGAGCGCGATTTCCAACATTCGATCCTGGGTGATCTACCTGCTGGTCCTGATGGCTGGCCTTGGGTCGGTCGTGCAGGCGCAGGGATTCGTGGATCCGTTCGCGCTGCGCACGGAGGTCACGGGACTGACGGGAACGCTGACCGGAAGCAACGTGGGGGCGACGATCGAGGAGGACGAGCCGCGCCATGGTGGCAAGTCACCGGGGAAGTCCATGTGGCTCACGTTTGTCTCGCCGGCGACGGGCCTGATGAGCCTTGAGGTGGAGGGGCAGGACTTTGACGTGCTTTTGGGGGTGTATCGGTTGAAGGCAGGCCAACCGGCAGCCCTGAGGAACCTGGAGCGGGTGGCACGGAACGACGACGAGGGCAATGACGGATCGGCGAGCGTGAAGTTCGGGGTGAAGGCGGGGGAGCGCTACGAGATCGCGGTTGATGGGTTTGCGCGGAGTTCGGGCACCTTCGAGGTGCGTTGGGAGGTACAGGACCTTGGGGTGGCGGTGCCGACGCTGGTGGCATCGACGCCGGACCAGGCCTTCCGTCCGGGAGACCGGGTGGTGATCACGTATGCAGCGGAGGACCTGGATGACGACGACGTGAAGCTGCACTGGTTCCTGAACGACGTGGAACTGGAGAACGAGGAGGAAACGACGCTCGTGATTCCCAGCCTGAGCGAGGCCCAGGTGGGGCAGTACCGCGTGCGGGTGGATACGGATGACGTGCGGTTCTTCACGGAGGCGGTCGAGGTTCAGATGAGCACCGAGGGGTTGAGCACGACCCTGGCGCGGAACAAGCCGGAGGATTCCATGGAATCGCCGCTGGTGGGCGCGGGCAGCCTCGGGCCATCGCCCCTGCGGCAGGCGGCCCCGGCGGGCGATGGCGTTTCGCGGGGTTACAACGGGTCCCAGATCTTCAACACGGTGTACGCGGGGCGCGACCCGCAGGAGCCGGTGCATTGTGGGCAGGGTTCGGGTTCCTCGTACTGGTTCGCCTACCAGGCGCCCGAGTCGGGCACGGTGGTCATGGACACGGTGGGAAGCACGTTTGACACGGTCCTCGCGGCTTACACGTACGACATGCCTTACGCCGGATACGCGAGTCTCCGGGAGATTGGGTGTGACGACAATTCGGGCCCGGACGGCAAGGCTTCGGTGGTGTCCTTCCGGGTGAGTCCCACGCGGTATTATGTCGTGGTGGTGGATGGCGTGAACGGAGCCAAGGGTCGGGCGCACCTCAACTACCGGTTGGAGACAAATTCGGCGCCGGTGCTGGTGGCTCCACGCATCCAGCAACTGCCTCCGGACCGGGTGGTGGCGCAGGGAACCCCGGTCATGTTCGAGGTGGCCGCGGAAGGAACGGCACCGTTGGCGTATCGTTGGATCCGTCCGTCGGCCGAACCACTCGTGACGACGAACGGACTCCTGGACCTGGGCGAGGTCCAGCTCCCGCAGGGCGGTTTGTATCAGGTGGAAGTTTCCAACGCTGCCGGTGCGGTCACCTCCGCTCCCGTGGGGCTGACGGTCTGGTCGGATCCAGTCCTGGAGCTCGATGGCATGCCGGGCACTGCGTGGGTCCGGTATGGGTTGCAGGGACCCGGGACCGTGCCAGTGGAGGTTGCCGCGGAGGTCCAGGGTCCGTGGACCCCGTGGACGAATGGTATTCCCGATGCGGCGGGCATCGTCCGGTTGAATCTTGATTTCGCGACGGAGCCCAAGCGGTTCGTCCGGCTCCGTATTCCGTCCCTTTCGGCCGTGTCGGTGACCAACACGAATTCCCCATGAGCGCTTCGCAGGATCCCACCTTTTCGTGCCTGTTGATGGACGACGACCACGGGTTTGCGTCGATGCTCGCTACGTTGGTGCGCGAACAGGGCGGCCAGCCGGTGCACTGTGCGTCGGTGACCGAAGCGCGCGCGATGCTGTCGCGGCGCGGGTTCGACCTGGCCGTGATCGACAACCGGCTTCCGGACGGCACCGGCTACGAGTTCTTCCCCGAATTGCGCCGGCGGTGTCCGGACGCGGTGGTGATGATGATCACCGGTGCGCCTGAACTGGCGAAGGCGGTCGAGCTCACGCGGAACGGGCTGTTCGACTACCTGACCAAGCCGCTGCATGCGGCGGATTTTTCCGCGTCTCTCCAACGGGCGCGGCTGCGGTTGAGCCGGCCGGACACGAAGGCGGATGGCGATCTCATCGGACGCTCTTCGGCGATGCGGACGGTGCTGGAACACCTGCAACAGGCGGCGCGGCATCCCGGGGTCACGGTGCTGCTGCTGGGCGAGACCGGGACGGGAAAGGACCTTGCGGCGCGCGTGCTGCATCGGATGTCGCATCCGAAGGATCCCGAGGGTGCGCCGTACATCCCCTTGAACTGCTCGGCGGTGCCGGCGGAGATGTTCGAGTCGGAATTGTTCGGCAGTGACAAGGGGTCGTTCACAGGATCGGACCGCAAGCGGGCGGGGTTGGTGGGCGCGGCGGAGGGTGGGACCCTGTTCCTGGACGAGGTGGCGGAGATCCCGTTGGTGCAGCAGGCGAAATTGCTCCGGTTCCTTGAATCGCGGGAATATCGGCCGTTGGGAACAACGACGCCGCGGCAGTTCACGGGACGCATCGTGGCGGCAACGCACCGGGACCTGGCGGCGGAGGTGGTGGCGGGAAGGTTCCGCGAGGATCTGATGTACCGGTTGGATGTGATGGGAATCCGGATGCCTGCATTGCGGGAGCGGCCGGACGACATCCCGGCGCTGACGCAGGCGATGGTGGTGCAACTGGCGACCAAGTACGGACGCCGGGCACCGATGGTCCGCCCGGAGGATCTGGCGACTTTGTCGGGCCATCATTTCCCGGGAAACGTGCGCGAGCTGCGGAACCTTCTGGAGCGCTCGCTGCTGAAGACGCCGCCGGAGTCCTCGTGGATGAATCTCGACATCGCGTGGCTGCGGCAGCGGTCGGGCGCATTGATTGCGCCGCCTCCGGCGCCTGTGTTGAGCGTGGTGCGGGATGCGGCGCCCGTGGCACCCGTGCCCCCCGCCCCGGTGGCGCCGGTGGTCGAGCACGCTGTCGATGCGAGCACCGTGGCGTTTCCGAAGTTGGAGGAACCGGCTTTTGAACCCCCAGCGGATCGGGTGCTCTCGCCGCTGGAACTGCAGGAATACCAGTTGATCGCCCGTGTGCTTCGCGAGGAACGCGGGGGCATCCGACGGGCCGCCCTGCGACTGGGCCTGACTCATCAGGCGTTGTTGCGACGTTTGCAGAAATGGCCGGAGCTGCGGCCGGCACAGGCGTCATGAAAACCACGTGGACGGTGCGGCTTGGGTTCTGGGGGTGCGCGCTGTGGCTGTGGGCCACGATCGCCGTGGGCGCTGCGGAACCTGCCACGTCGCGGTTGGTGGAGTGGGCCGGTGCGGTGGAAGTCTCGATGACGAATGCCGCCTTCCTGCCGGCAACGACGAATCAGGTCCTGCGGGTGGGTGACCGTCTGCGGACCGGGCCTGCGAGCCGTGCGACGTTGCAGTTGTCGGATCGCTCGGTGGTGCGCGTAGGTGCATCCACCGTGCTGGAAATCCGGGACCCCGTGGAGCCGACGGGCACGCGTCGATTCCAGCTGCGTTCCGGATTGTTGTTCTTCCTCAACCGCGAACGGCCTTCGAGCGTGGAGTTCGACACGCCGCTGGTCTCGGGAGCGATCCGCGGGACCGAGTTCCAGCTGAGGGTGGATCCGGCGGATGGGGCGACGGTGCTGGGTCTGTTCGCGGGTGCGGTGGAATTGAAGGGTGCGTCCGGAGTGGTTGCGGTGGAAGCCGGGCAGGAAGTGGAGGTCCGGCCGGGCCAGGCCGCGCAGGTGCGGCCGGTGCTGCCGCTGCGCCGTGGGATCCAATGGGCCTTTCATTATCCGATCGTCCTGGATGCGAGCGCGCCCGAACTCGGCCTCGCTGACAACGCGGCGTGGCAACCCGTGGTGGCGGCGTATGCGTCGGGCGATCTGCGGAGCGCTCATGCGCGGATGCCTTTGGCGGGCGCAGTTGGCGAACCGGCGGGAGCGCGCGTGCTGCGGGCCGCGCTGGAACTTTCGATGGGTCGGGTGACGGAGGCCTCGGTGTTGCTCGAAGGCGCGGATGAAGCCGGGTTGCGCGGATCCGTCGAGGCGTTGCGGGAGTTGATGGCGGCGGTGGCGTTGGATGTGCCCGCAGGTGTGTTGGCCGAACCCACGAAGGCATCGGGATGGCTGGCGCGGTCGTACTTGTTGCAGTCGCGACTCGACCTTCCCGGGGCGTGGGCCGCGGCGGATCGGGCCGTCGCGCTGTCTCCGGGATTCGGCGCAGCCTGGGTGCGTCGGGCGGAGTTGGCGTTGTCGATGGATCGTCGGTCGGAGTCGCGACGTTCGCTGGAACAGGCCCGTGGGCTGGCGTCGCAGCATGCCGGTGCTCGGGTGGTGGAGGGTTTCCTGGCGATGGAAGAGCGGCGCTGGAAGGAAGCCGCGGAGGCGTTCAGTGCGGCGATCGCGATGGATGGGTCCCTGTCGACGGCGTGGCTCGGACGTGGATTGCTGGGATTGCACCTGGGGCAGGAGGTCGAGGCGTTGTCGGCCCTGCAGGTGGCGGCGGTGCTCGAGCCACAGCGTGGGGCGTATCGGGCGGCGCTGGGAAAGGCGTTCAGCGCGCAGGGGGAACCAGCGCTGGCGGACAAGGAATTCCGGCTGGCGCGGGAACTGGATCCGGCGGATCCGACGCCGTGGTTCTACGCGGGCCTGCATGACCTCCAGCAGAACAGGTACAACGCTGCGGTACGCAACCTCGAGGAGGCGTCGTCGCGCAATGACGGGAGCGCGGTGTTCCGATCGCGGCAGCAGTTGGACCGCGACCAGGCGATGCGGAGCGCGGACCTGGGTGTGGCCTATGCGGTGACGGGGTTGGACGAGGTGGCGTGGCGCGCGGCGACGCGTGCCGTGGTTGAGGATTACACCGATTTCTCCGGACACCTGTTCACCGCACGGGCGCTCCAGTTGCGGGAGGATCCCGCGGGGTTCGACCTGCGCTGGGAAACCGCGCGGCAGGCGGAGTTGCTGGTGGCCAACCTGTTGGCGCCGCCGGGGGCCGGGAACCTTTCACGGGTGTTGTCGCAGCAGGATCACCTGCGGGCGTTCGGGCTGGCCCCGATCGGAGCAGCGAGTCGCACCGAGTACCGCTCGCGGGGCGACTGGGAGCAGACCGGCAGCGTGTTCGGACAGGTGGCGGCGGTGGGGTACGCGATCGACACCGAGTATCGCAGCCTGCGCGGGCAGGGTCCGTTGCAAGGACAGGAGAGTTTTCGGTCTTCGCTGCAGGTCCGCTTCGACCTGGGACCGTCGGACGCGATCCTGATCCAGACCGCAGTGGGCGAGGGCAACGCGGAGGATGTGGCCCGCCGGTATGATCCGAACGGCGCGACCGCGTTGCGTGCATGGAGCCGTCGGGAGCCGGAGTTGCAGGTTGGTTACCGGCATGAGTGGCGGCCTGGTGTCGTGACACTGGGGTTGGTGTCGCACCTGTCGGATCGGCTGCATGTGGAGAATCCGGACGCGCAGACGCCGTTCCTGGTGCAGCGCGGCGGGGTGCCCGCGGGATTCGGGACCGTGGCGAGCCATGGGTTGGAGTTCGAGAGCGAGTTCGAGGTGAACTCGGTGGAACTGCAGCAGGTGGTCCAGGGCGAATGGCAGGGAATCATTGCCGGCGCCCGGTATCAGTCGGGAGACGTGGACGCCCGGTCGCGGTTGGTGCCGGTGCTGCCCGGTCCGGTGATCGAGAGCGTGAACCGCTCCGACCTGGAACGTATGAACGGCTACGCCTACTGGCAGGTGCGCCCCTGGAACTGGCTTCGCGCCTGGGCGGGTGTCTCGTACGATCACCTGGAATACCCGGCAAACGCAGACCTGGCGCCCATTGGATCGGACGGATCAGACCGATCCGACCGGTCCCTGCTCGCCCCGAAGCTGGCTCTCGCGGTGACGCCGTGGAAGGGCGGGGAATTGCGGGCGACCTTCACGCGGTCGATGGGTGGGTTGTACTTTGATGATTCCATGCGGTTGGAACCGGGGCAGGTCGCGGGGTTCGGTCAGTCGTTCCGCAGTCTCGCGCCGGAGTCGGTGATCGGGTTGGTGCCCGCCACGGCCTTCGAGACAATCGGGGTCCGGTGGGATCAGAAGCTGCCCCGGGACATCTACGTCGGCGTCGAGGCGCTGCGGATGGAATCCGACGGGAGTCGCGGCGTGGGCGTCCTCACGAATTCGCTGCCGTTCCCGGTAGCGGATTCGCCTTCGCAGCTCGGGCAGGAGGTGGCGTTCACGGAACGATCGGTGTCGGGGTATGCGGGGATGCTTGTCGGTGATGCGTGGTCGCTGGGAGTCCGGCCGCGGGTGTCGGAAGCGGAGTTGCGGACGCGGTTTCCCTCACTGCCCGAAGGCCTGCCCGGCCTCGAGGCAATGTCCGGCGCCCGGACCGCGACATTGCTGGAGGTGGGACTATGGCTTCGGATGAATCATCCGTCGGGGTTCTTTGCCGGATGGGACAGCACCTGGCGGCAGCAATGGCTTTCCGGAGCGGGCGCTCGCGGGACAGGCGATGCGTTCTGGCAACACGACGTCCAAGTGGGATACCGCTGGCCACGGCGGCATGCGGAGGTGCGGGTGGGCGTGTTGAACCTGACGGATTCGGATTACCGGTTGGACCCGTTGAACCTGATGGCCGAACCCGCCCGGCAACGGGTGGTGCAGGCAAGTCTCAGGTTGAATTTCTGAGGGGAGCGGAGGGGGAGGGGACGAATGGGACCTATAGGACCTATGGGGCAGAGGCGCCCGATTGGTCCCATGTGTCCCATTCGTCCCATTCGTCCCATTCGTCCCATGTGTCCCATGTGTCCCCCGCTGCCCCCTTTCAGCGTTCGGGCACCCGGTGGATCGTCTGTAGGATCTCGCTTTCCACGGGTTGGCCGGTGGCGGACTTGAGGGCGAAGCGGATGCGCTGCTGCATCGCGGGAACGGTCGACGCCAGGGTGAGGCGGACCGTCTTGCCGTCCCTGGCAAGTTCGGCGCCGGTGACGTCGACGGAGTCATGGCCTTTGGCAGCGGGATCGGAGAGGCGGAACTCGGGTGAGCCGTACTTCTCGGTCCATTGGTAGTTCCAGCGTTCGACGCTCCAGTTCTGGAGGTCGGCGACGGTGGCGGGATCGAGCTTGTCGGTGAAGGTGATCTCGATGCCGGTCTTCCGGACATGGAGGTCGCTGGGCATGACGACGGGTTTGCCGGTGTACCGCACGCGATGGAAGGCTCCCTGACGGGCGCCGTTGGACTGCCAGATGACGAGGCCACAGGTGTAGAGCTGGCCGTCGAGGGGACTGAAGCGGGAGCGCATGATCCCGGACTCGAAGCGCAGCGGGAACTTCACGACGCCGGCCTGACGGACGCCATCGACCTCCTCGTGCATGACCTTGAACAGGGAGCAGGTGCCGTAGCTGGTGTGCAGGAGATCGCCCTCGAAGGGACCCCAGCGCTTGCTGGTGACCCAGGCCTGGCCGCCGGAGGAGTTGTCGGCGTTCTTCGGCAGCCAGAAGAGCGGGAGGTCGTAATCGGTGGGCTTGGGCGTGCGATGGGCGGTGAAGACATGGCCGTAGAATCCGCCGGGCTTCATCCAGTTCACCCGCGACGCAGGCACCCAGTTGCCTTCGTTGTCGGAGGAGGTGATCTGGTCCTTGGGACCCATGCCGATGCCATTGGGGGCGCGCAGGCCGGTGGCGACCACCGAGAGGGTCTTGCCGTCGGGGGTGACCTTCAGGAGCGTGCCGTGGTGCGGGATCTTCGCTTCACCGAGGTTGCCACCCTTGTTGAAGTAGAAGTTGCCGGCGCGGTCGGTTTCGAGACCGAGGCAGAACTCGTGGTAGTGGTCCGTGATCGTGGTGTCGTTGTTGAAGTTCTCGTAGTGGTCGGCTTCGCCGTCCTTGTTGAGGTCGTGCAGGCGCGTGATCTGGTCGCGGCCGAGGACGTACACGGTGTCCTTGACGATGCGGAGGCCCAGCGGTTGGAAGAGGCCGGAGGCGAACCGTTGCCAGCGGATGTTCTGCAGGTCCTCGTCGAGGCCCGAGACGATCCACACGTCCCCGGAGACGTTGCAGATGGCGGCGCGGGTGGCGTCCTTGAAGAAGTCGAATCCGCCGAAGCGGAGCCACGACTTCTGCGGGTTGTCGTCGGGCCAGGTGATGGTGTCGACGACATAGGGCCCGTCGCCGCCGCTGGTGGCGAGCTTGCCCTGGGTGACGACGGGTTCGCCCCAGATCCGCGGGCCGGGCTTGAGGTCGGCGCGAAGATCAGAGGGGGCGCTGCGCTTCGCCATCGGGCTGCCCTCGGGAAGGTAGGTCAGGCGGAAGGGTTGGTGGGCCTTGATCGCGGGCAGGGCGAGCCAAAGGGTGGAACCGACCAAACGGAACTCGCCGGCGGTGGTCAGGCCGTCGACGCGGACCTCGACGGAGGGACCGTTGGTGCCGGACTTGAACGTGGCGGAGTTCGGGCCGATGGCGAGGTTGCGCGCGGGGACTTCGGCGATGCGCAGCAGGCGGGGGCCGGAGTCGCGCTGATACTGGATGACTCGGTTGAACCCGCCGCCTTCGTAGGAGGGTTGTTCGAGGACGCCGACCTTGCCGAGGTCATACTCGAGCACGACGCGGTCGCCATGTCGGTGCAGGCCGCGCCAGTGGCCCCAGGCGTCAGGAAGACGTTCGAAGCGCGTGGGTCGCGGGTCGTCGAGGTTGTTCTCGGTGGCCCAGCCGGGGCCATTGGAGGTGTGGAAGAGGATGTCGCCCCAAGGCTCGGGAAGGCCTTCCATGCCGTCGCGGCCGCGGGGGAGGCGCAGGAATCCGCCGGACCAGGCGGCATTCCACCGCAGCGTCATGGTGTCGAAGTTGACGGATGCGGGGTTGGCCTCCGAACCGACCCGCAAGGTCAGCGTCTTGAGCGCCGCGACGGAGCCCTTGAGATTGGAGGAGAAGAACGGCCCCTGTTCCATCTGCTCCCATTTCCAACGGCCTGCGGCATCGGTGGGGATGGGCGGCTTGGCCTTCTGGGCGTGGGCGTTGAAGCCGGTTGCCAGGGTGGTGGCAATGGCCAGCGAAAACAGCAACGTGCGGGGCATGAGGGGATCATGCCGCAGGAAGTGAGGAAGTTTGAAGATTCAAGTTTGAAGCTTGAAGGCCGGGTGCCCTCACCCGGCGGCCGCTTGAATCTTGAAACTGAAAACTTCCAACTCCCCCTCACACCACCTGGACGGTGTTCTCGAGGGTGCCGATGCCGGAGATGCGGATCCGGACCACATCGCCCTGGGCGAGGGTGAATTCGTTGGCGGGCACGACGCCCGTGCCGGTCAAGAGGATCGCACCGTCCGGGAACTCCTGGCTGCGGCCCAGCCATCCGGCGAGTTCCGGGAAGGAACGCTTGATCTGGTCGATGGAGGTTTCGCCGGCGAACACCTCCGTGCCGCCACGGAGGATCTGGACGCCAATGGTCCATGAGCGGGCCTCGGATTCATCGGCGGCAACGCGGATGCAGGGGCCGAGGGCACAGGAGGCCCGATACATCTTGGCCTGCGGCAGGTACAGGAGGTTTTCGCCTTCGATGTCGCGGGAGGACATGTCGTTGCCGGCGGTGTATCCCACCAGTTCCATGCGCGAGTTGAAGACGAGCGCGAGCTCCGGTTCCGGCACGTTCCACTTCGCGTCGCTCCGGATGCCGACGATTCCGCCGGGACCCGAGACCTTGGCCGGCATCGACTTGAAAAAGATCTCCGGACGCGGCGCTTCGTAGACGCGATCGTAGGCGCTGGCGCTGAAGTCTGATTCTTCCATCCGCGCCTTCTTGCTGCGCAGGTAGGTCACGCCAGCGGCCCAGACTTCCTGCTGGTCAACCGGGGCGAGGAGCCGGACCGAGGCCAGCGGATGGATGGGCAGCGGCGTGGCCGCCAGCGCACGGAGGACCTCGGTGAGGTGGGTGCTCTCCAGCAGCGCGGCGAGGGTCGTGATGCCTGCGGCGGAGAGATCCTGGACGGAATCCGCTGAAAGGAGACCGACGCGGGGCAGGGAACAGGAACCAAGGGAGAAACGGCAGAGCTTCATGGATACAGGTGTCGTGTGCGCCCAGAATGGCATCCCGACCGGATCGCCCGCAAGGGTGGGGGAAGCCCCGAGGATGACAGGATGGATTTCGGCTGGGGATGGACAGGGTCGGGAAAAGAGGGTGCTGACCTTCTGGGGGGACGGACAGGATGACAGGATGGACCGGATGGTCTTTCGAGGACTGCTTGTGGAACCATCCTGTCATCCTGTCATCCTGTCTTCTACCGCTGCATCCCGTCCTCCTATCCGAAACTCCGCGATCCTGTCTCTCCACTCGGGAATTTTGCTCCCATTGGGTCCCCATCCGGGGCATTCCCGGGGGCGGCATGTCCCGTCCTTCCAAAACAGAGAAGCCATTGGCGCCGCCGGGTTCGACGGCATTGCGCCTTCTCCAACCTCCCTGGCGAACCGTGCTGGCCGGTGTGCTCGTCGTCGTCGGGATTGGTCTGGCGATGGTGTTGTGGCAGCCGGGGCTGGAGGTCCGCGACGGACGACACGACCGTGGTCGGAACGGAGTCTGGCTGGCGCACGGTTGGATGGGCGCGGATGAGTGGTTTCTCCAGAACTCGAAGATCCGAAGGTCGAAAACCTGAGGTCGGGCTTGCGTGGGATCCATCGCGGCCTGTCGAGGTCAGCCCTTCCGGAGAATTATCAGGGTGTGGTGCTCTACTCGGACTGGGAGATGGACGAAGCCGAGTGGAAGACGTTTCGGGAGGAGTTCGTGAAGGGGGAGTAAGGGGGAGTTTCAAGTTTGAAGATTCAAGTTTCACGGCGCCGGGTGGGGGCACCCGGCCTTCAATGGGCGCCGCATGAGGGCACGCGGCCTACACGGGGAACCTCACGCCCCCCTTGAAACCTGAAACTTGAGACTTCAATCTCCCCCCTCTGTTGGCCCTGCGGGAACGAAGCGGTTCACCACTCACATGCATCTGATCCATCTGGAAGGCGGCAACGCCCTTTCGTCGTTTCGCGCCGCTGCCCTGCTGCCCCGCTTGAGGGAGATCCATCCGTCGATCGCCGGCGTCCACGCGCGGTTCCTGCACTGCGTCCTGGTGACGGCGCCGTTGCCTGCGGACGAAGGTCAGAAGCTGTCGGAGTTGCTGTGCTATGGGGATCCATACACGGGTCCAACGACCGGCGTGGCGCTGATCGTGGCACCGCGGGTGGGAACCGTGTCGCCGTGGGCGTCGAAGGCGACGGACATCGCACACAACTGCGGCCTGGCGATCCGTCGGGTGGAACGGATGACCGAGTACCGGCTCGCGGCCGAGGGCGCCGGGGCGCTGGAACTTTCGCTGGAACAGATCCGGGCGTGCGCGGCGCTGTTGCATGACCGGATGACGGAGAGCGTGCTGCTGGGGCGTGCCGAGATTCCACGGTTGTTCGACGAGAAGGAGGGCGTGCCGATGGAGCATGTCGACGTCCTCGGCAACGGTCGCACGGCCCTGGAACAGGCGAACCGCACGTTCGGCCTGGCGCTGAGCGAGGACGAGATCGACTACCTAGTCAACGCGTTCCGTTCGCTACAACGGAATCCGACCGACGTCGAATTGATGATGTTCGCGCAGGCGAACAGCGAGCATTGCCGTCACAAGATCTTCAACGCGGAGTTCGTGATCGACGGGCAGAAGCAGGATCACTCGCTGTTCCAGATGATCCGCAACACCCACCGGTTGGCCCCGCAGCACACGGTGATTGCTTACAGCGACAACGCGTCGGTGATGGAGGGCGGCGAGATCGAGTGCTGGCAGGCGGCGTCGGATCCGGCCAACCCGCGCTACTCGGCGACGACGGCGTTGATCCACCCGCTGATGAAGGTGGAGACACACAACCACCCCACGGCGATCTCGCCGTTCCCTGGTGCCGCGACGGGCGCGGGCGGTGAAATCCGGGACGAAGGTGCAACGGGACGCGGGTCGCGTCCAAAGGCGGGTTTGACCGGCTTCACGGTGTCGAACCTCCTGATCCCGGGAACGAACGAGCCGTGGGAACAGCCCGCCTTCGGCAAGCCGGAGCACATCGCGAGTCCGCTGCAGATCATGATCGACGGGCCGCTGGGCGGCGCAGCGTTCAACAACGAGTTCGGTCGGCCGAACCTCGGCGGGTACTTCCGCGTGTACGAACAGACCGTGGCCGGCAAGCGGCGCGGGTACCACAAGCCCATCATGATCGCGGGTGGCGTCGGCTCGATCCACGCGACGATGACGTCCAAGCGCGTCTTCGAGGCAGGCACGCTGCTGATCCAACTGGGCGGGCCCGGAATGCGGATCGGGATGGGCGGCGGCGCAGCCAGTTCGATGGCGGCCGGTTCGAATTCCGCGGAACTCGACTTCGACTCGGTGCAACGCGGCAATCCCGAGATCCAGCGCCGGGCGCACGAGGTCATCACGCAGTGCGTCGCGCTGGGCGAACGCAATCCGATCCTCGCGATCCACGACGTCGGCGCGGGCGGCATCTCGAACGCGTTCCCGGAGTTGGTGGACGGCGCGGGCCGCGGCGCGCGTTTTGACCTGCGTCAGGTGCCGCTGGAGGAATCCGGCCTCGCGCCGAAGGAGATCTGGTGCAACGAAAGCCAGGAACGTTACGTCCTCGCCATCCATCCGGATTCGCTGCCGGTGTTCGAGCAGTTGTGCCGGCGCGAACGGTGTCCGTTTGCGGTCGTCGGCACGGCGACGGATGAGAAGCGGCTGGTGCTGGAGGACGGTCCGGGTGGCGAACGCGCCATCGACATGCCGATGGAAGTCCTGCTCGGCAAGCCGCCCAAGATGCGTCGCGACGTGAAGCGCGTGACGTGGTCGACCGAGGTCTTCGATGCGTCGCGCGTGGTGCTTTCGGACGCGGCGTTCGCGGTTCTGCGGCATCCGACCGTGGCTTCGAAGCGTTTCCTCATCACCATCGGCGACCGCACCGTGGGCGGCCTGTCGTCGCGCGATCCCATGGTGGGTCCGTGGCAGGTGCCGGTGGCGGATTGCGCGATCACCCTGGCCGATTATGCCGGCTTCCGCGGCGAGGTCATGAGCATGGGCGAACGCACACCGCTGGCTTCGGTCGACGGGCCGGCGTCGGGTCGGATGGCCGTGGGCGAGGCGATCACGAACCTGCTGGCGGCTCCAATCGAGTTGCCCCGGGTGAAGCTGAGCTGCAACTGGATGGCGGCCTGCGGCGAGCCCGGTGAGGACGCGGCGCTGTACGACACGGTGCGCGCGGTCGGCATGGAACTGTGCCCGGCGCTCGGCATCAGCGTGCCGGTCGGCAAGGACAGCCTCTCGATGCGCACGCGGTGGGCCGACGCGGGCGCCAACCGTCAGGTGACCGCGCCGGTGAGTTTGATCGTGAGCGCGTTCGCGACGTTGTCGGATGTGCGGCCGGCGTTGACGCCGCAGTTGCAGCCGGGGGCGACGTCGCTGGTGCTGGTGGATCTCGGGTTCGCAAAGAACCGCATGGGCGGTTCGATGCTTTCGCAGGTGACGGACCAGTTCGGCGGCACGCCGGCGGACCTCGATGATCCGGCGCGACTGAAGAACCTGGTGACGGCGGTGAACACGTTGCGCTCCGAAGGGCGCGTGCGGGCGTACCACGACCGGAGCGACGGCGGCCTGTGGGCCTGCCTGTGCGAGATGGCGTTTGCGTCGAACTGCGGCATCTCGGTGGATCTGGATCCGCTCGTGAAGGCGGCGGAGAAGGCCGCCCCGGGCGAGACCGGCCAGGCCTTGCGCGCGCTGTTCTCCGAGGAACTGGGAGCGGTGTTGCAGGTGCCGGACGAACAGTTGGCGTCGGTGATGGCAGTCCTCGAAGGACTGGGTTTCCGCGGGCACGCACACGTGGTGGCGCGGCCGAACATGTCGTACTCGATGGAGGTTTCGGCGGGCGGGACTTCCCTGTTGAAGGCAGATCTGCGCGACCTGCACCAGGCGTGGGACGAGGTCAGCTGGCGCATCACGCGATTGCGCGACAACCCCGAAAGCGCCGATTCCGAGCATCGGACGAAGGGCGTGTCGTTGGATCCGGGGCTGCACGTGCACCTGACGTTCCCGTTGTCGGATGCCGGCACGGCACCCGCGGTGGTGGGACTCCGGCCGCGGGTCGCGATCCTGCGGGAGCAGGGCGTGAACAGCCATCTGGAGATGAGCTACGCGATGTCGAAGGCGGGCTTCGACACCTTTGACGCCCACATGACCGACCTGCAGTCGGGTCGGCTCAAGCTGTCGGACTTCCGCGGGTTCGTGGCGTGCGGCGGCTTTACGTACGGCGACACGCTGGGCGCGGGCGAGGGTTGGGCGCGCTCGATCCTGTTCAACCCGGCGCTGTCGGAGCAGTTCAAGGGCTTCTTCGCACGGCCGGATACGTTCGCGTTGGGCGTGTGCAACGGTTGCCAGATGATGGCGGCGCTGTCGCCGATCATCCCGGGTGCCGAGGCGTGGCCGAAGTTCACCCGCAACAAGGGCGAACAGTTCGAGGCGCGTCTGGCGCTGGTCGAGGTGCTCGAAAGTCCGTCGATCTTCTTCCGCGGGATGACGGGCAGCCGGATCCCGATCGCGGTGTCGCACGGCGAGGGTTACGCCGACTTCTCACAACGCGGCGACGCGACCCGCGTGAAGCGGGCACTGCGCTTCGTTGATCATCACGGCCGGCCGACGGAGGTGTATCCGTTCAATCCGAACGGTAGCCCGGAGGGGTTGACCTCGGTGACGACGCCGGACGGACGGTTCACGGTGCTGATGCCGCATCCCGAGCGCGTCTTCCGCAACATCCAGATGAGCTGGACCAGCGGCGATCGCTCGGCCCTGAGCCCGTGGATGCAGATGTTCCGGAATGCCAGAGAATGGGGGAAAGGTTGAAGTTTGAAGTTTCATGATGGAAGAACGGGAGGCCCGACTGGGCTTCACGCTTGAATCTTGAAACTTGGAACTCCCCTCAGCCTCCTCACGTCGTCAGCTACGTTGAGGAGGGTAGCTGACGAGGTCACGAGGCAGTGGTGCAGGCTTCAAACTTGAGTCTAGAACCTTGCACCTCCCCTCAGCCTCCTGACGTCGTCTGCTACCTCGAGGTGGGTAGTCGACGAGGTCACGAGGCGAGTTCTGTCCACGAAGCGTTCGTTCGCATTCCTCGCTTGCCGTGGCATCCGGCAGATCCTTCCCTCGCCACATGCCAGCCGACAGATCCGCGTTGCCGCCTGTAATCGCCCGCCTTGTTTGTGAGGGATGGCCCGCGAATGGGTTTGATGGCTTTGAAGGCCGGCAGGACATCCAGGTGGAATTGCAGGTCCGGGATGGCGTCGAACCTGGGGTCCACGAGGGCGGTACCCGCTGGGTCTGGACCACCCCCATCACGCTCAAGCCGCTGCCGGATGGCAGCGTCGACTTCGCCGGGCCAGCTGTTTCGGGCAAGCGGGGTGAACGGTTCTTTTACCTGAGTTGGTCGAGTCGGACCCTCCATGGACGCGACCGCTTCCGACGCGCGAAGATCCAGCTCCGCGAACTGACGCCCGATCAGCTCTCCGGCCTGCTGAAGCGTGGCGGGACCATCACCGCCCGCATCTCGGCGCTCGCACGGGACGGAGGCCCCGCCTGCGCGACGGTGCCTCTCCTTGGGGGCGGTTGGACCACGGCCTGACGAACCCGGTCGAGAGGGCAATGGGGTCGCGTCTATAAATTATACATTTGGGCTTTGGCCGGCTGACGGAGCGCCAAATGTACAATATTTAGACGCGACCCCATTCGACCCCATTGTTCCTGTCTTCCCCCAGCCTCCTGACGTCGTCTGCTACGTCTCGGAGCGCCCATTGTTTCGATCAGGGAGCCTGCGTCAGGCGGATGAAGCGGGAAGATTCGGTGCCGGTGCCCAGCGAAAGGTCGAGGGTCCGGGTGCCCTTGGGCAGGGTGGAATGCGGGTTCCAGCGGAGGAGATCGTCGGAGACCTCGATGCCGAAGTTGGCCTGAGCCTCGGCGTCCAGTTCGATCCGGAGGACTCCGGGCGTGGTGGAGCGTGTGGACGACACGCGCAGGGCGGGGAGGGCAATGGGGTCGCGTCTATAAATTATACATTTGGGCTTTGGCCGGCTGACGGAGCGCCAAATGTACAATATTTAGACGCGACCCCATTCGACCCCATCCCATTCGACCCCACTCGGGCTGACCGGATCGGTGCACCATGCGGCGGACCTGACCCAGCAGACGTTCCTTCTCTGGGCGACCAAAGGTCACCAGCTGCGGGATGGGTCCAAGGTTCGCTCCTGGCTGTTCACCACGTTGCACCGGGAGTTCCTTCGGATGCGACGCAACGACGCGCGTCATTCGCACACGGATCTCGATGCTGCTGAACCGGACCTGCCCGTAGTCGAGCCCGAGGTCTGGAGCCGGTTGGATGGTCGGACCGTTCTCGAAGCACTGCATGCGCTGGAGGAACCCTTCCGGGCGCCGTTGCTCCTGTTCTACCTGGAGGATTTGCCCTACGGCGAAATCGCCGAAGCGCTCGATGTGCCGATCGGCACCATCATGTCCCGACTTTCCCGTGGAAAGGTGCTGTTGCGCCAACGGCTCCAGGAGGCCTTGCCGCTGCGGACCTCTGACCCGCAGGTGCTGACGTTTCCGCGCCCAATCCTCCAGAAGCGGCAGGGCCCCACTGCATGAACAACGATGTCTCCCACCCCATGAACCTTGCCGAAGCCCGAATGATTGCCGCCGCGGCAACCACCGCCGATCTGGCCGCTCCTGGGCCGGAACTGTCGGCCGCACTGGAGATCTTGCGGAGTCATCCTGACGAATGGGCGGCCTGGATGCTGGAACGCCAGCGGGATCAGTGCATTGCCACGGCGTTCCGTACGGTCAGTCCTCCACCCGGATTGCGGGACCAGATCCTGGCCGCGCATGGAGCCCAGCAGCGGGTACACCCCCGGCGTCGATTCGTGCTGGCGTGGGCAGCGGGTCTGGCGGTGATGGGCGGTGCCGGCATTGCGGCCCGATGGATGTTTGGGAGGCCGGATTCTATCGTTGGTTCCCCGGAGGATTCCCTGGCTGCCGGTGCGGCCTATTTCCTCGACCGCGAATGGGACCACGTCTTCGAGCACACAGGCGGAAGGCTGGGAGAACTTCAGGCCTTCCTGGAGAGCTCCGGGGCCGCGGGTGCGATGGATCCGGGCGAGGGTTTTGGCAAGTTGGCCACGCTGGGCTGCCGGCGGTTCTCGTGGAAGGGGCAGGTGGCGGTCCTGGTCTGTTTCCGGACGCCTGGGGACACCGCCATCGTCCACGTGGTCGCAGTGCCGCGGACGGCGGTGGGACCGGAGGCCCTGGAATCCCTTTCCCTCTTTCGCGAGGGACGCTGGCACGCCGCATCATGGATCCGTGGCGGGCGCGCCTACGTGGCCTTGTCGGACCAACCGTTGGATCCGGGGCAATGGGGTCGCGTCTAAAAATTGTACATTTGCACGCGGGAACGGCGGGTCGCAGGACAGGGGCCGGGCATCCAATGTAGAATGTAAAGACGCGACCCCATTGTCTTTCCACTTGGAACTTAATCCACAGCCTCCTGACGTCGTCTGCTACGATGGGGAGGGTAGTTGACGAGGTCACGAGGCATGGGTGAAGGCTTCAAGTTTCAAGCCAGCCACAGCCTCCTGACGTCGTCTGCTACGGCTTCAAACTTGATCCACTCACGCGATCTGGAGGACGCGTTGGTAGAAGGCGATGGCTTCGTCGGGGTTGTCGGTGACGAGCATGTTGTCGGTGATCCAGCGGGGGGCGCGGCCGGATTCGACCATGCGGCCGAGTTGTGCGGCGAGGGCGTTCCAGTAGAGGTCGTGGTTTTCGCGTCCGAAGAAGATGATGGGTTCGCGGTTGAGCAGGCCGAGCTTGATGTCGGTGAGGGTGAGGCCGATCTCCTCGAGGGTGCCGACGCCGCCGATGCAGAAGAGATGGAAGCGGGCGACCTCGAACCAGCGCTGGCGCATGTGTCGCGAGCCGCCCTGGAACATCTGGTAGAAGCCGACGGTGGAATCGATGTTCTGGTCGGCGTTCTCGAGGTAGTTGGATCCGACCATCAGGTTGAGCTGCGTGCCGAGTTCGGAGACGTGCTTCATGACGCCGCCGCCGCCGCCGGTGAGGAAGGCGAGGCTGGTGCCGAAGAGTTGCCTGAACCGTGCGAGCATTCCGGCGAGGCGATGCTGGTCGATGTCGGTGAGGTCCATCACGGAGCCGTACACGGCCATCACGACCGAATCCTGGAACTCATCGACGCGGTTCTCGGGCACGAAGAACGCGCGTCGGTCCTTCTGGGTGAGGCGTGCGACGTGCTTGAGGAGGGGATTGCTCCAGTAGATCTCGGTCCCGAAGTCGGCGAGATCCGCCATGCGGATGTGGTCGCGCTCGGAGAAGAAGGGGCCGCGTTCGGCAGAGGCTTGACGGAAGACCAATGCCTTGAGGTTGCCGGCGGCAGCGCAGTTGAGGAGTTCGGGGAACTCGACCGTGTCAGGAAAATATTCCGAGAAGAGCGTGATGGGGCGGTCGGTGGGCAGGCGATGGCGGGCGGCGAGGTCCTTGGCGCGTCGGCGCATGGCCTCGGGAGTGCGCTGGAGGGCGTGGCGTGGCGCGTGGAAGAAGCAGCGGGCGCCACTGACGCCGGTGGCGAGGCCGGTGGCGATCTCGCCCACGGAGAGGGGATTGTCGTCGTAGGCGCAGACGACGCGGCCCGGGGAGCCGCCGGCCATCTTGCGGGCGGAGGTGAAGAGTGACTCGATCTGTTCGAAGGAGGCGCGACCCTGTTCCTCGGCTTTGACCGTGCCGACGTTGACCAGCGTGCGGGCGGAGTACTCCCGGTTGTCGGCGCGGTAGATGAAGGCCCGGGCGCGGGGATTGACGATGACGGCGTTGGAGGTGTTCTCGAACTCGAGGAAGACCTTCGAGAGTCGGGTCTCAACGGGATCGAGGATGCGGGCGGAGAGATGCGCGGCGGAGTTTGCTGTCTCGGTGTCGAGGACGAGGTAATGCCGGTGCAGGAACATCGCGCACGAGGAGATGAGGCCCTCGCCCGGATGCAGGATGAGGGATTCCACGGTCTTGCGGACCTGCAGGGCGTTGAGGAGTTCCTTGCCGTAGTGACGGTTGAGGATGGCGAAGAGTTGGTCGCGGTTGACGGGGGCCGGGAACTCGTATCGGCAGAACTGGGGCGGGAACTCGATGGCGCCATCGGCCTGGAGGGTGTAGCCGCGCGGGAGGAGGAGTTGGCGATCGGTGAGTGCGCGATGCGTTTCGTCGGCTCCACAGCGTTGCGTGGGATCACACGCAACAAGGCGTCCGATGCTGACGCCTGGGACGAGGCACGGTTGGAGGAGGGATTCGAGCTGGTAGGACGGGATGATGGCACGACCGGCGAAGCGGAGGGTGGCGCGGGCGCCATCAATGATGGGCTTGTCGGAGGGGGTGATGCTGATGCCGAGACGGCAGATGCGGCTGCGTGCGGCGAACACAGCGCTGGCTCCGGCGTCCAGGCGGCGTTGGATGGGTTCGGGCAGGTCGAACTGGGCGACGCCGGTGAAGGCACCATTCGCGGAGAAGTGGATGTCGGTGATGACGCCGTCGGAGGTGCCGGGAGTGAAGTAGTGCATGCGCGTGCGTACCTGTTCGTGGGTGAAAGCCGTGGGGAAACTGGCGGCTTCCGTGAAAACGGCAAGGGTGGAGCCAGATTCAAGTTTCAAGATTCAAGTTTGAAGCGGGGAGTTCCTTCAGCCTCCTGACGTCGTCGTCGTGGAGGGTAGCTGACGAGGTCACGAGGCAGGGCCTGAGGAGTTCCCAGTGGCCAGTTCCCAGATTCCAGAATCCTCGTCGACGTTGCCAGGCCGTTCACAAGGCGATGAGGACATCGCCGCCCCGAAACCTGTCTTCCAAACGGGGCGGTGTGAAGGGGCACCCCTTCCAATCATTGCCGGAGCGGCTTCTTGCGGGTGGGATCCACCAGCTTGGGTGGATTGGGAATTCCGGCGGCTGTGGTCAATCCCAGCCAATTCGTCTCGGTCAGTCCGACCTTGAGTGCGCCGGACTTGGTATCGAGGAGGAAGAAACCCGGAGTAGTGCCCCGGGCGCCTCCGCTCCGGCCAAAGATGAACTCGTTGTGGTTTCCGATCTCCTTCAGGTCGGTTCCCAGTTGGAGAATGCTTCCCCCATACTTGGGCTCGTTGAGGAAGATCTCTGATGAACTCACCTTGGAGATGAAGTAGCCACCGGGCAGTGGTTCGCCCGGGTCGGAGCAGGCTGAGAGGATCAAAACTGTGAAGAGCACCGTGACGGCGCTTCGGATCCGGAAGGCCTGGGTGGCTTGCGCCGCGCTCCTGGCTGATGTCATTCGAAGCATATCGGGCAACTTGGCTGACGGTGTTCCGGTGCCGCAATCGAATATTCGGGCCTCGTAAGTGGCATGTGTCGTGTGGCTGGTCCGGGGGGAGTTGCCGGAGTCCAGATCCCAGAAATGTGCGCGGATCTACCACAGCCTCCTGACGTCGTCTGCTACGTCGGGGAGGGTGGCTGACGAGGTTACGAGGCAGGGTCTGAGGCGTTGCCAGATTCCTGATTCCAGATTCCAGAAGTGGTTTGACACTGGTACAAAAATGAACCACTTGAGAACCCATGGCCAAACGTGAGGGCATGGCAGCAGACATCGAGATCAAGCGGTCACTGACGGCAGCGATCCTGGACCGGATGGCGCACGATGGGATTTCGATCACCACTCTCGCTGAGCGAATGGGAACTGGGCGCACGGCAGTTCGCCGGATCCTGGACGAGGAAAACACGTCGATCACCTTCCGCTCCATGAGCCGGGCGGCGCAGGCGGTAGGGTTGAAGATCAAGTTGGTCGCGGAGCCCATGACACCTCGTGAGCTGGGGAACCTTGCCCGCCAACTGGCGACGACCAAGGGGAAGGCCGAATCGAGCCGGCTTGCGAAGCAGATTACTCGGGGCTTCTACGCTGGGGCCTGATGCCAAAGGTGAGGCGGAGCAATGTTCCGAAAAGGCTGTTCGCCCATCTGTTGGCGCGGATTGCCGAACGCAGTATTGACGCCGATCTACTGGCATCTGGAGACTGGTGACTGGGAACTCTCCCTGGACCAGCCTTGTTACCTCGTCTGCTACGCCGAGGCAGGTCGGTTGGCGGAGACGCTGCGGGCGATGAGGGTGAAGGCGACAGCCGCGACGAGGATGAAGGCGGCGTAGAAGAGGAACTCTGCGGTGCCGCTTGCCTGGATGAACGTCGAGTTGATGCGGGTGATGACCGCGACGAGGAAGTTGCCGAGGGCGGTGCAGACGAGCCAGAGGCTCATGACGAGTCCGCGGTATCGCGCCGGGGCCTGGCCATAGGCGAACTCCAGTCCGGTGGCGCTGATGAGCACTTCGCCGAGTTCGAGCACGACATACGGCAGGAGTTGCCATCTGAGGGACAGGGTTTCGCCGGCGTTGATGCGGGACTGGAGCCACGCGCAGATCACGAAGGAGATGGAGGCGAAGACGAAGCCGGCACCCATGCGCTTGAGTGGGGTGAAGTTCCATCCGCGTCGGTTGGCCCACGGATAGATTCCGAAGGTGAGGATGGGCACCCAGATCAGGACGAGGAGAGCGGAGACGGACTGGATCCGTTCGGCGTCGAAGAGAAAACCGAGGACCTTGAAGGGCTTCATGGCGGTGCCCTGGGTGACCCAGGAGGTGTTGATCTGGTCGAAGAGCGCCCAGAACACCGGCACGGGGGACAGGATCAGCGCGATGCGTCCGACGGTGGCGAGGTCGGCGGTGCCGGAAGTGGCGGGATCGGGCCGGGCGACCGGGACGCGGGTATAGGTCTTGGAACCGGCCCAGAAGACGGCGGCGGCAATGCCCATGAAGATGCCAGGAATGGCAAAGGCCCAACGGTACCCATGTTCATCCCGCGTCCAGGGAATGAGCGCGAACCCGAACATCGCGCCGAAATTGATCGAGGCGTAGAAGAGGCCGTAGATGCGGGAAAGCTTGTCGTCAGAGCCGGGTCCGTATTGGTCCCCGACGAAGGCGGAGACGCAGGGCTTGATACCTCCTGCGCCGAGGGCGATGAGCGCGAGTCCGGTGAGCAGCCCGTTCTTCGAGGCGTCGGTGATGGCGATCCATCCGTGGCCGAGGCAGTAGAAGATCGAGAGGAAGAGGATGGTGCGGTAGCGCCCGAGCCAGCGATCGGCAATGAAGCCTCCGAGGATGGGGAGGAAGTAGACGCCGGTCTTGAAGAGGTGAACGATTTCCTTGGCGTGGGCTTCGCCGAGCTTCAACTCCTTCTGGAGATAGAGCATCAGGATCGAGACCAGGCCGTAGTAGGAGAAGCGTTCACAGGCCTCCATCGTGATGATGAAGGGGACGGAGCGGGCGGGTTGGTGCATGGTGCGAGAATGGGGCAAATGGGACGAATGGGACAAATGCGACCTATGGGACCACTTGGAGTTATGGGGTCTTGATGGGGCGAGGGGGGACAGGAGGAACGGGGCGGGGATCCTTGGTGATGAGTTCCTGGAGGTGGCGGACGGCGGCCTCGAGTTGGGCGTCGCCGCCGTTGAAGGTCGCGCGGGGAAGGTTGTCGACGGTGATGTCGGGATCGACGCCGTGGCCTTCGATCAGCCAGGCACCTTCAGGGCCGTAGACGCCGAACTCGGCGGCGCTGGCCATGCCGTTGTCGACGAGCCAGCGCTGGGCGCTGAGCCAGACCTCGCCGCCCCACGTGCGGGTGCCGATGACCTTGCCGAGGCCAAGACGTTTGAATCCCTCGGAGAAGGCCTCGCCGTCGGAGGCGGTGCGTTCGTTGCAAAGGACGACGACATGCCCGCGGAAGGCGTAATGCATGTTCCAGGTGGTCTGCCCGGCGCGGCCCTGCCAGTAGAACCACGCCTTACGGAGAAGGCGGTTCAGAATCCACGAATCGATGTTACCGCCGCGGTTGTTGCGGACGTCGATGATCAGTCCGGCGCGGTTGTAGACCGGGTAAAAGTGGCGGGCCCACTCGGCCATGTTCTCGGTACCCATGGCGCGGAGGTGGACGTAGCCGATGCGGCCGTCGCCGAGCCGCTCGGTCTCGAGGCGGCGGGTGTATTCCCATTCGTCGTAGCGCAGTTCGGCATCGCGGTTCGCGGTGATGGGCTCGACGATGACCTGGCGGTTGGTGCCAGCGGCGGTGGCGAGGGTCAGGAGTGTCTGACGGCCGGCCTGGTTGCGGAGCAGCAACGACGGGTTCGGGGCGGAGAGCGTGGCGCGGCCGTTGATCGCGGTGATGACATCGCCTTCGACCACGTCGACGCCGGGCCGTGCCAGCGGGGAGAGTTCGCGCGGGTATTCCGGATCGGCGCGGTGGATGTGGGCAACGCGCCAGCCACCGGCGGCGGCATCGCGGTTGAGGCGTGCACCGAGCGTGGCGATGCCGACGTTGTCGCTGCCCTCGCGGATGTCGCCGTAACGGACGTAGAGGTGGAGCGTGGAGAGCTCGCCGATCATCTCCTCGATCAGGTCGGAGAGTTCGGCGCGGTCGGTGACACGGTCGACGAGCGGGAGGTAGCGCGCGTGGACGGCGCGCCAATCCACGCCGTGCAGTTTCGGGTCGTAGAAGTAATCGCGCATCATGCGCCAGGCCTCGGTGAGGACCTGACGCCATTCCTCGCGGGGCACGACCGAAAGCGTCCAGCCATCGAGGACGAACTTGTCGTCGAGCTTGGCGGGTGCAGCGGCGTCGGAGGGGATGACATGGAAGGCGTCGCCCTTGCGGACGAGCAGCTTCTTGCCGTCGGGTGTCATCTCATAGCGTCCGACGTCCTCGACGAGGGTCTTGGGCTTTGGATCCTTGGCGGTGATCTCGAGTTGCCGGAGCTGCGGCTTCGCGTCGAAGCCGGTGTCACG
>Ga0172372_10002954_pt1 | contig 25426 bp, 20 predicted proteins | sample LakKiv5m_2_FD_114544 | JGI IMG/M metagenome (GOLD analysis project Ga0172372, IMG submission 114544) | Freshwater microbial communities from Kabuno Bay, South-Kivu, Congo - kab_092012_9.5m | ecosystem: Environmental > Aquatic > Freshwater > Lake | place: Democratic Republic of the Congo...
GTTCGCTTATACCAATATGAATTTTTATTAAACATATTTATACCTCTCCCGTATTTTAATATTATACCTACTATTACCGCAATATTCAATATATCATCAAAAAAATTGTTTTTTACAATTTTACTGATTATTTCTAAAATTATTGTTTATTTATTTAATAATATCTTAGTCAAGTGGTATTTTATCAGAGCGCTCTCTGCTCCACCTATCAGCGATAAGAATCTTTATATTATATTTTTTATCATTCTCAGAAATGATTTTTTTAAACTCTGCTGGCGGTATAAACTCATATCCTCCAGCTATACATTTCCTTATCATATATAAATCATCTAACCTCTCACATCTTTTTAGAAAATTTATTTCTCCTAAATACCAACTTAACGGTAATCTTGAGAACATTTGTAGAGAGCAGTTATCTGAAGCTGAAATATTATTTATTATTTTACAAGCAATGATATTGTTTTTTAAAATATCGTAAAAACCTTCTGACTCTATATATCTCTCTATTCTTTCTTTATCGGTAAACTCTAGAGTTCTTATCGTTTCCTTCAAACCCATTAACCAGCCTGCGCCTGATATACAGCCATTATATACATACTCAATTTTTTTTGCATTATTATCACATAACATTATTAATGTTTTACTCTCAGGAATTTTTAATTGTTTCTCAGAAATCAAATCTGGATTTTGCTTGAAAAATGGTTGCATCATAGCACCGTAAGCACAATGCCAACCACCAGTAGGTAATATGAAATAATTACATTTTTCTAAAGCATTCTCGATTCTTTCATTAAATACTAAATCAGCTCTACTCTGGTAACTTGCGTGGCCTATTCCTTCCGCACAACCGCCCGGAGATATAACTTCAACCTCTTCACAACTAAGAATAGCTGATTTGAACTCTTGATTAGAAATTTTCTTAGTAGCCCACTGATCTAAGACACCATGAGATAGGCCATTACCACAATCAATAAAGTTAACATTTTTAATTGCGTTATCAATTGTCTTATAATAATTTAAAAGCTCAGTGCCTAATAGATGCATCGCAAGATGACAATACCCATAAAATATATTATCATTTGCAGCTAATAAAGTTAATTCTTTTGCAGCTTCTTTAATCTCATTTTTATCTAGCGATGACCTTACAATATTTTTTATACAAGTTAGCACTAACTCATCTTTATTATTATAATCAATTTTTTCTTCTTTAATTAAACTCTTACACTTAACTGATGCTACATCATAACTTTCTACTTCTTTATTATAATTTAATATAAATACAACATTAGTAACTATAATAATTAAAAAAAGAAAATAATATTTTAACTTCACATAATAATTATATCATCAAATAAAAAAGAGTCAAAATTTTCTTTATATAATTTTATAAATAATAAGTAAAAAGCAGAATGCGGGGATATAATTATCCCCGCATTCAACCTTAGATATATGTTACTTGTTTACAGCGTTCTGCCAACCAACAAATTCATCATAATACCATGTAGCGTACTCTTCTGCAGAGCATGCTACTGGAGCATTAGAAAGAACTTCATTAATTTTAGCATTATCTGCCTCTTCTGTTATAGCTAAACCTGATTTGTACTTCGCCTGTAAGTCACGAGCAGGTTGAATTGCTGTTTCACATGCCTGACTTAGGTTCTCTACTTGATTAGAAGCAATCGAGCCCGGAACAACGGCTTCGCCTGGTGCGACATTTGCCTGATCCCTCTTTGCCTCTACCTCAGGTGCTAACTCAACTGTCGGTTCTGTAGAATTAACATCTGTTGAACTAGCAGTGTTATCTACTGAAGTATCCTCAGATTTGTCATTTCCTCCAGAACAAGCTGATAATGCAAGAGCAGCAAATATTGCTACTGCAATTAACTTTATATTTCTTGCCATTGTTACCTCGATTTCTAAGCACTCCAATGAGTGTTTTATTATCTTCTCAATTATTATTTTTTTTGCAAGTATCTTAAAATAATTATCAACTTTTTTAAATTTTTGATTTCTTCTCAGGAAGATCAATTAAAAAACTATTCTCAGTATTTCTTATCTCACCAAATTTAGGCATATTCTCTGAATTAGGTCCGCTTGCTAATAAGACACCTGTCTGCTTAATCCATATATAACAGTACTCTCTATAACCCTTATCATCCACTCTCTCGCAAAGCTCTATACCGGCTTTTACCGAACCAGTATTTAAAACTATTGAAGCAGCTCCAGCAGTTAAGCAGGTATCAACCTGTCTCTGATCATCTATTGAAGAACATCTTGTCATAATAACTCTATAGTCGTATCCATTAGCAACTCCCAATACTCTAGCCATTCCTCCGATACAACGCTCTTCAAAAAATAATGCACTCTCAGCATATATAGGCCCATTTCCTCTTGGTTTCTCAGAATATTCTTTACACCACTTTGCCATTTTCTCTACATTATTATCGCTAATAGTTAATAAAATAGGAAATATTTCTTGATAACACCAGTATTTAGAATTAGTTTCAGCACCATAACAAATATTAAAAAGTTTCTCAGGTTGATTCATAGCATTCTTCTTAAACCAATTAATAATTGTATCATCGGCAAAAAAATTCATCCATGCACCTGCTTGACAATCTCTAAAATGCATATTTATTGTCAGTAGTTGGTTACAATACTCAGAAGCTGAGTTTGGATCGCTCATCATTTTAGTCATTATAGTATGGCCAAGAATATGATTACATGTCCAAGCATACCAATTTTGTAAAAGATTCATTTTTTCACAGATTTCGCCAGTCATACTAAATAAATATTTTCCATAATCGTTAAAGTATCTCTCATATAAACCATGTATAAATCCAGTACCGCAAACCTGAGGATCATAACTCGATACAAGTTGAAAATCACCATCAGATAGTTCGAACGCCAACTGTCCTAAGTTATGAATAGTCTGATGACAATGTGAAGCAAAAGTTTTTCCCTTATTATCTCTAACTTTAGCAACTAGGTGATCTAATGCATATTTCATTCCTTCTTTATTTGCAAGGTTATCATAAAAGGTAATAAAACAATCTCTAGAGTTTATCTCATCGCAATACTCAAAAGTTAGGTCATTAAACTGAGGTCGTGGCCCAGCACCTGCTTCAGAGGTCATAGCACCATTATTTGAAATACTCTGCTCAACACCTACTACCTTGCTAGCACTCTCAAGATTTTTAGTTAACTTATTAGAAAAGCTTTCGTAAGGTACAATTATTATAAGGGTTATCAAGCTTGTTAACGCTAACAAAATACTTAATTTTGGAAATAATATCTGTACATATTTTGAAAGAATAAAAACAATTACTAGTAATAAAAATAGTATCAAAAACCAACTATACTGCCCGCTACTTATCTCGCTTGTTGAAGAATAAAGAGCTACCTCTCTTATTATAGCAAAGGTCATCGAAAATCCGATAATTACTAAAATAGAATTAGGAACTGAAATAATCTCTTTTGTAATATATTTAAATTTTATTAGGCTATAAAATACACCGGCAAATATTACAAGTGTTGCATTTATTAAAATAGATCCTGGAGTTATTGCTATAGCAATAATACTCATAATAAAATAATTTATATTTTTAATATATATTTTTTTGGATGCAATAACTAAAAATGATAGTAATATTGGTATTATTAAATAAATATACTTATCAGGAAATACTATTATATATGGTAACAACAATAATGATGCAAAATCTTCAAAACTTTCTTTATACACTCTATTTGTAATTAAAAATAATTTACCCACATAAAGCAAACCAGAAAATAAAGATATCTTTAATATGTTATCATTAAGTGTAACACTATATAATAATGATAAAAAAGATGATATAGTAACTAATATTAATACTCTATATATATATTTTTTCATATTTTTCATATATTAATATTCCTTAAAAAATTATATTTATCATATATTTTTTTTATCATAAAATCACCATAGAATTACTAATCATACTAATGCAATAAATTGCTGGAATTATTAAAACTGTTTTAATAATAATATTAAATATTTTACTAGTATTTTTGAAAATCATATTTACAACTATCTTAAATATTGATATTATAAATAATACTGCTATTAAGATGTAAACATTCTGTATATACTCTTCTAAACCAGTTGGTGGATTATCAAATTTAAGTAGTATATTGTTATATAGTACTGTAATAATTGAAATAATAATAGTTAAGATACTAATTCTCTCAAATTTATTATTATTTAGTAACTCAACAATGTAATAACTTCCTAAAAATACAATTATAAACATATATAGGGGAGTAATAAAACCGCCTAAAAATGTAAGTGAGTACTCTGCAATAAAAGCTGAAAGCAGGGTAAATCCAAGGATAACTTTTTTCTCATAATCTTTCTTGCTAATTATCATAGCAGTGAAAGCTATCAATACTCCAATAAACCCCCAGGTATCAACCCTTGCTAATATCTCATTAGTTGATAGAATTGAGTCGGTATTTCTTAATATAAATGAAATTAAATAAAAAAATGATAACAAACCAAGAATTGTGCTTTGTGCTAATAATAAATTTTTCATTCTAATTATTATAATTGCAAATAGAAAGGCAATAATACCTCTGGTTATATCAAATAATTCTTCTTCAAAAATGAATTTATACATTCCGTGCCTATGATTACCTGCTCCCTGAGATAATATTTTATCAGCCATTGTAAAATTTATTTCTCCAGAAATCTCTTCTCTATCTTTTGTATTTTTATTTACCTTAAATTCAAAAACATATTTACCTGGACTTAAAGGTGGTACTAACCCAATAATATCTTTAGTAGTAGATTTTGTAATTTCTGATCTTGTAAATAATGCTGGGGCATCATCTCGCAAACCATATGCAATTTCACCACTTTCTTTAATTCTAACTTTTCCCTCAAATGTTCTTGAATCTACTTCAGTCGTAAAAGATACTCTATACTCGCGATTTGGAAAATAAAGTATTACACCTTCAGATGGCCAAGTAGACTCGATCAAATTAGAGAGATTCTTATTTTTCTTATATTTTGAACCATCGCCAAGGTTAGGACCACCAGAAATAGGTTTAATTTTTGTAATATCAGTTATTTGATCATAGACTTTATCTCTAGCTTCTCGTTCTCTCTGAACTTTTTCAATATCTGTAATGTTATTTGTATTTGCGTTTGTATTATCTGTAAATTTTCCTTCATTCTCATCGCCAAAAGGTTTGCTAGTAAAAAGCATTAAGAATATAAAACTAATAAATAATGATTTCTTTAATTTCACAATCTTAATTATTCTATTATTATAAATTACGTCAAATATGATGTTCCGATAATTGTATTATGGGAAAAAATAAATTAAGTTACTATGATTCCTCACCAATTGCAAAAAGTAGAGTTATAGATAAAAATGAAATTGAAGTAATTATAGAAAATGGTGCCAAAGGATTTGATAAAGAACTTTTCTTGCATCTACTCTCTAGAGTTATTATAACTTACCAAGAGCATAATAGAAAATATCAAGAACTCTTAGATTTTATTGAAAAAATAAGACATGACAAGGTAGAAGAAAGTCAGCCATTAAACCAAGTTATAGCAGCTCTCTCTAAATTAGATGAAAATGATCAAAGAAAAATTCTCGACCAAAACTATTTAGCCGAGCTTGAGAAATTAAAAAATGAACAACATTTTGCACAACAACTTCAAATTATAATCACTAATGATATAAATAGAATAAAGTCACTTTTAGCAACCTTAGTAAATGATAAAAATATTCCAGAACATATATTAAATGAAATAACAAAAATTTACGACCAAATCAAATCCTATAAAACTGTTCGAAACTTTAATTAATTACTATACTCCTCATTTATATCAAGCCTATTCCAAATTGCTCCGGTAGGAGTTGATATAAATGGAGGTAAGAAATTAGGATCATTCTTACCTCTTGTGTCAAACGTAAAATTTTTAATAAATCCACTTAAAGGAAATCCAGTATCTCCCTCATAAATTCCAAAAGCTCCTTGATACCTTGTTGCCATACTTCCAAAAAATATCAGCTTGTTAGGACATTCATCGTTATTTATGTCAATAAATTCATTTGGGTTGCTTGCTAAATTACCAGCATATACAGTCCCATCAAAGCTTATCAATATAGCATCTACCCTAATATCATATGACGAGGTATTAACATTTGAACAATTTTCAATCTTATTTGACTGAATAATTATATCGCTACCTGAATTGATTCCCAAAACATCACCGTCTACAGAGCTATCTTGATTTTGATAAATAATACTACTGCTTATAAAAGTTTTATTTTTAACAAATATCGATAGTCTGCCATCTATTTGTGATATGTTATTACCATCGCCATCATTTCCAGTGCCTTCAAAAAAAGCGTTACCATCAACTGTTATTAATGAATTATTTATCAATACTGAACCATCAACAGCTCTATCAGGACAAGTTCCAGTTTTATTTAATCCTGCATTATTTGCAGTACTATAGTCGTAAAATAATGTGTTATTATTTATTTCTAAAACAACATTTCCGCATAGATGAACACCTACAGGATTTAATTTAGCTTTTTCAAAAGTAGATCTTCCACTTGGTATTCTCAGGGGAGATTTAATCTCAATTATACTACTGCTACTATAAGGATCTCTTATGCTCTGTATTGGAGAAGATAAACAAGTATTCCTTACTCCAGTAGATCTACCTTTTGTAAGAACATATATCTTATCTATAAATATTGTTTTATAGTCACCACAGACATTTATAAAGTCATCGTTAGAATATATATCACCTGAAATTATATCAAAGAAAGTATAATTTACTGTAGGGCATTGAGCCTCTCTTGCATCATTATCAGTAACATTAGGTAACCTCAAATAATTATATTTAGCACAAGGGTCGATACCATTATTTATATTCATTCTACTTGGAAATAGCCAGCGATAATCTGAAGAAAACCCAGGAGATACAGTATTGAAATTTGAGAAAAATGAAAAATCTTGGAATTGCCATTTTCTCAAACGCTGGTTTATATTTATAAATTTACATTTATTAGAAATACTAGCAATATCTGTTAAATTCTTACAATCATATCTAACTTTAGCTAACACACTTACTACTCTCTGTTTTCTTGCTAAGCAAGCCGTATCTGTAGAACTACAAATTTCTTTATTATTCCATAAATTTTTATTTGGAGAAATTAGTAATTGATAACAAATTTCAGTGTCAATCAACCCACACTCAACAATTTTAGGGGTTGATAAAACTGAATTCTCTGTAGTATTATTATTATAAAATTTAAACCATTTATTATTAATATTTGAAGCACTTCTTTCAAAAATATCTAAAGTAACAGGCGTGTTGTTTAAATTAGGAAATTCATTAATTGTATTTAACCTTGAGTAAAAACTATCTATTGCACTTTTTCCAAGTAATCTTGCTTTTGCTATTTGTTCTTGTTGATATGCTACTTTAGCTTCATTTTTTGAGGACTCTAATAACATTATAACAGTTGTGGTTAATACAGTTAGTATTACAAGAAATAGTCCCATTGCAAAACCTTTTCTTCTACTAATCAACATTCCTAAACCCCATAACTCTTCGATGGTAAACTTATAACAGCTTTCATAGGAAATGTTTTTAAGATAGGTAAATTATTATTCTTATTTATATCAAATGGTGACCCATAAGAAAAGTTGGCTTCCATAATTACTAATTTAATTCTACTTAAATCTGTTGCACTAATATAGCAATTGCTACTAGGTTCAATCTTTCTACCATATTCATCATAATACTTAAATATCTCTTTCTGACCACACTGATGTGTTATTTGCTTACTAACATCCACTTCACCAATTCTTAAGTTGTCAGAGGTTCCATTGAAATGTGGACAATTACTTGCAAAACATGGAGACTTCCATTCAGGTTTAGCATTTACATATTCATCTACCGAAAGATTGTGCCTATACTCTGAAAGTAAAAATAAATTATTACTACATCCACTGCTATTATCTATACATAATCTTACTCTAAATAAATTTGGATGGCTATTTTCAGAACTAATACTTCTATTTCTCGAGAAGAATGCAATCGAGTCGGTACTTGCGGAAATTATCGGATAATTTTCATATAATATCTTTATACACTTCTGTGTTATTAACTCACCATCTGGAATTTCGCATTTTCCTAGCGGAACTGTTCCTCTCATAGCTGTAGTTATATTTCTAAATGCATCTCTAGCTTTATTTTCAGCTATTATTCTCTTACTTGTTTCTACATTAAGTTCTACTCCACTATTTATACTTCTTGCAATTAGTAATGAAAATACAATAGATAGCGTCATAGCAACTAAGATTTCTACAAGTGTAAATCCTTTTCTTATAGACATGTAATACCGCCACCCCCTATTGAGAAACGACATCTCTTATTAGCAGGTATATTTATTACCTCACCTGTGCCGTTACTATCTCGAATTGAGTAACTACCTTCCTTAAGATAAGGAAAAATTATTCCATAACTCTCTATTGAATTATCTAAACATAGCACTCCCTCTCTTGTTATGCTATTACTCTGATTATTTACACCTGTTATAGATGCTGTTTTTTGATTATTTCTTGCTAAGACAAATAATACAGATAAGTCTTCTTCAAATATATCTATATTATTAGGATAAGCAATTAAATCTGTAAATTCATAAACTCTTATATCATTTGCTACCCCATTTACGACGGTATTCTCTAGAAAAGGATCTTTATATATAATTTTTACAGTATTTCTTAACAATGAAGGTTGGTTTATAAGCTTGTTAAATATATTATTACAGCTTTCAATATTATTAGCATTATTTACTGCAACACTATCATCTATTTGAGTAAGCCATTGAGATGAGAATTTTACAGATTGAAGTTTTGTAACATTTGTGAAATTATTAGCTATTGTTACCTCATCATTTTCAACCAAGCTACCTGGTAAACAAGGGCTCCATTCCTTAAATGCTGATTGATAACCACCATTATTACTGCAACCAAAATTAGGATCAACTTGTTGATTTGTTCCAACTGTTACAAATTCATTATTACAAGCTTCAAAAATCTTCTTACTCTCTCCATTAATATTATCTACTTGATCAGGTATTACCTCACTACCACAATTAAATGCTCTTGCTGTCTCTAATAGATTCTGTGCGTAAAGTGTTATCTGTGTTTTAACTCTATTTTTTGATAAATTTCTCTGAATAGATGAGGTTGAAAGTGTAACTGTAGCAACTAATGCTACAGTCAGCGATGATGCAATTACAAATTCAATAACCGAGAAGCCTCTTTTTTTCATATATTTTCCCTTATATCTGATATTGGATCTAATAAGTCATTACTATTAATACTAATCCTGCCAAGATATTGTTCATATGCTTCCAAATTTACTACATGTTCAATTGCACTCTTACTATCAATTTTCCCATTAGCAACTAGCCATGCCAAAGATTTGTCCATAGATATCATACCTTTATCGCTAGAGTTATCTAATACACTACCTATTTCATGTAGTTTACTCTCTCTAATCATATTTCTTACTGCTGTTGTTACAACAAGTATTTCGTTTGCTAAAAATCTTTTATTTTTACCAGCAATTAATTTTTGTGCAACAATACCTTGAATAGATGAAGCCAATTGAGCCCTTATCTGTGCTTGTTGCCCTGCGGGAAATGCATCAATAATTCTAGTTATTGCTCCGCTTGTGCTTGAAGCGTGTACAGTTGCTAATACAAGATGTCCTGTCTCTGCTGCTGATAATGCAGTTGAGATTGTTTCTAAATCTCTAAGCTCGCCTACAAGAAGAACATCAGGATCTTGTCTTAATGCTGAACGTAATCCAGATGCGAAATCAGATACATCAACACCAACTTCACGCTGATGAACCATTGCTAACGCAGATGAATGAATATACTCAATTGGATCCTCGAGGGTTAAAATATGACAGCTTCTTGTTTTATTAATTCTATCAACTAGAGCTGCTAATGAGGTAGACTTACCTGAACCAGTAGGACCACAGAATAAAACTAAGCCACTATGAAGCGTTGTAAAATCAATTATCGCTTCGGTTAGTCCTAACTCTTCAGCTTTCGGGGGTTGGCTAGGAATCCTTCTAAGTGCTAATGCTAATGATTGTCTCTGTCTATACAAGCTAACTCGCCATCTTGCGTTAGCATAAGTAATAGCACAATCAACGTCACGCTTATTAGCAAAATCATCTCCTGCAACCCATCTAGCTGCTGCTTCTAAATCGCTTGCTGTTAAAGGTGGCCAATTATCTATATTTTTTAACTCACCTTTTACTCTAATAATCGGAGGTGACCCTACCGATAAATGTAGATCTGTTGCTTTCTCTTTTACAGTCTCAAACATAGCTGCTCCAATATTTCTTGGGGCTTCATCAAGCGTTGCAATTTTCTTTTTAAGTTCGCTAAAAATTGGTTCTGGTGCAATAGCTAATGTTACTGCTAAACCAGTTATCTGTTCATACTCTCTAAACTCAAATGGTGAAGGTATATGATCTATTATTATATTTATAATATCACCATTTAATCTAGCACCTATAGCATTAACATTTGCTGGTATAAATCTACTTGCTTTTAAATCAATTTCATAATTTAAGTCATCAATAACTTCAAAGCCTGATATTAATGCTGTTCTTTTAAGTTCTTCAAGATTCATTATAAAATCCTCCATAAATAAAAATTAGTGGGAATAATCATATTTTGATTATTCCCACTAAAGGAGAAGTGGCAGTTATTTATTATGGAGCAGGTGGAAAGTCGAACTCAACAAAATTACCTGCTGCCGGAGCACTTGATGCTAAACAGTTATTAGCAGTTCTTCTCTCAACTGCAAATTTATCCGATCCAGTCCTTGCTATTTTCACAAACCAACAATTATAATTTGTATCATCAGTAGTACCACCTCTAACTGCTGCTATAAATTCAGTATTAGCATTAGCAACATGTATTGAAACAATTTTAGATTTGCCATTAACTGAGTTACTAGAAGCAGCCATATTGAAGTCTATATTTGGCTCATCTGCTTTAAGTTTAGCAGCTGTTGCTTGTGCAAAATTTCCATACTCATACATTAAACTTCTTGCTACCTCAACAGCTGTTCTAGCCTGTTGTTTCGCACTTGCATCTTCAGCTTGTCTCTGGTTGCCTAGCAATCTTGGAATTGCGATTGCTGATAATACTAGTACTAATGTTACAGCAATTAAAATCTCAGTAATTGAGAATCCTTTATTAAATCTTTTACTCATTTTTCCACCTCTCATGGTATCATAAATTATCCTATCATAAAAAAAATGTCAAGTATTAAATCTTAGAACTTATATCTAATACCGGCAAATAAAGTGCTACTAAAAATATCCCTACAATACCCCCAATTACCACCATCATTAAAGGTTCAATTAAAGTAGTTAGCGACTCAGCACTCTCATTTAATTCTTCAAGAGCTGACTCTGAGTACTTTGCCATCATCTCTGGTAAAGCTCCGGTCTCTGATCCTACAGTTATCAACTGCACCATAAGCTCTGGGAATACCCCTGTCTCATGCAAAGCAACAGCAAGAGGTATGCCATCTGTTACTCTTTCTCTTGCTACATTTAAGGCTACTTCGTGAGTCTTTAAGCCTACCGATAAGGAAGCATATTTTAGACATTCTAATAAAGGAACGCCAGCACCAAGTAAAGCTGCTAATGTAGAAGCTAGCCTCGCTACCGAGCTTTTTTCAAATAGTTTTCCTACTAATGGTAATTTTATTTTTATTTGATCAAATTTTAAAGCTCCTGATTCTTTTTTTCTCCAATTTTTAGTTGCTAACACAACACCACCAATTATTAATCCCATAACTAAGAAAAAAATACCAGCTCTATCAGATAAAGTAAGAACAACTTTAGTTATTCCAGGTAAGCCTGAACCCATATCTCCATATATACTCTCAAATTTTGGAACAACAAATAATAATAAAGCACTTACAAGAAGAACAGTTATTGCTAACACAGCGGCTGGATAAAATAAAGCTCCTTTAACCTTTTTCTTTAATCTTTCTTTGCTCTCCAGTTCGATAGCAGCTTTTTTAATGGAAATATCAAGACCGCCTGAAGCCTCGCCAGCACTAATAAGAGCAACAGTAAGTTCGCCCCATTCATTCTCTCTTGTAGCCATTGCTGTCGCTAATGTTTTTCCCTCGCTCATTAAATCTTGAATCTCTCTAAGCCTTACTCCTATAATTGTATTCCGTTGCATTTTTGCTAATGCTCCTAATGCTCTATAAATTGGCATACCAGCAGATTCAGTTGTTGCTAATCTCTCTAATATCCATAAAACATCTTTATTCTTTAATTTTGTTTTTTTAAATCTTCTAAAACTTGATTTTATTTTAAAGTCTAAATTTGAGAACTCTCTCTCATTTATTGGTCTCTCCCATTCATCTCTAAGTTTATCAGATGAAGATTTTTCCTTACTAAATTTTGATATCATACCCCTGATCTCCTAAGTTCTTCAAAACTAGTCTCGCCTTCAGCAAGAAAAAGAATAGAGTCATAATTAAGAGTCTTTGTACCAGTCTCTAACATTATTTTAGTTAACTCACCAGAAGAAACTTGAGCTGTTATAGCAGAGGCAAGAATATCATTTACTACCATTAGCTCTCCAGAGACTAACCTTCCTTTATATCCAGTTTTATTACAATTTCTACATCCTGAATTATTGGGTTGATAAAATATTTCAGGAACAGCGATATCTGCTGGCCAGCCACCTCTATTCTCAAAAAAAGATAAATCTGCATCAACAGGTATTTTACATGAACTACATAGTTTTCTAAGTAATCGCTGGCTTATAACTCCTCTGAGAGCAGATGCAATAACATAGCCAGGTAAACCTAGATCAATTAATCTTGTTGGAGCTCCAGAAGCTTCATTTGTATGTAAGGTTGATAAAACCAAATGTCCTGTAAGAGCAGCCTGTGCTGCTAATCCTGCTGTCTCTTTATCTCTTATCTCGCCAACAAGCATAACATCAGGGTCTGCTCTCAAAAAGCTCTTTAATGCTGCTGCAAAAGTCAATCCAGCTTTCTCATTTACTTGAACCTGTGTTACATTAGGAATCTTAACTTCAACCGGATCTTCAACTGTCAATGTTTTACAATCCTCAGTAGCAACTACTCCTAACGACGAGTACAAAGTTGTTGTTTTTCCGCTTCCAGTAGGTCCTGTTACAATTATTAAACCATGTGGACTCTCTAAAACTTTTAAAAATGGTTTCAATATATGGTTATGAAAACCTAAATCTCCAAGAGGCTTAAGACCTTTTGACTGATCAAACATTCTAATTACTACCCCCTCGCTCGCCCAAGAAGTAGGAATTGTAACAACTCGGCAATCAATTTTCTTATTACTTAGTACTCGTTGAAATCTACCATCTTGTGGTAAGCGTCTCTCACCGATATCCATTGAGCCTAATACTTTAATTCTATTAATTACTCCGGGAGCGACAGCAACAGGAAAACTTTTATCAAGATGCATCACACCATCTACTCTAAATCTTACCGATAGTAACTCAGGACCAGGCTCAATATGTATATCAGAAGCACCTTCAACTATAGCATCCTCAATTATTTGATTTACTAACTGTGCCATCCTACCCTCATCATTACTTAATCCTTCATCCAAAACAGTAATAACTTCATCTGAGATCTCTTTTACTGTCTCAACTTGAGTCTGGTCATTAATTTTCTTACGCCATATTTGTAGAACTCCTTCTATTCTATCAGGATCCGCTGACCAGACCTTTGCTTCAAAATCACTAAGTGATAACCTTAGATTATCTAAAACTACAAGATCTGACGGATCTGCCATAGCAACTTGAATATTCTTCCCATCTCTCTCAAATATAACAACTTTCCAGCTCTTTGACTGTTCATAAGGAAGTGTGACTAAAGCTGATAAAGGAACACGCTCAGGTTCTAAATCGTAAAATTCTAATATATTTGGATTTATACTACCTTGTAAGTCACTACCTTTTCTTGTGATTAATTCTTTTCCATGATCTATATTACTAAATTCTGTCATTGAATAATTTCCTCTGCATAGAAACGAAGCGAAATATTTAATCTAAAAGATCCCTGTTCTCTTTGTAAGGTAAAACTCTCTATTGTAACCATTCGTTCTAAATTAGTTAAACTATTGATAAAATTATAGATATTTACATAGTCGCCTATAAATGTTGACCCAATACTCCAAGAGCTAACACCTTGTGGTAATGTTTCGTCAAATACCTTCTGAGGTGCGGGTGTACCACTCTCCCATTTTAGCGAATTTCTCTTTGCTAAGTTATCAATTATTTCTATAATCTCCGGCAACGAAGGTGTATCAGGAATTTTAGAGTTATATAAAGCTAACTCTTCTTTTTTCTTACTAAGATTATTTATAATTTCTTGAGCAATTATTTTATCACTTTTTATTAAATTAATATCCCTATCTAGATTTTTACCTTTCTCTTTAATTGGAGTTACAAATCTGTCATTTAATTCAAAAGCTGCAAATCCAACAACTAGTAAAACAAGTACAGGAATTAATGAGTTTTTAATTACTCTCTTCATTATTTAACCACCTCTATTTTACATAATTCATCAGCTGAATTACTATTGGTAATAGTGCTTCCTTCAATGAAACTTTCTTTATAAGAAAATGATATACTATAATTAGCTTTTCCATCTCTATATGTAAAAGAGTCACTCCAAGCTGACTCAACTCCTGTTATCTCTCTAAGTTTTCTAAGCATTGTTGTAAGGTCATCTGAATTACCATTTATAAGTTCACTGGTAAAAGTTATTTTTAAGCTTTCATCAGATATTCCTGTCTTTACCTCGTTAACTGTAACATTTTTACCTGAATCAGCCCTAACTTCTTCGATAGCTGTAAAAACTATAGCTAACGTCTCTTTCCAATCAGGTTGATCGCACTTCAACTCTTTATATAAAGCTTTTTTTCGTTCTATATCTAAATAAATATTAAATGACTCTGATAATGAGGTAAATTCAGATTGAGATTGCTTAATATTTTTCTCCAATTCTTTAAGTTTACTATTCTCGAATATAAAAGGTAAGATAGTTGCGAGAGCTAATGCACCAATTGCAACCATACCAAGAATATACTGTTTTGCACGCTTATCTCTTCTTTTCTTCTCTTCTGCAATTGCTAATGAATAAGGATTTACATATGAAACATAAGGCATATCATCGCCTGCAGTCATTGTTGCCAAAAATGCTGTTATAGCTCTTGCTCTATCTTCAACCGGAATCTGTGTTACTCTCTTTGATATAGTATCATTTAATTCAATTGTAAAATTTTGATCAAACAATGCTTCTGATATTCCTAGTAAATTTGCCCCTACGCCAATTACATTTATTTTTGATGTTACATTTTCATTAGATCTTGCCCAATAATCAATTGTCTGTCTTAACTCAATTGCAAGGCTCTGATTGTATAACCTTATCTCATTCTCTAAAACTGGCTCTACCTTTGCATTCCTATTTAGAGCTGAATATACTTTCTCTCTACCTGTAATTGTGTCCCCGACTTTATTTGCTAAAATATCTAAACCGCCAGTTCTAAGTTGCCTATAAGCAACTGGCCTTCCTTGATCTACTAAAGTAACATCAGCAGTCTGATTTTTAATTGAAAGCCATATACCATCTAATCCAGTTAAAACAGCTGGTGGTGAAACAAGCTCAGATTTATTTTTGCCAAGTGCTTTATAAGCCTCTTCCACCTGGTTAGCAGGAGCTATCATAGCTATACCTTTAGATACTATATTTCCAACCATATCATCAGGTGTAAAGAATATTCCAGATGTTGCATTACTCTCTCTAGATACCGGCATAGCAGTAAAAACCGCATCTTCAAAATTTTTTCTATCTTTCAACGCTGCGGTAATATCTATAACTCTAAAATTTGTACCTGGGCTAGAAAAAACCACCCTTACTGCTCTCTCATTTCTATTTAATTTATAGCCAGCCAATGCCAACTTTATGCTATTACTTAGAGAATCTGTACTAAGAACTCTAACAAATTGTGCATACCCATCTTTTACTTCTACTAATGTAACCGTATCCCCATCTATCTCCAAACCTATTAGCTCTTTAGACATAATACCTCCTTATTGTAATTATACATATAATTTTTTTTTTGCAAATAATATTCTAAATTTTTCCACATAGTTTAGAGTTGCTCCCTATATTACATAAGTATTCAATTACCTGTAATATATTGTCAACAGGAATAATTTTAGTTTTTTTACTCTCCATTTTCTCTATTGTTTCATAATTTTTTCTCGAGACAAAGAATAAATCTATATCACCATTTATCGCAGCTTTGTATTTGTAATAAACGCCATCTATAGCACCTATACTCCCATCAAGGTTAATAGTACCACTACCTGAAATTTTTTTACCTGCTGATAAATCTCCATCTGTAAAATGATCTAATAAAACAAGAGTAAAGATTAGCCCACCTGAAGCACCGCTAACATTATCTGTATCAATTTTATCTATATTTATATTAGTCTTTCCTATTGGATATAATTTAACACCTAGTTTCTCTTCTGGGTTTACTATAGTTTCATTAATTATTATTATTTTATTATCTCTAAATATCTCTAAGCTGTATGCACCATCTTTTAAGTTTTGAATTAATTCTTGATAACTTGTGATACTTACTCCATCTATTTTTTTAATGATATCACCTATCTGCAGGTTTAACCTACTAGCATTACTACTATCTACAATGTCGGATATCGCTAACTCAATATTAGGCGCAACACCTTGTATAATTGACTCAGATACAAAAGCAGCTACTTCTTTAGCACTAAGCATAGCTATTTTTTTATCATTGTTTTCATCTTTTTCTAGTGGATAAATATCAATATCATTATTCATATAACTTATTATATAATCAATTCCTGATAGCCTTTTAACAGCAATAGTTGACATGTTATAACTTCCTAAAGATTCATTATATATTTTCTCATCATCATAATTTATCTGATACAAAGGTCCTGGTTTTATTTTTACATAATCTGTTTTAAAATTTACAATATTAATCATAAGAGATAAAACAAAAATAGAAAAAATAATTTTTATAAAGAACCAACCCTCTTTTTTGTCTTTACTATAAATCATAAAATTATTATAACTGATTTTCTTCTCTTGTCATTATTTAACTAATAATGACATTTTGAATATGTTTGCATAATTATTATATGATACTTTATATAGAAGAATTGAGCTATATATATCAGTTTAGTTTAGGTGGTATCTTTGGAGCAATTTTCTCAAGCTTTTATTCATTAATTTTTTATAGAGTACCAAAATATGAATCAATAAATGGCCGTTCTCGTTGTAACTGTGGAAAAATTATTCCTTTTTATGAAAATATTCCTATTTTAGGATATCTTTTCTTGAAAGGAAAATCTAGTTGTTGTAATACAAATATTCCAAAATTTTTAGTAATATCTGAAATTATATCATTTATAATATCAGGATTAATTTTATCAATATATAACATTTTTTATCTTTTTTGCTTTTTGTTATTTTATGGGATAGTTACGACTGTTATATCATTAAATAAAAGAAGATTAAGGAGTAAATAAAATAGATACTGATAAAAATAATCACATTGTACATACAGATGTCGTGACTGAACTAGAAAATTCATTTTTAGAGTACTCAATGTCCGTTATCATCTCAAGAGCACTTCCTGATGTAAGGGATGGTTTAAAACCTGTACATAGAAGAATCCTATTCTCCTTATATGAACAGGGAATTAAAAGCGATACCCCCCATAAAAAGTCTGCTCGAGTAGTTGGTGATGTAATGGGTAAATATCATCCACATGGCGACTCTTCGATTTACGAAGCATTAGTAAGATTGGCCCAACCTTGGTCTATGAGTAAGATCTTAATCGATGGACATGGTAATTTTGGCTCCCCTGACGATGGTCCAGCAGCTATGAGATATACTGAGTGTAGATTATCTAAAATTGCAATGTTCATGCTTGATGAGCTATATGAAGATACTGTGGATTTTAGGGATAATTACGATCAGACTGAGATTGAACCTGAATCTTTGCCAGCCGCTATTCCAAATTTACTAGTTAATGGAAGTACAGGAATAGCAGTCGGTATGGCTACTAATATGCCACCTCATAATTTAGAAGAGAGTATAAATGCAATTATTTATATGTTAAAACATCCTAATGTTAAATTAGATAAATTAATTTCTATAATTCCTGGTCCAGACCTACCAACTGGTGGGGTTATTTTATATGATGAAAACTTGATAGAAGCTTATAGAACTGGTAGAGGTTCATTTAAAATTAGATCAAAATATCATATCGATAAAACTCAGAAACGTGATCAAATTGTAATTACTGAATTACCTTACCTAGTTGGACCTGAGAAAGTTATTAGTAAAATAAAGGATCTTGTTAATAATAAAAAAATTGAGGGTATATTTGATATTAAAGATCTCTCTGATAGAAAAACAGGCTTAAGGTTAGTAATTGAAGTTAGACAAGGTTTCGCTTCAGAAAAAGTAATAAATAATCTATTTAACCTATCTCCATTACAAGAAACTTTTTCAGTAAATAATGTTGCATTAGTTAGAGGTGAGCCTAAAACTTTATCTCTTATAGAAATTATCTCAAATTTCATAAGTTATAGAATAGAAACAATTAAACGTAGATCAGAATATCGTCTAACTAAAGCACAGGCAAGATTACATATTGTTGATGGTTTGTTAATAGCACTAAAAGATATTGAAAAAGTTATCGCAATTATAAAATCAGCAAAAGATTCTACATTAGCTAAGAATAAACTAATTAAAGAATTTTCATTATCAGAAACTCAAGCAACAAGTATACTCGATATAACATTACGTAGAATAACTTCTATTGAAGTAAGTAAACTAAAAGAGGAGAAGAAAAATCTAGAAAATATTATTAAAGATTTATTACATTTATTATCATCTGAAGAAAATATAAAAAAACTAATAATACAAGAACTAGATAATATAAATAAATTATTTCCTTCAAATCGTAGAACTTTATTAATAGAAAACAATAATATTGATATATCAAAAAATAATGAGGAAAACAATTTTTTATATAATATTTCTATTAGCAATAGTAAATTTTTACTTAAAAATATTATATCTAAAGATCAATTGCAAAAAGAACAGAATAATAAATTTATAAATAATATTATAGCTAATGGAAATGAATTAATATATTTTATTACAAATTACGGTAAAATATATACTATAAAAAATAATGAATTGCCTATCTCCAATAAAATAGATCCAATTGATATCTCTGATTATCTGCTTTTAGATAAAAATGAGAGTATAGTTGGAATTCATGACGGTATCAGTGATGTCGTTATGGTAACAAAATACGGTTTGGTTAAAAAATTAAGAAATACTGATTACAAAAAACGAAACGGCTCGATTGTAATTAAATTAAAAAATAACGATCAACTAGTTAGTTCGATTAATCTTACTACTAAAAGTGAGAATATCTATATCGGATCAAGTTCTGGTAATATCATAAACATAATCTCAAATAGTATACCATATCAACAAGTAAACTCCTTTGGCGTTAAAGGATTAAAATTACTAAATAACGATTTTGTTGTAAGTGCAGATAATATGATATTTTCAAATTTACTTATTACCACCAATCAAAGTAATTATCTAATATTTAATAAAGAAGAGTTGCCACAAAAAGGCAGGGGAACAAAAGGCGTAAGATGCATAAAGCTAAATATTGATGAATATGTTACAAAAATTACGCAATATGAAAATAATTTTTCTTTTTATAATGAAAAATTTAAAAAGTTAAAATTGAATATAATAATATCAAAACGTGATAAAAAAAGTAAAAAACTTGATAATAAATTTTCACATATCATTATTTAGTCTTGATTTTTTTTTATTTTTTATGCCAAGTTTTTCTAGTATCATTGTAGATCTTAGTGCAAGTAGTATTAGCAATGTTGCAAATACTCCAGTAATTGGAGCACCAGCTCCCACTGTAATACCAACCGCTGCTGATGCAAAAACTGTTGCTGCTGTAGTAAGGTGGAAACCTTTTGAATTAACTTTATTATTAATTGCTATTGTCCCCGCTCCAAGAAACCCAATTCCTGTTATTACACCATGAAGAGCTCTAACGGGATCACCAACTCCACCATAATATTCATTTATACTTACTCCTAAAGCTACAATTAAAGCAGAACTTGCAGATATTAGCGACATGGTTCTTACTCCAGCTGGTTTCTCAGACTTTTCTCTCTCTAGCCCAATTAAACCACCTAATATTGCTGATATAATAGTAAATATAAATACATTTAACTGCTCTAATATAGGTATCATTTCCATATTTAAATTGTTATATAAATATAATTATATGCATAAGCAAAAAAATGCCGATAGTAATAATGTGGACGATAAAAAGATTGTTGTAAAAAATGCAAAAGTTCACAATTTGAAAAATGTATCATTAACTATACCTAAAAACTCTATTGTTGTATTCTCAGGAGTAAGTGGATCAGGTAAGAGCTCTCTGGCATTTGATACAATTTTTGCTGAAGGTCAGAGAAGATATATCGAGTCACTATCCTCATACGCTAGACAATTCTTAGGGCAATTAGATAAGCCAGATGTTGAAAGTATAACTGGCATTATGCCAGCCATATCTATAGATCAAAAAACAACCTCACATAATCCAAGATCTACTGTAGGTACAATAACAGAAATTTGGGACTACCTAAGATTACTTTATTCAAAATTAGGTGATATTTTTTGTCTCTATTGTGATAATAAACTATCAAAAGCAACTGTTGAAGATATTTATAAAGAGTTACTTTTTAGTTATCCAGAAGAAAATATAATTATTTTAGCCCCTATTTCAGATGGTAGGAAGGGTGCTCATGATACCGAAATCTTAAATATCAGTAAATTAGGTTATAGTAAACTAATGATAAATTCTAATATTTATAATCTAGATCAATTGCCTAATATAGATAAAAAAATAAAAAATGATATTTCTGTTGTTATCGATAGGCTAAAAGTCGAAGCGAATAAAAGAACGAGAATAATTGATGCTTTAGAACAGGCTTTGAATATTAGTGAAAATATAATATATATTAAAATTAACGATATAATAAATAAATATTCGATAAAGTTAGCCTGTCTTGACTGTCATGATTTCAGAGAACAACTTGAACCAAGAAACTTTAGTTTTAATAGCCCATTTGGTGCCTGTACTCAATGTGAAGGTATAGGTTCTAAACTAGAGGTAGATCTTTCAACAATTATTTCAAATCATAATTTTTCAGTTTTACAAGGTGCGATAATACCCTGGGCCGACAAAAGATTTCATCATATGCTTAAATCAGTATTTACAAAGTATAATGTTGATATTAATACACCTTATAATAAAATTCCAAAAAAATTAAATAAAGTTTTATTATACGGTGATAGTACTATAAAGTTTGAATTATCATACGATTTTGGTAATATAAACAAAAAATACTTTGTTGAATTTGAAGGAATCATAAAATATCTCGAAAGGAAAAAGATTGATTCAGTAGTAGATGATAACTATAAAAACTATTTTTTTAATAATGATTGTAATACCTGTGGCGGAAGCCGTCTAAAAAAAGAGTCATTATCAGTAAAATTTGATAATAAAAATATTCATGAACTTGCCTCAAATACAATCACCTCACTAGTTGAATTTTTTAATAACTTAAAGATAAAAAAAGATCAAATAAAAGTCGCTACTCCAATTTTACGTGAGCTGAGTTCAAGACTAAATTTTTTAAATAAAGTAGGTTTAGGATATCTTACTCTAACTAGAAGTGCTAATTCATTATCAGGTGGTGAATCTCAAAGAATTAGATTAGCTTCACAGATTGGCTCAGGCTTATCTGGAGTTTTATATGTACTTGACGAGCCAAGTATTGGTTTACATCCAACTGATAATAGTAAATTAATTAGTACTTTAATAGAACTCAAAAAATTAGACAATACTCTTATCGTTGTAGAACACGATGAAGAAACTATTATGAATTCAGACTATTTGATAGATATTGGTCCAAAAGCTGGTAAAGAAGGTGGGGAGATAATTTATCAAGGAATTCCTTCCGGTATACTTGACAATGATAATTCCTTAACTGGCTTGTATCTTTCAAAGAAAATCAAAATAGAAACACCAATAAATAGAAGAGTACCTACATCTTATATTACTATTAAGGAAGCTAGCGAACATAATCTTAAATCAATTGATGTAAAGATACCTCTCAGCGTTATTACAACCATTACCGGAGTATCTGGATCTGGTAAATCAACATTAGTAATGGATATATTGGCAAATTATTTATTGAAAAACTTAAATCGAAAAGCAGGTAAAATTGGCAAAAATAAAGGTATTTTAGGAACAGAAAATATAGATAAAATAGTCATAGTGGATCAATCTCCTATTGGCCGAACTCCAAGATCTAATCCAGCTACATATACAGGATTATTTCAACCTATTAGAGAACTTTTTTCAAATACTAATGATGCTAAAATAAAAGGTTATAACCCAGGAAGATTCTCATTTAATGTAAAAACAGGTAGATGTGCTAATTGTGAAGGTGATGGTTATATTACTGTTACTATGAATTTTCTACCTGATATACAGGTAACCTGCATAGAATGTAATGGTAAAAGATATAATAATGAAACTCTTAGCGTTAAATATAAAAATAAAAATATATTTGAAGTACTAGATATGACAGTTAATGAAGCTACAAGATTCTTTAGTGATAATCAAAGTATTTATAATTATCTAACTATACTAAAAGATGTAGGTTTAGGATATATAAAATTAGGTCAGAGTGCCACCACATTATCTGGTGGTGAGGCCCAAAGAGTAAAACTAGCATCAGAGTTACATAAAAAGAACACCAAAAAAACTTTATATATCTTCGATGAGCCTACTACAGGTCTGCATTTCTATGATGTAGATAAGCTTATCTCAATATTTCATAAATTAGCTAACTTAGGTAATACTTTATTAATTATCGAGCATAATCTAGATATAATTAGAATCTCAGATCATATAATTGATTTAGGACCAAACGGCGGGCCTGAGGGTGGCTATCTTATTGCAACTGGAACCCCAGAAGAAATAGCAAATAACCAAGAGTCAATAACAGGTAAATATGTAAAAAAGGAGATAATAAAATATAATGGAAAATAATAATATAAATAAAAAAAGCAATGTAATTAAACTATCAAATAAAGTTAAAAGGTATAAAATTATAATCGATACCTCATCTATACTTGCTAATCCTGAAGCTGTATTTGAGATTGAAAATTCCGATATAATTATTCCACTAACAGTTATTGAGGAGTTAGACTCTAAGAAAAAGCTACATAATGAACTAGGTAGAGCTGCTCGATATTTTATCAGAACACTAGACAATCTGCGAACGAAAAATAATGTTAATCTATCTGAAAAAATAAATATTGATAACAATTCTACAATAACTATTGCAATAAATGGTCTTTCGCAGACTTTACTATCAAAACATGGTTTATCATTAGAAAAACATGACAATCGAATAATAAGCGTTGCTTTATCTTTTTTAGAACAAGGTGAAGATGTAAAACTTTTAAGCCTTGATACAAATATGTTAGTTAAATCTTCCGCGGTTGGAATAGTAAGTGAAGAATTTCCTACTGAAAAAAATATAGTAACCGATAATATACATAATATAGAAACTACAAAAAATATTATTGATATGTTCTTTGAACAGAAATATCTCTCAATAGAATATATAAAAAATTACCACGATAGAATTGTTGAAAATGATTTCATTATCTTAAAAAATGATAAACAATCTGCCTTAGCAAGATTTAATAACGGCAAAATTCACCCATTAATAAAGTCAAATCCATGGGGTTTAAGTCCTAGATCAAAAGAACAATCCTTTGCACTTGATTTACTTATGGATCAGAGTATCCCTTTAGTTGCCATCTCAGGGAATGCTGGTACAGGAAAAACTATCACAGCACTAGCTGCTGCATTACAGCAAGTTTTTGAAACCGGTTCGGCAATATACGATAGACTTATTATTATTAGACCACTATATAGCGTTGGTGGTCAAGAGATAGGTTTTCTTCCAGGCGATATCTCAGATAAAATTGGTCCTTGGTTTGAATCTATCACAGATACATTAGTTGCACTAGGAAACAAAGTTACGCATAGCCATGCTGCTAAAAGTATCGATCTATGGCTAGCACAAGGTAAACTGGTTTTTCAGCCTATAACTTATCTAAGAGGTAGAAGCTTACAAGAATCGTTAATAATAGTTGATGAATCTCAGAACCTCGAAGCACCCTTAACTCTTAAAACTATACTTACAAGAGTTGGTAACAATTCAAAAGTTATTATGCTCGGAGATACCTCTCAAATTGATAATAGTTATACCTCACAGAATAATAACGCCCTTTCATTTGCAATAAATAAATTCAAAGGTGATACTAAATTTGGATATGTAAACCTAGTTAAAGGTGAACGCTCCGAACTTGCTGATTTAGCTGCTAAAATATTATAAAAAAAATGGGACGCTATGCGTCCCATTTGAATTACTTATTTTTAATTGCTTGCGATCTCTGCTTTATAGCATTATAACTTACCGCCATAACAGCACCTAAGCCAAGAATAAATATCTGTGATAATAAGGATGATGATGAATTATTTTCAACAGGGAGGGCAGGAAATGGATTTACACTTTCTGGCTTATCTGCCTGATTACTTTTATCATTCTTATTTTTATCATTCTTATTTTTATCCTTCTTATTTTTATCCTTCTTCTCAGTTGAAGGCGTAGGATAAGCTGGATTTACCTCACTCTTCTCTACAGGTGATACGACCTTATCAGGCCAGTTAAATTCTGGAACTGTAATTGTAGGTATAGATTGAGCTGAAGTATTATTATTTACAATCGCACTTGGTGCTGTAAGTACAGGCACTTGAGTAGAAGGTACTTCTACTTTTGCAGTATTTACAGGTATTACTGGTACTGTTAAAGTTTGATTGCTATTTGTTGTATTACTATTATTTACAACTTGAGGCAAAGTAACTGTATTACTGCTCTGACTCTGTGTTGTATTTGTAGCTAACGGATTCTTAAATTCTGGTACTATTGGCATATTATTACTGCAAACTTGGTTACTTGGGCATTGATCTGCATAAGCAACACTGCTTGAAAATATAAATGCTGAAATTACAAGAAAAAGAAACTTA